>Ga0326728_10001544_pt1 | contig 80980 bp, 78 predicted proteins | sample MB3enrmetagenome_FD_207602 | JGI IMG/M metagenome (GOLD analysis project Ga0326728, IMG submission 207602) | Lab enriched peat soil microbial communities from McLean, Ithaca, NY, United States - MB31MN | ecosystem: Environmental > Terrestrial > Soil > Wetlands > Peat | place: USA: New York...
GAATCGGCGCCGGGCCAAGGAACCACCATCCGAGCACAGATTCCGTTCGGCAATGGCCGCGTGCGGGAGGGGACACGCCAATGAAGCCTCGGCCCGATCCAAAACTCCAAGTGACTATGAAACGCACCACCGTCCTGCTGGCTGAAGACCACATGATTGTTCGCGAGGGGTTTCGGAAGTTGCTGAATGCCGAAGGCGACATCGAGGTTGTCGGCGAAGCCCAAACGGGGCGCCAAGCGGTGGCGCTGGCCAAGAAACTTCGTCCCGCCGTGGTCGTGATGGACATCGCGATGCCGTTGCTCAACGGTTTGGAAGCCACCCGGCAAATTCGCAAAGCCGTTCCCGACACCAAGGTGCTCATTCTCTCCGCGCACAACGATGACGCGTATGTCGAGCACGCGACCGAGTTGGGCGCGGCGGGATTTCTGCTCAAACAAACCTCCTCTCACGATCTGTCCCGAGCGATTCGGGAAGTGCACAAAGGAAACACATTTTTCAGCCCCTCCGTTGCCAAGCGCCTCGACAATCGCAATCAGAAGTCGCCGAGCGGAGGCGGGCTGCTCAAGAAGAAAGTTGCCCGCCTGAGTTCGCGCGAGGCGGAGGTGCTCCAACTGATTGCCGAAGGCCAAGCGAACAAGCAAGTCGCGGCGGAATTGGGCATCAGCATCAAAACGGTCGAGAAACACCGGCAGAGTCTCATGAACAAGCTGAACATCCACGATGTCGCTGGTCTCACCCGTTACGCCATCTCTGCCGGCATCATCGAAAGCAGCGTCCAGTTAACAATCGTCTAGTTGCTGAACCGCCCCCCACTCCGACTTACTCTTGTTGCGATTAAATCCCTAGTGTCTCACATGGGGTGGCCGCCCGGTCTCCTGGTGCATTCTCATGCCATGAAAACCAATCATGAAGATCCTATTGCTGAGATCATCCAATCTCAGCAGAAGGAGATTGGAAAGTACAAGTGGATCGAGAGCGAGAAAGTCGGGCGCGACATCGGCTGGGAGTGCGCCGCTCTCGAATAGTCGCGCCGGCATTTTCCTAAGTGGAAACGCCACGTCTGGAATCGCGCCGTCCAGAACACGTTACAAGCAGAAGAGGGGGCACATCCCTTCCTCTCTAGTCTCAATCTCTTCCATGGAGATCGTTTGCACTGCTGTCAGTCATCCGCATCGCTTGCAGACAGTCCACCCGTGCTTCGTCGAGACTGAAGAGGTCTTCTCTTCGGTTGGAGGCTTGGAAGTTGCCCAGCTTGTTCTTCCTCAACACTACGTAGTTCCAGCCCCTGTCTCGGGCCGCCAGCGCAATGGTGGCGATGACGTTTCCCGCAGCATCGGCGAACCATTCGATCTCCTTGCCGACCCAACGCTCCAGATCACTGTGCAACGAGAGACGGCGGATGAATTCCGCCCTGCCTGTGGCTCTGATTGTCATGATTCGTTCCCCATCCGCTGGGGTCCAACCCTTCCCACGCGGCGGCGCAGCTTGGTCAGGGCCATGTCCTGAATCTGGCGAATGCGTTCGCGGGTCACCTTGAATTTCCTGCCGATGATCTCCAGCGTCCGCGATCCCCGCCCATCGATCCCGAAACGCAAGGTGAGGATTTCCGCCTCACGCGGAGTCAGGTGCTTGACGTGCTGGTGGATTTCCTCTCGCATCGTTTTTATGCGAAGCAGTTCGTGCGGGGTCAGCGCCGCTTCGTCTTCGATAATGTCGCTGAACCGATTGCCGTCATCGTCCCCAATCGGTGCATCGAGGCTGGTGGGATGCATGCCCAGCGTGCGGAGTTGGGTGACCTTGTTGGTCGGCACGTTGCATTGGTCGGCCAGTTCGACATCCGTCGGCTCGCGACCGAGTTGATCCGTTAAACTGTGGCTGAGGCGTTTCAGTTGGTTCATCTTGTCCACAACGTGGACGGGCAGGCGAATCGTCCTGGATTGATTGGACAAGGCATGACGCATGGCTTGCTTGATCCACCACGAGGCGTAGGTGGACATTTTCGCGCCTTTCGTGGGGTCGAATCGTTCGACGGCTTTCATCAGACCGATGTTGCCCTCGCCGATGAGGTCGAGCAGCGGCAGACCGAGCCCGTCGTAGTCATGGGCGATCTTGACCACGAGGCGCAAATTGGCCTTGATCATGTGCGCGCGGGCTTTGTGATCGCCGCGTTTGATGCGCTTGGCCAAGTCGGACTCTTGTTGGAGAGTCAACAAGGGCACCCGGCCGATCTCCCGCAGGTAGACCTGAATGGGCTCGGCGCTTTGGGTCTGTTCTCTTTCCAATTCAATCACCATAAAACTCCTCCATCCTTGTGGGGAAAAAGTTCATATCTGCCATGTCTGACCCCGCACCAACCCGGGTGTCGATGCGTGACTGACTTTATCCTTGGAGAAACGCTACGCGATGGGCTGACCTTTTGCTATGGGGTATAAGCCCACCTCATTCCCGAATGACCCACTTCTTTCGCAAAGAATCTTTCCGACTCGGCTAGAGGAGACAGCAGGAACAGATCAAAGACTTCTGAGTCTGCACGTAAGCAAACCTCCAATTTGTTCGCACTTCCCCGGTCATTCCACAGCCGAGAGTCCGCCCGCATGCTGTGCCGGGACTGAATTAATGAAATCCCCGATGGGGTCAACGCCCATGGGTGAAAACCCCATAGCGCCCGCACGGTTTCCCGGCTTATGGTCATGGCATGAAAGCCAATCATAAAAAAGAGGGACTGACATTTGGTGATCTCATCGAGACCGTTTACGGCGTCTGCGGGAATCGCACGGCCAGAGGAATCATCCGGCTCGCCATTGATGCCCGCGTCGTTGTGTTTCGAGAACAACGAGGCGTTGTTGATATGCTGAACAGAGGGAGAACTTCGTGAAAATAATTAAATGCTTGGCGGATAAAGTCGGATTCGTTTTATGCACTGCGCTTTTAGGGACGCTGACAGGGCACACAACCTACGCAGCCGAGGTATCGGTGGAAGTCTCGGCCGTGGCGATTCACACCGAAAGCGATTTCTATGAGCCGCTCAGCCCGTACGGGCGATGGGAGGCTGTTGGGTCCTACGGACGCTGCTGGATTCCGGGCGGAGTGGACGCTGCTTGGAGCCCCTATTCCAACGGTTACTGGCAACGCACTGACGATGGCTGGTACTGGGTCAGCGATGAGCCGTGGAGCTGGGCCACGTACCACTATGGCCGCTGGGATTCGAGCCCGCAATTTGGCTGGTATTGGGTGCCGCAGACGCAATGGGCGCCGGCATGGGTCTCCTGGCGAGAAGGAGGCGGATATATCGGCTGGGCGCCATTGGGTCCATCGGGGAGGCGCGTCGTGCAGGTTAACCAGCGAGGCGTTGCGCCGAGAGGATACGTCTTTGTAGAGGAACGCCGGTTTCTGGAACCTGTCGGCCCCAAGACGGTGATCGTGAATAACACCGCCATCAACAAGACCGTGATCAACAAGAAAGGCCCGGATACTGCCGTCATCGAAAAGGCAAGCGGACGAAAGGTGCAGGCTGTCCCGGTTCGCGATCTGCGCAGCAAAGAGGAAGCGAAGGTCGTCGCCAAGCACCCGACACCAACATCAACCAGTGAGAAAGCAGTCCAGACGCCGGTAACGAAGAACGAAGTACACCAAGCTGACGAGCAAAGCCGAGTCACCAAGCTCGACGGGGAGAAGCGCGCGCAGCAGGAAAAAGCGCGAGAGATGGAGAGCGAGAAGGGTAAACCCGTTCCCGCCGCTGTGGTAGCCAAGCCGGAGACCAAGCCTGAGGCGAAGGTCGAGTCCAAGCCTGTGGTCGAGCGGCCCGCAGCAACCAAAGAACCGACCGAGCGGAAGGCCGAGAATGACGGCGAAAAGAAGGATTAGCGCGCCAAGGAAAAGGAGATTGTCGTGAGCAGTCACAGCAAACGTAGCATCCCCAGCCACTGGCGCTCGATCATATCGGAGGCAGTCGCGTGTGTTTCCTGCTGGTCAGCAGTTTCGTCTGCTACTGCGCAAAAATCCGAGTCCCAGTCCTTGATCGCCTTCCTGTCAGTTTCCGCGATTCCGGCGGAGTCCATCCGGAGCAACATCAGCGAACGGATCGACCGTCAGGCGCTTACCGAGCGTGACCGCCAGCAGATTCTGATGTCCCACCGCAAGCCGACGGACACCGAAGCGTGGGAAAAATTCGAGTCAGAATTTCGGCCAGAGCAACAGAGTCCGTCGCCCGTCAAACGCGAGATCGAGGCTGCCAAATACGGTCTCGACACAGCCGTGTTTGCCGTTGATCGTTTTGTCAAAAGCATCGCGAACCAGGTCGACTTCAGCTTGGATCAGGGCAGCCTGCGTCGCACGCCGGCAAACCCTGTCGGAAGGTCCCAAGACAACCCGCGCGTGAAGCTCGATCTCAACCTGTGGCAGAGCGGCAGGCCATCTGTGGGTGCGCGGATCATCATCCCGTTTGGCAACTGATGTGCCGCTGGCAGAATTTCTTTCTCGCTCCGAAAATGCGATTGCCGGTTCAAGGGAAAAAACAGTGAATGCAAAAAACCACAATGAAACGAAAGGACAACCATGACCAAGAACAATACAGTCGTGGCGATCTACAAATCGCACGCCGAAGCCGAAACTGCCGTTAAGGAACTGCAGCAATCCGGGTTCGATATGAAGAAGCTGTCGATTGTTGGACGCGACTATCACACGGATGAGCACGTGGTCGGCTACTACAATGTCGGCGACCGGATGAAAGTGTGGGGCAAGACAGGCGCCTTCTGGGGCGGGCTGTGGGGACTTTTGTTCGGCTCCGCGTTCTTTTGGATTCCCGGTTTGGGGCCGCTTTTGATAGCGGGGCCGTTGGTCAGTTGGATCGTCGGGGCGCTGGAAGGTGCCGTCGTGGTGGGCGGTCTGAGCGCGATTGGGGCCGGCTTGTTCAGCCTGGGCATCCCCAAGGACAGCATCTTGCGGTACGAGACGGCGCTCAAGACCGGCAAGTTTGTCCTGATTGCTCACGGCTCCCTGGATGAAATAACCCGTGCCAAAAAACTCCTCAATAGCACCAAGCCGGAGACCTTGGAGCACCATCAGTAAACGCACCAGCGATGAGCCGCTGACCGGATTGACGAGAACGCGGCAACGCGTCGGCGTCGCCGCCGACCACGGCGGGTTTGAGTTAAAGGGATATTTGGTCAGGATGTTGCGCGAAGCCGGCTACGAAGTCATTGACTTTGGCGACGGCCAGCCAACGTCGGACGATGATTATCCGGATTTTGTTGTGCCTTTGGCCCGTGCAGTCGCTCGCGGGGAGGTGGATCGCGGCGTGGCCATCTGCGGCAGTGGCGTCGGGGCGTGCGTGGTCGCTAACAAGGTGACGGGCGTACGGGCGTGTCTGATCCATGAAACTTTTTCAGCGCATCAGGGGGTCGAGGACGACGATCTGAACATGATCTGTCTCGGCGGCCTCGTAGTCGGCCACGCGCTCGCCTGGGAACTGGTCAAAACATTTCTCGCCGCGCGATTCAGCGGCGCGGAGCGTCATCGTCGCCGTCTGGCCAAAGTTGCGGACCTGGAAAAACAAGCGATGACCAGAAAGTCATGAAAACAAGCCCTCTTGCAGGAAAGCCAGTTGAGCCAGGGATGTTGGTCAACGTGCCCAGACTCATCACGGCCTACTATACGGAGGCGCCTGACCCTTCAGTGCCGGAACAACGGGTTGCCTTCGGCACCTCGGGACATCGTGGTTCTGCATTCAAAAAGGCTTTCAATGAATGGCATATCCTCGCCATCAGTCAGGCCATTTGCCTGTACCGGGAGCAGAAGAAGATCGGTGGCCCGCTGTTTCTCGGCATGGACACGCATGCGCTCTCGGTGCCGGCGCTGGCGAGTGCGCTTGAGGTGCTGGCGGCAAACGGGGTGGAAGTCATGATTGCGCAGGGGGATGAATATACCCCAACCCCTGCCGTTTCCCACGAGATTCTCACGTACAACCGCGGGCGCAAGACCGGATTCGCCGACGGCATCGTCATCACGCCGTCACACAATCCGCCACATGACGGTGGGTTCAAATACAATCCCCCAAACGGCGGGCCGGCGGAATCCGCCGTTACCGGCTGGATCGAGGCGAAGGCAAACGAGTTTCTCGAAGCGGGGCTGCAGGGTGTGAAAAGGATTCCTTTCGAGAGGGCGCTTCGCGCCTCCACGACGCACCGGCACGACTATCTCAACGCATATATTACGGATCTCGCCAATGTGATCGATATGGACGCCATTCGCGGCGCGAAGATCAGCCTGGGAGTCGATCCACTCGGTGGCGCCGGGGTCCACTACTGGGGACCGATTGCCGAGCGCTACGGGTTGAACCTCACGGTTGTCAACGAAGCCGTCGATCCGACCTTTCGTTTCATGACGGTGGATTGGGACGGCCAGATTCGCATGGACCCGTCCTCACCCTATGCGATGCAGAGGTTGATCGACATCAAGGATAGCTTCGACATCGCCTTCGCCTGCGATACTGACCACGACCGGCATGGAATCGTCACCCGAAGTGCGGGATTGCTGCCGCCCAACCAATACCTTTCCGTCGCCATTTTCTACCTCTTCCAACACCGGCCGAAGTGGCGCAAGGAAGCGGCGGTCGGCAAAACGGTGGTGAGCAGCCAGATGATCGATCGTGTCACCGCGAAGCTTGGCCGAAAGCTCTACGAGGTGCCGGTTGGCTTCAAGTGGTTCGTGGATGGCTTGTTCGACGGTTCGCTAGGCTTCGGTGGCGAAGAGAGCGCGGGTGCGTCTTTCGTCCGTCTGGATGGCAGCGTCTGGACGACGGACAAAGACGGAATCGTCCCGGCTTTGCTGGCGGCGGAGATCACAGGGCGGATGGACCGCGATCCCGGCGAAATCTATCACGAACTCACGCGCGAGTTCGGTGAGCCTGCCGATGACCGCGTTGAGGCGCCGGCCACTCCGGAGCAAAAGGAATTGCTGGAGAAACTCTCGCCGCAGCAGGTTCGGTTCACGGACTTGGCTGGCGAAAAAATCCAGACCATCCTCACCCGCGCGCCGGGCAACGGCGCTCCCATCGGCGGGTTGAAGGCAATAGCCGAGAGCGGATGGTTCGCAGCGCGTCCGTCAGGGACCGAGAATATCTACAAGATTTATGCGGAGAGCTTCCGGGGAGCAGATCATCTGCGCCGTATCCTGAAGGAAGCCCAGACGATTGTCAGCGATGCTTTGGCGGCGTCCCCGCAGAAGCTGGGGATTCCGTCCGAGCCAAAATTGAAGGAGAAACCATGAGCAAACAAACACGTGTCAGCCACCCGATCTACAGTCTTCTACCCATGGAAGTCGAGGGATTTGACTCCCTGGCCGAGCTTGCCCTGGATCTGCGCTGGTCGTGGAATCATGCTACCGACAAAGTATGGCGGCAGCTTGATCCCGAACTGTGGGAAATCACGCATAACCCCTGGGTTGTCCTACAGGCGGTCTCGCGGGACCAACTCGAGCGCGTGCTGGCCGATCCTGCCTTCCGTAAGAATGTTGATGACCTGCTGCGGGCCAAGCATCAGGCGGCGGAGACTCCCGCATGGTTTCAGCAAAAGCATCCGCAAGCTCCCTTGACCTGCGTCGCGTATTTCAGCATGGAATTCATGTTGAGCGAAGCTTTGCCCATCTACTCGGGCGGGCTCGGCAATGTGGCCGGTGATCAGCTCAAAGCCGCCAGCGATTTGGGCGTGCCGGTAGTCGGCGTGGGGCTGCTCTACCAACAAGGCTATTTTCGCCAGGTGATCGACAAGGACGGCGCGCAACAGGCTCTTTACCCGTACAACGACCCCGGACAGTTGCCGATCACGCCGTTACGCCACCCGAACGGTGAGTGGTTGCGGTTGGAGATCGCCTTGCCCGGTTACTTGGTCTGGCTGCGCGCCTGGCAGGTCCAAGTCGGTCGAGTGAAGCTTTACCTGCTGGACAGCAATGACGCGGCGAACTCCCCCGCCCACCGCGGGATCACCAGCGAGTTGTATGGCGGCGGGCCGGAGTTGCGGCTCAATCAGGAATTGTTCCTCGGGATCGGTGGCTGGCGGCTGCTCGGCGCGCTCGGCATCCGTCCGGAAGTCTGCCATCTCAATGAAGGGCACGCGGCTTTCGCTGTTTTGGAACGCGCCCGGAGTTTCATGCAGGAAAGCGGCCAGCCCTTCGAAGTCGCGCTGGCCGTCACGCGAGCGGGGAACCTTTTCACCACCCATACGGCGGTGGCCGCCGGCTTTGACCGTTTCGCTCCGGCCCTCATCGAGCAATACCTCGGCCGGTATGCGCAGGAGAAACTCGGCATTTCGGTTCACGATTTGCTGGCCTTGGGACGTCAGAGTCCGGACGACCCGTCGGAAAGTTTCAACATGGCCTATTTGGCAATCCGGGGGAGCGGGGCGGTGAATGGCGTAAGTCGCTTGCATGGGCAGGTGAGCCGGCACCTCTTTGGGCCTCTCTTTCCACACTGGCCGGAGGACGAAGTTCCCGTCGGCCACGTGACCAACGGAGTTCACATGCCGACTTGGGACTCGGCCGCCGCCGACGATCTTTGGACGAAGGCTTGTGGCAAAGACCGCTGGTTGGGTACAACGGAAACCCTGGAGCAGGACATTCGCCGCGTCTCCGACGACACCCTTTGGCAATTTCGCATCGCTACCAGCAAGTCGCTGGTTGAATACGCCCGCGAACGCCTAGCCCGGCACTACGCCGCCGCCGGCGCGTCGCCCGAGGCGGTTGAGGAGGCGAGGCATCTCTTCGATCCCAACGCATTGACCCTGGGCTTTGCGCGGCGCTTCGCTACCTACAAACGGCCGAATCTGCTGCTGCACGACCCGGAGCGGCTGCTGCGCCTGTTAACCAATCCTCAGCGACCGGTGCAACTCATCCTCGCGGGCAAGGCCCATCCCGCGGATGCGGCGGGACAGGCTCTGATCCAGAAATGGATACAATTCATTCGCCAGCCCCAAGTCCGTCCTCATGCAATCTTTCTCAGTGACTACGACATGCAATTGACCGAGCGTCTGGTGCAGGGGGTGGATGTTTGGCTCAACACGCCACGGCGGCCCTGGGAGGCGTGTGGCACGAGTGGCATGAAAGTGCTCATTAATGGCGGCATCAATCTCTCGGAATTGGACGGCTGGTGGGCCGAGGCTTACACCTCCGAGGTGGGGTGGGCGTTGGGAGATGGTCGTGAGCATGGCGATGATCCGGCCTGGGATGCGGTCGAAGCCGAGGCGCTCTACGACCTGCTCGAACGCAAGGTGATTCCCGAGTTCTATACCCGCGACGATAAGGGCATTCCCACCGCCTGGGTCGCGCGAATGCGGGAAAGCATGGCGCAGTTGACTCCGCGCTTCTCCGCCAACCGCGCGGTGTGCGAATACACCGAGCAGCACTACCTCCCGTCGGCCACCGCCTACCTTTCGCGCGTTGCCAACAAAGGTGCCATTGGAAAGCAAATGGTCGATTGGCAGCACAGTCTGGAACAGAAATGGGCCGGGCTACGCTTTGGCGAAGTGAAGGTGGAAACCAAAGGCAAACAGCACGTCTTTGACGTTCGAATTCATCTTGATGACCTCGATCCCAAGTCCGTGCGCGTGGAGCTTTACGCCGACGGAATGAACGGCGGCAGTCCGTTGCGACAGGAGATGAAACGTGCTTGCGAACTTGGTGGCGAGTCGCACGATTATCTTTACAGCGCGGCTGTGTCCGCGACCCGCCCATCGGCGGACTATACGGCGCGAGTAACGCAGCACTGCGACGGCGTGGCGGTTCCCCTCGAAGCCGCTCACATCCTGTGGCAGCGATGAGTGGATGCGCGGGGAGCTTCAAAACAAGAAATGGGACAAGAAAATGCCGAAAAAAATCAATGACGCGATAAAATGTCCGGACCTGGGGGCCGTACTCGGTGCAAGGGGTGTAACCTTTCGCGTATGGGCGCCCCATGCCGAAAAAGTCTACGTGACCGGAACCTTCAATGACTGGAGCAAAACTTCAACACCACTGGCCAGTGAGAAGAACGGCTACTGGTTTGTCAAGGTGTCAAAGGCAAAAACGGGAGACGAGTATAGATATTTAATTCACGGTCCAAAGGGCCCTCTGTCTCGCATTGACCCGTATGCCAGAAAGGTGACCAGTTCGACCGGCAATGGAGTTGTCTACAATCCCAAAGCCTTCGACTGGGGTGATCGTGACTTCCACATGGCCACGGGGAATGAGCTTGTCATTTATGAGATGCACATCGGCACCTTTAACGTCAAAGAAAAAGGGCATCCGGGCACGTTTGATAGCGCCATCGAAAAATTTCCCTATCTCCAGCAACTGGGTATTAATGCCGTGGAAGTGATGCCGGTCGCGGAGTTTGCAGGCGAATTTTCGTGGGGTTACGATCCGTCTCATCCGTTTGCCGTTGAAAGTTTTTACGGCGGGCCGGATGCATTTAAGCGGTTTGTGAAGGCGGCCCATGAGCACGGTATCGCTGTCATCGCAGACGTGATCTACAACCACTTTGGCCCCAATGACCTTGATTTGTGGCAATTTGACGGTTGGAATGAAAACGAAAAAGGGGGACTCTACTTCTACAATGACCGCCGCTCGCAAACACCCTGGGGCGAGACACGCCCGGATTATGGCCGGGGCGAAGTGCGCCAATACATACGCGATAACGCTTTGATGTGGATCGAGGAGTACCATGCCGACGGCCTGCGCTGGGACATGATTGTCTTTATCAAAAGCATTGACGGTAATGCCGGAAATCCAGCCAATGACATTCCCGAAGGCTGGAGCTTGATGCAGTGGATCAATGTCGAAATCCAACAACGGTTTCCCGGAAAGATCAGCATCGCCGAAGGGATGCATAAGGACGATTGGGTCACCAAAGACGTGGGAGCGGGCGGCGCTGGCTTCAATGCGCAATGGGATGCCGATTTCGTTCATCACGTTCGTCAGGCCGTTACTGTTTCTGATGATAGTTCTCGCGATCTGGGGGCAGTTAGTAAAGCCATTGAGCATCGCTACGATCAGGACGCCTTCAAACGGATTATTTATACCGAGTCGCACGACGCGGTTGCTAATGGCCGGGCCCGCGTGCCCGAGGATATCTGGCCAGGCAAGGCGGACAGTTGGTTTTCCAGGAAACGCTCCACGTTGGCCGGCGCGCTTGTTCTTACTTCGCCCGGTATCCCGATGATTTTTGAAGGGCAGGAGTTGCTGGAAGATCGCTGGTTCCAGGATAAAGTGCCGATCGACTGGTCCCGGACTGAGGGCCCAAAAGGCATATTAGGCATGTACCGGGATCTGATCGCCCTGCGGCGCAATCTGTCGGGTGTGACGCGGGGGTTGTGCGGTCAAAATATCCATCTCTATCATTTTGACGAGGGGGCCAAGATCATCGCTTTTCATCGCTGGGACAAACAGGGCCCAACCGATAGCGTCGTTGTGGTCGTGAATATGACGAATCAAATCCGCGATGGTTATGACATCGGCTTTCCCCGGGCCGGATTATGGAAAACGCGGTTTAACAGCGACTCCTCCAACTATGGCCATGATTTTTCAAATCATCCCGCTCCCGATGTCGAGGCGCATGAGGAAAAAAACAACGGGCTGCCATGCTCAGGCAAAATCAGTATCGGGCCCTACACGGTGGTAATGTTTTCGCAGGAGGCATAAACTTTTATGGAAATCTCACACGAAACTGAGATTACGACGTTGTTTCTGGATATCGGCGGTGTCCTGCTCACCGACGGGTGGGATCATCATGCCCGCAAGCGGGCGGCTACCAACTTCAAGCTGGAGTTGGCCGAGATGGAGGATCGGCATCACCTGACCTTCGACACCTACGAGGAGGGAAAGCTCACGCTGGAAGAATATTTAGGTCGGGTGGTCTTCTACCAAAATCGACCGTTCACCCGGGCTCAGTTTCGGCGCTTCATGTTCGCGCAATCGAAACCTTACTCCGAGATGATCAAGCTGGTCGCTCAGCTCAAGGTCCGGCACAGACTGAAGATCGCCGTGGTCAGCAACGAAGCACGGGAATTGAATTCTCATCGGATTCGCAAGTTCAAGCTGTATGAGTTCGTAGATTTGTTCATTTCCTCCTGCTTCGTCCACGTCCGCAAGCCCGACGCGGACATCTTTCGGCTTGCGCTGGACATCGCCCAGACGCCGGCCCGGCAGGTAATCTATATCGAAAACACCCCGATGTTCGTCCAGATCGCGGAAGGCTTGGGGATTCGAAGCATTCTTCACACGGATTACAAGTCCACGTGCACGAAACTGGCTTCGCTCGGATTGCAGAACGACGAAGGAGTGAGGCATGCAACCCGCTAACCCACGCATCCTGACGATCAATGGCGGCTCGTCGAGCATCAAGTTCGCGCTATATCAGGTCGAAGAACCACTGAAGCAAGGGCTTTATGGAAAGGTTGACCGCATCGGCCTGAGCGGGACGAATCTGACGTTCCGTGACCCGACCAGGAAACAGCAGGACAGCCGCAGGATCGCCGCCGCCGATCACAGATCGGCCGCGAATTTCCTGATTGATTGGCTCGAAGAGCAGAATAGCTTCGAATCGGTCCGGGCTGTGGGACACCGGGTGGTCCACGGCATGCAACACACCGCGCCCGAGATTGTCATCCAAGACTTGTTGGATGAACTGCATCGCATCAGTCCATACGACCCGGATCATCTGCCGCGCGAGATTGAATTGATCGAGGCGTTCCGCCAGCGTCATCCGAAACTGCCCCAGGTTGCCTGTTTTGACACGGCGTTTCACCAAACCATGCCACGTGTCGCCAAGCTGCTTCCGATTCCGCGACGTTTCGACGCAAAGGGAGTTCAAAGATACGGTTTCCACGGTTTGTCCTATGCCTATCTGATGGAAGAACTTGCGCGCCTCGGCGACGCGGCGGCATCGAAGGGCCGCGTGATCCTAGCGCATCTCGGCAACGGCGCAAGCATAGCTGCCGTGCGCGACGGCAAAAGCATCGACACCAGTATGGGCTTCACGCCGACGGCGGGATTGGTGATGAGCACCCGCTCTGGCGATTTGGATCCTGGCCTGGCACCGTATCTCACGCGAACCGAGCAGATGACCACAAAACAATTTTACGAAATGGTCAACCACAAGTCCGGGCTGCTCGGCGTGTCGGAGACCAGTTCCGACATGCGTGACTTGCTCGACCGTGAAACGCAGGACGTTCGGGCGGCGGAAGCCGTGGCGCTGTTCTGTTACCAGGCGAAGAAGTGGATGGGCGCATTCGCCGCTGCGCTTGGTGGATTGGACACGCTCGTCTTCGCCGGAGGCATCGGCGAAAATGCGCCCCTCGTCCGAGCACGCATCTGTGAGGAACTGAGCTTCCTCGGCATTGAACTGAACGAGGCGCGCAACACGAAGAATGCGGGGGTGATTTCCACGGACGCCAGCCGGGTCACGGTTCGCGTCATTCGCACCGACGAAGAACTGATGATTGCGCGCTCGGTTTTGCGTTCCTGCGCGGAGACCATTGCAGATTGAACACTATGAAAGCCACCCAAGTGCTGCACAACCTGGGCCAGAGCCTCTGGCTCGACAACATCACGCGGGACCTGTTGAACAGCGGCACGCTTAAACGCTATATTGACGAACTGTCGGTGACCGGGTTGACTTCGAACCCGACAATCTTTGATCACGCCCTCAAGAACAGCACCGCCTACGACGCCGCGATTCGCAAGGGACTGGCGAAGGGTAAGTCCGGCGAGGGCCTCTTTTTTGACCTGGCACTAGACGATCTCACCCAGGCCGCCGACCTGTTCCGGCCAATTCACGACCACACGAACGGCGTAGACGGCTGGGTATCGCTGGAGGTGTCGCCACTGCTCGCGCATGACACGTCCAGCACCATCACTGCCGCCAAGGAACTTTCCGCACGGGCGGAACGGCCCAACCTGTTCATCAAGATTCCGGGCACCAAGGAAGGTTTGCCGGCCATCGAGGACGCGATCTTTGCGGGTGTGCCGGTCAACGTGACGCTCCTGTTTTCGCGCGAGCAATACGTGGCGGCGGCTGAGGCGTATCTGCGCGGCATTGAACGACGCATTGCCGCCGGACTCAATCCCCAGGTCGGCTCCGTGGCCTCGATGTTCATCAGCCGTTGGGACGCCGCCGTGGCGGGCAAGCTTCCGGAAGCGTTGAACAACCGGCTCGGCATCGCCGTTGCCGGTCGCATCTACAAAGCGTACCTCGACCTGTTAAGCAACCCGCGCTGGCAGGGCGCGTTCAATGCCGGCACCCGGCCGCAACGACTGCTGTGGGCCAGCACCGGCACCAAGGACCCCAAGGCGTCCGACACCCTCTACATCAAGGCGCTGGCCGCCCCGTTCACGGTGAACACGATGCCCGAGGGAACGTTGAAAGCCCTCGCCGATCACGGCGAAATCGGCCCGATCATGGCGGCGGACGGCGGCGATTACGAAGTGGTTTTGGACCGGTTCGCCCAAGCCGGCGTGAACGTGGACAGGCTGGCCGCCCGTCTGCAGGATGAGGGCGCAAAATCGTTTGTGAAATCCTGGAACGAACTGATGGCGGTGATTGCGTCCAAGAGCGACGCGCTCAAACAGGCTGCCTGACCCGGCAGTTGAATCAAGGGAAGAAATCATGAGTACGACCGCCAGCATCAAACCGCTCACCCAACAGCCGGCCTGGAAGGCCCTCGCCGCCCATCACAAAAAAATGAAAACGTTGCATCTGCGACAACTGTTCGCCGATGACCCGAAACGCGGCGAGCGTCTGACGGTCGAGGCAGCGGGCCTCTATCTGGATTATTCGAAGAATCGCATCACCGACCGGACCCTCAAGCTGCTGGTCCAACTGGCCAAGGAATCCGATTTGAGCGGGCGGATCGCAAGCATGTTCAGTGGCGAGAAAATCAATATCACGGAAAATCGCGCCGTGTTGCACGTGGCCTTGCGCGCGCCGAAAGGCGCAACCATCGACGTGGACGGAAAGAATGTCGTGCCCGAGGTCCATGCCGTGCTCGACAAGATGGCCGATTTCTCCGACCGCGTCCGGAGCGGCGAGTGGAAAGGCCATACCGGCAAACGCATCAAGAATGTCATCAACATCGGCATTGGTGGTTCCGACCTTGGTCCCGTGATGGCCTACGAGGCGCTTAAACATTACAGCGAGCGCAGCCTGACGTTCCACTTCGTGTCGAACGTGGATGGCACGGATTTCGTGGAGGCGACCCGTGACCTCGACCCGGCGGAAACGCTGTTCATCGTTTCGTCAAAAACCTTCACCACGCTGGAGACCATGACCAACGCGCAAAGCGCGCGCGATTGGTTGCTCAGAGGGCCTGGCGGCGACGCCAAGGCCGTGGCCAAACATTTCGTGGCGGTTTCCACGAATGCGGAGAAGGTGGCCGCGTTCGGCATTGACACGGCGAACATGTTCGGCTTCTGGGACTGGGTCGGCGGACGCTACTCGATGGACTCGGCCATCGGTCTTTCTACGATGCTGGCGGTTGGACCGGACAACTTCCGTGCGCTGCTTAAAGGCTTTCACGAGGTGGACGAGCATTTCCGCGACACGCCATTTGAGAAAAACCTGCCGGTGCTCATGGGGCTTTTATCGGTTTGGAACAACGACTTTTTCGGCGCCCAAACGGTGGCGGTTTTGCCCTACGAACAATATCTGAAACGCTTTCCGGCGTATCTTCAGCAACTGACGATGGAGAGCAACGGCAAGCACGTTACGCTCGACAGGAAAAAAGTGGATTGCCAGACCGGGCCGGTTTACTGGGGCGAACCCGGCAGCAACGGCCAGCACTCGTTCTATCAATTGATTCATCAGGGCACGCGGCTTATCCCATGTGACTTCATCGCGTTTGGCCACGCGCTCACTCCGCTCGGTCGGCACCACGACATTCTTCTGGCGAATGTTTTTGCCCAAGCGGAGGCGCTGGCCTTTGGCAAGACACAGGAGGAAGTCAAAGCCGAGGGCACGCCGGACTGGCTCGTACCGCACCGGGTGTTCGAGGGCAACCGTCCCTCAAACATCATCCTCGCCGACCGGCTCACGCCGGAAGTTCTCGGCAAACTCGTCGCGCTTTACGAACACAGCGTCTTCACACAAGGCGCAATTTGGAACATTGATTCGTTTGATCAGTGGGGCGTCGAGTTGGGCAAGGTGCTCGCCCAGCGAATCGTTCCCGAACTTGAGAGCGAGACAGCACCCAAGCTCAAACACGACAGTTCGACGAACAACCTGATCCGCCGTTATCGAAAATTGAAGGAGGCGAAATGAAAACTCTCGGATGGATCCGTTTTCGGTGGGCGCTGTCCCCCATAATCCACGGCAGGGTTAAACCCCATGGCGAAGCCGCCCCCACCGGCGCAATGTGAGTGTTGGCGCCCGTGCCGATCACCGTGAAATCAATTTCATAAAAAAACGAAACACAAAGAACGAAAGGACTATTATGCTGAGCAAAGCAAAAACACTAACAGGTTACAAATTGCACAGCCTCGACGGGGAAATAGGGAAGGTCGAAGAATTCTACTTCGATGACCGGCACTGGACCATTCGCTATCTGGTCGCCGACACAGGAAACTGGCTCCCGGGCAGGCAGGTGCTGATTTCCCCGTATGCGCTGGTTGCCGTGAATAGAGAAGAGCAACACATTGCCATCGATTTAACCAAAAAGCAGATCGAGAACAGCCCACCCTTGAACAGTGACAAGCCCGTCTCCCGCCAATTCGAGGAGGACTACTACGGGTATTATGGATGGCCGACGTATTGGGGCGGTCCGTACATGTGGGGCTCTTATCCCTACCCGGTGCGGGACCGCACAAAATGGAAAACACCCACCCAAGGTGAGAAAGCGTGGGATCCCCATTTGCGCAGCACTCACAATGTGAGTGGTTATCACATCCAAGCCTCAGACGGCGAGATTGGCCACGTCGAGGATTTTATCATCGATGACGAGACGTGGGCGATTCGTTATCTAATCATCGCCACACGGAACTGGTGGCCGGGAAAAAAGGTCCTGGTTTCACCGCGATGGATCGAGCGCATTGGTTGGAGTAAGTCGACAGTCTTCGTCAATCTTTCCCGCGAGACCATCAAGCAGTCACCGGAATACACGGAGGAGTCTCTGCTGACTCGGGATTATGAGACCGGACTGCATCGACATTACAATCGTCAAGGATACTGGGTCGATGAATCGCCTGCCAAGGAGCATTCCCGTTGAACCAAACAGGAGAAAGAGCGTTCTTACGTGCGTGACTTGCTCGACCGTGAAACACAGGCGTGCGGTTGGCTGAAGCAGTCGCACTGTTTTCCTGTCAACTCAAGAAATGGATCGGCGCATTTGAAAAAGAATATAATCATGAAAATAAAAAAAGGAGCATTGCCATGAAGGTGAAAAACGGGGTTAAGGAGAATATCGCTGTGGAAACGGAGAAGATGAATAAAACGGACAAGCCGTTGTCGCCCGACCTGCTGCGAAAAATGAACGCGTATTGGCGTGCTGCGAACTACCTCTCGGTTGGCCAGATTTATCTCTACGACAACCCGCTGCTGAAGCAGCCGCTGAAACTATCGCACGTAAAGCCGCTCGTGGTCGGACACTGGGGCACGACGCCGGGCCAGAACTTCATCTATGTGCATTTGAACCGGGTCATCAAGAAGTATGACCTAGATATGTTCTACATCGCCGGTCCCGGTCACGGCGGCCCGGCGCTGGTGGGCAATACTTACCTCGAAGGCACCTACAGTGAGATTTATCCCAACATCACGCAGGATGAGGCCGGGCTCAAGAAGCTGTTCACGCAATTCTCGTTTCCCGGCGGGATTTCCAGCCATGTTGCGCCGACGACGCCGGGATCAATTCACGAAGGCGGCGAGCTTGGGTACTCGCTCAGCCATGCCTTCGGGGCCGCTTTCGACAATCCCGATCTGATCGTCGCCTGCATCGTCGGCGACGGTGAAGCGGAAACGGGCCCCCTGGCAACCGCCTGGCAGTCCAACAAGTTTCTCAACCCGATTACCGACGGAGCCGTGCTGCCGATTCTGCATCTCAATGGCTACAAGATCAGCAACCCGACCGTCCTGGCCCGTATTGAGCACGAGGAAATGGAGCAGTTTTTTCGTGGCTGCGGCTGGACGCCCTACTTTGTGGAGGGTGACGAGCCGGAAGAGATGCATCAGCTCATGGCCAGTACTTTGGAAAAGGCCGTCGAGGACATCCGGCAAATCCAAAAGAATGCTCGGAAAAAAAATGACACCACTCGGCCGCGCTGGCCAATGATCGTTCTCAAGTCACCCAAGGGCTGGACAGGACCGAAAGTCGTCGATGGCCTGAAAGTTGAAGGCACGTTCCGAGCGCATCAGGTGCCGCTCCTCGTGGACTCCGAGCATCCCGATCATGTCAAGCAGCTTGAAAGCTGGATGAAGAGTTACAAGGCCGAGGAGCTGTTTGATAAAAATGGCCGGCTCATGCCGGAATTGGCCGAGCTGGTGCCGAAGGGCGACCGACGGATGGGCGCCAATCCGCACGCCAATGGGGGAATTCTGCTGCGCGACCTGCGCATGCCGGACTTCCACGTCCACGCGGTGAATGTGCCTTCGCCCGGCACCGTTGACGGCCAAGATACGCTCGTGCTGGGTAAGTTCCTGCGTGACGTGGCCAAGCTGAATCAGGATCAGCGTAATTTCCGGATCTTCGGTCCCGATGAGACACTCTCGAATCTCTTGGGCGCGGTTTTTGAAGTCACCGATCGTCAGTGGGACGCCCGAGCAGTAAAGAATGATGAATTCCTCGCGCCCGCCGGACGCGTGCTCGACTCGATGCTCAGCGAGCACCAGTGCGAGGGTTGGCTGGAGGGTTATCTGCTGACCGGGCGGCATGGGCTGTTCAACAGCTATGAGGCTTTCATTCGCATCGTCGACTCGATGTTCAGCCAGCACGCCAAGTGGCTGAAGGTTACGTTGGAACTGCCCTGGCGCCGGAAGATTGCGTCGCTGAACTATTTGCTCGCATCCCACGTCTGGCAGCAGGATCACAACGGCTTCACGCACCAGGATCCCGGCTTCCTCGACCACGTTATCAACAAGAAGGCTGATATCGTGCGCGTTTATTTACCGCCCGACGCCAATTGTCTGCTGTCGGTCTTTGATCACTGCCTGCGCAGCCGGCATTACGTCAACGTGGTGGTGGCCGGCAAACACGCCCTCCCGCAATGGCTGACCATGGACGCCGCAGTTGTGCATTGCACGGAAGGAATTGGCATCTGGCAATGGGCCAGCAACGACCAGGACGCCGAGCCGGACGTGGTAATGGCCTGTTGCGGAGACACGCCCACGCTGGAGATCTTGGCCGCCGTTTCCATTCTTCGCCAGCATCTGCCCGATCTGAAGATCCGGGTGATCAATGTCGTCGATCTGATGAAGCTACAGCCCAAGAGCGAGCACCCGCACGGACTGAGCGAAACGGACTACGATTCTCTCTTCACCAAAGATAAACACATCATCTTTGGCTTTCATGGATACCCCTGGCTGGTCCACCGGCTGACCTACCGCCGGACCAACCGCAACCTCCACGTCCGAGGCTACAAGGAAGAGGGCACGATCACGACAGCCTTTGACATCAGGGTACAGAACGACCTGGACAGGTTCCACCTAGTGCAAGACGTGGTGGATCGCCTGCCTCATTTGGGTTCCAAGGGTGCCTACCTGAAGCAGCAGATGCAGGACAAGCTCATCGAGCACAAACATTACATTGATAAACACGGCCAAGACCTGCCAGAAATCCGGAATTGGAAGTGGGGCAACCCCAAATGAACGCGCAAGAACTTATAGATACCGCGAGGGCGCTGGTCGCCGGCGACAAGGGCCTGCTGGCGATGGATGAAAGTAATCCAACCTGCAACAAACGATTTGCCAAGTTGGGGATTCCCCAGACCGAGGAGGCCCGGCGCGCCTATCGGGAGTTGATCGTGACCACGCCAGATCTCGGTGAGTGCATCAGTGGCGCGATCCTCTACGACGAGACGATCCGCCAGCAGAAGAAAGATGGCACTCCGTTCGTCAAAGTCATCACCGATGCGGGAATCATTCCCGGCATCAAAGTGGACACTGGTGCCAAGGACATGGCAGGTCATCCCAAAGAGAAAACAACCGAAGGTTTGGACGGATTGCGCGACCGCCTAGCTGAATACTCTCAAATGGGCGCGCGTTTTGCCAAGTGGCGCGCGATGATTGCCGTGGGCGACGGCATTCCCAGCCGGGGTTGCATCGAGGCAAACGCGCATGCGTTGGCCCGTTATGCCGCGTTGTGCCAGGAAGCCGGACTGGTCCCCGTTGTCGAGCCGGAAGTGCTCATGGATGGCGGGCATACCCTGGAGCGATGCTGCGAGGTAACGGAGGAAGTTCTGCGAACAGTTTTCAGCCAGCTTTACACACAACGGGTGATGCTGGAGGGTATGATCCTGAAGCCCAACATGGTGCTTCCGGGATTGACCTGCCCCAAGCAAGCAGCGGTGGACGAGGTGGCCGACGCCACGGTGAGGTGTCTCTTGCGAGCCGTCCCCGCTGCCGTTCCGGGGATTGCGTTCTTGTCGGGCGGCCAATCCGGCGAACTGGCCTCGGCACGTTTGAATGCCATGAATGTTAGGTTCAAGTCGCGACTCCCTTGGGCGTTAGCGTTTTCGTTTGCCCGCGCCATCCAGCAACCGGCCTTGGAGATATGGCAAGGCAAGGTGGCCCACGTGTCGGCGGCACAGCAAGCTCTGTATCATCGAGCCAGATGCAACGGGGCTGCGCGCCGTGGCGAATACAATGCTGCGATGGAAGGGGCATGAGCATGACAACAAGTATCCCGCAACTCACGAAACCTCGGCATAGCAAAGACAGGAGAATACCCATTATGGAACCCAATACCGGCCAGCCCAAGGCCCCCGACGCATCGAAGTCTAAGGCTCCCGAACCGAAGCCGGGATCGAAGCCCGATGCCAAGCTTGATGCGAAACCGGATGCCAAACCCGATGCGAAGGATGATTTGAAATCCCTGCCCATGCCGGAGGTGGAGAAAAAATTAGAGTCGTCGCCGGACGGCCTCACTCAAGTCGAGGCGCAGAAACGGCTCACCCAATATGGGCCGAATGAACTTACCGAGAAGAAGACGAATCTCTTCCTGAAATTCCTTTCCTATTTTTGGGGTCCCATTCCGTGGATGATTGAGATTGCGGTGATTCTCTCGGGCGTGGTCGGGCACTGGCCGGATTTCTTCATCATCCTTCTTTTGCTGTTGGCCAACGCCGTGGTTGGATTCTGGGAAGAACGCCAGGCGGGTAATGCTATCGAGGCCCTCAAGGCTAAGCTGGCGATCAAGGCCCGCGTGAAACGTGATGGAAAGTGGGTTACCCCGGTGGCGCGCGAGTTGGTGCCGGGCGATGTCATCCGCTTGCGCTTGGGTGACATTGTGCCGGCAGATGCGCGCCTGTTGGACGGCGACCCGGTGGAGGTGGATCAGTCCGCGTTGACAGGCGAATCTTTGCCCGCCACGCGCAAATCCGGTGAGGCGGTGTTTTCCGGTTCGATCATTCGCCAGGGAGAAATCGGCGCACTGGTCTATGCTACGGGTGCGCACACTTACTTTGGCAAGACGGCGCAACTGGTGCAGGAGGCGCACACCGTCAGTCATTTTCAAAAGGCGGTTTTGAAGATCGGCAATTACCTGATCATCATCGCTGTGGCCTTGGTGGCGCTGATTATTACCGTCGCGATCTGTCGCGGCGACCCGTTCCTTTCCACGTTGCAGTTCGCTCTGGTGTTGACCGTGGCGGCGATTCCCGTGGCTATGCCGACAGTACTGTCGGTGACGATGGCGGTCGGCGCGCGCCTGCTCGCCAAGAAAGAAGCGATTGTGAGCCGGCTGGTGGCCATCGAGGAATTGGCCGGTACGGATGTGCTGTGCTCGGACAAGACCGGCACCTTGACCCAGAACAAACTGACGCTAGGCGATCCGTTTAGCGTGAACAATGTCACCGCCGAGCAAGTCATCCTCAACGGTGCGCTCGCGTCGCGTGCGGAAAACAACGACACCATTGATCTGGCCGTTCTGGGCGGAGTGAAAGATAAAGATGCATTGAAGGCCTACGAGGTGGTTCATTTCCAGCCGTTCGACCCGGTGCATAAACGCACGGAGGCCGTCGTCAAGGGCACGGACGGAAAGACGTTCAAAGTGACCAAGGGAGCGCCGCAGGTGATTTTGGCACTGTCGGCCAATGCCGGGCAGGTGAAACCCGCCGTCGAGAAGGCGGTCAATGAATTCGCGGCGCGCGGTTTTCGATCGTTGGGCGTGGCGCGGGCCGATGGCGACGGGCAATGGCAGTTTGTCGGCGTGTTGCCCCTGTTTGATCCACCACGCGAAGATGCCAAAGCCACTATCGCGACCGCGCGCCAGATGGGCGTGCAGGTCAAGATGGTGACGGGCGATGCACTGGCCATCGCCAAGGAAACCGCCAAAAAGTTGGACATGGGCACAAATATCCTCGATGCCGTCGGCTTGGGCGACTCAAAGAAGCAAGAGACCACGGCCGTGGCCGAGTCCATCGAGAAGGCAGACGGTTTCGCGCAGGTGTTCCCCGAACACAAGTTTCACATTGTGGATGTCCTGCAAAAACGCGGCCACATCGTCGGCATGACCGGCGACGGGGTGAATGACGCCCCCGCGCTGAAGAAAGCCGACTGCGGCATCGCCGTCTCGGGCGCGACGGACGCGGCACGCGCAGCGGCAGCCATCGTGCTAATGACGCCCGGCCTGGCCGTGATCATCGACGCGATCAAGGAGAGCCGGAGAATCTTCCAGCGGATGAACAGCTACGCGATCTACCGCATCGCCGAGACGATCCGCGTGCTCCTGTTCATGACGCTGGCGATCTTGGTCTTTAACTTCTATCCATTGACGGCAGTGATGATCGTGATGTTGGCGTTGCTTAACGACGGCGCCATCCTGTCCATTGCCTATGACAACGTTCATTACAAGGATCAGCCAGAGTCCTGGGACATGCGCATGGTACTGGGGATTTCCACGACACTGGGCGTCATCGGGGTGGTCTCCGCCTTTGGCTTGTTCTATCTCGGTGAGCGTGTCTTTCATCTCGACCGTGCGCACATCCAGACGTTGATGTATTTGAAGTTGTCCGTGGCCGGACATCTGACGATCTTTCTCACGCGTACGCGCGGCCCATTCTGGTCCATCCGACCCGCGCGGATTTTATGGGTGGCCGTGCTCGGCACGCAAATCGTGGCGACCTTGATCGCGGTTTATGGGCTGTTTATGATGCCCCTCGGCTGGGGTTGGGCCGGGTTCGTGTGGGGCTATGCTCTGCTGTGGTTCATCTTGAATGACCGGGTAAAGCTGCTCGCCTATCGGATTTTCGATCCAGTCAATTCCAAGACACCCTCCGATTTGACGCCGCAGATCGCTAAGCGAGCCTACGAACTGTACGAGCAACGAGGCCGCCAAGCCGGTCAAGCCGTTCAGGACTGGGGGCAGGCGGAGCGGGAGATTCGGAAAGATGAACCCCATAAATAAACCGACGCGAACAACGCGGCTGGCATTGCCGAAAGGATGAAGATGAAGATCAAATCAAAGGATTTCCGAGTGCCACCGGGAAAAACGGTGAACCTCAAAAAGTGGCCGACACACGTGGCCCCGGTGTACAAATCGCAAAAGCAATACCACAAACTCTTCGCCGCGCACGTGGAGGAGTTGAGTTCGCTGCAACAGCTTCACTACGCGTCCCACCGCTATGCGGTGCTGCTGATTTTTCAGGCGATGGACGCCGCCGGCAAGGACGGCGCGATCCGGCACGTCATGTCCGGGGTCAATCCGGAAGGCTGCGAGGTGTTCAGTTTCAAGCAGCCGAGCGCCGAGGAGCTTGAACATGATTTTCTCTGGCGCACGACCCGCCATCTGCCGGAACGCGGGCGGATTGGTATTTTCAATCGGTCCTACTACGAGGAGGTGCTCGTCGTTCGTGTGCATCCGGAGATTCTCCGCGCCCAAGGGCTGCCGGATGAGTTGCTCGACGAGAAGAGCATTTGGAAAGAGCGGTATCGTTCCATCGTGGACTTGGAAGAGCATCTCCACCGCAATGGCACCCGGATCATCAAGTTCTTCCTGCACCTGTCAAAGAACGAACAACGGCAGCGCTTCCTCGCGCGCATTGATGAGCCGGAGAAGAACTGGAAATTCAGCCTGGCCGATGTTCGCGAGCGGAAATACTGGAAGCAGTACATGCAGGCATATGAGGCGTGCCTGACCGCGACCAGCACCCATCATGCGCCATGGTACGTCGTTCCCGCCGATGATAAGGAGAATGCCCGGTTGATTGTTTCCCAGATTGTCCTGGATGCGCTCCATGAACTCAAAATGGCCTATCCCAAGACCACTACGAAACGCCGGCAAGAATTGAAATCCATCCGTAAAGGACTCTGACGTGAGGTCATCTCTGGGCACACACCACGTTGTTGCCAAGCCGAGTTTTCAGACGACGCTCCCGCACAAACTCGAACGGCCCATGCTGCTGCTGAGCTTCGTCTGGTTCCTTGTCATTATCACGGAACTGGTCAATGGCATGAGTCCGGTACTGGAGAGTCTGGGCACGGTACTTTGGGTGTTGTTCGTTTTTTATTTCGGTTTGAGATTGGCCATCGTTGCCAGTCGCGTGGTCTTTTTCAAGCGGAATTGGCTTTTTGTCCTGGCGATTCTCGTCCCCGCACTTCGGTTGTTCCCCTTCCTGCAAAAGTTTCCCTTGGCGCGCGCGCTGACCGCCACTTTTGGCATGCAAGTCATTTGGATGTTTGCCTCGGCCGATCAAGGATTGCGAGCGCTCCGCCGGGCCATGGGGCGCCGGGGTACAGGCTACGCGCTCACCTTGACGGTGGTCGTGATCTTGGCGGGTGCGGCCGGCATGCTGCATTTCGAAAACAGTTCACCGGATCCAGAAGGCATTCACAGTTATCCAAAAGCTCTGTGGTGGGTCGCCATGCAAATCACCAATATTGGCTCCGGGTACCGGCCGGTGACACCAAGTGGGCACGTGCTCTGTCTCGGCATTTCCATCTATGCGGTTGCCATCTTCGGCTATCTGACGGCGGTCTTTGCCGCGATTTTTATCGGGCGGGACGCGGCGGATCCGAAATCAGAGATTCCCAACCAGACTTCCATTCTTCAACTCTCGGGCGAGGTCGCGCTGTTGAGAAAAGCGCTTGAAGATGTTTTGAAGCGCGTTCCCGACGCGGCACCGCGATCGGCGGAACCACCACCGTTGGCCGAGGAGCCGAGTGAAATCAAACGGGGAAAAGATTCGGGAACATCGGGGCCGCATGTAGCATGAAATCATTGACTAACGCCAAGGATCCGGTATGAGCGTCCCCAACGTCAACCCTTCTCCCGCAACACCGGCAGTATTGGCAATTTTCGCGCTCACCTATCTCGGTATCGCGGCGGGTCGGGTACCCGGTTTGAAACTGGATCGCACCGGCATCGCGTTACTGGGTGCGATTGCGATCATGATTTTCTCCGGCCTGCCGACGACGACCGCAGTCGGGTTCATCAACTGGCCGACGGTCCTGCTCTTGTTCGGTTGTTTTGTCCTGTCAGCGCAACTGCGCCTATCCGGGTTCTTCGACAAGGTCGCCACCGGCATTTCGGCGCGGCTCGATAATCCCGCGCAGTTTCTGCTGTTGCTGATGCTCGTGACGGCCGGTTTGTCGGCCTTTCTCAACCACGACATCGTCTGTTTCGTCTTCGCGCCGGTGGTGGGCATCGCGCTGCTGCACCGGCAACTCAATCCCGTCCCGTTTCTCATCGCGTTGGCGATGGCCAGCAACATCGGTGCGGCCGCCACGCTGGTCGGCAACCCGCAAGACATGCTGATTGCTCAAGTTGCCGGGCTGGGCTTTGGGCAGTACGTGCTGTGGTGCATCCTGCCGGTGGTGTTTGCCCTTGGCAGCGCGTACGAGATCATCTGGCTGGTGTCGCGTCGTCACCTCGCGGCGACCGGGCCAGCGCCGGCGGTTGTGAAATTCGCCCCCCAACCGTTCGACCGGCCGCACACGATCAAAGGGCTGGTCATTCTGGGGTTGGTCATCGCGTTCTTTTTCTCCTCCGTGCCCAAGGAAATTACTGCGTTGACAGCCGCCGGCATTCATCTCGCCAGCCCGAAATTCCGCACGGAAGATTTGTTGGGCTTGGTGGACTGGCCAATTTTGGTGCTGTTCATGGGATTGTTTGTGGTGACCGGCGCGTTTCAAACCACAGGCGCCGGCGAACACGCCGTGCAGTGGCTCGCGCACATCGGCCTGAACCTCCACTCGCTGCCCATCCTGGCCGTGGTCACGGCGACAGTTTCAAACCTGATCAACAACTCCGCCGCCGTGATGCTGTTGGTGAAACTGACCAACGTGGCGCATCCGCCGGTCGCCTACGTGCTGGCGCTGGCCAACAGTTTCGGCGGCAGCCTCATTATCCTCGGCAGCGTGTCTAATATCATCGTCGTCCAACAAGCCCGCGAACTGGGGATCAATATTTCCTTCCGCGACTTCGCCCGTCTGGGCGTCCCGGTGACGTTAGCCGCCATGACCGGCCTGCTGGCGTGGGTGGCGCTGATGACTTGAAACGGTGAACCATGAACGCGAAACCAGCAAAGATTACCTGAAGGCAAAAATATGACCGCCAATCAACCACAACAACGGTATGAAATCGGCATGGTCGGTTTGGGTGTCATGGGCCGCAATCTCGTGCTGAACATGGCCGACCACGGCTGTGCGGTGGCAGGCTACGACAGGGACCAGGCCAAGGTCGAGGCGCTGCGAAAGGAATCAGCCGAACGCAACATCTGCGGCGCGGCGAACATCCGTGATTTCATTGCACTACTTCGTAAACCGCGAGCAATCATGATGCTGGTGCCCGCGGGCGCGCCGGTGGATTCGGTCATCAAGGATTTGTTGGCGCACTTGGACAAGGGCGATCTCATCATCGATGCCGGCAACTCCTACTTCAAAGACACGGACGTACGCGCCCGCGACCTGGCGGCCAAAGGCATTCATTTCCTCGGCGTGGGCGTGTCGGGTGGTGAAGAAGGAGCGCGTCACGGACCGAGCATAATGCCCGGCGGGCCGAAAGAGGCTTACGAGCGGGTTCGTCCCGTCTTCGAAGCCGCTGCTGCGAAGGTCAACAGCGATCCGTGCGTGACATGGCTGGGACCGGGATCGGCCGGGCACTTCGTGAAGATGGTCCACAACGGCATCGAGTACGGTGTGATGCAGCTTCTCGCCGAAACCTACGACTTGATGAAGCGTGGTCTAGGCATGAACGACGACGAACTGCATGACGTGTTCAGCGCATGGAACAATAGTGAACTGAACAGCTACCTACTGGAGATCACCGGGAACATTTTCGGCAAAGCGGATGAGAAGACCGGCAAACGGCTAATCGACGAAATCCTCGACGTGGCCAAACAGAAAGGCACCGGTATGTGGACCTCACAAAGCGCCATCGAACTACAAGTGCCGGTTCCGACGATCGACCTGGCGGTCGCGATGCGGGACTTGTCTGTGTACGAGAAGGAACGGGAGCAGGCCAGCACGATTTATCAGCGACCTATGCGGCGCTTCAACGGCGACCACAACACTTCTCTGACGCAGTTGGGCCGCGCGCTTTATGCGGCGATGATTATCACCTATGCAGAAGGCATGGCGCTCTTGGCGGTTGCTTCGGACAAATACGAGTATCGCCTCGATCTTGAAGCCGTGTCGCGGATCTGGCGAGGTGGTTGCATCATCCGCGCCGCGCTTCTGGAAGACATCTGTGCGGCGTTTCACGTGCAGCGCGGTCTTCCGAATTTGCTGCTGGATTCCAACTTGTCGCACAAGCTCATGGAGCATCAGGAAGATTTGCGCCAGGTGGTATGTCAGGCGGGTGAGGCAGGGGTGCCGGCCCCGGGGTTGATGGTTTCGTTGAGTTATCTCGACGCCTATCGCAGCGCCTGGCTGCCGGCCAATCTCATCCAGGCCCAGCGCGATTATTTCGGCGCGCACACCTATGAGCGCGTCGATGCCAAAGGCGCGTTTCACACCCAATGGGAAACAGAGTAAGCCGATATGGATATATTCCCGACCATCATTATGATTTTTGGCGGCGCGGGTGATTTGACCTGGCGCAAGTTAATGCCGTCCTTATTCGATCTGCACCGGGAGGGACGGATGCCCAACAAATTTGCGATCATTGCCGTGGATCGCGTGCCCTTTCGCGATGCGGAGTTGCACAAGCACTTCCTCGACGGCGTGAAGAGGTTCTCGCGGAATGGGAAGGTGAAAAGCACGGGCTGGAACGATTTCGCCAGGCACGTCACCTATCACCAGGGAGACTTCAAAGACCCGGCAACGTACTCGAATTTGGAGAAGAAGTGCGCGCAAGTGGATCAGGAGTGGAAAGTGAAAGCCGGTCACATTTTTCACCTGGCCACTCCGCCGGTGATGATTGGGGTGATTCCCAGGATGTTGGCCGATGCGGGGCTGAATCGGAATCGAGCGCGCGACCGCATCGTGGTGGAAAAGCCGATCGGTCATGATCTGGATTCTGCACGGGAGATCAATCGCACGCTCAGGGAAAGTTTCCACGAATCTCAGATTTTCCGCATCGACCATTACCTGGGCAAAGAGACGGTGCAAAACATCCTGGCCTTCCGCTTTGCCAATCCACTCTTCGAGCCGATTTGGAACCGGCGTTACGTGGACTACGTGACCATTACCGTGGCCGAAGCGGTGGGCGTAGGACATCGTGGCGGCTATTACGAGCACGCGGGCGCGCTGCGCGACATGGTTCAGAATCACCTGATGCAACTCCTCTGTCTCGTGGCGATGGAACCGATGGTCTCCTTCGAAGCCGACGAGATTCGCAACAAGAAGGTGGACGTGCTTCACGCCTTGCGGCCGATTCCGCGTGGGGCGGTTCGGCAGTGCACCGTGCGCGGGCAGTATGGCCGGGGCAAGCTTCACGACAAGAATATGCGCGGGTACCGCCAAGAGGATGACGTATCCACTCATTCGCATACGGAGACGTTCGCGGCCTTGAAGTTGTTCGTGGATAACTGGCGCTGGCAGGGAGTGCCGTTCTACCTCCGCACCGGGAAGCGGCTCGCCCGGCAGGCCTCGGAAATCTCGATCCAGTTTCGCGGCGTGCCGCATCGATCCTTCCCACCCGAGTCGAGCCACGATTGGCACCCGTCTCGACTGGTCCTGTCGATCCAACCCGAGGAAGGCATCGTGTTGGGTTTTCAGGCCAAGTACCCCGGGCCTAAAATGCTATTGCGGCCGGTGGAGATGCGGTTCGGTTATCAGGAAAGCTTTGCGGTCCCTTCACCGGACGCGTACGAGACTTTGCTCTGGGACGTGATGAAGAATGATGCCACGTTGTTCATGCGCGCCGATCAGGTGGAGGCCGCTTGGCGGTTGTTGATGCCGGTGCTCGAAGTCTGGGCGGTGGCTCCGCCCAGTGATTTCCCCAATTACGCCGCCGGCACCTGGGGACCCGAGGATGCTCAGGGGCTGCTTGCTCACGGACACAGTTGGCCCCTGCCGACCGAATTAGTAGAACAGTGTAAGAAGAAGGGAAAGAATTTGTGACTCAAGATAACCTGAACACTTCGATCGAATACACAATCGTCGCTGTGCCTTATCACGCCGGTGCCGCAACCCATGACGAGCTTGCGCGGAAAGTTAACGAAAAACTAAGCGGGGGGTACGAACTATATGGTCCACCGTTCCTCAGCGATGAAATGATGTACCAGGCAATGACGAAGCCGGTCCTGCCTAACTGACTGGCGAACGGCCAAAGGGAGGCCAATCGCATGAAGATTCTGGTGATCGACATCGGCGGCACGCATGTGAAACTGCTCGCCACCGGCCACAAGCAGCGGGTTGAATTTCCGTCCGGTCCGAAAATGACGCCCGTGAAGATGGTCGCCGCAGTACGAGCCGCCACGGTCGGTTGGAAATATGAAGCCGTCTCAATCGGCTATCCCGGGCCTGTGGTTCACGGTCATCCCATCATTGAACCGCACCACCTTGGATCCGGCTGGGTGGGGTTTGATTTTAGAAAGGCGTTCGGCAGGCCGGTAAAAATTGTCAATGACGCGGCGATGCAAGCGCTGGGCAGTTATCAAGGCGGTCGGATGCTCTTTCTCGGTTTGGGCACGGGGCTTGGCTCCGCGCTGATCGTGGATAATTTCTTGGAGCCGATGGAACTGGCCCACTTGCCTTACAAGAAGGGACGAAGCTATGAAGATTATTTAGGGCTGGCCGGCCTGGAGCGGCAGGGGAAAAAGAAATGGCGTCATCACGTGAATGAGGTCGTCCGGCAATTCAAGAGCGCGGTGCAGGCTGACTATGTTGTGATCGGGGGAGGTAATGCCAGACTGCTCAAGAAACTTCCGTCCGGCACGCACCGCGGAGACAATTCCAACGCATTCCAAGGTGGATATCGCCTTTGGACAAAGCGTTACAGCGGCTCAAATCATTAGCGGTTCGTCCATTAACTCATGAAAAGGACCCCCAAAAAACGTTCGGTTCCCGCCGAAATCGTTTTCCTGTTCGACGTGGACAACACGCTGCTCGACAACGACCAGGTTATCGCCGACCTCAACAAATATCTCAAGCGCGAGGTCGGCCTCGAGCGGGCGCGGTGTTACTGGACCATTTTCGAGCAGTTGCGAACCCGGCTTGGTTACGCCGATTATTTGGGCGCGTTGCAGCGTTACCGATGCGAGTATCCGCACGACCTGGGTCTGCTGGCCGTTTCGCTTTTCCTCATAAACTATCCCTTTGCCAACCGCCTTTTCCCCAACTCACTCGGCGTTATCGAGAGCGTCAAGCAATGGGGAGCAGCCGTCCTTCTTACTGACGGCGACGTCGTTTTCCAACCCCGCAAAGTGGACCGCTCCGGGCTTTATGAAGCGGTCGATGGGCACGCGTTGATTTACGTGCATAAAGAGCACGAGTTGGCCGACGTGGAAGCCCGGTATCCGGCGTTTCACTATGTAATGGTCGACGACAAGCTGCGCATTCTCGCCGCCATCAAAAACATCTGGGGCCGTCGGGTGACGACCGTCTTCGTGCGGCAGGGACACTACGCTCGGGATCCAAAGATTTTGGCATCCCACCCGCCAGCCGACGTGAGCATCGAGCGCATTGGCGATTTACTTAATTACGATCGGGAACATTTTACACAACATGCTGAAAAGGTCAGATGAGCAAGGTCGCGAGTACTACGGTTCCTTGGACATTCAGGAAGCAAAGCATCCCCAGATCATCTGGCCTACGAGATGAATGGATACCCACATCTGATGAAGCTGGAATGGTATGCTCCGAGTGAGCATTGGGTGATCTTGCTGCCTGACGAACAGCTTCGGCCAGTTTTGAAGCTCGCCTAGATGACAGCACGACATCCTCGATATGTCCTTGCCGCCAGTGCGCCGTTGTTGTGTTTCGGGAACAAAGGCGCTTTGTGATGTCTTAAACATAGCCGCGACGAAATTCTCCATGCTATGAACACGCTCCATGAACCTCCTTTCGACAAAGCCGCCAGCGCGCCAACTCGATGCCAAACGAATCCGTCCAATCGCATCCTCCTGGTCGATGACAACGTTTCCGTTCGCGAAGTCAGCGCCAAAGTGTTGATTCGCTCCGGCTACCAAGTGGACGCCGCCGAAGACGGCGAAGCCGGCTGGAAAGCCCTTCATGCCAGCAGCTACGACCTCTTGATCACCGATCACAACATGCCGAAGCTGTCAGGCGTTGAGCTCGTCAAGAAATTGCGTTCTGTGCAGATGAAGCTCCCGGTTGTTCTGGCCTCGGCAGTGTTGCCCACGGAGGAGTTGGACCAGAACCCGTGGCTCCAGCTCGCCGCCACACTGCTGAAGCCTTTCACCGGTTGATGAGTTTGTTGGAAACGGTGAAAGAGGTCCTCTCCGCAACGGCAATGACGGCATCGGCACAGAGCCTTACTTCCCCTGTTCTGGCCGAAGCAGTCATCCCGATTGAGTCACTGTCACGATGGCGAAGCCAACCACCGTCGGGTGTGACCGAATGAATGAAGAAGAATGAGGGGGCGCTTATTCGATGCGCCAGCGGGAGAATTCACGCTACTCCAAGTGGGCGCACCATTTCCCCGTTCCACTTGGCAATAATTGGCAAATCAAACGCCCTTTCGTGCCATTCCTTGCCTCTTGGTGCAAAAGTGGAATCTACCTTGTAAGCCTTATTCTGCAAGGTTTTGCAGGATTTACTGAGGAAATTTTCGGGAAGTCGAAAGTGGCCTCCGTAGGATCCTAAGTCCTGCGCGTCTGCCAGTTCCGCCACTCGCGCGCCGTTGGCGCAAAAACATATCAGACCGCGCGCGCCGCGTCCACTGCCCGTTCGTCCCGCCGCGTCCGTCGCGGGGACAGCAGGATCGACAACACCAGCCCGGCGACGAAGCCGCCGGCGTGCGCGAGATTGTCCACTTGCGGCTCAAGACCGCTGATCGTCAAATCCGCTGCCACCATCAGTGCGATCAGCAGCAGTAACCGCCGGCGCATCGAAGCGTACAACGGAACCTCAAGATGATACGCGGCGACGGCAAACGCGGCGATCACGCCGAAGACCCCACTGCTTGCTCCCACCGAGACATCGTAGCGTCCCGTCATGGCGCTCAAAAGATTTCCCAATGAACCCGCCGTCAAAAAAACAACCAGGAACCGCCAACGCCCAACCGATTTTTCCATCGCCGAGCCGAACAGCCACAGCGCAAGGCCATTCATCGCCAAGTGCAGCAGATTGGCGTGGAGAAACAGCGCCGTCGTCACCCGCCACCATTCGCCGTGGCGCACCGCCTGGGGAATATTACCCGCCCACATCCAAAGCGGTTGCCGCAGCGTTCCGTCAAACACGATTGCGTCCACCAGAAACACGAGCGTCAGCACTGTCAACAAAGCCACCGTCCCCGCTTCAGGTTGCCCCATGTGCATGAGCGCGCGCCAGCCAGCCGCTTGTTGCTCAGCCATGCGCAACGCCTGTTGACCCGCTGCGTAACCGGGCGTCGCTGCCGCCAGCACCGGCAACGTGTCGGCTGCTTCCGCGAGCGAATCAGCGCGGAGCAAGCCCAGAGCAACCGCGTCGCGCCACAGCTTGTCGTGTGGATGCGTCAACGCGCTCGCGCGGGTCAATTGCTCGACGGCTCTTATCCGGTCGCCTCTTGCCAAGGCGCATCGGCCCCGCCAGTAGGCGACGAATCGGACCAACCTTCGGCTCCGTTTCCGCAACCCCCGGCGCGAGCGCAGGAGCGACTCCAACTCTGCAGTGTCGCCTGCCAGGGCCGCCACGCAAATGCGCGTCGCCCACAGTTGCGTTTCCAGCGGACCAAATGTCCGGGGCGACAGCGCAGCCAGTTGCAGATTCCACAAAGCTTTCCCAAATTCCCCAATCTCGGCATAGGCGCGCGCCGCCAGCAAACGCACCTGCGTCTCGGAGGTCAACGACCCGCACTCATCCAACCGCTCGCAGAATGCCGCAGCCGCCGGGAACTCGCGGCTGGCCGCCAACAACGACAATTTCCAGACCACAGCCTCGGCGCGAATCGCTTCCGGCATTGGGCGCGTCGTGGACTCACCCAGAAGTCTTTCGGCCCCGAGCCGATCGCCGTTCCTCCAAAGCCGGCATGCAGCGGCATAGATGCGATACATTTTGCCGGGATTTCCCCCGGCCAGTCGTCCGGCCAATTGCCACCAACGCGCGGCTTCGTTGGCCGGTCGGCGCATTTGCAGTTGCATCGCGGTTCGCGCAAAGAGGCGCGGTGCGACGACAAACACCACGAACAGGCCCCAAGCGATAATGACCCACACGAAGTTGTCGCTGAAATGGAGCGCGCCGAGCGAAGCGAACAAAATGGTCATCAACCGCGCAATCTGTGCCCAATACCAGCGCACGCCCATACGCCATAACGAAAACAGTTGGGCTGCGACCGCAAACAAGAGCGGATAAACGTAGAAATGCTGGCTCATGGGGAGGGCTACAATCGTAAAATCGTTGAAGCCGTTAGAAGAACCTTCGTGCGCTGCCCGCTCTTCTAACGGTTCTGCCGGTCTTAACGGTCCTCACGGTAGGATCACCACCTCGTCGCCGATCTCCAACAGGTCGTAGAGCCGTTCAATTTGGTCAACCGTCATGGCGACGCAGCCGTGTGTCCATGTGACGTTGGGACACGGGCCGTGCAAGCCGATCTCGCCGCCGAGCGCGGTCTTCCACGGCGGGCATTTCTTTTGCCTGATCGAACCACGGATTTGCTCGAACTCGGACGGCGTGATGAACTTCTCGCGTAAGCCTCGCCCGGCGTCTTCGAGGTTCGGGTAGCTCAGGCCGAGAAAGCGCTGGTACTTGCTGTCAGGATTCTTGTAGCAGACGTAAAACTGGCCCTCGGGCGTGGCGAGATCGCCTTCGCGTTGTTTGTCGCCGGGATTTTTCCCGAGCACAACGCGGCTGCGCAGCACTTCCTCTTCGCCGTCGAACAGCGTCAGCGTCCGCGCGTGCTTGCAAATCACGACCCTCGGTCGCGGGTTTCCGGAGTTTGTCATTCTGAGCGGAGCGAAGAACCTCTGTCGTTCAGGTGCCTAGTTCGTCGATTTTCGCGGCCAGATCGAAATCGTTCTGCGTGAGGCCGCCCGCGCTGTGGGTGGTGAGAATGATCTTCACGCGTTTGTACCGGTAAAGCTGCATGTCGGGATGATGATCCATCGCGTTGGCAATCGGCGCGATCTTCGCGATGAACTGCGCGGCTTCGCTAAATCCGCCGAGCACGAATTCCTTCGCGATGGCGTCGCCCTCGCGCTGCCAGCCCCTTAATGTCGCCAGGCGCTGCACGATTTCAGGATAGGTAAGTTTCGCTGCCTGCGCCGCCATGGTTGCCTCCATGCCACTCTAGCAGACGAGTTCGGGAAGCGCAAAATCTTCGCACAAGAGTGGTCCGTTGACTTTGCGGGACACGGCCCGTATATTCGACGCGAAAAAAGAGAGAATTTCTCCGATTTAACATGCAAGTCACGCGAGCAGGCGAATACGCGATCATCGGGTTGTTGTATCTGGCGAAACAACCGGCAGGTCGCACGGTGATGATCGACGAGATCAGTGAGAAAGAACGCGTCCCGAAAAGTTTCCTCGCGAAGATTTTTCAATCGCTGGCCAAAGGCGGCCTTGTCCTCTCGCATCGGGGTGCGAAAGGTGGGTTCTGTTTGGCCAAATCAGCAAGCGAAATCAATCTTCTCCAAATTATCAACTGTATCGAAAACGCATTTGCGCTCCAGAAGTGCGTGACCATCGATCCGCAATGCGTGGTTTCGCACGACCGGCTCAGCAGTTGCGTCTTGTGCGGCGTCTTTGCCGAAGCACAGGATCGCGTCAACGAAGTTTTCACCCGCACAACCTTGCAGGATTTGCTCCAACCGAGAAACGCCGGGACGCCACCGGCGCGAACGGTGGCCGTTCTGAATTGAGGCGATCATGTTTGGACGAGTCCGCCAGCCTCTCACCGAGGACAAAATTCGCGAATCGCTCAAAGCCGTTAAGTTTCCCGGTTTCAGCCGCGACATCGTCAGTTTCGGCATCGTCAAGTCCGTTGCGATTTCAGGGGACAACGATGTCAATGTGGCGTTGCATGTGGTGACGCGCGATGCGGCGACCCCGCAGCAGATCGAACGCGGCGTGAAGGAGTTGTTGTCGCGTCTGGACGGCGTCGGACGCGTCAACGTCCAAATGACCGCGCAGCAACCGCCGCAGCAAGGACAGATGCCAATGGCCAGCGCCGGCGCGACGCCCGGCCATCCACAGATCGAAGGCGTCAAACACATCATTGCTGTCGGCAGCGGCAAAGGTGGCGTGGGCAAATCAACGGTCGCGGTGAACCTTGCGTGCGCGATGAGTCGTCTGGACCGCAAGATCGGGCTGATGGATGCGGATATTTACGGGCCGAGCGTGCCGAAGATGATGGGCGCGACCGAGCGGCCGACGATCACCGACGAGAAACTCGACCCGGTCGAGAATTTTGGATTGAAGATGATGAGCATGGCGCTGCTGCTGGACGCGAACGCGCCGGTCATCTGGCGCGGCCCGATGATCACGAAAGCGATTCAGCAGTTTACTGGCGCCGTGAACTGGGGCGCGCTGGACGTGCTTGTGGTGGATCTGCCGCCCGGCACGGGCGACGCGCAGCTTTCGCTGGCGCAGACGGTGGCATTGGACGGCGGCGTGATCGTGACGACACCTCAGGACGTGGCGCTGGAGGTGGCCCGACGCGGCATCCAGATGTTCGAGAAGGTGAACGTGAAGATTCTCGGCATCATCGAGAACATGAGTTACTACGTCTGCCCGCATTGCGGCGAACACGATGATATCTTCGGTCACGGCAGCGGCAAACAGGAAGCTGAACGGACGGAAGTGCCATTCCTCGGTGAAATCCCTTTGTTCACGGACATCCGGATTTGCGGCGACAAAGGTCTTCCCATCGCGATCGCGGAACCCGATAGCGAGCCAGCCAAAGCGTTTCGCAAATGCGCGGAAGCGATCCTCAGGCAACTGGAGAAATAATAGGGAAGCGAGTCGTTTTTCCTCGCTGGAATTATCCCTTTGGCATACGGAAGAATCAACCGGACTCTTTCGGGAGCTTCATTCACTCTTTCTTTAGTGTGTTCAGAATCATTTGGGTCGTCATTATATCTTTACCTCAATGGAAGCAAGCAGTGTACTTACCGGTCGTGCAATCGCATCCGGGACACTTGCAGCCCTTTGCCACAAGTCCTCTCTCCTATCCGGGGTGAGTCGCCCAATGTTGTGATGACCTGCAATCCCGCCGCCTGTCGCGGCTGGCTCAGACCGGGCTTGCGTTGACGCAGTTCATAGCTGACCAATCTTCTCGCCTGAAGATGGGCGATTCTGCGCGCGATGCAAACGGAGAAGTGGTGGGGAAGCTCTCAGCTATCGGCGGAATCAATGAGCGGTCGGGAGGTTGTGCAGGGGTTCGGGAGACGCGCGCAGAACGTTGCCCATCGTGGTGGTGGAGCCCGAGAATGAACTCACCAAGGCGATTCGCCGGCGCGCCGAGGCGGTTCTCGGACAATCGAAAAACATTGACGCAGTCCGTTCGTTCCCGAGCGGAACCACGAGTCCATTTTGCTCGGTGTTCGGCGTGCCCGAATTGACATGTCGTCTGTCCAGTGTCAAAGAGATTGAACACTTGTCAGCGATGTCCAGCTCCATTTGGAGTGTTCAGATTTTCTTGAACAAGTTTATTTCCACGGGGTTAAATGAACCAAGGCGAAGTGTTGACAAGCATGGCACGCCGAGTGCGAACCAATACCTAGGTGCGAGGTATATGGACTGAGGGTTACGAGGAAGCTAAGTGGGTTATAGAGAGCATCCATGAAGAACATTCGACGAGGGGTGGTGTTGGTATTGCAGTGAGTTGTCTCCGACAAGGTATGGTGTCGGTATTCTTGGGCGTGCTCTGTTGCGTGCTATCCAGCCTCCGTGTCTTGGCCAATGGAGAAGAACACGCTGGCCTTGCGGACAATCTCTTCATCGACTTGACGGGCGGTGTAGATAAACCCTCAGGAGAAGAGAGCGATGGGTTTGGGTCAATCGGTGCGAACTGGGGCATCCCAGTGAACCCCGGCGCAGACGGCTTGGCCTTGGGGCTGCAACTTGGCGGCGACGCCGGACTCCGCGATCATATCGCCGAGTGGGATGCCACGGTCGGACCGTTTGCCCGCAATTTCAAAGTCTTCGGTGAACAGCAAGGTGCATTGGCTGTGTTGTTTGATTACCTGCAGACTGCGCAACACAATGATCTCTGGGCAGTGCGGCCCATCGTCGGCACAACGGTCTGTGCCAGAGACGCCGTCGGACTGACTGGCAGCGCCGGGCTGAACGAAGCATCGAAGGCGACCGTCACCATAACCACCGCTACAATCAACCGCCAAGAATTGGCCGATTACTTCGAGGCCTTCTGGAATCACAACTGGAATGACCGGGTGGATACTGAGTTCGCAACGGGCTACCAGTTTGGCGGCGTGGATGAGGCACTGTTTCGCGGTGAGATCGTGTGGGGCATCACACCGAATGCGGATGTATCTGTGGGCGGGATTATCAACACTGCGGGCAATTACGTTTGCAGCGTCAGCATATCCTACCACTTCGGCGGCATCGGCAGGCACGACACATTGCACAACATTTACGTCCATCAGCAGCAAGACTTCTACACGCCGTTCCCGAAGCGGGGCGCCGTCAGTTTGGATCCACGGACGGCGGGCACATCATTCGGGCCTGGCGGCGGGGGTGGATTCGGTGGGGGCGGCGGTTAGGAATTTTGAAGCAGTATAATTCCGACCTCAGCCGTGGGCGGAATTGAGTGGTAAGAGGGGAATGAGAAGCGCGGCAATGGGAATCGGGACGTAAGGGAAGAAGGGGACGGTATGGTCACAAAGAAGTTCGGTATGGGATGGGCGGCGGCGACGGTCGCAGCTGCGTTTTGTTGGGGAATGGTTCGCACGGCGGCAGCCGGCCCGATCGTCTTTAATTTCGAGGCACAAACCGCCACTGCCATTCCAGTCTCAGGAGTTCGGACAGGAGCGCTCACGAGTCTGACCATCACGCAATCGGGCCTCACGATTGACATTACGAGACCGCACGGCAAGTTCGACATTGTCGAGAATATTCTCGCCCAAACCAAGCCCGCGTCGTGGGGGCTTAAGAGCTTGGATCCATTCGCTCAGCCGACCAAGGCAACGCCCTTTGTCATCGATTTCTCCGTCCCCGTGACCAACGTCTCGATCATGGCCGGCGACTACGGTGACGATAGAGGCGATGTCCTCTTGCTGGAGGCGTTTTCGGGTTCGAACGGTTCAGGCAAACTGGTGGCAAAGGCGACCGGCACGCTGCCTGACGGCGGCACCGCCTTTGGTTTTCGCACGTTGCAGGTCAGTTCGACGAAGGGCATCGACTCCATCACTCTCATCGGCGGCACTAGGTACTTCCCGCAGTCGGTATTCTACGACAACCTCACGGTGATGCCGGAATTATCGCCCGCGTCGATCATCCCTGAACCCTCCACCATCGCATTGGTCAGCGCGGGACTGGCCTTAATGCTTTTGGTGGCTCGGCGCAGAACGCACGTCAACAAAGATTCGGGAATCGGACGAGGCAGTCACGTCAACCGAAGGGATGAGCACGGAGGCTGAGCCGATCGGCACAAAGACTCTTTCAAACAGGGGTCAATCCCCCACCGAGACCCTCCGCATTCCTCGGCACCCAACGCGGGGGGTCTCTCCTTTTTCAGCCCGCGATTGCGGGCGCGAGTTGTGGTATGAATAGCGCACGATGAAGCTCACTTTCTTTGGCGCCACGCGCACAACCACGGGATCAAAGTATCTGCTGGAAGCGGTGGGCAAGAAAATCCTGATCGAGTGCGGCATGTTCCAAGGCCGCCGCGCCAAAACCATCGAGTACAACACCAAGTTCGCCTTTGACACGTCAAAGGTGGACGCGTTGTTGCTCAGCCATGCGCACATTGACCACAGCGGCATCATTCCCCTTGTTTGCCGCGATGGCTTTGCGGGTCCAATCTTCTGCACCGATGCCACCGCTGATCTCTGCGGGATCATGCTGATGGACAGCGCCCACATTCAGGAACAAGACGCCCTGTTCCTCAACAGGAAGAACGCGAAGAAAAACATGCCACCCGTCGAGCCGCTGTACACGCAAGCCGACGCGCAAGCCTGCCTGAAACAATTTCAACCGGTCCGCTACAACGCGCCGACGCACGTCTGCGACGGCGTGACAGCCACCTGGCTGGACGCGGGACACATTTTGGGATCGGCGATGATTGTCATCGAGATCCGCGAGGGCGATCGCCAAGTGCGTCTGGCGTTTAGCGGCGACATTGGGCGCGGCGGCAACGACATCCTCCGCGATCCCGACCATCCCCGCGACACGGATTACCTGATGCTGGAAAGTACCTACGGCAACCGCGTCCACGAGCCGCTCGAAGACGTCAACAATCACGTCTGTGCGATCATCAACCGGACGCTGGAGCAAAACGGCAAGATCATCATCCCCTCCTTTGCCGTAGGGCGCACGCAGCAATTGCTCTACACCCTCCATGCCCTGACGCAGACGCGTTCCATCCCGAAGCTGCCGGTCTTTGTTGACAGTCCCCTGTCGCTCCAAGCCACCCAAGTTTTTCGCCGCCATTCCGAATGTTTCAACAAGAACTTCTACGACGTGATGATGAACCGCAACAATCCGTTCAGCATGTCCAATCTCACCTACATCGGTAGCGTGGAGCAATCGATGAGCATTAACGACCTGAAGCAGCCGTGCATCATCATAAGCGCCTCGGGAATGGCAGAAGCAGGCCGCATCTGCCATCACATCAAGAACAACATCGGAGACAAACGCAACACGATCCTCATCGTCGGCTGGTGCGCACAGCACACGTTGGGTGCCCGGCTTGCCAGCGGCGACAAGAAGGTCAACATCTTCGGCGAGCCGCACCGTGTCCGCGCGCGCGTCGAGACGATCAATGCCTTCTCCGGCCACGCCGACAAAAACGAGCTTCACTCTTGGGCCACAGAAGTCACCGGCGATCTTCGTGGCATTTTCGTCGTCCACGGCGAAGAACAAGCTGCCACCACCTTCGCCGCCGACCTCCGCCAGATGCACCGCCACGCCAGCGTCCTCGTCCCAGAGTTTCAGGACTGCGTGGAGTTGTGATCAGAATTCCGCGAATCCTTCGAGGCAAGCCCCGAAGGACATCCGCGCGCCGCAGAACCGTAAAGACAAGACGTCTCGCTTGCGCGAAGCGTCTTTGATTTGGCTGAAACTCGAACTTACAGGCTTTGTTTCAAGCCTTGACCGGCACTGAAGCGCACGGTCTTGGAGGCTTTGATCTGGATTTGCTCGCCTGTCTTGGGATTGCGTCCCAAGCGAGCCGCCCGCTTGCTCACGCGAAATGTGCCGAAGCCAACGAGCTGGACTTGTCCGCCGGACTGCACGCCCTTCTTGATCGAATTCAAGACGGCATCCAGCGCTCGTTCAGCTGCCGCTTTGCTAATGTCCCGGCCCAATTCCTTTTGCACAATGTCCACCAGTTGCGCTTTATTCATCAATCCTCCTGCCGCGAATAGTTTCTCTTTGGCGTGTCCCCTACCATTTATTGATCCGTTCCGGGTCCTTTCTGCCACAGGGAAGACCCGCCGTCAATGAAATTCTCATCGTCTGCGCCTCCACGCTGCAACTCCTCTTCTCGGCGGCAAAAACATCTGTTGAAATCCGCGCGGCCTGTGCCGTATAAGTCCTCGATACGCAAATGAAACCTACGGATTTACGGGGCATTCTCCATTACATCCCCCAGTTTCGCGACCGTGTGTTCATTATCGCCATCGATGGCGCGGTCGTGGCGGACGACAATTTCGGCAATCTTCTGCTGGATGTCGCAGTGCTGCGCAGCCTGAATATCCGCATCGTCATCGCTCACGGTGCCGGGCATCAAATCAGGCTGCTCTCCGAGAAACTGAACGAGCCGATCACCAACCCCGATGGCGCAGGCGTGACGGACGCCAACACATTGAGGATCGCGATCATGGCCGCCAATCAGGTCACGCACGAGATTCTGGAGGGATTGTCGCTGAACAACATCCGCGGCGCGCACACCAACTGCATTGAGGCCGTTCCGCTGGGCATTCTCAAAGGCGTCGATCAGCAACACACGGGCAAGGTGCATCAAGTCGACGTCGAGATGTTGCGGACGCTGCTCGACAAGGGAATCGTCCCCGTGATTCCTCCGCTCGGCTTCGACGGCAACGGCCACACCTATCGCGTGAATTCCGACTCGGTGGCTTTGGAAGTGGCGCACGCATTGGGCGCGGTGAAGTTGATGCTCATCACCACCCGCAACGGGCTGGAAATCGACGGCAAACTCGTCTCGCAAATGTCCGTGTTGGAACTCGAGGCGGCTGTGAAGACTGCCAGCGACAAAATTCCGCCCGAGATGATTTCGAAAGCGCAACACGCGCTGCGCGCCTGTCAGGGTGGAGTGCCACGCGTTCACATCATCAACGGCCAGGTTGACGAAGGCCTGCTGGCGGAGGCGTTCTCCAACGAAGGAATCGGCACATTGATCTATGCGAATGAATATCAGGCAATCCGCCAAGCCACACGCAAAGACATCCGCCACATCATGACTCTCATCCGGCCGGCGATTCAAGGCGATCAGCTTCTCAAACGCACGCGGAGCAGCATCGAAAAACACAGCAACGAATACTACGTGTTCGAAATCGACAACAACATCGTCGGGGTCGTCTCCGTTCAACCCTATCCCGCGGAAAAGAAGGTGGAACTGGCCTCCTTGCACGTCAATCCCGCCCACGAACACCGTGGCATCGGCACCAAGCTCGCCGTGCGTGCGGAGTCGTTGGCGCGCGAAGCGGGAGCGGAGACCATTTTCTGCCTCTCGACCCAGGCGTTCACTTTTTTCCAGCACAAGCTTGGTTACCGGGAAGGGACGATCGACGATCTTCCGCCAGCCCGGCGTGAGAAATACGAACACAGCGGACGCAATTCGAAGATTCTCGTGAAGAGCGTGACAGCAGCCTCGCCTGCCGTCGCCACGCCGCCGCGCGAACCTGCGTTGTCTCCCTCGCCGGCGTAGCTCGTGCTGGTGCGAAGCCTCTAAGAGCCAAACTGCACTCGCGAGCGTCCGCTACGCACACTCGCGCCGACCACGGTCGTCTGGGGAGAGTAAGCTCCAATCTGACTCACGATCTGATTCCACTCGCTCAGGATTTGCTGGTGTGACGTTTCCAAGCGGGCGATCATCACCAAATCGCGGTTGATTTCGTTCATGCGCGACGCGAAACGGTTGTTGATCTCCGTTCGCTGCGTCTGCAACTCCTTGAGTTGATTGCCCAGCGCCGTCAGCCGCTCCTGCAAGACGGCCAACTCCGGATGCCCGGCTTGAGCCGGCTCGGCAGAAGGTTTTGCGTTGCGTGCACCGGTCGCGGACGCAGACGATGCCGCTTGAGGCCGCAGAGGGGGAGCCGATGAAACTGGTTTTGGCGGCACGATGACGTTGATGCGACATTGGGGACAATCAACAATCAACCCTTGCGCCGCTTCATCCACAACCAGATTCTTCCCGCAGGACGGGCATTCAAAGAGGATGTCGCGTGAAGTCACGGCGGTGAAGTTGAGTTTCTGGGTCTTATCGTCCGCGCTGGCCATTGGCTTTCTTTCCCCCAATTATATTGCCCATGATCGAAGCGCTTTGCAAGTCCGAACCATCGTGCTAGCATCTGGTCGCTTTGCATCGCAAACATCCCGAGATCATTGCCGGCTGCTGCGGCTTTGCCATGGCGCAGGAAAAATATTTACAGGTGTTCCGTTTCGTCGAGATCGATTCCAGCTTCTATCAGCTTCCCCGACTTGAAACCGCCGCCCGCTGGCGGGCCGCTGCGCCGCAAGGGTTCCAGTTCGCGATGAAAGCCTGGCAGGTCATCACGCATCGCGCGAGCAGCCCGACATACAAACGCACGCGGATCGATCCGCGGGATCGGGAATACTGCGGACATTTTGGTTTCAACCCGACGATTCGCTGGGCATGGGACGAGACCTTTGCCGTGGCGAAGACGCTCAACGCAATCCTGGTGTTGTTTCAGTGCCCCGTGAGTTTTCGTCCGACGTCTGAAAACGTCGCCAATCTGAAAAAATTCTTCGAGAGGGCCAAACGCGGCAAATTCTTCATGGGTTGGGAACCGCGCGGCGAATGGGACACGGAACTGGTCGCCCGGTTGTGCCAGGAACTCGACCTGATTCACGTTGTCGATCCATTGCAATCTCCGTCCGCCGCGAGAGGCAAGATCAAATATTTCCGCTTGCACGGGATCGGCGGCGCTCAACATCATTACACGAATCAACAACTGCAGAGACTCAAAGAATTCTGCGCTGGCAGAGCATCCGCTTACTGCGCGTTCAACAATCTGGCAATGGCTGACGACGCGCAGCGGTTGATGAAGCTGTTGTAGTCGCGAAACTTTTTCGCGGCTACAAGGATTCGCCAAAGTCGAACGCTTCAAATACCTGCAACCGCGCATCAGGCTCGCGCCACGCCTGTGGCGGCAAACCGGCTTTCCAGCACACCGTCTCCAAGGTTTTCTCTGCTCCCCAGCCATATTCCTGCGCCACCTTCGGCAACAGCAGCGCATGGCGCAAACCTTTTTCGACGATGATGCCGTGGCGTTGCGCGTCGAAGTCCTCGCTGCGCGTCAACGGAACCGGCGGCTCAAGGACGGAAATCTCCAAACGAATCTCGGAAAGCTCTTTGGCCTCCAAAGGAGGGAATCGCGGATCTTCAAGCGCCGAGGCGACTGCCGCCGCAATTGCGTTTTCCCACAGCGGCCGCGCGAAATCCATTTTCCCAATGCAGCCGCGCAGTTCCCCGCGCTTTTTGATCGTCACAAACGCCGCGTGCGGGGCAAGGAGTCCTGCCGTCAACTCGGCTTCGGTTGGTTCCGCTTGGGAAGAGTTTTGCAGGGCCAGCTCAATCGCACGCCGCACCCAACGCAGCAATTTCTGCTGTTCCTCCAGCGTCAGGGGCGGAAAAGTGTTCACGAGTGCATCCTAACGCGGATGGGAGAAAAATTCCATCGGAGAAAGCGTCTGCGGATCGGCGCAGAAATCCTCCAGGCTGAGCGGCACATCTTCGGCCCGCATCAGGAAGTACTTGCCCGTCGCTGCCGCGCAGACATGGCCTGCGGCGTCGCGGAGCTCGCCCTCGGTGAAACAGAATTTCTTCTGCTCGCGCGTCAGCCGGGCGACCAGCAGATAGCTTTGTGCCGCATCCACTTTTTTCCGGTAACGAACGCTTAACTCCACGGACACGTGGAATTGTTTCCTGGCGTACGCAGCCGCCCAGAACATGGTTTCGTCCAACGCGCTGGCGACCACGCCGCCGTGCACCATGCCTGTGTAACCAGTGTGATGCGGCTTCGGACGAAAGTCGGCGAGAATCTCGCCGTTCTCAGCGCGGAATCTCAGTTGGAGGCCGTGCTGATTGCTCGCGCCGCAGGCGAAGCAGTCGTGCGTGTAGGGCAGGTACATCGCGCTCATTGGAGGAATCGCGCGACGCTGCGGCCGAACAGGTAAATCAGAAACCAACAGGGCAACGCGAAGATCAGGATCGCCGCCATGTTCGGCCAGCTCCATTTAATCAGTCCCGCCTGCATCGGGTAAAACGCGATGATGAAATAGCACGAGAACCGTGTGTGGCCGAGAATTTCGCACAGCGCCTTGTCTTTCTTGCGGATGCCGAGGACGATCGCGAACACGCCCAGACCGATCGCGCTGCCCGACACCATCCACGCCAGCGCCCTCGATGAAAACAAGTAGGACGCGATGCCCGCGTTGGCCAGATGTCGCGCCCAATTCAACCCCGCCCAGAGCATCACAAACCCGTTGCCGACGGCGTGTCCCCACGACACCTTGCTCTTGTACAGTTCACCAAGGATCAGCGTCGTATACACGGGCAGGATCGCCCACACCGCTCCCAGATTGTCGAACGGCACGACGAGCAAATGCGCGAACCGAGCGAGATAGCTTTCCAATGGCACAGCCTCCTCCTTGGTGCGTCACAGTTACCAGAAGCGCAAGCGCGGGGCAAGCAAAGGTTGCCGCCAGCGAGCTGTCGCGCTATACTTCCAACCGTGATTTTGGAAATCCTCAAATATGGCCATCCTGTCTTGCGGGAAAAGGGCAGGCGCATTGACCGCGTCACACCAGAGATTCGGCAGTTGGCTGCGGACATGATTGAAACGATGCACGCGGCCAGCGGCGTGGGACTCGCCGCGCAGCAAATTGGTCGGGCCATCAAACTCACCGTGCTCGACGTGAGAGACACGGAACGGCCGTCGGGAATGTTCATCGACGAGAAGCCGCAGGACCTCGCCTCGTTGATGCCCATGGCATTGCTCAATCCCATCGTCACGCATTCCGAAGGCGAAGCGACTGCGTCGGAAGGTTGTCTGAGCGTGCCCGAAATCAACGCCGAGATTCGGCGCGCGGCGAGGATCACCGTGCAGGCGCAGACGCTCGACGGACATTCACTCACGTTCGATTGCATCGGCCTGCTGGCGCGCGCCGCACAGCACGAAGTCGATCATCTCAACGGCATCCTGTTCATTGACCGCATGGACGCCGCCACGCGCGCCAGCCTCTCCGGCAGGCTCAAGAAGATGCAAAAAGAGACCCGCTCCCAGTTGGAGAAACCCACCAGGACACGACGCGCCCTCGCGAAACTTTGATCGTCGATTTCTCATCCCTAGCACCTCACACAATCTGTCATCATGAATTTTGCGCGCACCGTCATCCACCTCTGTTCGAGTTTCAAGAGCTATCGTGACATCCGGGATCTGCCCGCAACTGCGTCGGTCAGGTATCTGCTGAAACTGCTGGCGCTGCTGGCGCTGCTGCTGGTGGGCAGCTTCATTCCCGCAGCGTTCCACGGGTGCAACGAATTCGTTAGCCGGTTCGACCAGAATCGGCCGGTCTTCTCGCTTCACGATGGTCACGTCACGAGCGACGCCAAACAACCATTTTCCTGGGGCGATGACGGCTTGCGGTTCATCCTAGACACGACCGGCCAGGTGACCCAGCCCGACCCGAAGACGCTTCGCGGCATCCTCTTCATGGCCGACAGTTTCAGCTTCTGGATCAAGGCAACGAACGCTCCCGACGCCAGGGCCTTCACCCATGAACAAAAGCTGGCGGGCTTCCCCGATGGCATCGTGACCGGCGAATACATCGGGCATCTGGTGACCGCTTCCCTCTGGCTGACAGCGCCGTTTCTCTGGGTGCTGTTGATCTTGGTTGGGATGTTGACCTGCCTGCTGCAGGCGTATTTGTTCTCGATCGCGGCCTCGTTTCTGGAACGCGTCATGCCGTCGCCGATTCGATTGAACCAACTGCTCAACATCGCCATCCACGCGGTCACGCCCGCGGCCATCATCGTCACCGCCTACACGGCCATGCAGTTGAAAGGTCTGGACCTGTGGCTGATCTACCTCATTGCCTACGGCATCTTCCTCATTGGCGCCACCAACGCCTGCCGCGACCGCTCCGCGATGGAAGAATCACACGAAGACGATTGGCTGTAGGCTGATTCTATTGTGGGAGCGACATTCCTGTCGCAACCGGTCGGCGTAACGCCGAGTCTGCGAGACATGCGAAGCAAACTACCCCTGCCCCGTTCACTTCGATTGTCATCCTGAGCGGAGCGTAGGGTTTCCGCCATGCATTACACCGGGAAGCTTTCTCCGCACGAGCACGTCGCCGTCGGCGCAGCCATCGCGCTGCATCAACTGGCGCACCTTCCGCCCCGCCGCCCCGGTCAGCTTGATTAGCTTCTCCGACCCGATGCGCGGCGCTGCCTGCGCTGGAGTTTCGGTGGTCATGGCCCGATTGACACTACGAATAACTCATACGGTGCGCAAGCTACCCCCGCGTTATTTGATCTCCCCGCCTTCGGCCAACCATGCAGAGTGTTGAAGGTCTTCCGTCCTTGTCCTGCCGCTCTCGGCTTTGCCGACAGATGATTTCTGCTTATTTCACTTCGGCGCAGCAATGCGCGCAGCGCGTGGCTTTGATCGGGATTGTTGAGAGGCAGTACGGACATTCCTTGGTCGTGGGCGCGACTGCGGGCGCATGTTCCATTCTCCGCTTCATCGTGTTCATCGCTTTGATCATCATGAAGATGCAGAACGCCACGATGAGGAAGTCGATCACCACGTTGATGAAGGAGCCGTAGGCGATGACCGCCGCGCCTGCGGCCTTGGCTTCGGCCAGCGATTTGTATTCGCCACCGCCGAGGTTGATGAACTTGTCGGCGAAGTTGACGCCGCCCATGGCTTTGCCGATGGGGGGCATGAGGATGTCGTTGACCATCGAGGTAACAATTTTGCCGAACGCGCCGCCGATGATGATACCGACGGCCATGTCGACGACGTTGCCGCGCACCGCGAACTCCTTGAACTCTTTGATCATTCCCATCGCTGTATCTCCTTTTCCGTTGGTGTTGCCGTTTATGTTGCTTTCGTTCCGTGCTTCCCGCCCGCGCCGTGTGCCGGGTGGGCTGGCACAAACATGCAAGGGTGCCACCACCTACCCGAGCCACGATCTCAACGCACCGGCGAGGATCAGCCGGGGGAACAGCATCGGGCCGGAAAGTGGCGTTTATGCGGGGAGGGCAGGTGAATCCGTCTCAGTACTTGTACACGAGCGAACAGACCAAGAGAATGTCGTTTGCCTTGTGGCCGGCCGCCGGCTTGCTGTCGAACTTATCGTCCGCGCAGACGCGCAAACTGAAGCGGGCATTCAATGCCGCCTCCACGCCCACCTCACTGTTCAACAAGTAGTTGCTGAAGTCATCAACTTGTGGCATGTAATCAACTTCTTCCCAAACTTTCGCCGTTTTGGCTTTGTTGAACGTGTGCTCGCCGCGTTCTGAGAAGCGTATCGTTACATAGCTGCTATCCTCATGTCCCAGCCGCTCGTCGATAAACGAGGGGCCGAACTCACCACTCAACTTCGATGCGTCGCTCTTGATAAAATAGTACCCGACCGCGGGACCGACAATCAATCGGTACTGAATGCTGGCGATGTCGTCGTGGAACCCGTCAATGCGCGCACCGCCGTAGAACCGCTCCGTGAAGAGACGCTTGTAGTCGATAAATCCGTGAATCGCTTCTGTCGACTGGGTTTGGTTCGTCTGACCCCAGTTGTTAAACCCGTATTGGCCATCGGCACCCAACTTCAAGTCGTTTTGTTCCCATTTGTTATCGGCCGTGGCGCTGCCGCTCAACAGGAACGTATTGGCGTTGCCTCGCGCCAGCGACAAACCCAACGCCGTGTCGCCATGCCACACCGGCGCACTGGACGGGGCGTTGGTTTGCGCCCACGCGCTGCCACAAGCAATCAGTAGAAACGCCCAAAGGCCAATTGTCTTCAATCGAATATGCATCCGCATTGCCTCCATTTGCTTTCTCCTATTTCTCACGAAGAGTCGACACGCTAATACCCCGTGGATGCAGGGCTGGTCAAGTCGTTTTATCCTACATTGGATTCCCGGCCAAAACTGCTTATCAGCGTGCATCGGGCTGCCGGATACGCTACGTTGGCGTCAATGATCCGGCACGACACAGACAACGACGAGACCATGATAGCCCGGCGTCGCAGCGCGCAGGAAATCTTCGCGCGCATTTCCCGGTATGTCCGCCGGTATCCGTGGTTTGCTATTGGTACGGTGGTGTGCGCGGTTGTTTCGACGGCAGCGAACCTTGCGTTTCCCAAGCTGACGCAGTTGGTCATCGACGAAGTGATCGGGGCCAAGCGCAGCGAGTTGCTGCTGTTGTTCACGGGTTTGGTGTTGCTGTCATTTTTCCTGCGCGACCTGTTCAACGTCCTCCGTATTCAGCTCAACAACCGCTTCGAGCAGCGGGTGATCTTCGATTTGCGGCGCGATCTGTACGACAAGCTGCAGCGGTTGGCGGTCAATTACTATGATCAGCGCGCCACAGGCGATTTGATGACGCGGGTCATTGATGACGTGAATGCCGTGGAGCGTGTGCTGATCGACGGAATCGAACAGGGCACGGTCGCGCTCCTGAGTCTTGTGGGCGTCGGCGTTATGATGTTCAGGTTCAACCCGCGATTGGCCGTCTTGGCGATCATGCCGATTCCGTTGCTGGCGGTGGGCGCGTTGATCTACACCGTCACCGCGCACAAGCGGTATCGGCTCGTGCGACAGGCGACATCGGCGTTGAACGCGCTGTTGCACGACAATCTGCAGGGTATCCGCCAGATCAAGGGTTTCGGGCGGGAGTCGCATGAGCTTGGCCGATTTGAAGGAAAGGCAAACGAGCTGCGCCGGGCCACGCTCAAAGTGATGGGAGCGTGGTCGGTCTATTCACCCGCGATGACGTTTTGCGGGGCGCTGGGGTACGTCATCGTGCTCTGGTTCGGCGGTCGCGCGGTGATTGCAGATCGGCTGACGCTCGGGCAATTCGTGGCGTTTCTCTGGTACCTGGGAATGTTTTACGAGCCGGTCCGCGCGTTGCACGGACTGAACCAGATGTTTCAAGCGGGGCGGGCGGCGGGCGAACGCGTGTTCGACATTCTCGATGCGCAGGCGGAGATGGGTGAGAAGCGCCGCGCGACGTCGTTGGGCGAGCGCGTGCGCGGCGAGGTCGAGTACCGGCACGTGCGCTTCGAGTACCGCAATGATCTGCCCGTGTTGCACGAGGTCAACATTCACGCGCGACCGGGCGAGACCATCGCGCTCGTGGGGCCAACGGGCGCCGGCAAGTCCACCGTCGTGAATCTGCTGCCGCGTTTCTACGACGTGACGGGCGGACAGATTCTGATCGACGGCGTGGACATCCGTGAAGTGACGCTGGATTCATTGCGGCGGCAAATCGGCATCGTCTCGCAGGAGGCGTTTCTCTTCAACGGCACGATTCGCGAGAACATTCTATACGGTCGGCTCGACGCCGCGGAAGCGGAAATGACCGAAGCCGCGAAAGCGGCGAACTGCCACGAGTTCGTCATGCGCCTGCCTGAGAAGTACGACTCGCGCGTTGGCGAGCGCGGGGTGAAGTTGAGCGTCGGAGAAAAGCAGCGTGTGAGCATTGCGCGGGCGTTGCTGAAGGATCCGCCGATTCTGATCCTGGACGAGGCGACCGCCAGCGTCGATACAGCGACGGAGAAGCTGATTCAGGAAGCATTGGAACGGTTGATGGCGCATCGGACGAGCTTTGTGATTGCGCATCGGCTCTCGACCGTGCGCAATGCGGATCAGATTCTCGTGTTGAAGTCAGGCCGCATCATCGAGCGCGGCACGCACGAGGTGTTGATGGCGCAAGACGGCCTGTACGCGCATCTGTGCCGCGTGCAATCCACGGCGGTAACGATCGAAGAGCGGCTGGAGGAAATGGGCGCGGGCAGCGCGCTCGCTTGAGGAACTCAAGCGACGGCGGCGTGTTCGGGAAGCGCGGCTTCGACAGAGTCCGGCAAGCCGACCAGTTTTAGAGCGGTGGACCTCAGGTCGTGATCGATCCGGGCGGGTGCCACGAAGCCGTCGGCACGGTGAAACTTCTGCGGTTCATCCGTGACAATGATGACCGGGAGCGCCTGCGTGGCGGGCGTGGTTTTCAACTGCTGCAAGAGGTTGAAGACGACGGCGCCCGCTAGGTTGGCGTCAAGGACCACGAGATCGGGGACCCCGTGCTCCACGGTGGTCATGGCTTCGGCAAGGAAAGTGCAGACCCGGCAAAGAAGTTTCCGATGCTGGAGGGCGGCTGAGATTGACTTGGCTGACTCAGCGTTCGCGGTGATGGCGATGAGTTTTTTGAATCCGCATTCGTTGCGGATTCGCATGACAACGTTTTGGAGGCTGGAGGAACCTTTCGTGAAGAACTCGCGCGCGCCGAGCGAGAACGCGGATTGCACGTCTTCAGCAGATGACCTATTGGAGAGCATGAAGACAGGGATGTGACTGAGTTGGGAATCGGCGCGCAATCGCTTGAGCACTTCGAATCCGTCCAGCTTGGGCAGCATGATGTCGAGCAGGATCACATCGGGCGAGCAAACTTCGGCCCAGAGGATTCCTTGCTCGCCGTCTTCAGCGGTTGTGACCTTGAATCCTTCGGCCCGGAGTTTGTCGCTGTAGATGCGCTGGATGTGCTGATTGTCTTCGACGAGCAGCACGTGCGGCATGGTTATTTCACCTCCAGCAGGCCGGCCACTTTTTCGAGGACGGTGTTCACTTTGAAATCGGCTTTCGAGATGAATCCGCTGGCATTGGCATCGAGCGCAGCGGCCTCATCGCGGTTGGGCGTGTCGCCGCTGATCACGAGCACTTCCACGTCTTTAAGTTCGGGCGTCTGCGTGATGTAACGTGTCACGCCCCAGCCGTCGATTTCCGGGATGTTCAGGTCCAGCAGGAGGAGATCGGGTTTGCAGGCCGTGAGCCTTTCGATGGCCTGTTTGCCGTCGGCCGCCTCGGACACGTGATAGCCCTCGTCGGTGAGCGCGCACTTCATGATTTCGCGAAATGTTTCATCGTCATCCACGATGAGCACGTTCTTTTTGCTGGCCGAAGCAGCGGCGCGAATACTGCGCAGAACTTCGCGCCGATCCAACGGAGATGCCACGGTCAGCGGCGTGCCAAGGCCACGGGTGGCGTCGCTGCCCAGGAAGATCGTCGGAATGTCCCGGGTTTCGGGTTGTGATTTGAGGTCCTGAAACACTGACCAGAATTCTGACGAAGACGTTTCCGAGTTCAAGAGGACGACGAGCGGGCGCAGTTGCCTGGCGAGCTGTGTCGCCTCGGCGCCGGGGGTGGTGACGCGCACCGTGTAGTCGGCGGAGCTCAGTCCATCGGACAGGATGCGGGCAATGTCCGGATTATCGCTAACCGCGAGAATCAATCGTTTCCCCTTTGCAGGCTCGTCGTTGGCTGCGGCAGCGATCCGTTTGCGCAGGCGGTGGATACCTTCGATTTCTTCAAAACTCCGTGGCAGGCTGATCGTAAAACAGGAGCCTTGGCCGACCGCGCTCCGGACTTCGATCTTCGCGGCGAGCAAATCAAGCAATTGTTGTGTGATGTAGAGCCCGAGTCCAGTTCCTTCGTGCGCGCGGGCGGCCGATCCGTCCACCTGGTAAAACTTGTCGAAAATCTTGTCGAGTTTGTCGGGCGGAATGCCGATACCCGTGTCTTGCACGCCGAGCAGCACCCGCTGGCTGGAGACCGGGGCGGGCGCAGACTCAGCGCGGTCGGACTCGGAGACCGTGATCGTGATTTTTCCGGAGTCCGTGAATTTCAACGCGTTGCCGACGAGATTGACGAGAACCTGTTTCAACTTCGGGCGATCCGTGCGAACCACGGTATTCCCGGCGAGCACCTTCGAGTCGAGGGAAAGATGTTTGGCGTTGGCGAGACCCCTCAGTTGGCCGAAGATCTCGGTAATCAGATCGCGCAAATCAAATGAACTGAGAATCAGATCGGTGCGCCCGCTTTCGATCCTGGCAATGTCGAGGAGATTGCTGATCAGGCGCAACAGATCCTGGGCGCTGTCGCGGATGTAGGTGACCGTCTCTTCTTGTTCGGCAGTCAGCGAACCGTAAATGCCTTCCAGAAGAAGTTCCGTGTAGCCGATAATGGCGTGGACCGGCGTGCGCAGTTCATGGCTGACGTTGGCGATGAACCCCGTCTTCAGGCTGTCGGCATTTTTGGCATGGCGACTTTGTTCTTCTTCGGATCCGCTTGCTTTCACGGCGGCCACTTTGGTTCATGTTGTTCGGCAAGGTGGAAACGAGGTTCTCCGTCGTCGCCTTGTGGAACGTGTCATTCCTGTGGCTCTACGACTTGGCGCGGAGCTGTCTGGCTCTCCATCTCTTCCTGCAGGCTCAGCACGCCGTCGAACAACTCGGTGAACCCGCCGATCGCAGCGGCGATCTGCGGCGCTTTTTCCAGGCAGAGCTGGCTGAGTTTTTGGCATTGAGCAGGATTGCGCTGGCTCAGTTCAGCCATCGCCATGAGCACCGCGACATTGTTGTTGATCGCGTGGCGCACGGTGCGCAGGTTTTCGTGGAGCGCCTCCAACTGCTTGTGCAGTTGTTCCAGTTGTTTCTGGCTGTTGTTCGCGACTGCTGATTCAAACCCGGCTGCTGTTGCTTCCATATGTCCTTGTCCCTGTTTGTTTGTTCCCTGTCTTTCCGTGGTGTCTCGCCATGGTGACCAAATGTGTTTAAGCAGCCCGTATGCCACCGGTCGTTCCCAATTTGTCTGTGATAAACACGGTTGTTTTGCTAGATTGGCCGATTTGAAGTCGTCACAGAATTGGCATCAGCCATGTCCAAAGACGTAATGATCATCAGCGGGGCGCGGCAGCATAATCTGAAGAACATCAGCCTGTGTCTTCCGCGCGAAAGGCTCATTGTCGTCACGGGCCTCAGCGGCTCGGGCAAATCCAGTCTTGCGTTCGACACGATCTACGCCGAGGGCCAGCGCAAATACGTTGAGAGCCTTTCGGCCTACGCCCGCCAGTTCCTGGAGCAACTCCAGAAGCCCGAGGTCGATCACATCGAAGGGCTTTCCCCTGCCATCGCCATCGAACAACGCACCGCCGCCGCCAACCCGCGTTCCACCATCGCCACCGCCACCGAGATTTACGAGTATCTTCGGCTGCTCTACGCCAGCATCGGCAGGCCGCACTGCTATCGCTGTGGCCGTCCGATCACCACGCAGACCGTCAGCCAGATCGTCGATCAAATCGCCGGCCTGGGCGAAGGAACGCAACTGATGTTGCTCGCGCCGCTGGTGCGCGGACGCAAAGGCGAGTTCCGCGACGTGTTCGCCCGCGTTCGCACCGAGGGATTCGTCCGCGCCCGCGTCGATGGCGGGATTCTGGACGTGACCGAGCCGGTCAAGCTCGACAAGAAACGCAACCACGACATCGAGTTGGTCGTTGACCGCCTCATCGTCAATGGCAGGACGCGCAGCCGTCTTGCCGACTCGGTCGAGACCGCGCTGAAATGGGGTGGCGGATTGCTATTGGCTTCGTACCGACCCGCAACCGCGGCTGGCGCCGCGCCGTGGTCAGATCGGCTCTTCAGCAGCCTCAACGCGTGTCCCGACTGCGGCATCAGCTACGGCGAGTTCACGCCGCGTCATTTCTCCTTCAATTCGCCGTACGGCGCGTGCAAGACTTGCCTCGGTTTGGGCACGAAATTGTTTTTCGATCCCGACTTGATCGTGCCCGACCGCAAGAAATCCATCGCCGACGGCGCGATCAGCGCGTGGCGGCGCGGCGGACGGCGGTTGATGATTTACTATCGCATGCTGCTGCGCGGGCTGGCGAAACATTACAAAGCCGACCTCGACGCGCCATTCGGAGACCTGCCCGAAAACGTGCAGAACGTGTTGCTCCGCGGTTCGGGCGGCGAAGAAATCGAGTTCACGTACTGGCGCAAGGGCGCGTGGCGCAAGATGACCAAGCCGTTCGAAGGCGTCATCCCGAACCTCGAGCGATTGTACGAGGAAACCGACAGCGAATTCACCAAGGTGCGCCTGCAGCAATTCATGGTCAGCATGCCGTGTCCCGACTGCAAATGCGCGCGCCTGCGACCGGAAAGTTTGGCGGTCACGGTCGGCGGCAAATCCATCATCGATTCCACGCGCCTGAGCATCGAAGAGGCCGCGCAGTTCTTCCAGTCGTTGGAGGGTTGCGCGGAGCCTGTTCTGAGCGAAGCCGAAGGAAAGCGACCGCCATCCACCAATCACCAACTGACCGCTCACGAACAACGCGTTGCCGCTCAAATCCTCAAGGAAATCGTCTCGCGCCTGGGCTTCTTGAAAAACGTCGGTCTCGGCTACCTCACGCTCGACCGCCAGAGCGACACGCTTTCGGGGGGCGAAGCGCAGCGGATTCGACTCGCCACTCAAATCGGCGCGGGTCTGGTCGGCGTGCTCTACGTGCTGGACGAGCCGAGCATTGGGCTTCACCAACGCGACAATCGGCGGCTGCTCGAAACGTTGAAGGGTCTTCGCGATCTCGGCAACACCGTGCTCGTCGTCGAACACGACGAAGACACGATCCGGGCCGCCGACCACATTGTCGATCTCGGCCCCGGCGCGGGCGTGCACGGCGGCCACGTCGTGGCGGCTGGCCCGTTGCAGGCAATCCTCGAATCGCCCAAATCGCTCACGGGCGCTTACCTGCGGGGTGAACTGAAAATTCCGGTTCCGAAGAATCGGCACGCGCCGAAGAAAGGCTGGCTGACCGTCCGCGGCGCGCGCGAAAACAATCTCAAGAGCATCGACGTCCGCATTCCGCTCGGCCTGCTCACGTGCGTGACCGGTGTGAGCGGTTCCGGCAAGAGTACGCTTGTGGACGATATTCTGCGCAAGGCGTTGTTCCGGAAATTCTATCGCGCCAAGGATCGGCCCGGCGCTCACGACGGAATCACCGGCCTCGAAGAACTCGACAAGGTCATCGTGATCGATCAATCGCCGATTGGCCGCACGCCGCGCTCCAATCCGGCGACCTACACCGACGCGTTCAACCACATCCGCAATCTCTTCGCCCAGTTGCCCAACGCCCGCGTGCGCGGTTACAGGCCGGGCCGGTTCAGCTTCAACGTCAAAGGCGGCCGCTGCGAGACCTGCAAAGGCGACGGCATCATCCGCATCGAAATGCATTTTTTGCCCGACGTGTATGTGACGTGCGAGCAATGCGGCGGACGCCGTTACAGCCGCGAGACACTGGAGATCACTTACAAAGGCCGCAACATTGCTGATGTGCTGGACATGACCGTGGACGAAGCCGAGGAGTTTTTCCGGGCCGCGCCGAAGCTGCGCGACATTCTGCAAACGTTGCAGGACGTCGGCCTCGGCTACGTCAAGATCGGCCAGCAAGCCACCACGCTCAGCGGCGGCGAAGCGCAACGCGTGAAACTCTCCGCCGAACTGGCCAAGAAAGCCACGGGCCGCACCCTGTACATCCTGGACGAACCCACCAGCGGCCTGCACTTTGCCGACATCGCCAAGCTGCTCGAAGTGTTGACCAAACTCCGCGACGCCGGCAACACCGTCCTCATCATCGAACACAACCTTGACGTGATTAAATGCGGCGATTGGATCATCGATCTCGGCCCCGAAGGCGGCGACGCCGGTGGCCGCATCGTTGCGGAGGGCACACCGGAAAAGATCGTCGGCATCGATTTATCTTACACCGGCCAGTTCCTGCGAAGGATAATCAACCGCGAATAGCCTCGGATGGAAGAGCGGCATTCCTGCTGCGACCGGGAACGACACGGGCAACTTATGCCCCAAGAGGTTGCAACTTTGAGGTCGCAAATTGCGACCTCAAACGTCACACGGGGAGAAGTCAGCCGGTCGCACCTTGCGACCGGTTTCCGATACGGTCGTGGCGGTCGGCGCTAGGGAAACGGTCTGCGTTATCTAACTTTATCTTGATTCCAGGCGCAGGAGTATCAGAATCGCAGTTGAGGCGAGGCAGAAGGAAGAAGGCAGAGGTCAAAGATGAGCGAGCGACCGCGAGATTTGAAAGTGCGCACGTATGACTATGCACGCAGCGTCATCCGCGTATTTCGCGCGCTTCCGAAAGACGATGTCGGGCGAACGCTGGGGCACCAGTTCCTCCGCTCAGGGACTTCGGTTGGCGCCAACTATCGCGAAGCTTCCCGCACCCGCTGCAAACTCTACGCCAACGCCTCCAACGGCGAATGCCCCATCCAGATCGACACCAGCACCCCGAGTTGCGGCAACTCCCGGTTCGGCTGCTGGACCTGCACCGTCGTCGAACGCGACAAAGCCAGCGAAGGGCGCCTCGCCGCCAGCGACGAACACATGGAAAAACTCGTCGCGTTCCGCGGAACGCAGCGGGCTGCTACAGCAATGTTGTGTGAGAGCTCCGTTTAGCGTAAAGATTTCGAGTATGGCCGAAAAAAACATTCTCCTGATAGAGCCCGGGTATAAGAACAAGTACCCGCCGCTGGGTCTGATGAAGTTTGCTCAGTACCACGGCCCTCAAGGCAAAGGCGACAACGTAAAGTTTATCAAAGGTGAGGACAGAAGTGTCTTGGACACCTGTTGGGACCGCATCTATGTCACAACCTTGTTTTCATTTGAATGGAAGCGCATTTCGGACTCAATTGATTTTGCACTTGAGGCATCTGGTGGTCAGGCCAACAATGTTTTCGTAGGTGGAATTGCCGCCTCCTTGATGCAACAGGCGTTTCTGGATGAGACCCGCTGGCGAGGAGTACGGTTCATCAAAGGTCTACTCAAGGATCCGCCGGCAGTTTCTTTGCAGTTGGACGCTTTTCAAGAGGAACTTTACTCAGAAGACACTAACGGAAGACCTATCGAAGATTTGATCCCAGACTACAGCATCCTTGATCAAATCGGCTATCATCGTTAACTGGGTGAAGGGAAAATACTCCGCAACACCGGGTTTGTGCCTCTTCTGTGATTGCCCGACCGTACTGGATACGGAGAAGCCCTCGCCAATCGAAGGTTTCTTTCCCGACGTTTGTGCGATTACAACTCCACCGGCTCTAACTTTGCTTGGCGAGGCGAAGAAGCCGACCGATCTCGAGTCATCGCGATCCTTTAGGCCGTCGTTGCCGTTTGTTCTCGACACCGGGTTGCCAAGAGGGTATAATCGCCCCCGTTCTCTGACAGGCGGGAGTGGGGTGGAAGAAAACATGTGTTTTTGCGAAACGAAGCCAAATTTTTCTCGCGCAGTTACACATATATCTAATTGATTTACAGTGACTTATAGAGATCAAGATTGCGTCGTGGCTTTAGGTTCGTTTCGGCAACGAACCCAAAGTTGTGTTAATTTCCACGTTCCCAACTATCCGCTCACGCTGGCTACCCACGACACGTGAAAGTGTGTTACGCCACGTAGACCTTCGGGGTTTGAGCGGGAGTTTATGAGACCGCCGCCCGTAACGCGGCGGCAAGCCCCGCGCCATCCGCGCGCGCGCTGTCAACACTGAAAGATTTCGCGAACTGCCGCGCCGGGTCGTGCTTGCCGGGCGGTGAAGATTCTGACAATAATGCCGTCCAAGGAGTGTGCATGAGGAGGTATTGGATCATCCTGGCGTTGGTGTTCGTTGCCGCGACAGCAGAGGAGGCCCGTCTCTATCGCGTGGCGCAGGCGGCGTTCAACGACAAGCTTTACGATGTCGCGGAGCGGCAGTTCACGGAATTCTTGCAGAAATTTGCGAACTCGGACCGCGCCGATGAGGCACAATTGCTGTTGGCGCGGGCGCAGTTGAATCAGGGCAAACCGCAGGAGGCGGTGCGCACGCTTCAAGACGCGCTAACGAAGTGGCCGGACAAGCAGCCTGACGGTTTTCGGTTTTGGCTGGGGGAAGCGTTGGTGGGCGACGGGAAATTTGCCGAGGCGGCGTCACGGTATGAGGAGGTGATCGAGAGGTTCCAACAAAGTCCGTACCGGGCGCAGGCCCTCTACGGTCTGGCGTTCGCGCAGCTCAAGCAGAACCAGTGGGATGCCGCCAGCGGGACGCTGGATCGTCTGGAGAAGCCGGGCTTGAAAAACGAGTTGGCGCAGGACGCGAAGTTGTTGCGCAGCCAGGTTTACCTCGGGCAGGGAAAATTCGCCGAAGCCGACGCGGTGTTCACCGGCCTGATGAAGCAGCTTCCGAACACGCGGACGTTTTATCGCGCCTGCTACTGGCTCGGCAAATCGCTGGCGCAACGCAAACAGTACGACGACGCGCTGAAGAGTTACGCGGCGGTGACCGACGCGTTTAAGGCGAAGACCAACAGATTCGTGGACGCTTCGCTGGCCGCCGAGACGTGGTACGCGGCGGGCTGGGTTTATTGGGACAGCGGGAGATTCGACAGCGCAGCGGAAGCGTTTTCTTCGGCGTTGGAGAGCGCGCAGAGCGCCCAACTCAAACGCGACGCGACGCTCAAGCTGAGCGAAGCCTACGTGCGCGGCGGCAAGCTCGCCGACGGCGTGGCGAAGTTGAGGGAATTTCTCAAGGCGCACCCCGGCGATCCTCTGGCGGACGAGGTGCAGATGGCGATTGCGGATTTGCTGTTCGGCCACGAGGAATTCGGCGCGGCGCTGACGGAGTACGCGCAGTTGACAACCAATTACCCGCAGAGCGCGTTGCTGCCGAAGGCAAACTTCAACGCGGGCTGGTGCGCATGGAAACTCAATCGGACCGACGACGCGCTGAAGTATTTTCAACAGGCGCTCACATTGACGAAGGACCCGGGTATGGCCGCCGAGGCGCTGTTCAAGGTGGCGGACGCGGAGTTTGCCCTGGGCCGTTTTGCCGACGCGGTGGCGAGTTACCAGCAACTCATCGGCACGTACCCCGGCACAAAGCAACTCGACCGCGCGATGTTTCAGCTTGGCGAGGCGTATCGCCGGTTGCGCAATGCCGACGCGGCGATGGCGACGTTCGAGTCGCTGGTCAAGCAATACCCGGCGAGCGAGTTTGCGCCGGAAGCGCAGTTTGCGGTCGGACAAATCGCGGTTGAGGTGGGCAAGGAAGCCGACGCGCGCGCAGCGTTCGGCGAAGTGGTCGGCAAGTTTGGGTCGAGCGATTGGGCGCAGAAGGCGACGCTGGCGACCGGCGAATCGTATTATCGGGAAGGCAAGTGCGATCAGGCGGCAGCGGAGTTCGACAAGCTCACTGCGGGAGGCTTGGATTCCACGCTGGCGCAGGAGGCGTTTTACAATCGCGGTTGGTGCGACGCGAAGAAGGGACAGGTGGAAAAGACCGTCAGCGCGTACACGGATTTCCTGGCGAAATACGCGCAATCGCCGTTCGCGCCGGACATTCAATTCTGGATCGCCGATTACTATCAGAAGCAAAAGAACTACGTGAAGGCCCAGGAACAGTTTCAGTCGCTCGCCGAGAAATATCCGGCCAGCCGATTGGCCGACAGCGCCCAGTACCTGGCCGCGCGCGCCGCTTACTCGCGCCAGGATTACCAGACGGCCATCGATTTGTTCGAGGGGTTGCTGAAAAAATTTCCCGAGTCCTCCTGGCGGTGCGACGCGCGATTTGGCGAGGGCGACGCGCTCACGGAGCTTGGCCAGTATGACAACGCGCTGCTGGTGTTTGACAACCTGGTCAAAGAATTCCCCGATTGCTACCTGTTCTGCGAAGCGCAGGGCCGCAAGGGAGATTGCCAGTTCACCCTGAGCCGGTACGATGACGCGATGGCCAGCTACCGCAGAGCGCTGGATTGCGCGCCTGATCCGGCGATGCGCAACCAGGCGTTGTTCAAAATCGGCCAGAGCTACGAAAAACAGGGCAAGATCGAAGACGCGCTGCAGTTTTACACCAAGCCATTGTATGAAGCGAAGGTTGCGCCCGATGCCAACCAACCGTCCGAACGGTTTTGGGCGTGCAAAGCGGGACGCGCGGCGGCGGATATCAAGGAGCAGCAACAACAATGGCGCGACGCGATTACGCTCTACCAGAAACTTCTCGAATCGTGCCCGGAGCTGAAGCCGCTGGTGGAAGACCGGATCCGCAAAATCCGCGTCGAGCACGTGATTCTTTTCTGATCGCGGCCGGGTGAAGCGCGCGTGAATTTCGCACTTTAAACTTGGAAGTTGAGGGTCAATCCGATAAGCAGAGGTTGAATCATGCTAGCGTGGATGTCCAAAGGCGGTCCGTTGATGTGGTTCATATTGCTGAACGCGATCATCGCGGCCGCGGTGTTCTTCGAGCGGTTCTTCTATTTCCACCGGATGCAGATTCACGCGGCCGATTTCGTGGACGGCATCCGCAATTCGCTCAAGCGCGGCAACTTCATCGAGGCTGAAGCCACCTGCAACGAGACGGCCGGCCCCGTGGCGCAAGTGGTGAAGGCCGCCATCGTCCATCACGATCGCAGCCGTGAGGAGATTCGTGAAGCCGTCCAGGACGTGGCGCGCGTCGAGGTGGCGCATTTGGAACGGCGGCTCGTGGTGCTGGCCACGCTTGCGCAGATCACGCCGCTGATCGGATTCCTGGGAACGGTGCTGGGGATGATCCGGATGTTCAAGGTCATTCAGGAGGCGCAACTGCCGAGCCCCGGGCAACTGGCGGGCGGCGTTTGGGAAGCGTTGATCCCGGCGGCGGGCGGCCTGATCGTCGCTATTCCCGCTTACGTGGCGTACAATTACCTCATCAGTCGCGTGCAGAATCTCGTGCTCGACATGGAGTGGGCGGCCAACGAGATCGTCAGCTTCCTGACCCGTAGCGACGGTGATGATCTCAGAGAACCGATCGTGGTGCTCACGAGGCAGAAAAGCAGCGGAGTCTGAGGCGCAGCATGACATTCAAGACGCATTGCGAGATCGCCAATGGCCGCATCGATCCGGTGCCGATGGTGAACGTCGTGTTTCTGCTGCTGATTTTTCTGGCGCTGAGCTCTCCGTACGTGATGCAGCCCGGGATTGGCGTGATGGATTTGCCTAGGGTCCGAGTGGCCCCCAACGTTTCGTTTCAGGGAACGGTCGTTACGGTGACTCGTGACGCGCTGTTTTTCAACAACCAGATCACCACGCTGGAAGGTCTGCAACGGTCTCTGGGGGACGCAGCAAAAAAATCGCGCAAACCGGTACTCGTCGTGAAAGTTGACAGTCAGGTGCCGAGCGGAATCGAGATGCAAATCATGAGCATGGCCATGGAAGCCGGCTTCGATGTCAATCTGGCAGCGCGTCCTCAAATCTCCGGTCAGCCCACGCCGAGGTGAGCCGGTGGCTTCCCTGAAGTTTCGCATGACTGAGCGCCAGGTGTTGCTGCTCATCATGGGGGCGTGCCTGGCGGCTTACGCGGCAGCATTTCTCTTCCTGGGTCTGCGGCGAAAACCGGAACCAGCCGATTCGGCAGAACGCTCCGTTGCCTACTGGATGCCGCCACAAACGCAGTCAGAACCGCAGAAAATTGAATATGTCGTGGCCGACCTGCTCGACCCCAGTCTCATGTCGCTGCCGAGCATCCACGGTTTCTCGCGGCAGTTGTGGGAACGACAGTCGCCCGCGAGGCGTCGGAACTTCGAGCCAGGCGTCAAGTTCGCCTTTTTCGATGCCGGAATCCCGAACGAAATCCAACCGTTGCTGCAACAGCCCTCCCTGTCCAATGTCGTGCAGGTGTCCGCCGAAAAATCGTCTGCTCAATCCGAAGAGAATGCGGACACCGAATTGGCCGCGCCACCGCCGGATCGATCCGTCGTGAGAGTCATTGAGGGGATCGACAATTTCACGATACTCCAATCGCCGGAGCTTCCGACGATCACCAGCGACGCGCCGTTGCGGCCCACGCGCGTGCGGATCGCCGCCGTGGCGGACGGCACGGTGCGCTACGCGGTGCTGGATCGTTCCTCCGGCAACGATGCCACCGCGGCTCAGGCCGACGCGCGTGCGCTGGATCTCGCGCAGCAGATCCGATTTGAGCCGCACAGGTCCGCCGCCGCAAGCGCGCTGACGTGGGGCGTGCTGGAATTCGTTTGGGCGACAGCGTCGTCTCCCGTTGCAACCAATGAGATCAAGGCGGCGCAGCCGTGATCGTGGCGGGAACACCTTGGCGCATTTGTTTGTTGTGCTAGAGTGGGCAAGCCGCTATAAAGCAAAATCATGTTGGCGAGGCTGGTTGGCCAGCGAGTTTTCCCATTTGTTTTTTTTTGAAGCCTGCAACTTATAGGAGGTCTGACTTATGGGCATGTGGATTGGACGCAACCGAAAAGCCCGCGTCACGTATGGTTTTGACGACATCGCGCTCGTGCCGGGCGACATCACCATCAACCCGAACGAAGTGGACACGAGTTTCCAACTTGGCCCGCACAAGATTCGCGTGCCAATTCTGGCGAGCGCGATGGACGGCGTCGTGGATGTGCGGTTCGCCATCGAGATGGGCAAGCTCGGCGGCGTGGCCGTGCTCAACCTCGAAGGCGTGCAAACGCGCTACAAGAACCCCGAGGAAGTCCTCGACAAGATTGTCAGCGCCAGCAAGGAAGAAGCGACGCACCTGCTGCAGCGTATTTACACCGAGCCGGTACAGGAGGACCTGATCGCGGCGCGCGTCAAGGAGATCAAGGACGCCGGCGTGTTGGCGGCGGTCAGCTCGATTCCGCAACGCGCGGAACGCTTCGGAGCGATCGCCCACGAAGCCGGCGTGGATATTTTCGTCGTGCAGTCCACCGTCTCGACGGTGCGCCACATTTCGAGCGAATACAAGACGCTCGACATGGCCGCGTTCTGCAAACGGATGAAGATTCCCGTCGTCGTCGGGAACACGGTCACCCTCTCCGCAACGCTCGAACTCATGCAATGCGGCCCATCGGCGGTCCTCATTGGCGTCGGGCCCGGCGCGGCGTGCACGACGCGCGGCGTGCTCGGTCTCGGCGTGCCACAGGTGACGGCGACTGTCGATTGCGCCGCCGCGCGCGATTACCATTTCAAACAAAGTGGCAAGTATGTCTCGATCATCACCGACGGCGGCATGAGCAAAGGCGGCGACATCTGCAAGGCGTTTGCGTGTGGTGCCGATGCAGTCATGATCGGCAGCGCGTTCGCCCGCGCCAAGGAAGCGCCCGGCAAAGGTTATCACTGGGGCATGGCCACGCCTCACGCCAATCTGCCGCGTGGGACGCGCATCCGCGTCGGCGTGACGGGTTCGGTCAAACAGATTCTTTTCGGTCCCGCCGAACTCGATGATGGCTCGCAGAATCTCATGGGTGCGCTGGCCACGTGCATGGGCAGCGTCGGCAAACGCACGGTTCGCGAATTCCAGGAGACCGAGATCATCATCGCCCCCGCGATCAGGACCGAAGGCAAGGTGTTCCAGACCGTGCAAGGCGTGGGCATGGGGAAATAATCGTGGAAGCGTGGAGCGTAGGAGCAAGTGACGAACGAATCGGCGAAACAGCGAATCGAAGTTGTAGGCCAGTCCCTCCGCCTGCCGTCGTTCCTACTGGCGCGGGCGTCTCGCCTGCGGCCGTTCGGGCTGGGAGGTGACTGCGCACATGGTGCCCGATGAATCCATTGTCCCGCTCGAACGAATCGAGAGCCTGATCTACCTGGTGCGCGGCCAGAAGGTGATGCTGGATCGCCACCTCGCGAAGCTGTACGGAGTCGAAACCCGGGCGCTAAATCAGGCGGTCCGCAGAAATCAGGGGCGGTTTCCCGAGGATTTCATGTTTCGCCTCACCCGCGAGGAGATTATGAGGATATCACAAATTGTGACATCCTCCCAAATCAAGTACTCCAAGCAGGTGTACGCCTTTACCGAGCAGGGCGTGGCGATGCTGTCGAGCGTGTTGCGCAGTGACCGCGCAATTGCGGTCAACATCGCCATCATGCGGACGTTCGCGCGGTTGCGGCAGTTCATGGCCCAGCATGCCGGGTTGGCGCGGCAACTCGCCGTGGTCGTCCGCCATGTCCATGACAACGATGAGAAAATCCAAGCCATCTTCCAAGTTCTGCGTCGCCTGACCCAACCACCTGAACCGCCCCGCAAACAAATCGGCTGCCATGTGCGCGCGCGCGGCGCGCCGTACCGCGTAAAGCAGAAAGGAGCGGGAAATGCGTGAATTCAAGTTTCAAGCGCCGGCCCCTAGGACCTCGAGGACTCTGAAGGTCCGGCGGGTGCGCTACATCAAGCTCGGCAGGGGCGGCACGTGGGAACAAGAGTGTCTTCAGAAAGGTATTATCCGAATTGGCTTCGGTAGTGCAAACGCACAGAAATACAGATGGTGCAAGACAGGGCAGTGGGAAAAACTGACTAGAGCGTGGATAGAAGAGGGAAAAGATAAAGGGACGGCAACACGGTTCACAAACGAACTACGTGTCTTTTTCAAAGATGATGGTTCAACACTCTGGATAACCTTTGTTGGTGAACGTTTGTGGTGGGGGATGATGGATCGAACCCCGGCAAAACCACACCTGGACGGTCGCGGCGTCTGGAGAACCATTGCTGGTGGCTGGAGATCAACCGACCGTAAAGGCGGGGAACTAACAAAGGAGCGACTATCCGGCGCGTTGACGAAACTGGCGGCTTATCGCGGCACGTCTTGCACTGTGGATGTCTCCGACTATGTGGTTCGCCGGATTGATGGCCAGAAGGTGCCAGAAGTCGAAGATGCGATTCTTGCCGTGAAGAACATCAAGTCTTCCCTACTCAAACTAATGAAGCTGCTAACACCTAGAGATTTCGAAACCTTGGTTGACCTCGTTTTCTCCGTCAGCGGATGGCGGCGTCTTGGCATCGTCGGTAAGACGCAGAAGACGCTCGACCTTGACCTGATGTTACCGAGTACCGGAGAACGGGCGTTTGTTCAGATTAAGTCTAGGACGACCCCGGTCGAATTGATGGAATATGTTGGCAAATTGGACACAGCCGGCCCCTTCAGTCGCATGTTTTATGTTTATCACTCTGGTGAAGCAGGCGAGTGTGATGATACACGAGTAACTGTCATTGGGCCCACACAATTGGCGGAACTGGTTCTTGATGCCGGTCTGGTGAATTGGTTGATACGCAAGGTGTCGTAGCGACTGAGCGAGTGACTCTTCAATGCCGACATAGGTATATGGGCAACAACATGGAGCAGATTGTCATCCTCGACTTTGGCTCGCAGTACACGCAGGTCATTGCGCGTCGGATTCGCGAATGCCAGGTGTTCTCGCAGATTCTTCGTTTTGACACGCCGGCGGCGAAGCTCGCGGAGTTGAAGCCGAAGGGGATCATTCTCAGCGGCGGGCCGGCCAGCGTGTATGCGCGAAAAGCGCCGCATTGTGACCCGGGCATTTGGAAGCTTGGCATCCCCGTGCTCGGCATCTGCTACGGAATGCAACTGCTGGCCTATCAACTCACGGGCAAGGTCCAACCCGGCAACAAGCGTGAATTTGGCCCGGCAGAGATCGACATCGCCCCTGATTCACCGTTGTTCCACGGGATGGAACCGGTCCAGAAAGTCTGGATGAGCCACGGCGATCAGGTCACGCTTCTGCCGCAAGGGTTCGCTACCGTCGGCTGCACGGAGAACGCTCCGCACGCTGCCATTGCCGATCAATCGCGCCGATTGTACGGCTTGCAGTTTCACCCCGAAGTGCATCACACGCCCGACGGCAGACAAATCATCTCCAACTTCGTGCACGGAGTGTGCGCGTGCGGACGAAGCTGGACGATGCGTTCGTTCATCGAGCGAAGTGTCGAGGATATTCGCGTCAGAGTCGGCGGCGACCGTGTGATTCTCGGATTGTCGGGCGGCGTGGATTCCAGCGTGGCGGCGGCGCTAACTCACAAAGCCATCGGCAACCAACTCACGTGCGTCTTCGTCAACAACGGCCTGCTGCGCAAGGGCGAGGCCGAAAGCGTCCAGCGCTTGTTCGGCAGGAATATGCGCATCAAACTGCATTACGAAGACGCCACCAACGTTTTCCTGCGCAAACTGCGCGGCGTGGCTGATCCCGAGCTTAAACGCAAGATCATCGGGCGGACATTCGTCGAGGTCTTCGAGAAGGCCGCCTCCGTAGCCGCGCTTGATAGGCGCGGCCGAACGCACCGAGCGCAGCTACAGCGGGCGCATTTCCTTGCGCAAGGAACGACCTATCCCGACGTGATCGAAAGTGTTTCCATCGGGGGCAATCCCGCTGCGATGATCAAGAGCCACCACAACGTCGGCGGTCTGCCGAAGCGGATGAAGTTCGAGTTGCTCGAACCGTTGCGGAATCTGTTCAAGGACGAAGTCCGCGAGGTCGGCACGCAACTCGGTTTGGCGAATGAGATCGTCTGGCGACAGCCGTTCCCCGGACCGGGATTGGCGGTGCGCATACTGGGCGCGGTCACGCCAGAGCGATTGCAGATTCTGCGCGAAGCCGACTGGATCGTCATCGACGAGATGAAGAAGGCCGATATTTACTACAAGGTCTGGCAAACGTTCGCTGTGCTCTTGCCGGTCAAAACCGTTGGCGTCATGGGCGACGAACGCACCTACGACAACGTCATCGCCATCCGCGCCGTCGAAAGCGTGGACGGCATGACCGCCGACTGGGTGCGCCTGCCTTACGACCTGATGGCCCGTCTCTCCACGCGCATCATCAACGAGGTCAAAGGCGTCAACCGCGTCTGCCTCGACATCTCCAGCAAACCGCCCAGCACCATCGAGTGGGAGTAAGTGATCACCGCGTCAACGGGACGTAGGTCATGTCATTCCGAGCTTGTCGAGGAATCTCTGCCGTGGGTAACATCCCGGCCGCATGAAAGTGTTGCGTTACGGTCAGCCGGATTTCGCCGAACAGCTTGCGCGCTCACTCGCGGCATCGAGCTTGTTCGATCCGAGCATTGATGAACGCGTTCGCGCCATTATCGCAGACGTTCAAGCTCGCGGCGATGCGGCGTTGGTGGATCTGACTGATCGGTTCGACCGTGTGAGGCTGACGGCAGAGCAATTCCGCGTGACCGCGCCAACGCCCAAAGTTGACGCCAAGTTGGAACGTGCCATCGCTGCCGCGCGCAAGAACATCGCCGCGTTCGCCAAACGTTCGCTGCGCAAGAACTGGTCGATGCGCAACGCGCAGGGCGCAGCGGTCGGCGAGAAGTTTGAGCCGTTCGGGCGCGTCGGCATCTACATCCCCGGCGGCACCGCGCCGCTGGTTTCGACGGCGCTGATGACCATCGTGCTCGCGAAGGTCGCGGGTTGCTGCGACATCGCCGTTTGTTCCCCGCCGCCGATCAATCCGAGCCTGCTATACGCAATTCGCAAAGCGGGTGCGACGGAAGCTTACCAACTCGGCGGAGCGCAAGCCGTCGCCGCGCTGGCGCTCGGCACGGCGACGATCAAGTGCGTGCAGAAAGTTTTTGGTCCCGGCAACGCGTATGTCGTGGCAGCAAAACGGTTGCTTGTCGGCCACGTTGCGATCGACCTTTTGCCGGGTCCGAGTGAAGTGCTCATCATTGCCGATGACCTGGCGAATCCTGCGTTCATTGCCGCCGACATGCTGGCGCAAGCCGAGCACGGCAGCGGCTACGAGCGCGTGTGGCTGGTGACGACGTCGCCGAAGATACTGGACGCGACACAGGCAGAAATCACACGTCAGATTCCGTCGTTGACGCGGTGTGAGATTATCGAGCGGGCGCTGGCGAACGGAGGCACTTGCGTGCTCGTGAAAGATTTGAAGCAAGCGGTGTTTGTTGCGAACGAGTTCGCGCCAGAACACTGCGAGGTGATGACGAAGAACGCGGCGAAGGTTATGCCACAAATCAAGACGGCGGGCGCGATCTTCCTCGGTCCGTGGTCGCCGACGATCGTGGGCGATTATCTTGCCGGGCCGAGCCACACGTTGCCGACGGGTGGAGCCGGGAAATCGTTTGCGGGACTGACGGTCGATCAATTCCAGCGCCGCACGAGCATCGTAGAGCTTTCGCGTGCGGCGCTGAAGAAATCGCTGCCGGCCTTGGAGAAGTTTGCAGAAGTCGAAGGCTTGGACGCGCATTCCGCCTCGGCACGCGTCCGATTTGCAGCCGCGAAACCTTTTTGCGGCGGGCGGGGACGCTGCGAATAACATCCGCGGCTACAACTGTGACCAATTACATCCGACGCCAGGTTCAGCGCATGGCGGCCTACGTGCCGGGTGAACAGCCACACCAAGGCGGAACCGCAGGCCTCATCAAGTTGAACACCAACGAGAATCCGTACCCACCTTCGCCGGAGGTGCTGAAAAAGCTGCGCGCAGCGATTGATGCGCGGTTGCGATTGTATCCCGACCCGAGCGCGAGCGCGTTGCGGCATAAACTGGGCAAGATTTATGGTTTCGAACCCGACCAGATCGTCATCGGCAACGGGTGCGATGACATTTTGAACCTCTGCGTCCGCGCGTTCTGCGGCGAGTGCGAGAAACTGACGTACTTCTGGCCGAGCTACTCACTGTATCCTGTGCTGGCGAACATTCAGGGTGCAACGCAGGTGGTATTGCCGCTCGACGATAATTTCCAGATCAAGGCGCATCCACCGTTGCTGGCGAAACTCGCGGACGTGAAGCTCGTGTTCATCACGCAGCCCAATGCGCCGAGCGGCGTCAGGCTGCAGCGCGTGGAAATCCAGCGCGTGATTGAGGAGACGGACGGCGTGGTCGTGATCGACGAAGCCTATGTGGACTTTGCCGTCGACAACTGTCTCGACTTTGTCCGTGAGTACAACAATTTGATCGTCGCACGGTCGTTCTCGAAATCGTTTTCATTCGCGGGCATGCGTGTCGGCTGGGCGGCCGGCCCGCGCGATCTGATCGCAGCGCTGGACAAGGTCAAGGACAGTTACAACGTGAGCCGATTGAGCCAGCTCGGTGCGGAGGCGACGCTCGACGATTGGGACTATTTCCAACGGAACGTGAAAAAGATCCGCGCTACGCGCGACCGGGCGACTATGGCGCTGGTCAAACTCGGCTTCTTCGTTTATCCTTCGCAAGCCAATTTCGTGTTCGCGCGTCCGCCGACACCGCTGACGGCGAAGCAGTGGTTCGAAGCGTTACGCGAACGGAACGTCTTGGTGCGTTGGTGGGACGCCGACCGCATCCGCGATTTTGCGCGGGTGAGCATCGGGACGGATGAGGAGATGGACAAGTTTCTGGAAATGACAGAGGAGATTTGTCCGACTGTTCAACCCTGAAGTGAATCATGAAGATTTCTCGTGAGGATCTTAAGTGGGCGGTTTCCAAGGGCGTCTTCACGGATTCGCAGGCAGAAGCATTGTGGCAGGCTTTGGAAGGCAGGAGCGATGTCCGTGCAAAGTTCGATCTGGCACATGTTGCCTTCTACTTTGGCGCGCTGATCGTGATTTCGGCCATGGGATGGTTTATGACCTTGGCGTGGGAGCAATTTGGCGGGGGTGGAATCTGCGTGATCTCGGCAATGTACGCGCTGTGTTTTGTCCTCACGGGCCGGAGCTTGTGGCAACAGCGGCACTTGAAAGTGCCCGGCGGGTTGCTGGTCACGCTGGCAGTTTGGATGACGCCCTTAGCCATCTATGGATTGGAGCGGCTTAGCGGTATTTGGCCACAGGGCGATCCGGGAACTTATCGAGACTTCCACATCTGGGTGAAAGGGAGTTGGTTCTTGATGGAAGTGGGCACGATCATCGCCAGTTTGGTGGCACTGAAGTTCGTGCGCTTCCCATTCCTGACTTTCCCGATAGCGTTCGCTTTGTGGTACATGTCGATGGACTTGACACCACTACTGTTTGGCAAGATGGAGTTCTCTTGGGATGAACGGCTCTGGGTTAGCTTGTGGTTTGGGCTGGCTATGCTGGCGGCGGCATATTGGATCGATCAACGGACGGAAGAAGATTACGCGTACTGGGGGTATTTGTTTGGCTTGTTGGCGTTCTGGGGTGGCCTTTCGCTGATGGAGAGTGGCAGTCAATGGAAGAAATTTCTTTATTGCCTGATCAACGTGGCATTAATGTTCCTGTCGGTTCTGCTGCAACGGCGTGTTTTTATCGTGTCCGGAGCATTGGGTGTCTTCGGTTACCTAGGATACCTATCGTACGACGTGTTCAAGGATTCGCTGATGTTCCCGTTCGCCCTCAGTTTTCTCGGCATCCTGATCATCTCTCTTGGCGTGGGTTACCAGCGCAAACGAGAGAAGATTGAGCAGTTTGTGCTGAACCTTGTTCCGCTCGGGCTTCAAGGCATGTTTCCTAAGAACCGCGCTAGGCATTGAAGCGACAAAGGAGGTCTATTAAGGAACCCCATGAGGAAGAGGACCGCTAGGATTCAACGCACGACAGCGGAGACGCAGATTGCACTATCGCTGGCCATCGACGGCAGCGGAAAGGCCAACGTCAGCACCGGAATGCCGTTTTTCGATCACATGCTGACATTGTTGGCCAAGCACTCGTTGTGTGATCTGACCGTGAAAGCCAAAGGCGACATCGACGTTGATGCGCATCACACGGTCGAGGATGTCGGCATCGCCCTCGGACAAGCGTTTGTGCAGGCGCTCGGCGACAAGCGTGGAATTCGGCGTTACGGTTGGGCGCTGGTGCCGATGGACGAATCGCTGGCGCAAGCGCGTATCGCGCTCGACCTCAGTAACCGACCGTTCCTCGTGTTCAAAGCGAAGAACTGGAACCGCATCGCCAACGTCGAGCTTGGACGCGGCAACAGTCTGCGCGTCGGCTTGGTGAAGGAGTTTCTCCAAGGCTTTGCCAACGAAGCCCGGTGCAACCTGCACATGGACGTGTTGCGCGGCGACGAACCGCATCACATCGTCGAAGCCATCTTCAAAGCGCTGGCGAAGGCGCTTGACTTGGCTTGCCAGCGCGACTCGCGCGTCAGAGGCGTGCCGAGTACGAAGGGGAGGCTGTGACGACCGTTTTCACCACGAAGGGCACGAAGAAGACGAAGAAAGAATTTGATGAATTGTCCAATCGCGTGATCGGATGCGCATTGGAGGTTCATCGCAATCTTGGACCGGGATTACTGGAGTCGGCGTATGAGCAGTGTTTTGCGCACGAGCTTTTGTGCGGCAAAGTGCCATTCCAACTGCAAGTGCCGCTGCCGATCTAGTACAAGAGTGTGCGCTTGGACTGCGGCTACCGGATCGACGTATTGGCGGACGACAAACTGATCGTGGAATTAAAGAGCGTGGATCAGCTTCTTCCGATTCACGAAGCGCAACTGCTCACGTACATGAAGTTGGCGAAGCTGCCGACGGGATTGCCGATCAACTTCAACGTCAGGTTGTTGAAGGACGGTATCCGGCGCTTCGCACTGTAATCTCTTCGCGCACTTCGTGTTCTTTGTGGTGAATTCTGTCACGCGAACTTTGCGGCGCGTCCTGTTGAGCGGCCCCAAGTCCGCGGGAGAGGAAGCGGCTCGCGCCCCGACACGGCGGTGTCGGGATCCAGCGGTTTTGATTCGTCCTCGTAGATCAGATCGAGCATCGGCTGCGGGACGCGATCCATTTTGACTTCCATCTCGCGCTGGGGGATGAACGGGCATTTGGCCTTGTCGCTGACCAGATGCTTCGCCTCGGTCTCCAACAGCAGGCGCGTGCCGGTCTTGACACTGCGCTTGCCGTAACGCGCTTCGATCTCCTCCATCGCGCGATGAAGTTCGCGCCGCGCGAATTCGTTGTCGCCGCCAAACAGTTTCGGCTGCAGATCGAGCGGTTGCATATTCCAGAAATGAATGCAGACCTGCCGGATCGGCCGGGTCTCGTGCGCGACGAGTTCCCAGAAGAGTCGTTCCACTTGCGGATTGATCACGCGCGGCTCGAACATCGCCGCGGGGAACTTCACGCTCGCGCCGTGGCCGTTCATGTCCTTGAATCGGACGTACACGCCCATCTCGCGCGCCTTGAGGTTCTCGCGGAAGAACGTCGTCACCACACGCTCGGTTTGGTCGAGCAAGAACAGCAGCGCCGATCGGTAATCAGGTTCGTCATACGGCAGCGTGGTGGCGCTGCCGATGCAGCTACGCGGTTTGTTGGCGAGCGACAACTGCTCGCGGAGTTGGCCGCTGGCCAGCAACCACAACTCCAACCCGAAAAATCCATAGCGTTTCTCAATCAGGCCGAGCGGCAACTGCGCGATGTCGCCCAATGTCCACACGCCCAGCGCCCGCAACGATTGCGCGCGGCGCTTGGCGATGCCCGCGAGTTTTTGGATCGGAATATCACGGAGAAATTCGCGCTCCTTGTTTTCGGGCACTTCCTGAAACCCGTCGGGCTTGCAATGCTCGGTCGCCAGTTTCGCCAGCCAACGCGACGAACCAAGTCCCATCGACACGGTCAAAGCGATCTCGCCGGCAATCTCGTGTTTCATGCGCCCGACCAGTTCAGCGGCGTCGCGGCAACGAAACACTGCGGGCGAATCGGTGAAATCGAGAAAACCTTCATCAATGGACGTGGGCACGAGCAGCGGCGTGTACTGGCGGACGCGTCGGAACATCTCGACCGACAAACGCCGGTACTCGTCGTAGTGTGGCCGCACGAGCACGCCGTCGGGACATTTTCGTTTGGCCTCGAAGCACGCCATGCCGGTGATGATGCCGAATTTCTTGGCGATGTAATTGGCGGCAATGACGATGCCATCGCCGCGTCGGCCGCCGCCGACGTACACGGGTTTGCCGCTGAGCTTCGGATCCAGCGCGATTTCGCACGAGGCGAAGAACGAGTCGCCATCGACGTGCAAGATGCGCTGGTGCAGCAGCTTCACGCGTCAAGCCTCTGAGATTTCCACCCGCCTGTCAAGACGCGGCGGTGTGTTGTGAACGGTACGTATCATAAGCTGCGAAACTTTAATCCGCTCTTGGTGTTGAATTGCACATCGGACATGCAAACGATGAACATCTATGTCTCACGCAACGGCGAGGAATTCGGGCCGTACTTTATCGACGAACTACAGATCGATTTCGCCTGTGGCTGCTTGCTGCCGTCTGACCTCGCGCGATACGAAGGCGCGCCGGAATGGGCGCGCTTGGAAGCGTTCCTCAAAGAGCACGCGCCGCACTCTGCGGTTCGTGCGCCAACCTTTTGTTAAGCCTGTCACATTTCGCATTGGCAACTCGCCGACCGCGTTGGCTACGGCAGCAGGTGAATCCGGTAGAAGAATTTGGAATTCGTGACGACGTCACCGGGGCAGACAAGTGTCAGTGGCGCACCGGTGCCTGCGACGTTGTTGGTGATGGCGCTCCAAGCACCGCCGGCAAGATTATCCGTTCGTTCCAGACTGTAGGATTTGTTGGTGACGCTGGGGAAAGTGACTAGTTCAAGCGCAGGACGATTTCCTTGCTTAGCGCATCCACTAGCGTGACGCGGTCACGTTGGATGCTTTTTACCGTGGCGCCATCCACGTAACTCGATTCGTAAACGACATGGGCGTTGATCACTGCTGCGTACCTGCCATCGGGAACAATCATGATGCCGGTGAGCCGGAAACCGGATTCGGCGGGGCCAGCGACTGGAGCGGGAGGTTGTTGAGCCGGCAACCCCATGGGTTCGCTGGCCACGTTCGCAGCGGGACTGGCGACAACCGGCTGCGGCGCGGGTTCATTCGGCTTTGGCTCCGTCGCCGCTGCCACATGCGTGGGCGGGGCTGCGGCGGCCGGCCGGCCGGCTTGCCGCGCCTCACGAATCCCGGAGGCGGCCAAGCTGACCAAAAACACAATGGCGACAATGGCTACGAGGCTCACGCACACGATCAGCACGGCCAACAATCCCGATTGCTTCTTCTGCGCGTAAACAGCCGCCGTTTGATCGACCGATTGACCAGCCTTAGACGCGCCGCTGGCCACGCTCATAGCGTGGCTGGCTGTGGACATGGTGGCGATTGGCTCGGTAGGCTTGCCCGCCCTAAAGTCGTTGGCGGGACTATCCGTCGCCGCTGATTTGTCTGGCACGGTAGGCGGGGATTCCGTAACGCCGAACGGCTGGACCGGTTGCGGTGAGGATTTCTCCGTGGGCGCGGTCCAAACGCCTGCCTTGCGCTGTTTCTCGCGCTCGGCTTTCTGCAACGCTTCGTGAACCAGACTCATCCGACCGCCGCCTCCGCCGGAACCCTGCACTCGGTATCTTCGATGGCCCGCTGAATCATCGGTCCGCCGATGACGAACGTCTCGGCAATGTAGCCCGCCAGCAGCGCCTTGTCGCACAGCACGTTGATCAGGCGCGGCACGCCGCCGGAGTATTCATAGATCGCGCCGCGCGCTTCGGGCGTCCACTGAATGCGTCCATCGTCGCCGGCGACGCGCAGCCGGTGTTGGATGTACTCGCCGACTTCTTCCGCCGCCAGCGGCGCGACGTGATGGCGTAGCGCGATGCGTTGCTTGAGTTGCCGCAGGCTTTCGCGCGCCAGCAATTCGCCAAGCTCCGGTTGGCCGACCAGCACGATCTGCAAAAGTTTCTCCTTCTCGGTTTCGAGATTGGATAGCAGGCGAATCTGTTCCAGCACGCTGGGCCGGAGGTTCTGCGCTTCGTCAACGATCAACGCGACGTTGTGATTGGCGGCCAACTCGCGTAGCAGGAAGGCGTTGATCGCGTCGTACAAATCTTTCTTCGTGGTTTTGGCGGGTTGCAGGCGGAACTCGTCGCTGACGGCGCGCAGAATCTGGGAGTCGGACAAGCTCGGATTCAGAATGAGCGCCGTCTTGGTCGTGGCATCCAGCGAACTCAGCAACGCGCGGCACAGCGTCGTCTTGCCGGCGCCGACTTCTCCCGTGATGGCGATGAAGCCTTTGCGCTCACGGATTCCGTACAGCAAGACGTCCAGCGCGACGCGGTGGTTGCGGCTGAGGAAAAGAAACTGTGGATCCGGCGTCATGTTGAACGGATACTCGCGCAACCCGTAGAATTCTTTATACATCGCCTATGACTCCGATTGCTTGGATGTTACCACCATGGGCGGCTGGATGACAAGCCGTCTGATCGCACGCCGCAGGCCGAGGGGGAGATAATTGTCTCTTTGGCACAAACAGAGTGCCCGGTGCGCGGGCAGGGCATCTGTGACACTCGGCCTGCTCAAAGTCGCTGCATTATGATGCGAATCACTGATTATTTCCAGTTGGTGGTCGAGCGGAACGCGTCCGATTTGCATCCTTCCAGCGGCGCCCGTCCGATGTTTCGCGTGGCCGGCACGATGATCCCGGTCAACGATCAGGTCTTGACCAACCAGCAGGTGAAGGCGCTCATCGCCGAAATCCTTCCCGAACGCAACCGCGCGGAGTGGGAACACTACCACGATACGGATTTCGCCTATCAGTTCGACGGCACGGCATCGTGTTGGAGACCGCCGAGACGGGCTACTTGGTCTTTGCGACGTTGCACAACCACCGCAGCCGGCACGGTGGATCGGCTGATCAATCAATTCCCCGCCGACGAACAGGCGCAAGTCGGCACCAGTCTGGCGGAGAGTTTGCCCGGCGTGATTGCCCAAACTCTCTGCAAAAAGAAAGCGGGTGGCCGTGCTGTAGCTCTTGAGGATTTTCTGGGAAGCCACGCGTTGGCCGCCAACATCCGCGAGTGGAAAATCCACCAGATTTCCATGACCATCCAAACCGGACGCAAAGACGGCATGTGTTTCCTGAACGATTCTCACCTCGACTTGGCGGCCAACGGCGTGATCGAACCGACCAAGGCGTATCAGAATTCGGTCGTCAAGGACGAATTGATCAACCGCATGTCCGCCATCCCAACCGTACGTTCTCCCAGCGGGACGCGCTAGACCGAAGAAGAACCCGTCAAGGCCGCCGCTGCCGTTTAGGCCGCCGTTACACCAGAGGAGGAAAGCTGGCTGATCGGCAGCTTGCCGTTCCACATCCGCACGTCAAACGAATGCGCATCGCCGCGCGATGTGAGGTCCGTGCGACCGCCTGCATTTTCCAGAATCAATTGCCCCGCGGCAATGTCCCACAGCTTGATCCCATATTCGACGTACGCGTCGAAGCGGCCGCACGCCACGTACACCGCATCCAACGCCGCGGCGCCCATGATCCGGACCTTCCGCACGCGACCGACAAGCTGTTTGAAATCTTCCAAACTGCGATTGATCGTCTCGGCACTCTTGAAGAATCCGATCGCCAGAATCGCTTCCGACAATTCCGTGCGCTCGCTGACACGGATCGGTCGCCCGTGCAAGACGGCGGGTTCGCCCTTCTCGGAGGCGAATAATTCATCCGCTTCAGGAGCCAACACGACGCCCGCCACGGTTTCCCATTGATCCGCGCCGATACGCTGCTGCGCGGCGATGGAAACCGCGTAATGTGGAATGCCGTAGAAATAGTTGACCGTCCCGTCGAGCGGATCGACGACCCACCGCACGTCGGCGTCCTGCCGACCCGACACGCCTTCTTCGCCGAGAATGACGTGATCGGGATAATCCGCGAGGATCACCTTGGTGATGAGCTTCTGGGATTGCTCGTCAATCTCCAGTTTGATGTCGTGGTGCGTGGCCTGGTTGACGTTCAGCGTCGAGCCAAAATTCTTCCGCAACAGTTTTCCAGCTTCATTCGCCGCTTCGATTGCAGTTTCCAACATACCGGCGTTGTAGCCGCACCCAGTGAGCACAGCAAGGCAATTTGAACAACAAGAGTTAACCGCGGATTGCGCAGATCACGCAGATATTCGCGTCATCCGCGGTCAATTCGTCTGCATCCAGCCGTGTTCGTTAAGGAACGCGCGCAATTTTTTTACGTGTTCCCACATGACGACCTTCTTCGTCGGATCGCGAAGCAGAAACGCGGGGTGATAAAGAACCATGAAATGGATGTCGGGATAATCCGGCGCGGTGAACAGATGACCTGCTTCTTTCTCCATCGAGAATTCGTCGCCCCGATCCTTCACGAGATACTTCAAAGCGACCGCGCCGAGCAGCACGATGACCTTCGGTTTCATCAACTCGATCTGACGACGCAGGTAGGGAAAACACGCTTCGACTTCCGGCGTGGTCGGCGCGCGGTCGATCTCGGCCTTGCATTTGACGACGTTGACAATGAGCAGGTCCCGGTTGGTGTCGAGGCCGATGCTCGCCATGATCTTGTCGAGCAACTCGCCCGAGCGTCCGACGAAGGCCTTCGCCATCACATCTTCGTTCTCGCCGGGACGTTCGCTGACGATGAGGATTTTCGACTCGGGATTGCCGCGGTCGAGCACGATATGGTTGCGCGCCCTGCCGCGCGGACATTTCTGGCAGTTGTAGGCCGTGAGACGTTTGCGGAACTCTGTATAGCTCGATGCCGCCAGCACGTCGTTGTAAGCCGAATCAAACAGATCAAACTCGACGGGCATGGACGAGGTTGTAGCAGAAAAGGCGACTCACGCAAAGCCGCAAGGAGCGCAAAGCAAATGGTTAAACCGAAGCCCGAGCAATTCCTGAAGCATGTCGGACACGGTATACGGATCGATGTAAGGGAGGCAAAGCAACGTACTGTTCTTCTCCTTTCCGCCGTCAGCGTACCCTTGACGCCGATGAGCTTGATGACCGAGCATGATCGGCACGCCTTCGCCCCAAAAGCAGCGCGCCCAGCACCAGCAATATACCCGCAAACACAATCAGTCCTACGGTCAGCAGTATCGCCATCGCCCCGATGGCCACAGACGGGCTCGTCCTAGCCAGAATTCGCCCTCCGACCGCCAGTGCGAGAAGACCGGCGATGAGCAATCCCACCTCGAAGTTGCTGGAATCACCCGCCGAAGACAACGCCCCGCCCACCAAACAGATGAAATACGCCGCCACGATCAGCATCAGGTTGACAAAGGAGACGGGCATGTAGCCAAACTTGCTCTGTGAATACTGATTGAGTCTGATCGCGCCCTGGATGAGGCCATAAATGAAGCCCACCACAACGGCCACACAACAGAAGATGATCCCAAGTTCCATCATGCCTCCGAGAAATCCATTTGCTTTTGTCCTGCCATACTGTTAGCAGACTCACAGGGACAAGAGGCGTCCCCCAGGTTCGGCATCAGGTTTTTTTCTGGAGGACAGTAGGTGTCCTTCAACGCGTGGTATCCAGTTAACAAAGTAAAGAGCCTATGAACCGAAGCCAGTCTCAATTTTCCCGCCTGATCGAGTTGGACAGACTCATTCGCGACGGCAGGTATCCCAACGCCAAGACATTTGCTGCTGAGCGGGAGGTGTCGCAAAAGACCGTCCAGCGCGACATCCAGTTCCTCAAATGGTCGCTCGGTGCGCCGCTGGAGTACGACCGCACCCGCCTCGGATACTACTACGCGGAGAAGACCTGGTTTCTGCCGTCACTGAGTTTGAACGAGAGCGAACTGCGCGCCCTGCTCCTCACGGCGCGAGCGGCGGACGCATTCCACGGCACACCGTTGGCCGATGAACTGAGGCGTATGTTTCGCAAACTGACGGAGCTGTTGCCCGAACGCCTGCCGTTTCCGCCCGAGGTGGTGTTGTCGCGGTTCAGTTTCGTGGCTCCCGCCGCCAAGCCCATCAAGACAGACAACTGGCTGGTGCTGGTCAATGGCCTGTTGACCCAGCAGTCGGTCAGCATCCGTTACCGCTCACTGAACACCGGCGAATCGAGCGCCCGGCTGATCGACCCGTATCACATCGCGAACCTTCAGGGAGAATGGTACGTGTTCGCCTACTGTCACAAGGCCAAGGCGCTGCGGCAATTCGGCGTCCCGCAGATCGAGAAGGCCGACCTCACATCCGAGAGGTTCGATATTCCCGACGACTTTGATCCCGAGAAGCTGCTGGCCAACGCATTTCGTCGACAAGTGATGGGGGAACAGGTTTACCATGTCCGCTTGCGGTTCGACCCGAGCGTAGCCGAAGTGGTCACCAGCCGCACCTGGCAGCCGAGGCAACGTCAGAAGATTCTGCGCAATGGCGCAGTGGAACTGGAATTCCCCTGCGTCGGCCTGCATGAGGTCACCAGTTGGCTCTTGTCTTGGGGACACAAGGTGACCGTGCTGGCGCCGCCCGAACTCCGCCGCGCTGTCGCCGCAGAGGTTGTCTTAATGGCCAAGCAATTGAAGAAAGGAAAATGAAGAATTCGGATGAAAGATGATGCGACCAAACAACTCCAAGCTTACGAATCCCTGCTCGCCCGTGTTACCGAGCGGCGGGAAACGATCCAGAAGTTCGATGCCTTTCTCCGGCTCGAGACTGCTTGGCTGACTGCTCCCGCGTCCACGCGCTTTCACCTCGCTCACGATGGCGGGTTGCTGGAACACTCGGTCAACGTAGCCGCGACTCTGCTGAAGCTACGCGACGTTCTGGCTCCTGAGTTGACCGAGGAGAGTTGCGTTATTGTCGGGTTGTATCACGACCTTGGGAAGGCAGGCATGCCAGGCAAACCCTATTATCTGCCGAACCCAAGCCAGTGGCACGTGCGCAATCGGGGCATTCGCTATGTCCTCAATCCAGACCTCGTGCATCTGGACATTGCCACCCGCAGCCTTTTCCTTATTGCCCAACACGTGCCTTTGAGCGATGATGAGGCTCAGGCGATCCGCTACCACGACGGCCAGTACATCGTGGAAAATGAATCGGTGGCACATCAAGAAACCAAACTAACCCGTCTGCTGCAATACGCAGACAACTGGTCGGGAGGAGTGATTGAGAGTCGTGAAACTTAACCCAGTAACATGCCCCGAGTGCGGTGACAAACTTGAGTCTGGCGAGTACTCTCCGAAGGCGAACGGGGGACCACCTATTAATCTCTGCATAATATAGTGACAATCGGCGGGCCGTCTGCTATGCTGTGGACATGGCATTTCCCAAAGGTCAGCGACGTGATTTTCCGAAACTACAATCCCGCCGATTCCGGGGCGTCA
>Ga0326728_10001545_pt1 | contig 80976 bp, 64 predicted proteins | sample MB3enrmetagenome_FD_207602 | JGI IMG/M metagenome (GOLD analysis project Ga0326728, IMG submission 207602) | Lab enriched peat soil microbial communities from McLean, Ithaca, NY, United States - MB31MN | ecosystem: Environmental > Terrestrial > Soil > Wetlands > Peat | place: USA: New York...
CTGCTGGGCAGCGAGAGTTTGCGTGAAAGCCGGATGAGGGAAATCCTCACGTCCGGTTTGAGGAGGGGGGAGGCAATCGTGCCTCGGCATCGTTCCTCCCCTACTCTACCGGCTCTGCAAACGGAAATGCCAATCACCATCAGGGCACGCCCGCATGAGCCCTCAGGGAATTTGGGAACTGCTGCAAAGGAGCGCAGAATACGCGCGCCTTTTCGCTACCCTGCCAACCTGAAGGTCAGCGCCACATTTGAGTGGGGTTCGGAGATCGAATTTGCAAGGGTGTGACATTACTGACTTCTGCATAATACGGTGACGAGTGAACCCCCTCACCCCCGACCCCTCTCCCCCAAGGGGGCGAGGGGAGTTGGTAGCACGACTAAATCAATCAACTCTCCCCTCGCCCCCTTGGGGGAGAGGGGTCGGGGGTGAGGGGGTCTTGTCACTCTAATTTGCAGCATTCAATAGATGAACCGGCATGTGCTGAACTAAAGTTCAGCGCTACATTGGCACTCGGGGTGGGAGGTGGCCTTGCGGGGGTTCGGGCATCGCGTGTATGATCGTATCGCCTTCACCCGGGAGTGAAACTCGGGTCGAAGCAGGGCTCCAAGACACTGACAATCAGGAGAGAAACATGCGATCTATGATGCTGTGGTTTCTTCTTTTGTTGAGCGCATCACCCGTTTTGGCCCAGGACTGGGCGCGCGCGCGGGTGGAAAAGTCCCCGCGACATCGTGAGTGGGTCACGGTCAAACACGATGGGCGCGCGGTAGAGACCTTTGTGGTCTATCCCGAGGCAGCGAACAAGACCCCCGTGGTGCTGATCATTCACGAGATATTCGGGATGACGGATTGGGTGCAGGATTTGGCTGACCAGGTGGCGGAAGCCGGTTACATCGCGGTCGCCCCCGACCTGCTTTCAGGCATGGGACCGAACGGCGGCCGGAGCAGCGCCTTCCCCTCGGGTGAAGGTATGAGCAGTCCCGCGGTGGAGGCGGTGAGCCATCTTAACCCTGACCAGGTCACCGCAGACCTCAACGCCGTCGCGGATTACGCCAACAAGATTCCGGCCTCGAACGGCAAGCTGTTCGTCGCCGGCTTCTGCTGGGGCGGTGGCCAGAGCTTCCGCTTTGCGACGCATCGCGCCGACCTTGCCGCCGCGTTCGTCTTCTACGGCCCGCCACCGGCGAAGGAAGCCATGGCGGGCATCACCGCGCCCGTGTATGGTTTCTACGCGGGCAACGACGCCCGCATCGGCGCGACGCTTCCGGATGCCCGCGAGCAAATGAAAGCGGCCGGGAAGACGTTCGACCCGGTCACTTACGAAGGCGCCGGCCACGGTTTCATGCGCGCCGGTGAGGCTCCCGACGCGAGCGATGCGAATCGCCAGGCCCGCACGGATGCTTGGGCCCGCTGGAAGAAGCTCCTGGGGAGTGGTCAATAGCTCCCATTCCTGGCCACGGGTTGGGAAGGTTATTTCGTGCTGGCGGGTGGTTGCAGGCGCGCGATTTCGGGCAGGCGGACGATTTGGGAAGGCGCCACCAGCTCAATATCCGCCCGTTCGAATTCGGGGAGAGATTCTTCCAGCGCGGCGATGGTGGTGGCGTGCGGGTGCCCGATGGCCAGAGCCACGCCCTCTTTTTCCACCGTGCGGCGGAATTCGCGCAACTGCCCCAGCGTGTAGGGGACAGTTTCCGTGTTATCCAAAAACACTGCCCGATAGAACGCCGGCAGGCCCTGGCGTCGCGCCGCCTCCAGCGCCACCGTGGCGGCCGTGGTGCGGCTATCGATGAAATAAAGCTGGTGGTCCGCCAGAACTCTCATGACCTCGGCCATCAGGGCGGCGTCCTTGGTGGCGCGTGATCCCATGTGGTTGTTCACGCCCGCCGCGTAGGGAACGGAAGCCAGATCATTCCCAACGACCCTCTGCACATCCGCCGCGTTCATGCCCACGAGGATGGCTCCCTGGCCGGGGGAGGCGTGCCCGGCGGCCTCCGGCTCCATCGGCAAGTGCAACATGACCTCCAGTCCGCGGCGGTGAGCTTCCTGAGCGGTTACCTCTGTGTACCGCAGGCCCGGCAACACGGAAAAGGTAAGGGGGTAATCGAACGCCAGGAGCTTGTGCGCAGCGTCCAGGTCATTGCCCATGTCGTCGATGACGATGGCGGCGCGCAGCAGACGCGGCACTTCCCGTAAATGAATCTGAATAATGGACTGCCCGCGTTGCGTGACATTGAGGCTAACCCCATGCAGTCCGCCTCCGGTGTTTATCGCCGAGGCCGCCAGGTCCAGTTGGTTCCGGGCTGACTCCTGCTGCACGGCAGAAAGCACGGCGGGGTAAGCCGCCGGAGTGGCGAGCACTTGCAGGGAGGATTCGGGGCTTTGCCGACGGTACCACTTGGCCCGATGCTTGATCCAAATCTGGGCCTGGCCGGCGTCCGCCACCACATTCTGGAATCGCATCGCCTGCTCGCCGCGGTCCGACTCACTCAAGGGTTGGGGATGATGCCGATTGCAGGCGCTGGTGGCAAGGGTCAATAACAGAAGGAAGGACAGGCAACTTGCGAAAATCGAAATAGGAAACTGGAAACTCGAAACTGGAAACTCGAAAATCGAAACTCGTGAGCCGTCATACGAGTTTCGGAGTTTGAGTCTCGAGTTTCCAGTCTCGAGTTTCGTGTTTCGTGTTTCCAGTTTCGTGTTTCCCGTTACGAGTTTCAACCGCGTGGTTGAGGCAGGCAAGACTCGAAAGTCAAACTTCTCGCTCAGCTATTCGATTTTCGAATTTCCAATTTCGAGTTTCCAGTTTCGATTTTCGAATCAGGCTGCCTTGGCCGGCGTTGCGGATTGGCCCAGAATCTCGATGGCCTTGCGAAGCTGCAGGTCATCTTTGCCCCCGAATTGCTCGGGCCCTTCCGGCTCATTCTCTTCTTCCGCATTTTCACCCTCACCCGTGGCAGACTGAAGCACGCTGGGGGTTACACCGTTTTCGTTGATGGTCTTGCCATCCGGCCCATAGTATTTGGCCACGGAAAGGAGCAGGGCTGAGCCATCGCCGACGGGGATGGGCTTCTGATAAACGCCAACGCCAAAGCTCCGCACGCCTACCACTTCGCCACGCTTGTTGCCCAGCATCGCGGAGGCCACCAATTCCGCCGGACCGGCGGTTGACTGATTGATGAGCACGGCCAAAGGCAGATTGCACACCGGAGCGGTGGGATGAACCGGCACGTCCTGGCGGGGAAAACGCTGTCCGGCAAGGTAGGTAATCAAACCCTTATCCAGGAAGAGGCTGGCGGTATCCTCCGCCTCCTGCACATCGCCGCCGGCGCAGTTGCGCAAGTCCAGAATGATTTTGTGCGCCCCTTGCGATTGGAGTTCCTTGATCTTGGCCGCAATTTCCTGCGCCTTCCCTTTGTTGAAGATCGCCACCCGCATGTACCCGGTTCCGTCATCCACCATCTTGGCGAAAACCGGGGGGTAATTCAGGACGGCGCGGGTGATCGTGGCGCTTTGGGGGTCGACGTGCGCCTCGCGAACCAGGGTGAGCTTCACGGTCGAATCGGGTTTTCCCGCCATCATGCGCTCAAGCTGCAAAACCGAAAACTGGCGGGTAGGCACCCCATCGACCTCGTCAATCAGGTCGCCGGGCTTGACGTCGGCTTTCTCCGCGGGGCTCCCCGGAAGAACCGCCACCACCGTGGCATATCCCATGCGCTTGGAGACGAAGATTCCCACATCGGCTGGTCCCGGATCAGGGTGTTGCAAATAATCCTGATACTGTTCAGGTGTCAGATAAGTGCTGTAGGGATCCAACGACTCGAGCAGTCCCCGGATCGCGCCGTCCGTGACCTTCTTCAAGTCCGGATCCGTCACATACTCCTGCTTGATGCGATTCAGAACTTCACTGTAAACACCCAGGTCGCGATAAGTCTTCTCGGAGTCAGAGGATGTGTTGCTCTTCCCCAGCAGTGCCCCTACCAGGACGTAGGACATCAGCACGAGGGATGTGGAAATCAATGCGGCTCGAATACGGTTTGTCATGCCGGGATAGCTCCTTCGTCCGGGGCTTACACTGCCCTGATGCTTAAAAGTATAGCACGCCATGGTGGTTTGATGCACAAATGGGAGAGGAAGCTTCCGGCGCGGGATATTATTCCACCGGCTTGCGGGATCGGGCCCCTGGTCGAAAAGAGACAGTTTGGCTCGGAAACGGAGCGGCGCGCGTGCCCCAGCAGGCCGCTGGTTACGGGTATCCCCGGGGGATTTCCTTCTTAGGAACAGGCGGATTCAGCGGGCGGGATGACGACTTGCGGTGAGTACGCCCGGCAAGCTCTGCCCTCAGCAAATCGAACTTGTGGGTGACATTCTTGCCGAGTTTCTGATTGACGAACCTTCCTTTTCCCATGGAGAAGCCGTCCTGGGAGGTTGCAGCGAAACCGTGCGACGAAGCGTTGACACTAGTGCGGTTACAACCGTACAAGGCAATATAAACTCCTGCCTATTGTCTTGTGGCGGCGGTCTCTGACCCCCGGTCGGCGCTCGGAGAGCGCCGCTACAATGTCGCTTTGGGCAGTCGGAACGGCGCTAGCTTTCCGCTTCCAGGCGGGGGAGCGCAGCGGCGTCGCTCGCCTCCGTAATGACCGTTCTCGACATGCGATCGTGCCAGGTCAGGCTGTCGCTATCTACCAACGCCCAGAGGAAACCCACCATGAGCGCCGAGAGCGAGACCAGAACCCCAAGGGCGCGCCAGAAAGATTCGCGCACCGTGGGAGGGCTCCCGCGCAAATTGCGGATTTCGCATCCCATCCATAACAATCCGGGCGTGGCGGCAGCAATGGCAGTAAACAACCCGAAGTAAGCAAAGATGAGAATAACGGCGACCAATCCCAGAATCGCGAGGTTGAAAGGACCCAGCGAAATCCGCCCGCAAACCCGCCAGAAGACCGTTCCAAACACGGCTGCCCCGAGAATCAGCACCAGGGCATCCGTCAGGCCCGCCAGGAAGCGGCGGCCCAAGGGCGCGAGCAGGATTCCATCCTCCTCCCCTTCTTCCTCGGGCAATGTCTCGAGGGGGGAACCCACCATGATTTCCAGGGGAGGCTCGTTGGCAAAAGGCTCACCCAAGGACATCTCTTCCGCCCCGGCGGGAGCAGCATCGAACTGCACCGTCTCGTCGCCCGGCGCTTCGAGGGAGTGAGTCTCACTTGACGGACCGTCCTGGCCCCGAGTCACAGCGGATCCACCGAATTCCAAATCGAAGCCCGTATCTCTATGCTGAGGAGTCCCCAACGCGTCATCAAGGGAACGATCACCCTGGGATTCATGGGAGTCCTCAAAGTCCAGCTCGAGATTCAACGTGGAATCTGCGTCCGGCTGAAGACGCGCCCGGCGCTTACGGAAGTTCTCAATTCGTTCCGACAACTCAACCCTCCAATCCTGGGGCGCAGCGCCGACGCCGGGTCGCTCGGAGGCGGTCAGGTCTTCCCGGGTGAAAGTCCCCCACACGTGCGCCGTCTCAGGAGGCGGCGCTGATGCAGTTGGCGGTTCCGGCTCAGCGCGGGGTGGATTCTCTCCGGGTCCGGGCAGAGGTTCCGAGGGGGGGTGAAGAGCCGAGCGCACTCCCTCCGGAAACATCGAGGTCAGCGTGGGAGAAGAAACGGTGGGTAGGGCTTTCCCCAACGGGTGGCCACACCTTCGACATTGCTCAAGTCCAGCGTAGCTGACGAACCCACATTTGGGGCACTTCACTGCAGGTAATCCGTCCTCCAGGCAGCGTTTCCCTCACCCGCAGGCATCTTAGCAAATTCACTCGGAAGAACAAAGAGCTTTCGAGTAGAATGGGCCTTCTGCGCGCTCATGGATCTCTCTTGTCCTTTTCCCGGAGGTAATGGCTTGCGGCTTTCCATCGCTCTCCCGCTCTTTCTTGCCCTCGTCTCGAATCTGCCGGCGCAGCAAATCCCGGTTTCTCTGCAAACGAAAGGGGCCGGGAAAGAGGTTACGATCACCGCGGATTCACAGCAAAAGGACAAGGACACTCTGCATTTGCGCGGCCACGTCGTAATCGTTTACGAGGATTTACGACTGACCGCGGACGAAGCTTCCTTCGACGACGCGTCGGGCGACATGGTGGCGCGCGGGCATGTGGTGTTCGACGACCCTAAAAGCCACCTGGTGGCGGATGAAGTCCATTACAACGTTCGGACCAAGAAGGGATGGTTCAGCAATGGGATGGGGTATATCCATCCCAAAGGGCCCACCCGGCCGCGCGTCCTGAAGACCGAGAACCCCTTTTACATTTCGGGCAGGACGGTTGATCGCCTGGACGAGGATACTTACATGGTGGATCACGGGCGCATGACCACCTGTGAGTGCGCGAAGAAGGGCTGGTCGCTTTTCGCGCGGGAAGCTCGCGTCACGGTCGACGATAAAGCCGTGGCCCACGACGCCGTTTTCGATTTCCTCGGCATCCCCATTTTCTATTTTCCCATTATCGTGGATTCCATTGCCCGCGAGCCCCGGCAAACCGGTCTCCTGCTTCCCCACGTTGGCAACTCCTCGCAGAAAGGCTATATCGTGGGCGACGGATTCTTCTGGGCGATAAACCCCAGTGCGGATCTGATGTTGGGGGTGGAGGATTACAGCAAGCGCGGACTGGCGGAACGCGGAGAATTTCGCGCCAAGCCCAGCCAGAACGCCGACTTCACCGTCGAGTACTTTGGCGTGAATGATAAGTACGCGGATAGGTCGCTGCGCGCCTCCGGCGAGAGCATCCATGGCGTCGGTAGAGACGACGACATTGGTGATGGCTTCCGCGCCGTTGCCAACGTGGACTACGTCAACACCATGGCCTTTCGATTGACGTGGTCGGGCACCTATACGGAAGCGGTCAGTTCGGAAGCCGTGCAATCCGGGTTCATGTCCAAGAATTGGGATGCCTACAGCTTCAATGTTTCCGCCGAACGGTATGAGGACTTCCTCTCCACCCAATTGGTTCCGGCCAACGCCGTCATCATCCGCCATCTCCCCAACGTTCAGTTCTCCGGGGAGGACCGGCAAATCGGCGACTCCCCCGTCTACTTTTCCTTCGAGACCTCCGCTGACGCCGTGGGCCGCACCCAGCCGGGGCTCACGCTTCCATTGCTGGAGGACCGCCTGGATTTTCATCCGCAAATCCTGCTGCGGCCCAAGGAATTCTGGCATTTCCGCTTCCTCCCCTCCCTTGGACTTCGGGCCACACGTTATGGCGTCAGCCTGGCGCCGGACCATACACCCGTCACCCGCCTTCTCGCGGAAATCCAGCTTGACCTGCGCCCCCCTTCCCTGGAAAAGATATTTGATAACTCCTATCGCGGATACCGCTTCAAGCATGTGATCGAGCCGGATATTCAGTACCACCTCGTGCGCGCGCACGATCCGGACAATATCCTGGACATCGTGCGCTACGATGCCACGGATATTCTCACCGAGACGAACGAGGTCGAGTATTCGCTCACCAACTCCATTCTGGCCCGCAAAGACGTACCGGATAACTCACCGGACGTTCCCCAGGCAAGGGATATCTTTTCCTGGCGGGTTTCGCAGAAGTACTACTTTGATCCCACCTTTGGCGGCGCGTTGATCCCCGGCCAAAACAACGTTTTTGCTTCGACCATCGACGTCACGGGATTCGCCTTCGAGCATGGGCAGCGCTTCTCGCCCATCGATTCTGTGTTCAAGTTCGCCCCCTTCTCAAACTACGATACGGAAATCCGCACCGACCTGAACCCCGCGGGAACCGGCGGCGTGCTCGATGCCGGCATCTCTTCCCATGTGAAGCACGGGTTGTTTGGGGTCACCTTAAACGACTTCTTTATTAACAACTCCTCTTACATCAATTCACTGTTGGGGACCACCACGTCCACCACCACCCCCGCGCCTTTGACCGCCTTTAATCTGCTCGGCACGGTGGTGACTTATGGCAGCCCGAACCGCCACGGGCTGAGCGGTGCATTCGGGATGGATTACAACTTTCAGCAGAAGATATTCCAGCACTCAGTGAATCAACTCAGCTATAATTTTGGTTGTTTCGCGCTCGATTTTGAGTATCAGTATTACAATCTCGGCCCGCTGCGGCGCGAGAGCCAGTTCCGCGTGGCCCTGTCACTGGCGAATGTCGGCACCTTCGGCAATCTGAAGCCGCGCGAGATCATGATGTATTGATACCATGTCCTTCCCTATCCACCGTCCACGGCGATTGCGGCGTACGGAGGCGCTTCGCGGGTTCGTGCGCGAGACGCGCCTGAGCGTTCGCTCCCTTATCTACCCGCTCTTTGTATGCCCGGGCACCAGGGTTAAGGATGAAATCAAATCCATGCCGGGCAACTACCGGTGGTCCGTGGACTTACTGGTGGAGGAGTGCCGGAGCGCTTGCGGCCTCGGCATTCCCGCCGTGATTCTGTTTGGCATTCCGGAAAACAAGGATGAAGTGGGCTCGGGCGCATACGCTCCCGACGGCATTGTGCAGCGCGCCGTGCGCGCGTTGAAGAAGGCCTTGCCGGACCTGATCGTCATCTGTGATGTCTGCCTGGACGAATACACCAGCCACGGCCATTGTGGGCTGATCAAGGATGGCGAAATCGACAATGATTCCACCCTGCCGCTTTTGGCCAGGACCGCATTGACCCAGGTCGACGCCGGGGCGGACATGGTTGCGCCCTCCGACATGATGGATGGCCGCGTGGGCGCCATTCGCCGGGAATTGGATGCGCATGGCCATACGCAAGTGCCGATCCTGGCGTATGCCGCGAAGTATGCCTCGGCATTTTACGGCCCGTTCCGCGAGGCGGCGGATTCCGCTCCCAAGTTCGGGGACCGCAAGTCTTATCAGATGGACCCTGCCAATCAGCGTGAGGCGATGCGCGAGATCGCGCTCGACGTGGAAGAAGGCGCGGACATCATCATGGTCAAACCCGCGCTTCCCTACCTGGATATCATCGCCCTGGCGCGCCGCCAGTTCGATGTTCCCATCGCCGCCTACCAGGTCAGCGGTGAGTTCTCCCTCATTGAAGCCGCCGCGCGCCTGGGTTGGATTGACCGCGAGCGCACCATACTCGAAACCTTGACCTCGATTCGCCGCGCCGGGGCTGACATCATTCTCACCTATTACGCCAAGGAGGTGGCACGCCTGCTGGGCTGAAGGCGATGCAAAATTCAAGATTCAAGATTCAAAACCCATTCTTGAACCTGCAATTCTGGTTCTTGAATTCTGAATCTTGGATTCTGAATCTTGAATTTTGGATCTTGAATTGAATTTCGAATCTCAGTCCTGTCCTCTGATCTTGAATTTTGAATTTTGAATCTTGAATCGTAGTCCTGTCCTCCGATCTTGAATCTTGAATTTTGAATTTTGAATTGATTTTCAAATCTCGTGCCCCCACATTACCTTCATCCAAGATGGACTCGTGCGCTGCTCTTGCTCCTCTTTGCTCTGGCGGTGCAGCCCGCGGTGCCGCTGCGCGCTGAGCAAGCTCGCCAAGCTGCCAGGTTGGGGCTTGCCGGCGTGGGAGTCACACGGAACTCTGCTGCCCCCGCCGCTCCTCCCGCACAAGCGCGCCGGAACCCCGCGCTCGATCGGCGGATCGATAAGATTCTGGCCGCAAGCGATGCGCAGCGTGGTTCATGGGGCATCCAGGTGGTTGAACTGGAAACCGGCAAATTGCTCTATGAACGCAATGCCGGCCATCTCTTTATCCCCGCTTCCAACATGAAGATTTTCACCACCGCGGCAGCGCTGGAGAAGCTGGGCCCCGATTACGTTTTTCACACCACCGTGGAGAGCGATGCCGCCCCTGATGCCCAGGGGCGCGTGGGGAACCTCTACTTGGTGGGGCGGGGCGACCCGAACCTCGGGGTGCGCACGTTTCCCTACACCTACCACGGCCCGCAACAGCCGGCGGACAAGGCCCTGCAGGAATTGGCCGACCAGGTGAAAGCCCGCGGCGTGCGCGAGGTCACGGGAACGCTGATCGCCGACGACAGCTACTTTGTTTATGAACCCTTCGCCACGAACTGGGCTGCCGACGATCTGGAGTGGGGTTACGGCGCGCCTGTTTCCGCGCTGGCATTCAACGACAATTTGCTGACCCTGCACGTTAAGCCGGGAGAGAAGGCGGGTGACCAGGCTACCGTGCGCCTGGACCCGGTGGAGGTTTACTTCCAGTTAAAGAATGGGGTCATAACCAGTGCCGCGGGCACGGAGAAAAAATACTCCCTCGAGCGCCTGCCCGGTTCCATGGAACTTGACGTCTGGGGCCAGATCCCGGTGGATGCCGCGGAGGACACTGCTACCGTCGCCATCGCTAATCCTCCCCAATTGATGGCGGAACAATTCGGCGCCGCCCTCCGGGCGCGGGGCATTGTGGTGCAAGGGTCGATGGAAGTTCGCCACTTCACGCGCCTGGAAGCCGCTTCCATGCCCAACCCGCCTCCCCCCTCACCGGATCGAGTGGTGCTGGCGGACCACACTTCCCCCCCGCTCGCCGAGGCGATTAAGGTGGTGAACAAGGAAAGCGAAAACCTGCACGCGGAGATGCTGCTGCGAACGCTGGGCCATGTGCGGAATAACCGTGGCAGCCTGGCCGTGGGATTGGAAGCACTGAACGCCTTTGATGCCCAAGAGGCCGGAATTCTTCCCGGGGAAACCTATTTCTCCGATGGCTCGGGGCTTTCCCGGGAAGACTTGGTGGCGCCGCAGGCCGCGGTGAAGTTGCTCGTCTACATGGCGCACTCGCCGCGCTTCCAGGCCTATTTCGATTCCTTGCCCGTGTCCGGCATCGACGGCACGCTGGCCCACCGTCTTTTCTTAATCCCTGACCTGAAGGGGAGGATTCACGCCAAAACGGGCTCAGTGGAGCACGTCAACACCCTCGCCGGTTATATGGATTTGCCCTCGGGAAAGCGCCTGGTCTTCTCGATCATGACGAACAATCATCCCCTCCCGAACAAGGCCGGCCAGGAAACGCTCGACGCGATTACCGTGGAAATCTATGAGTGGTTTTCAAAGCAGCGGTAACTTGGCTTCCATTGGAAAATCGAACCTATCTCTCTTGTCCGATTTCAGGAACCGACAAGTTACGGCAGATTTTCTTGGCCAGCAGGTTTGAGATTTCGTTGTGGCGCGGTATGGCTTCGATGGCCCCGGTTTGAGGGTTCGACTAAAGGGAGTGCCTGCTTCCTTCGCGTTTGAGGTTGCAACCGTGTTTGCGTAAATGCTGGAGCAGGCTGCTCCTTTTCACTTGAGGGTAATGGTTTCGAGTTCGGCTTCGGGGGGAATCCCGCGCAGGCCGTCTTGTCGCCGGTCTTCCAGAATGAGAGCGATGGCCTCACGTAAACTGGCACGAGCCTCATCTTTGGTCTTTCCCTGCCCATTGGCCCCAGGAATCTCCGGCCGGTAAGCGACGTACCATTCGCCATCACGCTCAAATACCGCGGTATATTCGTTTGCCATGGGACCTCCCGGCGGTCTTCCTACCGGCCAACATCATATCCCAGTTCAGCGTTGCTTCTCCGGAACGTGCGATTGGATTTGAACCGATATTGTGATAGGCGACAACAGCCTTACGAAGATTCGTCTGTAATATTCCCGTCAAGAGTGGTAGCTAGAGTATCTGATGATGAGGAGCACCAAGGAGAGAATAGCACCATGAAAACTATCACGGTATTTGGAAGCTCCCTGCCCGGGGAAGGCAGCAAAGCTTATGTTGAGGCGCAACGCCTGGGCCGATTGCTGGCGGAAGCGGGCTATGCGGTTTGCAATGGCGGATACGCCGGACTGATGGAAGCCTCGGCGCGGGGCGCGCGCGAAGCCGACGGGCACACCATCGGGATTACCTGCGTCATCTGGCCGCGCCCGGCCAATCCCTACATTGTCGAGGAAGTCCGCACGCAGAGTTTCCCCGAACGTCTGATGACCCTCATCGAACGCGGCGACGCCTATGTGGTTCTTCCCGGCGGCACGGGAACTCTGGCGGAATTGGCGCTGTGCTGGGAAATGATGAACAAAGGCAGCCTCTCGAAAACCGTGGGCGGCCGCAAACCGCTGCTGGTAATGGCGCCCTACTGGCAGCCGGTCATCGACTGCCTGAAACAAGAAGGCCAATTAAGAAATGGAGACGCCAACTGGGTAGCCCCCGCCATGGAAATCGTCACGCTCATCGAGTCCCCCGAGCAGGCGGTGCAAGAGCTGCGCAAGTATTTGTGAGGTCGGGAACGATGAGAAACTGCCACGTCAGGCGTCAATCTCGCGCATTCCAAACCGTCTGTTGGCTGTGAGCTGTTGGCTTATCCCTTTCACCTGAAACCTGTGACCTGTCACCTTCCTCCCCTCCGCCCCATCCCTATCGACTCCGTGCGGTTGCCTCCAGGAAATCGGGCCGGAGAAGAGCCGGCAGCGGCTTCACGGGAAGGCGTGCTTCATGCTCTCCAGCATTTTCTGGCCGTCGGCAACGCTGAGCGAAGCGGGGGCAAAATTATAGGTCTTTCCGGATTTCAAAATGACGTGAAATGTGCCGGTGTTGTAACCGAGTAGGGTGTTGGCATCAATTTCCTTGATCTCGGTGCGCCCGACGGAAAAGACAGGCTTGCCCGCCTCCTGATATTTCAGCCTGCTCCCGCCGATGCTCAAAATCCCCCGGGGTTTGTTGGCACTTTGCAAGATGTTCATGCCCTCGCCGAGGTTATAAACCTCAAACCGCTGCTCCGCGCTGCCGGGTTTCTGCGGTGGCGTGGGCGACGGCGGCTTTTCCGGAGCCTTGGGCGTTACCTCCGGCGTAGGGACGCTCGGTGGCGCGGGTGCGGGCTGGGGAGGAGTGGGAGCGACCGGTTCCTGCGGAGGCTTGGGCGTTACTTCCGGCGTAGGGACACTCGGTGGCGCGGGTGAGGGTTGGGGAGGAGTGGGAGCGACCGGTTCCTGCGGGGGCTTGGGCGTTACTTCCGGCGTAGGGACACTGGGTGGCGCGGGTGCGGGCTGGGGAGGAGTGGGAGCGACCGGCTCCTGCGGCGGCTTGGGCGTTACTTCCGGCGTAGGGACACTGGGTGGCGCAGGTGCAGGCTTGGGTGTGACCCTCGGGGCGGGAGTGACCGCGGCCGAGGTGACCTCTGGCCGGGACTCATAGTTATAGGTAACGCGCACGTCGGTGCCGCTTGCCGACGTGGCCACAACCAATACGTGGATATTCAAAACGTAATTCCCAAGTGCCGCTTGGATTGCCTTCAAGTCGGGGAAGACTATGGGCTTGTTGGAAAAGGTCTTAACTCCCTTTGGACCATAGGTAAGGCTCACCTGAGCGACTTCGGGGCCACCTTGCGGCCAATCGAGACTTACACCGAAAGCCGCAATTTGCAGGTCAACATCGCCACCTTCCTGGGGCGAGGGAATTCCCACGCCTTGGGAAGATCCCGAAAACTTGGGTTGGGGCTGGTAGACGAAGCCGGGGGGGACGGCCGGCGGGGGAGGCGTCCAGGAAACGCCGCCTTCCCTCTCGATGCTGCGCGTAATCCGGGAATTCCCCGTAGCCTGCTCCACCTCCGTCGTGACTTCCTTATAAGTCGCCTTGAAACTGGAATCCCCCATGAGGTAGTTCGCATCCCAGCGCGTTGTGTACTCGTTTCCCTGCTGATCCTTACTTATCCCGCTGTTGTGGATGGGAGCCGGGGGCGGCACGCGGTCGACACCCACCAACACGAAGCCCGGGCCCTTGTATCCTGCCTTGGCTTTCCCGGCAGACTCCGAACTCTGGGGCCACGCTGTGGCCGTGGGGGCAGACCAAGAACCGCCCGCCAGACAAAGCGCCCCGATCAGGAGCAGACGCAGCATCCCCCGCATGTGAAAACTGTGATTCATCGTCATTGACCTCGAAATCTGCATCGCCACAGGGGGTGGAGATTCAGATAATCGCCCCGCAACCAGCGGGTTTACAACCAGCCGGATTGCCGGCGCGGGGGAAAAGTCCACTCCCTCGCCCATCGGCCCAACCCGCCAGAGGCTCCCGGCGATCACTTCCGCCAATCGCTTGTATACACCTGTGCGTAGAATGAAGCAAGGGAATGAAGAAACATGGATGAAGAGATATGTGAGGCCGAGTGGATTTCGGCCCCACAGCGGCTCCCAAGTCCCAAACCTCGTACCCCAAATCCCCAAACCCCGTGTCCCGTATGCCGTCTCCGCCACCCCCCGCCTCTGCTACAATGACACACGACTATGGCTGACTCCGACTTGACGCATCGAACGATCGATTCCTTCTCCCGCGAGGTGCTGGAATTCCCTGCGGTCATTGAGCTGCTGCACGGTTATCTTTCCGGCCCCATCAGCGAGCCGCTGCTGGAAAGGCTCGAGCCGCACACCAACCTCGAGGTGATTCGGCGCGATTTGGGATTGGCGGGCGAGGCGCGCGAGTACTTGCGGGAGGGCACTCGCCCCGGCATGGCGGCGCTGTGCGAGCCCGGCCCGCTGCTGGAAAAACTGCACGTGGAGGGGTTGGCTCTTGCCGCGCTGGAAATCCTGGCGTTGGTGGAACTGGCGCGGGCAGGATTGGACATGTACCGCACGCTTGCGCATGGCGTCGCGCCGCGCGCCGCCCAGCCCGAGGGCGCAGGGGGCCGAGCCGAGCCGGGCCGAACGGTGTTCGACCCTACAACCACGGCCGAGCGATCATCCACCATTAAGATTGGCGCACTTTCCGCCGCGGCTACCCCTACAACACCGCGCCCGGGGGAAGGGGGCCGAACAGCGTTCGGCCCCACACCGGCGTCGACCGCGCCGTCAGCCACGCCGCGCTTGTCGGAACTGGCGCGCGGGCTTCCCGATTTCCGCAGCCTGGTGGCGGAGTTGGGCGGCAAGATCAATCCTGACGGCAGCGTGGACTCCTCCGCCAGTCCGGAGTTGGCGCGCGTTCGCCGGGCTATCGAGCGGGCCAAGCTCGAAATCCAGTCGAACCTCGAGCGCATGATACGGCGCTTTTCCGACGTGCTTCAGGACGCGGTGGTGACCATCCGCAACGACCGCTTCGTCATTCCCGTCCGCGTCGAGGAAAAACGGCGCGTGCAGGGCGTGGTGCACGGAGCGAGCTCCTCCGGCGCCACGGTTTATATCGAGCCGCTGGAGACGCTGGCGCTTAATAACGAGCTGGTGGAATTGCAGGACCGCGAGTTCGCGGAAGTTCAGCGCATTCTGGGCGAGTTCTCCCGCAAACTGCAAGCGCGGCGCGACGACCTGGCCCGCGCGGCGGAAATCCTGGGCGAAATCGACTGGGCCTTCGCCAAGGGGGAATTCAGCCGGCAATACGATTGCTGCACTCCGGAAATCCGCCCGGAGCGCGCTCTGTGGCTGCGCGAAGTGCGTCATCCCCTGCTGGAAAAATCCCTGCGCGGACGGAATCGCCGGCCCGTCCCTCTGAGCCTGGAATTGAAAGCGCCCAAGACCCTGATGATCATCAGCGGACCCAACGCCGGCGGCAAAACCGTCACCCTGAAGGCGCTGGGCATCGTGGTGCTGATGGCGCAGGCGGGAATTCCCGTGCCCGCCGGCGAGGTCAAGCTGCCGCTGTTCGGGCGCGTGCTGGCGGATATCGGCGATCTGCAATCGATTGCCGCCAACCTCAGCACCTTTTCCGCCCACGTCACCAACATCGAGGCCATGGCGGAAGCCGTGGGGGCGAGCGACCTGGTGCTGCTGGATGAAATTGGCGCCAGCACCGAGCCCAACGAAGGCGCGGCGTTGGCCGTGGCCATTCTCGAACACTTTCGCCGGCGCGGCGCCGTGACCGTGGTGACCACCCATCATTCGCGCCTGAAAGCCTACGCCGCCGAAACCGCAGAAGCGGAAAACGCCGCGATGGAGTTCGACGAAGCGACGCTCCAACCCACCTATCGCCTGCTCGTGGGCTTGCCGGGAAAATCCAGCGCCCTGGACATCGCCGCGCGGCTGGGCCTGGAACCCAGCATTGTGGAGAAGGCACGGTCGCTGCTCCATCCCGCCGACGCCGAGGCCGCCGCGCTGGTGGCGGGCCTGCACCAGCAACGCAACGAGATGGAAGGCAAACTCCAGGCGCTGGAGATCCAAAAGCAGGAACTCGAGAAGCGCCACGAGCAGTTGGAGCGCCAATTCCAGCAAGAGCGCCGCGCCAAGCTGCGCGAGCTCGATTCCCGCTTGGACGACACGTTGAAACAGTACGCGAAGACGTGGGAACAGTCCCTGGAGGAATTGCGCCGGCAGGCCGCTCCCGCCAAAGTCGTAACCCGGGGCGAGCGGAAAGCCAACGTCTTGGTGCGGGAAGCGCGTGAGGAATGGAACGCCCAGGTTCTGGAGTCGATGGGTGAGCCCGCGCCCACCCCCCAGGAGCCGCTGGTGGTGCGGGCCTTGGCGGTGGGCGATCGCGTGCAGGTGATGAACATCAAAACTCCCGCCGTGGTTACGGGTCTGCTTGAGGGCCAGGTGGAGGTAACCGTAGGGCTAATGAAAATGCGGGTGGCGCGGGATGAGGTCAAGCCCCTGATGGCGGGAGGCGCGTCGGCCCCGGCGGCGAGGGTGGCCGCCTCGCGCCAGGAAGAAGTTCCCGTGGAGTTCAACGTCATCGGCAATACGGCGGAGGAGGCCCGCGAGCGCGTGGACAAGTTCCTCGACCAGGCTTTTCTGAGTGGACGCTCGCGCGTGCGCATCATCCACGGCCATGGCAAAGGCATTCTGCGCAAGACCCTGCACGAGATGTTTGCCCACCACCCCCAAGTGGAAAAATTCTACCCCGCCCCACCCCAGGAAGGCGGCAGCGGAGCGACAATCGTTGAGCTGAAGACCTGAGGGGAAGCCTGCTGCGGAAGGTCCATCGCGCAGGAACGATTAGCACAGCGGGTAGAGCAGCGCGGCAGAACCCTAACCCAACGTGTTTTGGGGGTCGGAGTTCGGCCCTTGCTGCGGGCGCAGCCGGACTTGGAGTGCGGGAGCAGGCGCTGCCGCCTTTCTCACTCTAGCTTTTGCGCGATGGCGGTATGAGGCAAAGGCGGAAGGCGGTAGCTGCTGCTCCCGCACTCCAAGGCGCGTCGCGCAGGCTCAAACATTGAGTTGTCATGAAGGCGCAGGGGCGAGGGCTGTAGATTCAAATTATCGCTCCCCTAGTCCGGCAGAGAGAATTCCAGCTTGTTTCCCGACGGATCGATGCGGTCCAGCCGCACGCGCACCCGTTCGCCCAAATGGAAGGCGCGGTGGGTGTGCTGGCCAATGATGGCGCGCTCGCGCTCGCGGTAGACGTAATAATCATCCCCCAGCGCGGAGAGGGAGACGAATCCTTCCACAAACAGGTCCGTAAGCTCCACGAAGAATCCAAACTTGATCAGGCTGATGATGAGCGCGTCAAACTCGTCGCCCACGTGCTGCGTCATGAAAGCGACTTTCTTCCATTCGATGAGCTCGCGTTCGGCGTCGGCGGCGCGACGCTCGGCCCCCGAGGTTTCGAGTCCGAGGGCGTGGAGTTCCTGGGGGAGCACAAAGGCGCCGCCGGGAAGCGTGGTACCGGTATGGGCCGCTTCTGGGCTCGCGAATGCCGGCTCGTGGCCCTTTCCCGCCGCTACCCCGCGGCGTTTCCGCGGCGCTTCCTGCTTTGCCGCCACGGGGGCGGGATGATCCGCTTCATCGCCCGCAATTCGCGCGCTGCCGCCTTCCCGCGCGAGGCCGGCCTTGAGAATCCGGTGCACGATCAGATCGGGATAGCGGCGGATGGGCGAGGTGAAATGGGTATAGGTCTGGGCCGCAAGTGCGAAATGGCCCACGTTCTCCTCCGCATAGCGCGCCTGCTTGAGCGAGCGCAGCATCAGGTAGGAGAGGATGCGCTCCTCCGGCTTTCCCTCCAGGCGCTGAGTCAGCCGCTGGTAGTGCCGCGGGGTGATCTCCAGCTCTTTCGCCTCGATGCGCTCGATAAAGCGCATGTGGCGATCGCGCTCGTCACGCTTGTTCGGGCGGAAACGCTGGGCTGCCGGCAGTTCCACTCCCAGTGAGTAACCGAACGTCGCCGCGATCTCCTCAAACTCCATGACTTTTTTGGCATCCGGCTTCTCGTGGATGCGATAGAGGGAGGGAATCTCGCGGCGCTCAAGGTACCCGGCCACGGTTTCATTGGCGGCCAGCATGAATTCTTCAATGAGGCGGTGGGCGATGTTCCGTTCCGAGCGCGTAATGCCCACCATATTGCCAAACGCATCGAACTCAATCAGCGGTTCGGGCAGATCGAAATCGATGGAGCCGCGCTCGACGCGCCGCCGATTGAGAATGAGCGCGAGTTCCTCCATCAGCTTAAAATTCGGAACGAGCCCCGCATAGCGCTGGCAGGCCGCGGGTTCCCCCGCCAGGATGTCGCGCACGGCCGTATAAGTCATGCGTTCGGCGCTGCGGATGATCCCCGGCAGCAGTTCGTACTCGACGATTCGTCCCCGAGGATCAATCTCCATCAACGCCGACATCACCAGGCGATCAACGTGGGGATTGAGGCTGCAAATGCCGTTGGAGAGCTCCAGCGGCAGCATGGGCACGGCGCGATCGGGGAAATAGACAGAAGTCCCGCGCAGCCGCGCCTCGCGGTCGAGCGGTGTGCCCGGGCGCACGTAGTGGGCGACGTCGGCAATGTGCACGTGGAGCAGATAATTCCCATTCGCCCGGCGCTCCACCAGCACGGCATCGTCAAAATCCTTGGCCGTCTCGCCGTCGATGGTCACGATGGGCAGACTGCGGAAATCGCCTCGGCCTTCGCGGTCATGCTCCGGAATGTACTGCGGCGCGTCTTCGCCTTCCGCGAGCACCTCCGGGGGAAAGCGGTGCGGCAGGTGGAATTTGCGGATGACGATTTCCACGTCGACGCCGAAATCCTCGCGCCGGCCGAGAATCTCCACCACGCGGCCGCGCGGCAACGCCCCCGGGCGCGGATAGCTGGTGATTTCAACGTCCACCACCAGGTCTTCCAGGTCGCGCGTGGAGTGCCGTGAGATCACTTCCTGCCCTGCGGCTTTGCCTTCTGACTCACCGCCGAACTGGCGATCACGCCTCGGTGGCGCGGGCGCAGGGCTCTCACCACCCGGCCACTCTTCCCCGCGCGGAATAACGATTTCAAATGGAATACGATGATCGAAGGGCAAAACGAAGTTGTAGCGTTGGCCGCAATGAAACTGGCCCACCACTGTCTTCTGCGCGCGGTCAGTCACATGGATGATTCGACCTTCTCTGCGCCCATCGGGCTTGGCGCGAAGCACCTGCACTTCCACGCGGTCGCCATTCATGGCGGAGCCCATGCCGTCAGAGGAGATGTAGATGTCCTGATCCGTGCCCGCCAGCGGCGCGTCCGGCACCACAAAACCATAGCCATCGCGGTGGCCAATCAGGCGGCCGCTAATTACATTTGCACCACCTGTTCGCGCCTTGCCGCGGCCATTGCCGATTGTCGATTGCCGATTGTCGATTGCCCCTGAATTGGCAATTGACCGCAGAGAATCGTCAACGTCCGAGTCTGCGGCGTTCCTCCCACCCCGCACCAACGCAAAGTGGTTTTTCTTTAGATAGACGATGCGGCGATGGCGGGAGAGATCTTTCAACGCGGTCTTGAGCTCGCGCGCCTGGCTCGATCGCAAGCCGAGTTCCACCACTAACTCGCGCAGCCGGAACGTCTTGCCCGGTTCGCGCTCGAAAACCTTGAGAATCTCTCGCGACGATGGAAATTCACGCATGGGGATGTCTTCGACTCATTCTATCACGCGAGAAAGATCGAGCGATCGAGTGAACAGGTGATGGGTTGAATGGAGATTCTCTCAGGGTTCCCCCACGACGGGTTGGAAGGGTCAACCATGGGAGTAATGGGAATCCGCGTGCCTGGAGCTTGGCGCAAGCGCGCGTACGACCCGGAGCGTGCAGCGCGACCTGTTCGGGACGTCCACGGTTCGTTCCCTATTGAGTGCTGCACGTTAGAGTGACAAGACCCCCTCACCCCCGACCCCTCTCCCCCAAAGGGGCGAGGGGAGTTGGTCGCATAACTAAATCACTCGACTCTCCCCTCGCCCCCTTGGGGGAGAGGGGTCGGGGGTGAGGGGGTTCATCCGTCACCGTATTATGCAGAAGTCAGTAATGAAAACGAAGCGCCGCGACCTTACCAAACAGGTCCGCGTTACACTTGCCGCCGGAGCGACGGGCTCCCGCTATTCCATGCGAATCCAGGTTTCCGTACGGCCGAATAAGGAGAATCCGATGTAGCCGCGCACCTGCAACTTCTTTCCGCCGTCGGCCAACTTGAGCTTCACGCGGTAGATTTTCCCGATATCGGGATCGAGAATCTCACCTCCGTCCCAAACATCGCCATCGCGGTGCACGCCGGACATGATCAGCAGGCCCTTCATATGTTGGTTGTGGCGCTCTCCCGGGCACTTAACGCACAACTCCGTGTCAAAGGTGGCGGGATCCCTTCCCGCAATCAGCCGTCCGAGAAGTTCCCCACCCTTATCCACAATTTCCACGGCGCCAATCTGTTTGCCCGTGACGTCGCTGATGGTTCGCCACCGGCCCACGGGCGTGTCATAAGACGTTTGCGCCTTCAATACGAGCGGGGAGAACATCGTAAGTAAAGCGACGATGGGGAGGATTTTGTTCACCATCGGTGGGATCGCGGAATCGGAGCACATCATGGGATTCATATTTGTCCTCTCTATATGTTTACTGCGCCTCAATCTCGAAGAAAGCCGGATCAAGCGGGCGCCGCCCTTGCAGTGTACGGCTTTTTTCAAAAAGAAACTATGCTCCCGTGTGAAGCGTCAACCCGGGCAGGGTTGAGGAGCCGCGTGCTTGGAGCTTGGCGGCCGAATCATCTCCCCCTCCGGCGCGCGCCATGTTGCCGGCCTGCTCATGGGCTTTGCCGGGTCGGTGCCCCGAGTTGTAGCGCTGAACTTTAGTTCAGCACATGCCGACCTGAAGGTCGGCGCTACGCCCGCACATGCCGACCTGAAGGTCGGCGCTACGTCCGCACGTGCCGGGCTATAGTCCGGCGCTACATCGGAAATTGGGATAGCGCCTCATTCCGGTTACAGGGTGGAAACAAATCGGATGCACCACCAAGACAGCAGGACAGCAAGAGAACACTCCCCCAAGCAAGTCCGCGACAGTTTGTCCTTGACAAACGCCTGTAATATTTATAGCCTAGATGCGAGGGCATAGAGGCGCCAGGAGACAGAAGCCGGGCAGAAGGCGGCGAGCGCCGTTTGCGAGTCCCGACCGAGTCGGGGCGAGCACCGTTTTTGAGCCCCGGCGCCAAGCTCGGAAGGACGGCAATGCGCGGCTCATGGGACCAATGGAAAGGTCCAGTTTATGGCAAGTTTGGATGTCGCGAGCCTGCTCATGCGGATCAAGAGCCGGGCATGCCAGATGGAACTTGAAAAAAGGTCGAGTCAAAACAGGCCACGATGTATAAGAAAATTAAGGAATTACAGATTAAGCGACAAACCGTCGCAAACCATTATCTTATTCAAATGGAGCTAGTTAGCTCAAACTGTGGGTTTCAGGGGGAATAATAGGGTCCAGAAATGCCACGATGTGCTAGAAACAAAAGGGGTTAGCAGTGACCAGCGAAAACCACGAAGAAACCCATGTTGTTGGAAATAATGGAGTTAGAATCTGCAAGGCAAAAATGGGCGGCGAAAAAGGGGAAATTAAAAAATGAAACCTTCATTCGCGATGTTGTTGAAAACAAATGGAGAAGAAATTGACATTTCACGTCTGGCCACGATGTTGATGAAAAAAAGGGAGTTAAACCGACTATGCCAGGATCTTATGGAAACAAAAGGAGTTATGGGGTTAGCAGGCAAGTGCCGTGGGTAAGGAAATCAGGTCCAAGGTCGGAAATCCGAGGTCTAAAGTCGCAGATTGAGGAGTTCCGGAATTCGAGTTTCGTGGCCTTTTCTAAGGATGAAGCACGGACCCCAATAAGCGGGGGCCGCGCACGGCGAGCCTGCTTAAACATCAACCCAATGCGGGACTGTGTTCAAGCAGTTTGGGCTCCCCCGGGTGATCGTCGGGGCAATCGCCAGTCGGGGCAATGCCTCTCTTGCTATTCCGGGGCGTGGGGTTATAATGGCAGAAAGCAATTGAAGTCTCTTGCTCGGGAGACCCTCGCCGTCCACATCGTGAGCATCAGGGAGGTGTGCGCGTGAAAGAAAACATCGGATTTAAACTCAATGGGAAGGCTGTGAGTCTTGCGGTTGACCCCAGCCGCGCTCTTCTGTGGGTTCTGCGCGACGACCTGGGCCTGACAGGCTCCAAGTATGGTTGCGGAGAAGGGCTGTGCGGAGCGTGCACCGTGCTGGTGAACCGCCAGGCCGTGCGCTCGTGCACGCTGGAGATGAAGGATGTGGCGGGCAAGCAGGTCATGACTATCGAAGGACTGGAGAAGGATGGCGAGCTTCATCCCTTGCAGAAAGCATTTGTGGAGCAGGATGCGCTTCAGTGCGGGTATTGCACTCCGGGGATGATCATGAACGCCTATAGTTTGCTGCTTAATACTCCCCAGCCTTCACGCCGCCAGATTATCGAGTCCATGGACGGCAACCTTTGCCGTTGCGGAGCTCACAAGCGGATCGTGCAGGCCATTCAGGCCGCTGCGAAAGAGATGGGAGGACTTCGACGATGAGAAACAATCCTGGCACGCCACGGACCCCCTATGAAGAATCTCTGGCACTGGATTTCTCGGACCCCGCGCGCATGGGTGCGGCCCTGCCGCTGGATCGGCGACGGTTCCTGAAGCTGGTGGGCGGAGGCATTGTTGTCTTCATGACTATTCCCGATTTGCGGGCCATTCAGCAGGAGGGCCGCCCCGGTTGGGGTCCGCAACTTCCCCAGGACTTCAATGCTTTCCTCCGGATCGGCGAAGACGGCCGGGTAACCGGGTTTACGGGGAAGATCGAGATGGGCCAGGGAGTCATTACCTCGCTCTCCCAAATGCTGGCCGAGGATCTGGCTGTTCCCCTTGATGCCGTGGACATGGTGATGGGCGATACGGACCTTTGTCCCTGGGACATGGGGACGTTCGGCTCCATGTCGACCCGCTTTTTCGGCCCGGCGCTAAGGGCGGCAGCGGCCGAGGCAAAGGCTGTGCTTTTGGAGTTGGCCGCAGAAAACCTGCAAGTCGCGAAAGAACGCCTCAAGGCCAAAGACGGCGTCGTGTATGAGGATGGAGGACAGAAAAAAGTCACCTACGCCGAACTCGCCAAGGGGCAAAAGATACTCCGGCACCTGAAGGGCGCGGCACTCGAAACGCCCTCCGAGTTCACCATCATGGGAAAACCGACCTTGAGAAAGGACAGCATCGCGAAGGTCACAGGCAAAGCCAAGTACGCCGGAGATCTAAAGGAACCCGGCATGGTGTATGCCAGGATTCTGCGGCCCCCGGCCCACGGCGCCAAGCTCATCAGCGCGGATACTGCCGGAGCTCGAGAAATCGAAGGTGTGCAGGTGATTCAGGATGGAGACCTGATCGCCGTCCTGCATCAGCATCCAGACGTAGCTCAGGAAGCCCTCGCGAAAATCAAGGCGCAATATGATCGGCCCGCCCCGAACGTGGATGACAAGACGATTTTTGATCACCTGCTCAAAGCCGCGCCCCCAGGACATACGGTGGCCCAAGAAGGAAACCTGGAGGAGGGGCAGAAGGCGGCACGTTTCGTGGTGGGAGAGAAATACCTGAACAGTTACGTATCGCACGCCGCCATCGAACCGCACACGGCCCTGGCGAAAATCGAAGGGGGCAAGGCCACCGTGTGGGCATCCACGCAAACGCCCTTCGCGCTGAAACAGGAGGCCGCATCCCTGCTGGGCTTTCCGCCTCAGAATGTCCGGGTCATTACCCCCTTTGTCGGCGGCGGGTTCGGAGGGAAGAGCAGCGGCCAGCAAGCTTCGGAGGCCGTAAGGCTGGCCAAGCTGGCCGGAAGGCCTGTTCAGGTCGAGTGGACGCGGGCCGAGGAATTCTTCTATGACACGTTTCGTCCCGCGGCGATCGTCACGATCAAAGCCGGAGTAAGTGAATCGGGACTGATTTCGTTCTGGGATTATGCCGAGTATTTCGCCGGCGATCGAGGAGCGGCGCAGTTCTACAATATCCCTCATCATCAGACCGTGGCGCACGATTTCGGCTATGGGGCGCCCCCTCAGGGCGCGCATCCGTTTGGCGTGGGGCCCTGGCGCGCTCCCGGCAACAACACGAATACCTTTGCCCGGGAGTCCCACATCGACAGGCTGGCCGCCCAGGCAGGCATGGACCCCGTCGAATTCCGGCTGAAGAATTTGCAGGACCCCAAAATGCGGCGCGTCTTGCAGACCGTGGCGGAGAAATTCGGCTGGTCGCCGGCTAAAGCTCCCAGTGGGCGAGGCTATGGCGTGGCCTGTGGGATGGATGCGGGCGCGTACGTGGCCCATATGGCAGAGGTGGAAGTGGACAAGAACACGGGCAGCGTCCGGGTTAAGCGCGTCGCCTGCGCGCAAGACATGGGATTGTGCATCAATCCCGAGGGCGCGCGGCTGCAAATGGAAGGCAGTATCACCATGGGACTGGGATACACCTTGACGGAGGAGGTCCGGTTCACCGGCGGCGAAATCCACGACTCCAATTTCGACACTTATACCATCCCGCATTTCTCTTGGCTGCCGGAAATCGAGACGGTCATCATTGATGCCAATGACTCACCCGCACAAGGGGGCGGAGAGCCGGCCATCATCTGTATGGGAGCCGTGATTGCCAACGCCGTGTTTGATGCCACCGGCGCCCGGCTCTTGCAATTGCCCATGACCCCGGAACGCATCAAAGCCGCGCTGCCGCGCGGGTGAGCGCAAATTCCTGTGATCCCTCCCACCACAGAGGCGCGGAGGCCTGAAAACAACATGGCTCATCTCTGCGCCTCTGCGGTGAATCATGAATCCAACACGGCTTCCATACATCTAATCCAGCCTGGAGGTGCGACCATGTACGCAATTATCGGTGCGAGCGGAAACACAGGAAGTGTAGTTGCTGGGAAGCTGCTGGCCCATGGGGAGAAGGTTCGAGTGATTGGCCGCGATGCCAAGCGTCTGGAAAGCCTTGTTCAGAAGGGCGCCCAGGCTCTCGTTGCCAACGCCGCCGATGCGGCTGCGCTCACTCAGGCCTTTAGGGGGGCAAAGGCTGTTTACCTCATGGTTCCACCCAACGCCGGTATCCCCAACGTGCGGGAGGACCAGGAGCGGGTGAGCGATGCCATGGTGGCGGCAGTTCAAAACGCCGGCGTGGAGTATGCCGTCGTTCTCAGCAGCATTGGCGCCGACAAGCCGGATAAGACCGGGCCGGTTATCGGCTTGCATAACCTGGAACAGAAACTGAACGCTGTCGCCCGCCTGAATGCTGTCTATCTGCGCGCGGGCTACTTTATGGAGAACACTCTGCCTCAGGTCGGAATCATTCGGAGTTTTGGAATGATGGGCGGTCCGTTGCGCAGCGACCTGAAAGTGGCGATGATCGCTACGCACGATATTGGCGCTGCGGCGGCCGAGGCGCTGCTGAAACTTGAGTTCAAGGGCAAGCAGGCACGGGAACTTCTCGGTCAGCGCGATTTGAACTACATCGAGGCGGCGTCCGTTATCGGCAAGGCGATTGGCAAACCCGGCCTCGGCTATATGCAGTTCGGCGCCGCGCAATTGAAACCCGCGTTATTGCAGATGGGCATGTCTGCAAACATGGCGGACCTGCTGCTGGAAATGTCGGAATCGTTAAACTCGGGATACATGGCGCCACTCGAACGGCGTTCGGCGCAGAACACCACTATCACATCCATCGAAACGTTTGTCGCTGAGCAATTCGTGCCGCGTTTCATAGGCAAGGCCGCAGGCGCATAGAGGCGTCCTGACTGGGATTGGGTTGGGTGCAGTCTTTTTCAGAGAAAGAAGGGCAAGCTCGAAAGCGTGAGCCGTCGCGGCCGGCACAGGTGAGATGGGTGCCGGCCGCGCCGGAAAGAGTCTCTAGAACAGGAGATGCAGGCCGAGCATCATGAACCGGGAACTGCCGAGAGTGTGTTGAATCACGCCGAGGCTGCCTTCGGGCGGGATCGAAGGCGGACCCTCGTAGTAGGGGAAGAAATCCACATCGTTGTTCGGCGTGTCGAAATCGGGTTGGTTGAAGATATTGAACGCGTCGGCCTCGAAGCGCAGGTGGAACCGCTCCTTGATGACGGGGAAGTCCTTCGCCACGCTCATATCGAAGCGGACCTGGAAAGGACCGCGGAAAGTGTTCCGGCCGGCGGTCCCGTAGAGCGACTCGTAGTTATCGCACCCCGTCGCGTCGCAGGGAGGCACTCCATTCGTGCCAGGGGCCACAAACTGGGGGGAGAAATCACTGGAATTTAGCACCGGCTTCCCCGCGTTGACGCCGCGAGTGCCCTGCAGTTCCGCCTGCTTATAGCTCACACCCGCGCCGAGCGGCACGATGGGGTTTCCGATCTCGTCGTCGGTGCCAAAGTAAAGGCTACCCACCGAACCGGAATAGTCATACACGCTATAAGGCTGGCCGCTCTGGGCGACGGTCTGCCCGCCCCACGTCCAGCCGTTCGCCAGGTATTTCAGCGCCTTGCTGTTCCCGCCGACGCTCGGAAACGTGTAACTGTAATTGATCAGGAACACATGCGTCTGGTCAAAGTCGGACGAGGCATAATTAGCTTTCGGAGTCACCGGATTGTTCCCCGTGACGAACAGACCCAGTCCGCTTTGCTCATCGAGGGCATGCGACCAGGTGTAGGAGGCAGTGAACTGAAGCCCGTGGGAGAGACGCTTGTGCACCTGAGTCTGGAGGGCGTTGTAACTGGAGACGCCTTCCGCCTGGTAGAGCACGGAATTCATGTCATAGCCAATATAGGGCACGCGCACCGGGGCGTTGCCGGAATACTCGTTGGTGTAAATAGGTTCGAGGTCCAGCGGCACCTGGCTCCCATAGACGTTGGCCGCCTGGAGTGGGCTCGTCCCGCCGTAGGAGTAGATTTGTTCGTTAGCGGCATTCTGTGACCAGAGGGGGGACTGCGGCGTGGCGATGATCGGCTGGTTGAAGGGAATGGGCAGCACTTCATGCACGCCATGGTTGCCTACATAAGCGATGTCGAACAGCCAGTTGTTCGATGCCTGATACTGGAAGTCGAGGGTCCAGTTTTGAGTATTGGGCAGTTTGTTGTTGATGTCATAACCGCCGTACAGGAAGGGACCGAACAGGTTTCCCGTCGGCCAGCATCCCGGGTAACCGCAGGCCGTTTGGGAGAAATTGGGCAGGTAAGCGAGAAAATTGGCGGCGTTGGCAGCCGGCGGCGTAGGGGGAGCCGAACCTGTGCCGAAAGGCGCCGAAAAGCCGCCGGTCTTCGTCGTGGCGGCAATCGGTTCGACGAAGGGTGGCGCCAGCGTCACGCCAAAAGGACCGTTGAAGCCCGCGCCGGCGCTGGGGGAGAAGTAGCTGAAGAGCTCGCCGCGATCATAGTAGATGCCGTACCCGCCGCGGACAGTCAGCTTGGCCGTAGGCGACCAGGCGATGCCAAGGCGCGGCGCGATACCCCATTGATGATTGGCCATCAAGGAATCGCTGCCGTTCGAGGCAAACTGCAAACCCGAACCCGTCAAGGTATCGGTGGCGACATCATAGGCATAGAGGTTGGGATTGAACGCCGTCAGCCGCCCGTATTTTTCTGCGAGTGGACCGTCAAAATCCCAGCGCACGCCGGCGGTCACGGTCAGATTGGTCCGGACCTTGAAGTTGTCATTGATGTACACACCGGCAGTATCGGAACGGTAATAACGGCTGGCAAAACCGGAAAACGCATCTCCCCCGTGCAGCTTGCCTTCCACGAACGTCTCAAAATTGGTGAAGTTGGCCGTGGAGGCGCTCGTGTTGTTGTTGATGACGTTAAGCTGCGTGCGGTCTAATTGCCCGCCGAAGGCGATCGTGTGCTTCCCTTTCACCATGTTCAGCGAGGATTCGAATTCCCATTGGTTCTGGTACATCCCCGCATTGCCAAAACTCGCGCTGGGGCCGAATTCCAAACCCCTGGCAATCGTCTTATCCGCCGTGGAGATGTCAATCTGGGGGAAGGTGTGCGAGCCGAGCAGACTCATGCCGTACTGCGTCGGATCAAACTGCTGTCCGGTTCCCGCGTAAGCTCGCAGGCGCGTGAAGCCGATGTGCTGCTCCCAAGTGATGGTTGGGGAAAGGATGGTAGTGTTGCTGATGGCGCCCACATCACTACCCGCCGTGAGCTGTTGCTGGAAGCCCAGTAACGAACCGACGGCGCCAAACGGATTGCTGGTGGGATTGGTCTGAACATAATACTTGCCCGACATCCGGTCCTTATCGTTAACCTGGTAATCGATGTCGGCGATGCCTTGATTGACGGGGGCCTTGGAGTTGAACCCCTGCACTACCGCGTCGTAGCCAAGGTAAGCAGCCGTTGTCGGATTGGTGATTTGTGGCGTGGGGATTAAATATTTTCCGTTGGGGAGCTTAGCCTGCAGAAGATCGAGGGATGCAGCATTGACCTGGCTGGTCGTGAGCGCCTTGCTTCCCGTAAGGTTGAAGGACGAATTGACGGCGGCAACGATGCCCCCCGCGCTCCGGTCGTCGGTCAAGCCAAGCGGCACGGTCACGTCTTTGGCCGATTCCGCTGCATCCGAGACGCGGACTCCCTGGTAGGAAAGGAAGTAAAACAGCTTGTCCTTTTTGAGAGGCCCGCCGAAGGTGGCGCCAAATTGGTTGCGATTCAGGAACGGATTCGGGAGATTATCGGCATTATAGAAGAATGGTGCGGCGTTCATGTCGCTATTCTGCCATTCTTCCCACGCTGATCCGTGGAGCTGGTTAGTGCCGGACTTGGTCAGCACGCTCACGTGAGCGCCGCTGTTGTTGCCCTGGGTGGCATTAAACATCGCCGCGTTGACCGCGATTTCCTGGATCGCGTCCGTGGGCGGCGTGGGCAGCGACTGCCCAATGGCGCCATAGACGGAAGTGCTGGTTTGAATCACGCCGCCCGCGCCAAAGTTTTCTCCCGTGTTTAGCACGAAGCGGTTCTCACCCACCTGGCTGGTGGAGTTTCCGTTGAACAGGTTGTTGGTGCTGACGCCGTTCAGGGAGAAACTGTTACTGGTATCACGATTTCCATTGGCAAATATGGCTTGATTGCCCAGACCGGCGTTGGCGCCGGAGCCCTCAAGGAAATCTGCGTGCACACCTGGGCTCAGGATCGCCAGTTGCGTGAAACTGCCGGTTCCGAGAGGCGTGTCCTGGATGGTCAGTTGGTCAACCACGTACCCGTTGGTGGGGTCCGTCTGGTTCATGAGCGGCGTAGCGGTCACCTCCACGGTGGTGCTGACCGAGCCTACCTTGAGGGCGCCGTCGACGGTGGTCGTCCGGTCGCTCGTGACCAAAACCTGGGTGTGGGTTTCGGTTTCAAACCCGGCCTTGGTGATCTTCACCTCGTAAGTTCCGGCGGGGAGATTGGAGATGGAGTAAGACCCGCTGGAACTCGATTTTGCCGTTACCACAAAATTGGTGCCCACATTGCGCGCCTTCACCAAGGCATCGCCAACGACGGCGCCGGAAGAGTCAAATACCGTCCCCGTAATGGTTCCAACGACTTGCTGTGCCTGGCAAGGCATTTGAAAGCCGACAAGCATGAACAGAATCAAAGCGGCGGCCACCCATGGGCTCCGCAACAGGCTGGACTGGCAGTTCGTCTTCTGTTTCATAATCCTCCTCGGACGTCCCCACCTTCGGGGCAGATTTTATTCCGGACTCGCGAATAAACTCATTATTGATTGCCTTCGTCCTGGGAAAACGCTCCTGCATCATGCTGGCGAAATGAACTGAAATCGGCATTCTTGCTTGCACTCTTTCCTCGGCGTGTTTCGATCTCACGTCAAAAGCTAAACTCGGACGCTTAGGATTTGCACTCTCGATGGCATAATCTCGTTTGCTTCCTGACTATTCAATCACATCAAGTTCGGGTACTCTCTAATGCTCGCAAATCTTCGTCCAAACTCCCGAAAATCAGAGATCGCTGTAAGTGTCTGAAACCGAATAAGCCAATTGGCCATTCCGACAACGCGACCTTCTTACAATATGAGAAATCGTAGGAATACTCCGAATCTCCATATTATGGAGGCCAAACGAGAAAACTGTGTTACATGAATGTTGTTTGTTGATTTCAGGGGTGCAGAGATTCCCCTTCCGATGCAAAGGTCGGCATCTGGAACCTGGCGCCATTTTATGGAAAACAAGTCGATGCGTGTACAAACCCTCGCCCCCTGAGCGGCGGGATCAGGAAAACACAAATACCCTCGCGCGCCGAAATGCTCGGTCGCGGTCCCTAAGAACTGCTCATTGCGCTTACAACTACTTCTTTGGGTTCGTATGCAGACTCTACAGGGGGATTTTTACTACGAATCCAGTTAAAAGTAAAGGCGGCCTCAGGGGTGGGGTGAGGGGGTGGAAGAGTTAGCTATAGAGCGAGGCCAGTGGAAAACACGAGGCGGTAAGCAGAGGGAACGTCAGGTGCCAATTGACAGGTTCTCAGCGTTAGGGACCGGGTGCCGAAGGGTAAAGTTTAAAGGATAAAGGGTAAGGGATAAAGGATAAATAGCGCCGGCCTTTAGAGCCTGCTCCTAGGGCGGGGAAAAGGATTAGCAAATGTCTTATCCTTTAAACATTACCCTTTATCCTTCGCCACGCGCTCGCAGAGCATGACCTTCTCCTGGTTGTCGATCTCGCGCAGGCGCACCTCAATCACTTCCGTTTCGGAGGTTTGGATGACCCGCCCCACGTAGTTGGCTTGGATGGGCAACTCGCGATGGCCGCGGTCGATGAGGACGCACAGGTCCACTCGTTGCGGCCGGCCGTGGTCCAGAAGGGCATCCAGCGCCGCCCGCGTCGTGCGGCCGGTGTAGAGGACGTCATCCACCAAAATCACTGTCTTCCCCTCCACAGTAAATGCCGAAGGGATCTCCTGCACCACCGGCTTCGGCGCGACAGTTGAGAGATCGTCACGGTAGAAGGTGATGTCGAGCGTTTCCACCGGGGGCGCGGTCTTTTCGATTTCCATCATCTTCCTGGCCAGACGCTCCGCCAGCGGAACTCCTCGCCGCCGGATCCCTACCAACGCAACTCCGCCCAGCCCGTTGTTGCGCTCCAGGATTTCATTTGCCAGCCGCACCAGCGTGCGGTCGATTTCCGAGGCCGACATCAACTGGGACTTCTCGCGGATCTCGGCAATTGTTGGTTTGACGTTCGCATTTTCCATAGCAGCTCAAATCTAAAGTATAAAGGGCAAAGGGTAAAGGATAAAGTAGCACCGACCCCCCACTTTACCCTCTAAACTTTACCCTTTTTCTTTTGCCCTCGCCTTCAACAAATTCGAATCAATCCCCGCGATCTTGCTGAACTCTTCCTCCCAGAAGGACTGGGATTTCATGCTTTCCAGATATGCCTGGGAATAGCCGAAGTTGGTCCAAACTTCTTCCTTGTAACCGAAGAGCCGCTCTTTCTGATCCCGCAGCCGCACATCCAGGATATCGCCCGCATCTCCGCCACGAAAGACTTCTTCGAAGCGTTTGACAATGCTGCTTGCGGGAAGCGGTCCCTTGCGCCGTTCGAGCTCCGCGAGCACGGAGGGATAGCGGTCAAAACCGTCCGTGGCAATCGTCACCACATTGTCATCCGGGCCGAGGTCGAGGAACCGCGCCATGCGAATCGAGCCGAGGATGTTGCAGATGCCCGACACACCGAATAATCCTTGCAAGCCTCTCAGCGCTCCCGCCGGCAAGCCGAGGTACGGCTCGATGGCGTGCTGGCGGCGCTCGAGCAACTCCAGCCCCATCACGCAATCTTCATCGTGGATCATAACCACATAGTCGGTGGTCAAGACGTTGTGGATGAGCGTCACCATCTTGTCGCCAATGCCTTCAATTCGATGTGTCCCACGCCCATCGTTAAAGAGCGTGGAGCATTCCTTAGGTTCGAGCGCGGCCACCCGGCAATCGGGAAAGGCCGCCTTGATTTCGTCGCCCGCCGCCATCGTTCCGGCAGACCCCGGCGCCGCCGCGAACAAAGCGACGCGGCCATTTCCGTAAGCCTTGGCTGCCTCCAGCGCGCTGCGTCCCGTAACGTAGCGGTGAAACCGGTAATTAGGAAGCAGCTCAAACTGCGCCAGCACTTTGTTGCGCGGGTCCTTGCGATATTCCTGCGTCCGCTCCAGCACCAGGATGACGTCACTCTCCGAGCCGGGGGTAAGGTCAAGCTGCCCGCCATAGTGGCGAATGCGCAGGTAGCGCTCCGCGCTCATCCCTTCCGGCATGATAACGATGGCGGGATAACCCTTGAGCCGGGAAACATACGCCACGCCAATACCGAAATTCCCGGTGGAGGGACCGATCGTGGTGCACTTGCCGGGCTCAATCTCCCCGGCCAGTTCGCCTTCCATGAGCGTGGAGTAAGCGGGACCCACCTTGTGGCTGCCGGAGGGGAAGAAGTGGCCGACCATCACCACAATGTTTGCCTTCACGCCTGTCAACTCTTTGGGCAGGACGATGTGGCGAATGCCCTGGTCCGGCCCGCGCCAAGTGATGTTGAAGAGATTCGCCGGATCAAGCTCATCCCCTTGCGCCGCCATGGCCTTTTTTCTCAACGCCATCGGCAACGTCGCGGGGTCAAGCATTTCTGCGTAGGTGGGACCAGGAACGAAAGTGTTCATAGAACTCCAAAGGTTGGCGTCCACCGCAGTGGCACTGAGACGCAGGGGCAGAGCAAGTGAAAAGTCAAAACGCAAAAGTCAAAAGTAACGGATTTGCCTTCTGACTTTCTCTTCCTCTGCGCCTTTGCGTCTCTGCGGCAAAGAGGTCAGGCTCCTAAAATCGGTTCCACAAAGCGCGAGCGCGGGCCGAGGCCCTTTCCGCCACCTCGCGCTCGTCTACGGTAACACATTCCTTGCTCCGCAGCACATATCGCCCGTTGACGAGGAGGGAATCCACCGGCGCGTTGGCAATGCCGAACAGGAAGTGGCCAAACAGATTGTCGCTGTCGAGAGGCGTGGGAGGGAAGTAATCCACCAGAAGGAGGTCCGCCCGGGCGCCGGTTTCGATGCGGCCGATTTCCCAACCCCAAATCTTCCTGGCGATGGTGCGATTGTTGAGCAGGGCGGCGGCATAAGCCTCGGCGTAAGCCATGCGCGGGTCTCGCTCGCGCAACTTCTGCACATGGAACGCGGTTTTGAACTCATCCCACATGCGGGGCGTGTACCCGTCGGAGCCCAATCCCACCAGCACGCCTTGACGAAACATCTCGATCAGGCGGGCGACGCCCACCGCGTTGTTGCAATTTGATTGGGGGTTATGCACTACGTTGATTGAGCGCTGGGCAAGAGCTGCAATGTCCCGGGCGCTCACGTGCACGCAATGCGCCGCGAGCGACCGGTCGTCGAGAATGCCCAGGTCCCGTAAACGCGAGACCGGCGATTTGTTGTAACGCCAAAGGGCGTCATCGAGATCGCAGCGGTCCTCCGCCACGTGCACGTGGAACCCCGCGCGCAATGACTCATTCGCCTCCAGCGCCCGCCGCAGCGTGCGGTCACTGAGCGTAAAGGAAGCATGCAGGCCAAAGCTGCCGGCGATCATGCCGTCGCCTGAGCCGCTCGGATGGCTTTCAAGAAAACGGATGTTCTCGCCAATGCCCTCCGCCGCGCTCGCGCTCCCATTGCGGTCGGAAGTCTCGTAGCACAAGACTCCGCACAGGCCGACTTCCCGAAATGCCTTCTCGATCCGGTCCAGGCTTCCGGCGCAGGCGTTGGGGCTGGAGTGGTGATCCACCAGCGTGCCCACTCCACACTTGGCGGAATCAATCAGGCCGACGAGAGCGCTGTAGTAAACATCATCCAGGTTTAAGGCACAGTCTAGCCGCCACCAGAGCTTCTTCAGAATCTCGGGGAAGTTGCGGGGGGCGCGCCCGGGGATCGATATTCCCCGCGCCAGCGTGCTATACAGATGCGTGTGACAATTAATCAAGGCAGGCATCAAGAGCTTGCCCTGCGCGTCGATAATCTCCTGGTCGATGGAACTCCCCTCCTTGATAGGGAGGGGATTAAGGCGTGCTGTCAGGGGCTGGCGCAGAGCAAAGCCCTGCGATTTGCGAGGACTGGATGGTTGCCCAAACGCAGAGCTGCGCTTTGCGCCAGCCGAGGTGTCCTCAACTAGCCCGATCGAGCCGTCGGGCAGAATCTCGACCGCGCCGGAATCGAGCACGCGGTTGGCGGCATCGAAAGTGAGCACGCGAGCGTTGCGAATGAGCACTGTACCTCACCCCCTCATCTTCCCCAAAGAGACAAGTGCCGTCATGATGGACTCGAAGAAATCCCCTTCCCTCCCCCCCAAGGGGGCGAGGGGGTTAGCGTTTCTGCCGACTACCTTCCGTTCCGCTCACTCCTCGACTTCGTAAGACACGCTTTCATCCGCCATGGTCAAAGTCATAATTGCCTTCGCCGTGTGCAGGCGATTTTCTGCCTCGGCAAAAACCACGGAGTGCGGGCCGTCAATAATCTCGTCCGTAACTTCATTGCCGCGGTCGGCGGGAAGGGGATGCATGTAGAGCGAATTGGGCCGCGTCAACTTCATCTTTGCCGCGTCGCAAATCCAGTGGCGATACTGCTTGGCGATGCGCAGCGATTCCTCGGGCTTCGTCCCCATGGTGTCAAGGCAACCCCAACTCTTGGGGATCACGATGTCGGCGTCGCGAAAGGCATCATCCATGCTGTCCACCACTTCGAACTTCACGCCCGCCTGTCGAGCATTTTCGCGAGCCGCCTCCAGCGTCTCCGGCATCAGCCCGTATTCGGGAGGATTCGCCAGCACCACGTCCAGGCCGAATCGCGGCATCAGCATGATCAGTCCCTGCGGCACGGAAAGGGGCTTGGCGTAGCTGGGGGCGTACGCCCACGTCACCGCCAGCCTGCGTCCGCGCAAGTTCTTGCCGAGCTTATCGCGAATCGTCATCAGGTCCGCCAGGGTTTGGCAGGGATGGTCCACATCGCATTGCATGTTGATGACCGGCGCACTCGCCCAGCGCGCCACCTCGCGGATGTACTTGTTGCCCTCGCCGGGAATCAAATCGTGCCGGATGGCGATGGCGTGGCCGTAACTGGAGAGGATAATGCCCGTGTCCTGGGGAGTCTCACCATGGGACACCTGCATCACATCGGCAGTCAGGAAATGCGCGTGGCCGCCCAGTTGCGTGATGCCCGCTTCGAAGGAATTCCGCGTGCGCGTGGACTTGTCGAAAAACATCAGGAAAATCGTCTTGTCCGGCAGGTGGCGGTGCGGAATGTGGTTCTTGAACTTTCGCTTGAGGTCGCCGGAAACGTCCAGCAGGGTTTCAATCTCGGCATCTGCCCACTCCTGCGTGGTGATGTAATCTTTGCCCTTGAAAAGCGCTTGTTTGGTGGTCACTGCTGCACTCCTTTTGGAGCCACCTCGGCCTTAGGCAGCCGTTTTTCCATCATGGTATGTTCCATCTGCCGGGCCAAAACCCGCTTGATGGCGGCAGCGCTGACATCCCCGTAAATGCCCTCTTCCTTTAGCCAGTCATCAAAGGATGGTCCCATGTTTTCTCGTTTCATTTCTCTTGTCCTTTCATCCGTTTCCATGCCAACTCCATAATGCTGGTCCGCAATTCCCACATGGTTTAGTGGCGTTGGCGCTCTGCTCGGATAACGCCCGCCAAGCTGGATTTTCCCGCCCACAGTCGCTCGATCTCTCTCCAAACCTGAAGGGAGGACATCGAACCCATGAATTCCTCAAAGGGCTTATTGCCGTAGGGTCGCCAGGACGCAACATTCCGCAGAGTTTCGAAAAAGCCTAAACCAATCAGATCCCTAACTTGTTGATCTCCCTCTACGAAAAGTCTCTCCAGCAGTTCGAACACACGGCGCGTTTCTGGGAGATTTCCTTTTTCGTAAAGCTCTTCGAGAGTGAACTCGACAAATATGTGCATGTCGTTAAAGGAACCTGCTGGTTTGCCGCCCCAGGATGCAACATGCCTCCTCCAGCGCTGCGAGAAGTTCGGGAATGCATTTAGAAGCGTGGAGATCGTGCCGCAGATGAGCAGATCTCCGCGAGCGATCACGAGAGTCACGGCTTGATCCTTATCGATCGGCTCAAGGCCCATTTCAGCAAATGCTCTCTCCGGGAGATTTCCCAAGTCGCGTTGGGCCGGCCGTACCAACCCGGCAAGCTGTTGCAATGCAGTTCCACCGAAGCCCCGCTCCAAGGCCAAGACTGCCTGATCGGTCAGCTCTTCGGCGCTTAGCCCGCCGAGGACCCATCGAGCTTGCACGAGTGCTGGATCGAATTTGCTTCCTGAACCTGTCATCAGACTAATGCCCCGACGTTGGCAAAACTCACGTGCTGCGGGTTGCGAATCGATTCCGCGAGCAACTTGAGCTGCAAATAGGGCCGCATGTCTAATATGTGGTGCGCCGATGCCGCGGATCTTAGTTTCCATCTCACGAGTTCGCCGCTGCTGGGCTGGATTTCAACCTCGGCATCTCCAGTGGAGAACCACGCACGGTCGATCAGCGGGTTCAGGCTCAACTGATAAGACGCGCCGGCAATCGTGCCGTAGATGGTTGTCTGGTCGCCGGCAAAATCGATATAGAAGCCGTTGCGGCCCGCATGTTTCTTGTAGGTTTCGAGGCTGCCGAAAAACCGCGGCTTCTCAATGTAGGGACCGCCGTCTTCCGGGCAAAACACGTCGCAGTTTCCGCAATCGTTGCAGGCGTCGGCGTAGTTGGCCAGTTGATGCGCTTTCGCCACCTTGAAAACGCCTCCCGGAATGCGCTGCGGCGGTCCTTCTGGCGCGAACTCGAAGTTGTCGTAGGTTATGTCCACCGCCGTGGTCTCGTAAACAAAATTGGCCACGTTGGGGCAGACGGGGACGCACTTGTCACAGTTGATGCAGTCGTAGAGCCAGAGCTTGGACCCAATCTTGCGCGGCACGCCCTTGTTATTCTCCCACTTGTAGCGCGGATTCTCTGTTGCCTCTTTGACAAGGATGGGGGTATTGAGCACGCCCGCCGCGTCCACCAGGGCCTGTTCGAGTCCAGCAAGAGCGCTATGTAGCGGGTCAACCATCGCGGGGGGCAGTCCGGAGGCCTGTTCCTTAAACCTGCCGGCGATCTGCTGGCATACATCGCGTAGCGGCACGCCAAGGCGTGCCCCTACAAAGGCCTTCAGAGGCGCTGCGACTTCTGTTTCCAAACACGATTCGACGCGGCTGATTTGTTCCAGGTCAGCGCCGGCGAATTGCGCGCGGAGTGAATCCTTCATTTCCTGCGTCACCTGATCACCGGCCGCCAAACCCTGCCCCGCATGGCGGACGACAAAATCCGGAAGGCGAGTGGCCCCCAGCGCGCGCATTTTCTCTCCCAGCTTTTCCAGGTAACGAATCAGCCGTCCGTAGCCGCCGGGCCGCAGCAAATCCGTGCAGGTGGTTACGGGAACGAAGTTCATGGCCACGCAATCGGCCATGTTGTTGGAATCGAGCCCGGCGGAAAAGGAAATGGGAATAGCCGCGCCCATGTGCTCGCGAAATTTCTGCACCAGATTCAGGGTAAGAACGTGCAGCGGCGCGCCCGACATGTACATGACTTCATCGGTGAAGAAGGTGCGGTGATTCTTCACCACCAGAGTGTTGCTGAACTTCACTCCCAGGCGCTTGCCGCGCGAGCGCGCCAGGCGATCCAGGCGCGGAATCATCTCCATCGCCTCGGCCCATTGCAGGTCCTTGTCAAAAGCTTCCTGGGTCACCAGCAGTTCGTGGTAGCCGAGCACGTCGTGCAGCAGGTGCTCCACATGGGCCTTCCCCAGCAGCGTGGGATTCAGCTTGACGCAGACGTTCAGGTCCATTTCCGTCAACAGAAAGCTGACGATGCCTTCGATTTCGCCGGCAGGACAGCCATGAAAGGTAGACAGCGTGAGGGTGTCACTGATGCGCGTGGGAAACGGCAAATCGCGAAAGCGCGCCCAGGGGCCGGTGAGCGTCGAGCGCAGTTCATTCACGATGGCGGTCGCATCCATCATTGATTGCATCCACGCTCGCACGCGCGGTGAGCTGATCCCCTTCAGGTCGTAGCCCACGCTCATGTCGAAAACGGTGTCGCCCCAATCGCCGGGGAAATCTTCACCCAACAGCTTGGAGGCCTTCAGGATTTCGATGAACATCGCTGCGCCCACGTACTCGCGCAACGATTGCTCCAGGCGCAACTCCTGCGACCATTCCACGTTGTAACCGACGTTGATGATGTCGATGCAGGGGCGGGGGATTTTCAGCTCATCGAGAATTTGCACTGTCTTTAATTCGATGATACGCGAGCCGCCCAGCCACGAAAGCACGATGTTCTGCGCCAACTGATCGTGCGGGCCAGCGGCCGGCCCCAGCGGCGTGGAGGCGGCGTGGCCATGGAAGCGGACGGAGGTGTCAAGCCCGGGCAGGCCGCGGAAAAACTTGGCCTTCGGCAGGTCGAAAATCTTCCCTTCCCGCTCGTACTCGAGGAACGCCCGGCGCAGGAGCAGGGGAAGTGGAATGGGGACCAGTTCAGACATAGTAGGGCAGTGGTTAGTAGATAGTGTCTAGTTCTCGGCGCGCCGGAAATAGTGGGACGATGGCCTGTGGCTGGCTACTATCCTCTAACCACTAGCCACCAGCCACTGTACTCACATACGTCAGCGGAAACGCCGCGTAAAACTTGGCTGCCTCCACCAAATGGCGAACGGGCACGCGTTCCATGACGCTGTGCGCAACATTCTCTTCGCCCGGCCCAAAGCCGATGGTGGGCACGCCCATCAATCCCATGGAACCAACCCCGTTGGTGCTGAACGTCCACTTGTCGACCACCGGCGGTTTGCCGTGCAAGGCCACGTAGGCGCTGACGCCCGCCTGCACCAGCGGATGATTCTCTTCCACCACCCAGGTGGGATAATACTTCTCCATGGGATAGCGGAGCCCCGTATAACTGGGCACATCGTAGTTCAGAATTTCCACCTCAGCGCCCTGCGCGCCCGCCAGGGCCTTCACTTCCGCGAGCGCGCATTCCTTGGTCTCGCCCTTGGTGAGGCGCCGGTCCAAATGGATGGAGCATGCTCCCGGCACCGCGCACAGCGAGGGCGACATGGAGCGGATGTCCGTCACCGCAATCGTCCCCTTGCCGAGGAAGGCATCGTCGCGCAGGCGTGTGTTCAGCGCTTCAATCTCGCGCACCAGTGGAGTCATTTTGTAAATCGGGTTATCACCGCGTTCGGGAGCGCTGGCGTGGCACGACCGGCCGCGGAAATGCACCTCGATTTCCATCCGTCCGCGCTGGCCGCGGTAGACTTGCAGATTGGTGGGCTCGGTCAGCACCACGCAATCCGCGGGAATGCCATCCTCTTTCAGGATGTAGAGCCATGCGAGGCCGTCACAGTCTTCCTCCTGCACGGAGCCCACCACGTAAAGCGTGTAATCTCCCAGGAGGTCGAGTTCCTTGATTATCTTTCCCGCATAAACCAGGCTGGCCATTCCCCCGCGCTGATCGCTTGAGGCGCGTCCGTACACGAATCCGTCTTCAACTTTGCCTTTGTAGGGATCCCAGGCCCATTCCTTCGGGTCGCCAACGCCCACCGCGTCAGTGTGCGAATCCATCATGATGATTTTCTTGCCGGAGCCCATGCGCCCGAGCAGGTTGCCCATGGGATCGGTGCGAATCTCATCGAAACCCACCTTCACCATTTCTCGCTCGATGCGCTCGATAACCGGTTTCTCATGGCTGCTCTCAGCGGGGATGGCAACAAGATCGCGCAGGAAGCCCACCATCTCGGCCTTGCAGGATTGGGCGAGAGCTGCGATGTGCTTGCGATTATGGAGAATTGTTTCAGACGTGTTCATCATATGTTGGGGAGGAACGCCTCCTTCCGTATTTTTGCGCCTTGGCGGCTTGGCGGGAGATTGTTTGGTTTTTCAGAGATTGAAAGCAACCCGTAAGACATCTATTCGCTAAGGCGCCAAGGCGCAGAGCTTCTCGAGAAACCAATCCCTAACCTCGTCCTTCCTTCTCCCGCAAAGCCCGCAACACATCTTCCGGCCGGATGGGGAGTTTGCGGAAGCGAACCCCGATGGCGTGGTACACGGCGTTCGCCACCGCTGGCGCCGGGGCGTTGATGGGGATCTCGGAGATTGACTTGGCTCCGTACGGCCCCAAGGGCTCCTCGGTTTCCACCAGAATCGTCGTGAGCTTGGGCATATCTTTCGCCGTCAGCATTTTGTAGTCGAGGAAGGAAGGATTGATCACGCGGCCGGAGGCATCGAGCACCATCTCTTCCGTCAGCCCATACCCCAGGCCCTGCGCCACGGCGCCTTCGCTCTGCCCCTCCGCCTGCATGGGATTGATGGCCACGCCGAGGTCCACCGCGGTCACCAGGTGGATCACCCGAATGTGGCCTGTCTCCGTATCCACTTCCACCTCCGCGAACTGCGCGCAGAAGGGCGGTGGGCTGTCGGTATTCCAGTGCGAGGCGTTTTCCATCACCTGCACTTTTTCCTTGTACATGGCGAAGTGAGCCAGATCCTCCATGCTCACCGACTTCGCGCACTCGCACCTGGTCACCACCTGATTGTCGCGGCAGGTCAGGTTATCTACCGGGACTTCCAGCATTTTGGAGGCAAGGCGCAGAAGGTGATCGCGCACTTTCTCCGACGCCTTTTTCACGGCGCCGCCGGAAATGATCGTGGTACTGGAAGCATAGGCGCCGACGTCGAAGGGGGTAAAGTCCGTGTCGCCGGAGCAGACAATCAACTTGTCCAGGGTGACGCCCAATGTTTCCGCCGCGATTTGCGCAAGGACGGTGTCAGCCCCCGTCCCGAGGTCGGCAGCGCCCACTTGCAGATTGAAGGAGCCGTCTTCATTGAGCTTCAGCAAGGCCGAAGCCCAATCAACGCCGGCAATACCGCTGCCCTGCATCGAGCAGGCCACACCCACGCCGCGCCGCAGGCGGCAGCTCTTTTCCGGCAACGCTTCGCGCTTCCGCACCCAATCGATTGCCGCGGCGCCGCGCTCAAGGCATTCCGGCAGGCCACAGCTCCGAATGTGCCGTGGCAGGCCTTTGCGCCCCTCACCGAGTTCCGCGGAGAGCGCGTCAATATCGCCCAGCCGGATCATGTTTTTCTTGCGGAGTTCGATGGGGTCCATCCCCAGCGTGTAGGCAATCTCGTCCATCACCGATTCCTGGGCGAAGAAACCCTGGGGGCACCCGTACCCGCGGAACGCGCCCGCTACAGGAGTGTTGGTGTAAACGACGTGGCACTCAAACCGCATGTTGGGAGTGCGATAGAGGGGAAGAACCTTGCTTCCCGTATTCCCCTGCACGGTGTTGGCGTGGCTGCCGTAGGCGCCGGTGGTGGCGAGGACCGTCATCTTGTTGGCCATCAGCGTTCCATCGCGCTTCACGCCCATCTTGATGGTCAGAATCTGCGGATGCCGGCTGCGCGCCATGTAGAATTCTTCTTCGCGCGTGTATTCGATTTTCACCGGCCGGCGCGTGGCCAGGGCAAGCGCTCCGCAGATGTCTTCCAGCAGCATTTCCTGTTTGCCGCCGAAGCCGCCCCCAATACGGGGTTTGATCACATGCACGCGCTGCACGGGGATCTGAAGGATCATCGCCACCTGGCGGCGAGCGTGGAAAGGCACCTGCGTGCTGCTCCGGATCACCAGCCGGTCGTCGGAATCCAGCCAACTGATGGTCACATGCGGTTCCATCATGCAATGCTGCTGGCGCTGGGTGCGGAATTCGCGCTCAATGACCAGATCAGACTCGCGGAATCCGTCTTCCACGTTGCCGATTTCCTTCAGAATGTATCCGGCAAGGTTGTGCCGGGCGTCATGAATACCCTTGGAATCCGACTCGTCATGAATCACCGGGGCGCCGTCAACCATGGCCTGCTCGATTTCCAGGATGGCAGGGAGAACGTCGTACTCGACATCAATCAACCGCAGCGCTTCCTCGGCAATGGCGCGGGTCTCCGCCGCGACAGCCGCCACGCGATCGCCCACAAAGCGCATCTTCGAGTCGAGCAGATAGGTGTCGTAAGGCGAAGGCTCCGGCCAGGCTTGACCGGCGGTGGTGTGGGGTACGCGCGGAACATCCTGGTAAGTCAGGACGGCATGTACGCCCGGAAGCGCCTTGGCTTTGCGCGTGTCAATCAGCTTGATGCGCGCGTGCGCATATGGGCTGGGAAGAATCTTGCCGTAGAGCATTCCGGGAAGGTGAATGTCGTCGGTGAACGCCGGGCGGCCCGTGACGAGCTTGAACCCGTCCACCTTTTGCAGATTTCTTCCGACAATGGAATGCTTGGAATTCATCGCATCATTGCTCCCGCAGGCGCCGTTCTATATGGAACGAAGAACAGGTCAAAAGTCAAAACGCAAAAGTCAAAAGGCAAAAGTAGCGACTCAACCTGTCCTCTCATAGATCCCGACTTGCCAGGATCATCACAGCCTTTCCACCGGCTTTGACTCTTGACCTTTGCGTTTTGACTTTTGACTTGTTCTTCCCGTTTGTGGCTTCGCCGCTTGCATGCTGTAACTCCGCGCCGCCGCCAAAACCGCTTCCACCGGCTTAAGGTATCCGGTGCAACGGCAGAAATTCCCGGCCAGCGCTTCCCGCACCTCAGCTTCCGTAGGATCGGGGTGCTCCGCGAGCAATGCCTTGGCGCTCAAAATCATTCCCGGTGTGCAAAACCCGCATTGCACGGCGCCGTATTCCAGGAACGCTTCCTGAATAGGGTCCAGTTTTCCGTCCCGCTCAACGCCTTCTATGGTCAGGATCTCATACCCCTCTGTTTGCGCGGCAAACATCAAGCAGGAATTAATGGGTTTGCCGTTCACCAGAACCGTGCAGGCCCCGCACTCGCCCGATTCACAGCCCCGCTTCACACCGAAATAGCCCTCGCGTCGCAGCACATCCAGCAACAGGTCGCCGGGCGCGATGGTCCACCGTTTCGATTCGCCGTTCACGTTGAGGCAGAGTTGAATGCTTTTCATAAGAATAAGTCCGGGGTCCGGAGTCCGGTGTTCGGAGTCTTCACCTCTTGGCGCAGTTGCATGGTACTTATCCCTTGTATCCAATATGGGCAGCGCACTCGCGCAGAGCTCGTCGCGCCAGCACCGCGCTCATCTCTCGGCGGTACTCGGCGGAGGTCCGGGTGTCGCTGACGGGGCTGACTTCTCGCATTACCGCCCCACCCACTTGCGTCAGCAGGTCTTCGCTGAAAGGGTTCCCCAGCAGCAATTCTTCCGCATTCCGGGCCCGCAAGGGAGTAGGTCCCACCGCTCCCAGAGTGAGGCGCGCCCACTTGATACGCCCGCGGGGGTCGATCTGTAAGCCCGCCGCCACGTTCACCAGGGAAATATCCGTCTCCGTACGCCCGAGCTTTTGGAATGACCAACCACAGCGCCGGCCGCCGGGGAGTGCGGGGATGATGACTTCCGTCAGCAAGTCGCCATTCAAAGCGGTCTTGTGCGGGGCAGAGAAGATTTCGGCCAGGCTGACGTTGCGCTTGCCCCGCGAACTGGCCACCACCACCTGTGCGTCGAGCGCCAGAAGCACCGCAGCCGTATCCGCGGCGGGAGAGGCGTTTGCCAGGTTGCCTCCCACAGTCGCCATGTTGCGGTTTTGAATCGAACCGCATGTGGAGGCGGCCTTGGCCAGGATTCCGCCCGCGAGGGCGCGAATAACCGGCGAATGTTCCAGCGCCGCCATGGTGGTGGTGGCGCCGATCACGCATCCTTTGCTGTTCCCCCGGACATAATCCAAGCCCAGGCGAGTAATGTCGACGAGGAAGCGCGTTGAGCGGTCGGCCTGCGTGACGATGTCCGTGGCGCCAGCCACAATCCGCCCGCGTCTTCCCACCTTGCGCAGCAACAGCAATGCTTCGCGCACGGTGGTGGGTCGGTAGAAATTCTCAATGTGGTCAAACATAGGTCGAAACTCGAAAATCGAAACTGGAAACTCGAAAATCGAAACTCAGCGCGAATTTCGGGTTTCGACTTTCATGCTTCGGGAGATTCCCAACATCACTAATCTGAAGTGTATCAAAGTAGTCGTTGGCTTCCAACCATTTTGGCGGCAAATCGGCGATGGTGCGCCAGAATCGGGGCTAGCGCAACGGTCCTGAGCTCGTGATTTTCCACCACCACTCTCCCTTCCACGATCAGGGTTTCCACCCGCGTGGGTGCGCACAACACCAGGGCCGCCACCGCATCTTCCGCCCCGCTGTAACCCACGTCGCGGAGATCGAACAGCGCGATGTCGGCGCGCTTGCCCGCGCCAAGACTGCCAATGTCATCGCGGCCCAGGCACGCGGCGCCTCCCAACGTAGCCATGCGCAGGGCCTCGCGTGCCTTGAGTGCCGCCGCGCCGTGGGCCAATCGATTCAGCAACAAGGCTTGCCGCGCTTCCGCCAGCATGTTGGAACTGTCGTTGGAGGCGCTGCCGTCAACACCCAAGCCCACCGGCGAGCCGGCGCGGCGCAAGGCCAGCACCGGAGCGATGCCGGAACCGAGCCGCATGTTCGAGCTGGGGCAATGCGCCACCCCCACGCGGGCGCGGCCAAGGCGCTTGACTTCGCGGGAATTGAAATGAATCCCGTGCGCGATCCAGGTGGTTTCACCCAGCCAACCCACATCCGCCATAAAATCCAGCGGGCGCTTGCCGAAATGTTTAAGGCAATAATCCTCCTCGTCGCGGGTCTCCGCCAGATGAGTGTGCATGCGCACTTGGTGGCGCTGGGCCATCACCGCGGTTTGACGCATCAGTTCTTCCGACACGGAGAAGGGCGAGCAGGGCGCCAATCCCATCCGCAGCATGGAGCCCGGGGCGGGGTCGTGATATTTCTGAATCAGCCGTTCGCAATCCTCCAGGATTTCGTCTTCGCTCTGCACCACGGAGTCCGGCGGCAGGCCTCCATGGCTTTGGCCCACACTCATGCTTCCACGCGTGGGATGAAAACGCATGCCGATTTTTCGCGCGGCGGCGATCTCCGCATCGATCAGCTTGGTTTGGCCGCGGGGGAAAAGGTAATGATGGTCCGTGGTGGTGGTGCAGCCGGAAAGCAGCAGCTCCGCCATGCCCACCAGAGCCGCCACATGCATCGATTCCTCCTCCAGGCGCGCCCACATAGGATAAAGGGTGCGCAGCCAGTCAAAGAGTTCCATGTCAGCGGCCGCCGTGCAGGCGCGCGTCAGCGTTTGGCAGAGATGGTGGTGGGTGTTGATCAGTCCCGGCAACGCCACCGCATAGCGAGCGCTGATGGTGCGGTCGGCCCGCAGCCGCGCGGGTGGGCGCTTCCCCACTTGCTTGATTTCGCCGCCCTCGGCGTAAATGAATCCACTGCGCATTACGGTGTCGTGCGCATCCATCGTAATCATCGTGTGGATGTCGCGGATCAACAAGGATGGCTTGGCGTTCTTAGGTTTGGTCATGGATGTTCATACCGCAGAGACGCAGACAAATGCCTCTTTTTCGGACCTCTGCGTCTCAGCGCCTCTGCGGTGAAAGATCAGTGTTTGTCGACCATGGCCTGCACGTCTTTGCGCAAGGCAGCCTGGCTGCCCGGACGGCTGTAGAACATGTGGCCGCCGGGATACTCACGCACGGCGACGCGCGTGTGATCGCCCATCAGCGGCATCTGGTCCACGGTCAGCACGGAGCCCATGAAGGGACACGAGAGGTCGTTCCAGCCGTGGGCAATGAGGACGCGCAACTTCGGGTCGGCCGCCACCGCCCCCCGCAGATCGGGCACCGCGCCCCGGCGCATGGCGCGGCTGTCGTGATCCCAATTGGAGCCCACCTCGTAACTTAGCGCGTTGTAACGCCCGTCCACCTTCCAGCCCACGACGCGCGTCACAAAATCCACCATGGCTGTCGTAGTCGGGGCAATGATGCTCTCCAGCATGGGATCGTTGGTGCGCTGCTCGGGGGCAAAGGGGTAGGGGTCATAGCCGGTCACATTCGAATCGTACACGCTGCCGATCTTTCCGCTCTCGCGAAATACCTCGCGCAGATATGCCTCAGTCTCCAATCTTCCACCGGACCGCCGCACAAACTCCTCTTCCAGGCCGGTCATCTGGGTAACGCGTTTCACGATGCGCGGTGTCGCCTCCGGATCGGAGCGGCCTTTCAGCAGATCGGAGGCATACTCGCCGCGCGTGTAGGCAATCACCGGTGCCATCGCTTCCGGCGTCAGCTTGTGCTCGCGCTCGAGATGCGCTGCCGTAATCGAGGGCAGCGTCAGCATCCAGGGAAGCGGAGAGACGTCGCCGTTGCCATCCAGCTCCGGATCCAGGTAGGGCGAGACCAAGACCACGCCGTTCATCGCCACGCCGAGCTGCGTTTGCAAGTAATGGGTGATTCGAGGGCCGCGATAGCCGCCGTAGCTCTCTCCCACCAGATATTTTCGCGAGCCCAAACGCCCGTTCGCCACCAGCCAGTCGAAGATGATACGCGAGAGGTAATGGATGTCGCACTCGGTGTTGTAAAACTGCTTCTTGGTCTCGTCGGGCGCCACCAACGATCGGCTGTAACCGGTGCCGACCGGATCGATGAAGACCAAGTCGGTGAAATCCAGCCATGTCCCCGGGTTGTCGAGTAGCTTCGCTGGATCGGACGGGCTATCTCCCTCCACGCCGAACTCGATGTGCTTGGGGCCGATGGCGCCGAGATTCAGATAGACGGACGCGGCCCCTGGACCGCCATTCAGCGCGAAGGTAACCGGCCGGTCCTGGCCCTCGACTGTGTACGCGGTCAGGACCACCTCGCCGATCTTCTTGCCATTGTCGGTGACCGGCAAGGCGCCCACGGTGACCGTATAGTGGAGGGGTTTTCCTTCGAGTTGAATGCTCTCCGCCACGTGCGCGGGCGGCGGCAGCGGAGCCTCCTTCTCAGCGGCTTTTTCCTTATCTTTATCCTTCGCATCGGCAGCAGCCGGCGGAGGTGCAGGCTTCTCTTCCTGAGCCCACAAGAGGGAAGAGCCCATAGCCAGCATGAGCACGACGAGCAGTCCCACACCGGTACGATAACGGACGGAGTGAAGTGAAATTGTATTCATAAGGCTAAATTAGCATAAAGCGGCGGCTTTGTGAGGGATCACATCATCAGCCCTTATGGAACAAGGTGTTGGTCTTTTAGGATGTCATCCAGCCCCGCCCCGTCTGGCGGTATATCAAAGGGTTTCGTGACCGCAGACTGCGCGCTGCGAATGTCTTTCAGGCCGTTGCCGGTGACCACCGCGAGGACGCTCTGCTTGCGTCCGATGATTCCCTCTTCCACCGCGCGGCGCACGCCGGCAACAGCCGTAGCGGCGGCGGGTTCGGCGAAGATGCCGGTCAAGCGGCCGGTGCTGCGCATGGCTTCGAGAATTTCCTCGTCCTCCACATTGATCATGGTGCCGCCGGAGGCTTGAATGGCGAGCACCGCTTTCTTCCAATTGCGCGGCACACCCACGGCGATGCTATCGGCAATAGTTTGCGGCTCGGTGGATTTCAGCGCTTCGCCGGCACGAAACGCAGTGGTCACCGGCGCTGCTCCCGCCGCCTGCACTCCCAGCATTTTGGGAGTGCGGCTGGTGAGCCCCAGCGTCATCATTTCGTGGAAAGCCTTCCACACGCCGGCAATCGTGCAGCCATCGCCCACCGACACCGCTACCCAGTCGGGAACCTGCCACGCGAGCTGCTCGCAGATTTCCAGCCCCACGGTTTTCTTGCCCTCGACCAAATAGGGGTTGATAGCGCTGTTGCGGTTGTACCAACCCCAGCGCTCGCAGATGCTCTGGGACAATTGAAACGCATCCTCGTAACTGCCGCGCACGCGCAGGACCGTGGCGCCAAAAATCAACAGTTGTGTGACCTTGGGTTCAGGCGCGCGTTCGGGCACAAAGATGACGCTGCGCAGTCCCATTGACGCCGCCATGCCCGCGAGCGATGATGCGGCGTTTCCGGTGCTGGCGCAGGCGACGATCTTCTGCCGCTTCTCGCGCGCTTTGACCACACCCACCGCGCTGGCGCGATCTTTTAATGACCCGCTGGGATTGCGTCCGTCATCTTTGAGATAGAGAGTCTGCAAGCCCAGGTGGCGAGCCAGGGAATCCGCTCGAACGATCGGTGTCCACCCCACCTGAAGGCTCGGTAGGACGGTATCTTTGCGGATGGGCAACAACTCGCGGTATCGCCAGTGGGAGAATTCGGCACGCTTGGCGAGGCTCCGGCACGTGAGCCGCTTGGCAATTGCCGGGTAGTCGTATTGAACGTCCAAGATGCCGGTGATTCCGCACGCCGGACACGTGTAAGGAACGCGCGTTGAATACGTCACGCCACAAAAAACGCATTTGAGTCCCGTCACGAATTCCATGTTGATATCCCCGTTGCTCGAAAACATAGGTTACCCCGGATTGCAATTGAAGCCAACGCAAATGGGGGGTTGTGGGCCGATTTGATGTAGCGGCGGCGGAATCTATCCCGATCTTATCGGGACGCCGCCCTATGGCGAGGTAAACTCGCCGCTACGTAATTCCACCCCACCTCGGAGGCAATTACATATAATAGGTAATGCCCCACTGGGCAGTGGAGGTAACCCTTAATGTTTCTGGACAAGTCCACGATACAGTCGCTTCCCAAAGTTTTGTTGCACGAGCATTTGGATGGCTCTATGCGTCCGCAGACCATCATTGAATTGGCCAAAGAAGCCAAATACACCAAGCTGCCGACAGCCGATCCGGCGGCGTTGGCGGACTGGTTCTATCAGGGAGCTTATCGGGGCGATTTGGGCGGCTATCTGGAGGGCTTTGCCCACACCATCGCGGTAACGCAGACGGCGGAAGCGCTGGAGCGGGTGGCCTACGAACAGGTGGAGGACCTGAAGAATGATGGTGTGGTCTACCTGGAGACGCGGTTTGCTCCCATTTTCCACACCAAGAAGGGGCTGACCAACATGGATGTGGTCGCGGCCGTGCTCAAAGGGTTGGAGCGGGGACGCAAAGACTTCAAAGTGCTGGCGGGATTGATTATCTGCGCCATGCGCAATATGAAAATCTCGCTGGAAATGGCGGAACTCGCGGTGGATTTCCGCGACCGGGGAGTGGTCGGATTTGATCTGGCGGGTGAAGAGGGCGGTTATCCTCCCAAGAAACATGTCGACGCGTTCCATTACATCCAACGCCAGAATTTCAACATTACCGTCCACGCCGGTGAGGGCTATGGGAAGGAATCCATCTGGCAGGCCATTCAGTATTGCGGGGCGCATCGCATCGGTCACGGGACGCGGCTGATTGACGACATCGCGGTGACGGACGGACGAGGGGTGAGGTTGGGCGGGCTGGCTCAGTACGTTCTGGACAAACGCATCCCCCTGGAAATCTGCCTTTCCAGCAACGTTCATACCGGCGCGATTCCTTCCGTCGCAGAACACCCTTTCAAGGTGCTTTATCGCGAGCAGTTCCGCGTTACCCTCAACACCGACAATCGATTGATGAGCCGCACCAGCATGAGCAACGAATTTCAGGTGGCCATGGAGACGTTTGGCCTGGGTTTGGATGACTTCGAGAAAATCACCATCAATGCTATGAAGAGCTCCTTCCTCCCATACGCGGAGCGCATTCGCGTTATCTATACCGCCATCAAACCGGGCTACGCCAGAGTCCGCTACCCCGAGAATCTGCCTCCTGTCAGCGGCGCTTAGGCATGGGTTCCAACATTCGGGCTACTTCTCAGAGAGAACTCTGATCAAATGGACGGGGAAAGATTTCCACCAGGTCAAAGGTTTTCCGGAAGCCTTGCAGATTGGCGAGTATGACCTTGATGTCGCCACAGTATTCCCAGAGCAGTTGCCGGCATGCGCCACAAGGTGAAGCCGGAGGCTCGCTCGAGGTCACCACGGCAATATGCGTGAACGTCCTCTCGCCCTCCGAAAGGGCTTTCCACAGTGCGACGCGCTCGGCGCAAACCGTCAGTCCGTATGTGGAGTTCTCCACGTTGCACCCCGTGTAGATCTTGCCGCTCGATGCCAGCAACGCCGCCCCCACTTTGTAATGGGAGTAGCCGGCGCAGGCGTTCTCCCGCACTTCCACGGCGCGTGCGATGAGTTCGTCAGGATTCATGGCGTCTCACTCCTATGCGAGTTGCGGCAGGACGGCGTCGAGAAGATCCGCGAGATGGCACGAAGCGGCGCGACCAGCGGCGAGCACCTCTTCGTGCGACAAGGGCTTTCCCGCCAGCCCCGCGGCGCGATTGGAAATTGTGGCGATGGCCAGCACGCGGCGTTGCAATTGTCGCGCCGCCATCACTTCCGGCACCGTGGACATTCCCACCGCATCGGCGCCCATGCCCCGCAGGGCACGGATTTCCGCCGGCGTCTCATACGTGGGGCCGAGCAGGGAAACGTACACGCCTTCGAAGCACGGCACGTGCAGCTTACTCGCCGCCTTTCGCGCGATGCGTCGCAAGCGCGGATCGTAGGCCGAGGTCAAATCCACAAATTGCGCTCCCCAGCGCGGGTCGTGAACCCCCACGAGAGGATTTACTCCTTGCAGGTGCAAGTGGTCGGAGAAAATCATGAAGCCGCCGGGTTTTGACTTTGCGGCGATGCCCCCCGCGGCGCAGGTCAGGATGAAGGTCTCGACCCCCGCCAACGCCAGCGCGCGCACGGGAAACACCACGGTGGACGGCGCATGACCTTCGTAACAGTGGACGCGACCCTCCAGAATGGCCACGGGAACACCTTTCCAAGTTCCCAGATGCAGGGTGCCGCCGTGCCCCTGCACCGTCGTACCGGGAAAGTGGGGGATGAGTTTGTAGGGAATTTGCACTTGCGTTTCCAGCCGGCCCACAACCTCATCCAATCCGGAGCCAAGCGTGATGGCCACGCGAGGCGCGAAGCCCTTGGAGCGAATAAATGCAGCGGCCTGCTCTGCTTCCTCATAGCCATGCTGCAAGCTGCGAGCGTCCAGTGATGTGCGACGAGCCATAATGTTCACCGTTTCCTTGGACCAAATTCAAGGTGACACGAGAATCGAAATTCGATGACAGGGCGAGTTTCGAATTTCGAGTTTCGAATTTCGCTTTCCATTTCTCGGTTGCCAAGGTGCGACCCCCGCACCCCGCTCAACCAGACCTGATGGCGCAATCGAGAATCCAGAATCTAAGATCCAAAATCGTCATGCCAGCAGCAGCCCGGCGATGGCCGCCGCCAGGTAATTGGCCAAAGTGCCGGCGATGAGCGCGCGGAATCCCAACCGGGCCAAGTCCTGCTTGCGCGAGGGAGCCAGGGCGCCGATGCCGCCGATTTGAATCCCAATGGAAGAGAAGTTGGCGAACCCGCACAGAGCGTAGGTGGCGATGGTGAACGAGCGCCCGGCGATGTGGCCCTTCAACGGCCCGAGCATGGAAAAGGCCACAAACTCATTTACCACCACTTTGGTTCCCATCAAATTCCCCACCGTCGCGGCGTCCTTCCAGGGAACGCCCAACAGCCACGCCACCGGCGCCAGGGGATAACCGAGCACGGTTTGAAGGGTGGTGTGGAACAGACCGGTCAAGCCCAGGTTGATCAGGTAAACGAGCGCCACAAACGCTATCAGCATGGCGGCCACGTTCAGCGCCAGGTGGAGGCCGTCGGAGACCCCGCGTGATGCGGCATCCAAAACGTTGATGGGCCTTCCTTCCTCGCTGAGTTTTACGTCGCCGGTGGTTTGGGGATGTCCAGTTTCCGGAACCAGCATCTTGGAGAGCACAATGGTTCCGGGAGCGGTCATCACCACCGCGGTCAACAGGTGGCGCGCCTCCGCTCCGAACAGAACATACGCGCCAAAAACCGAACCGGCGATATGCGCCATGCCCGCCGTCATGATGGTCATCAACTCCGATTCCGTCAGGTCCTTTATATACGGCCTGATCACCAAGGGCGCTTCCGTTTGCCCCATCAGAATGCTGGCGGCGACTTCCAGGGACTCGGCCCCGCTGGTTCCCAGCAATTTCATCATCGCCTTGCCGGTTATCTGCACGAGAAAGGGGATAATGCGCACGTAGTAAAGGATGGACATCAGCGATGCCACAAAGATAATCATGGGCAGCGCCTGAAAAGCAAAGATCATCCCGAAGCTTCCCTGCTTTTCCCCCAGCGCGCCGAATACGAAGGAAGAGCCGGCAAAGGAACAATTCAGGATCTTTACGAACGCACTGGAGACTTTGGACATCAGCCAATAGCCCGAATGCGTGCGCAACACGAATAACGCCACGAGGATTTGCAACCCCAATCCAACGCCCACCGCGCGCCAGGGGATAGCTTTCCGGTTCTTGGAAAGCAGGACGGCCGCCGCCAGTATCACCACCATGCCGAGTATGGGAATTAATCGTGTCATAGATATTTGCGATTGGGTGATTTAGTGATTTGGCGAATGCAAAATCGCAGGCACCGCCACGTCACTTCCTCACTCAATCCACCCCCATTTCACCAGACATTTGCGATTGGGTGATTTAGTGATTTGGCGAATGGAAAATCGCAGGCGCCGCCACCTCACTTCCTCACTCAATCCACCCCATTTCACCAGGCATTTGTGATTTCGTGATTTAGTGATTTGGCGATTGGGTAATCTTAAGAATCGCCGGCTCACTCCCTCACTCAATCCCTTCATTTCGCCGAGCATTCGCGATTTGGTGATTTCAAGAATCGCAAAATCACTCAATCGCTAAATCGCCTAATTCCTGCTGACCTTTGCAGAATACGGTGACGGGCGAACCCCCTCACCCCCAGCCCCTCTCCCCCAAGGGGGCGAGGCGAGAGTTGAATGATTTAGTGATGTGACCAACTCCCCTCGCCCCCTTGGGGGAGAGGGGCTGGGGGTGAGGGGGTCTTGTCACTATGATTCGCAGTACTCACTACAGCTCCACAATCCGCTCCGTGGGAGTCGCGGCGCTTTCCGCATGCAGCACCCGCTCCAAGATCAAGGGCGGGGCAGAAACGGGCTCCGGAGAAATAGCAATCGCCTCGCGGATCATATCAAGCGCCCAGGGCACGCGCGAGCGGTCATTGGAATAGAGAATGCAAACCCGCTCGCCGGTGCAGACCGCGTCTCCCACCTTTTTTTCGAAAACCAGGCCCACCGCGGGATCGATGGTCGAGTCCGAACGTTCACGCCCGGCCCCCAGAACCATCGACGCCACGCCCATCACTCTCGCCTCCAATCCGGCAATAAAGCCGTCCTCGCGCGCCACAACGGGATCCTCAAACTGGGCCTGGGGAAGCAGCGCATAGTCCTCCAGGGCGCGGGGATTGCCTCCCTGTTCCGCCACCACGCGCGCAAATCTCTCCAGGGCCTGGCCGCTGGAGATGGCGGAATCGTACCGCGCCCGCGCCTCATCCAGAGAATCCGTCACGTTTCCCAGCAGCAGCATGTGCGCGGTCAGTTCGCGGCAAAGCGTCACCAAATCGCCTGGGCCACGGCCCTTCAGCGTCTCCATCGACTCGATCACTTCCAGGGCGTTCCCTACGGCATTTCCCAACGGCTGAGTCATGCCGGTGATCAAAGCGTGAACGCGCTTGCCATGCGCCGCGCCCGTATTCACCAGGCTTGTGGCCAAGGCGCGGGCATTCTCCAACTTTTGCATGAATGCCCCCGAACCGGTTTTAACATCCAGCACCAGGCCGTCAATGCCCTCCGCCAGTTTCTTGCTCATGATGGAGGCGGTGATCAGCGGGATGGATTCCACCGTGGCGGTGACGTCGCGAAGGGCGTAGAGTTTGCGGTCCGCCGGAGCGAACTCTTCCGTCGCCGCGCCCAAGGCCAGGCCGCAGGCCTCCAATACCCGGTGGAATTCCTGGGAGGACAAGCGGGGGCTGAATCCGGGGATCGCTTCCAGCTTGTCGAGCGTGCCGCCCGTGTGCCCCAAGCCGCGGCCGGAAATCATGGGCACCAGCACTCCCGCCGCCGCCGCTGCGGGAGCGATAATCAAAGAGGTCTTGTCGCCCACGCCGCCGGTGGAGTGTTTGTCAACCTTCGCCGCGGGCAGGGCAGAGAAATCGAGCGCCCGGCCCGATCGCAGCATCGCCTCCGTCAGGTCCGCCGTTTCGCGCCGGTCCATGCCGCGAAAATAGATTGCCATCAGCAAAGCCGAGGCTTGATAGTCGGGGATCTCGCCCCGCGTGTAGCGCTCGACGAAGTCGAATACCTCCGCCTTGGTCAGAACCAGGCCGTCGCGCTTTTTCCGGATTATTTCCGGCGTGTCCATGCTCGGATGCGAGTGTGCAAGCCTCAGCACCACCCGCAATTCCCATTCTTAACCCAGCGGGGGAGTATACACCTTTTCGTAAACCCCACGCGGGTTTCGCGGCTCCATATTACTCGCAGAACAGGCCGTTCCGAAGCGAGTTTCGAATTTCGAATTTCGATTTTCGTTTCTTCCCGGTCAGAATACAATCTTAAATCGAGAGAAGACTGAAAGTGAGTGCCGGCGCCCCGAATGCAGGGACGGAAACTCCACCGCACGAAGGAGCTCATGATGGATTACACCTATGAAGACATCGCGAAGATGATTGACCATTCGCTGTTGCCCATTACGCTTACTGACCGGGACCTGGAACAGGGTTGCCTTCTGGCGCTCGAATACAACTGCGCCAGCGTTTGCATTATGCCCTACTACCTCCAGAGGTGCGCGGAGATTTTGCGCGGCAGCACGGTGAAGGCGAGCACGACGATCGGTTTTCCGCACGGAGTCCACACCACCGCCATCAAGCTCGCCGAGACCCGCCGGGCTCTCGACGATGGTGGGGAGGAGTTGGACATGGTCGTGAACGTCAGCAAGGTGCTGAGCGAAGACTGGGACTATGTCCGGCACGAAATCAAAGCCGTCACGGAAGCAATCCATGCCCAAGGCCAGAAAGTGAAAGTGATTTTTGAAAACTGCTACCTGAAGGACATGCACAAGATCCGCTTGTGCGAGATTTGCGCGGAAGTTGGTGCCGATTGGGTGAAAACTTCGACCGGCTTCGGCACGTCGGGAGCCACCATCGAGGACGTCAGGTTGATGCGCGCCCACTCACCTGCGCAGGTTCAGATAAAGGCCGCGGGAGGCATTCGCGATCTCGATAGCCTTCTGGCTTTCCGCGCCCTGGGCGCGTCGCGTGTGGGCGCATCGAGGACCAAAGACATTTTGGAAGAATGCAATAAGCGGTTGGGTAAAGGGTGAAGGGTAAAAGGTGAGGTTTAAAAGGTGAAGGGTAAGGTATGACAAAGATATAGGTACACTTCAGCCTTTACCTTCTAAGTAGCTCGCCTCCTCAGGCCATGCCAAAGAAGCGCATCACGCTTTCCCCTCCACCCTTTAACCTTCACCCTTTAACCTTTCCCACCGCTTGTCAAACTCTTCCCGTTGGGGAAACGATTTCTGCGTTCCCACTCGCGTCGTCGACAGCGCCGCGTACAAGCTGGCTCGAGTAAGAGCTTCCCTGTCCGCCAGACCCTCCGCCAGGAACACGGCAAAGCTGCCGATGAAGGCATCGCCCGCGCCCGTGCTGTCTATGGGATTGACCTTGAAGGCGGGGATGGATTCCTGGCCTTGCGGCGTCGCCAGCAGCGAGCCGCGTTCGCCCAGCGTAATGATGACGCGTGATAGGCCCCGCGCGAGCAAGTAATCCGCGCATTTCCTGGCATCTTCGAGGGTGTGAACGGGAATGCCGGTGATGGCCTCCGCTTCGCTCTCGTTAGGCACGAAGTAATCCGCCGTGGCAACTTCCTTGAAATCCGGAGGCCGAAAAGGGGCGGGATTCACGATGCAACGGATGCCCTTCGACTTGGCGAAACGAATCGTGTGATATACGGTGGCCATGGGAATCTCAAATTGCAGCAGGATCGTGTCCGCCTCGCTGAGAAGGGGCGCGGCGGCATCCACATCCTCGCAAGAGAGCGTATCGTTCGCCCCCGTTATCACCACGATGCGGTTCTGGCCCGTCGGGTCCACAAAGATGGGCGCGACGCCGGTGGAAATTCCTTCCGCAATCCGCACGTGACTGGCATCGACATCGAGGGACTCGAAATTCTTGATTGTGGCCGGCCCAAACAAGTCACTGCCGACTTTGGCGACCATGCCGACGGAAGCGCCACACCGGCGGGCCGCCACGGCTTGGTTGGCGCCCTTTCCACCAAAACCCATGTCGAATTTTCTTCCAAAAATCGTCTCGCCCGGGAGCGGAAACGTGTCGTTGAAGGTGATCAGGTCAACGTTGGCGCTTCCCACCACCACAATCTTGGATTGCTTCGACATAGTTCCTCCGGGATACGGGCCGCGGGACACGGGATACGGGGTACGGGACATGGGAACGTCGCGCGGGCCTGTTTTTTAATTGCGCACCTTTTATGATCCCTTGACCGGAAAATCAGGCCTGCGGCACCGATGACGGGTTGTCCCTTAGCCGCGCATCCCGTATCTCACATCGTGTATTGCCGTACCCCGTACCCCGTATCCCGTACCCCGGCATCAGGCCGGCTCCTTACCGCCCAGCACGTTCATCCGCTTGGGCCGTCCGGGAAGAACAAAGTGCTGCGCGCAGCGCGGACGGTACGAATCGCCGGGCATCAAGGTTGGGCTCTCGTAGGAGGCGGGCTTGTCGTTGATGAGCCGCTGCGAAAAGAACGCTCGCGCCCCGCACTCACAGTAGGCAATGCACCACGTGATGTTTCCGCCGTAGGCATTAACCAGCCATGCCAGCGCCAGCATGTCGCCGAAGGGATGGCCGCGAAAATCCAAGTCGAGCCCCGCCACAATCACGTCATAGCCCCGATCCAGGAGGGCGCGGGCGCAGTCAAATAACTCATGCACGAATTGGCCCTCATCGATGGCAACGCAATTGACCGGTTTGCCGATCACCCTTTCGCGCTCATCGATGAAGGCGAACATCTCCCAGGGATTGGAGGATTCGAACTCCACCGCTTCCATCTGCCGATGGCTGAGCTGGTTGCGGCTTTGCACCACTCCCTGCGCGCTCTTGGTGTCGTCCTTGGGTTTAAATAGGATGACAGATTGGTGCGCATACTCCTCGCGCATGGCGACGCGCCGGATCAATTCCGCCGTTTTGTTGCTGCGCATGGGGCCAATCACCACTTCGATTGTTCCCGCCATAACCTGGCCTCCTCGTTGTGACGATGGCGACAGTCTAGTCCAAAAACCGGAATGTCTAAAGGGTTTTCGGCGCTCCTGACGTGGCACGGGCGTCCCGCCCGTGTAACAGCATGGCCAGGATGGCCACGCCACAATACCCTCCGAGAGTCACGCAACAGTGCCTGTTCGTATTAGAATCATTATTTCCGAATCGTTGCACGAGGCGAAACTTATGACCGATCTTCGGGCGCTCGCGAAAATCTCCAATAGTTTGACCGACCAGTACGGTGCGCAGGGAAAAGTCGCTGCCGGCCGATTGCAAACGTGGCTCGAAGGCGCCGTGCCCATGGCGTTCCCGGATATTCTGGTCCGCCATGTGGAGGAGCAGCAAGTGCCGTTGCTTTTCGATGCCTTTTGGCAGGTGCTTCCCTTTGGCACCGGCGGACGACGCGGGCGAGTTGGCTACGGGTCAAATCGATTCAACCCCACCACCGTGGCCATGACCGTGCAGGGTCACTGCAATTACCTCGCGGTAGCCTTCCCCGGCAAGCGACTCTCCGTCGTTGTGGCCAATGACGTTCGCGTGTTCAACGATTTCGCCGGCGTCTATCGCTTCCTGGGCAGCGCCCACCCCTTGCTCGGGACGTCGTCGCGGTCCATCGCCAAACTGGCCTGTGAGATCTATGCCGGCAATGGAGTGGTGGCGTACCTTGCCGAACCGGAAGCCGACCAGTCATTGCTGAGCACTCCCGAACTGTCTTTCATTATCCGCAAACTCCAGGTGCTCGGAGGAGTTAATATATCCGCCTCGCATAATCCTCCCGACGATAATGGTATAAAGGTGTACAACGAGTACGGCGGCCAGCCCATCGCGCCTCAGGACCAACGCCTGGCAGACGCCATGGACCAAGTCACGGACGTGCGTCGCATTCCGTTCGCTGAGGCGCTTGGCGCTGGAATGATTCGCAATATACCGGAAGGCTTGCACGGCGAGTACGTCGAGGAATATGTGCGTTTGTACGGCCGCGTCTTCACTCCGCGGCCGGAGTTTCCCGTGGTCTACACTCCCCTGTGTGGGTGCGGCTTGCGTTCCGCCGGCGCGGTGATGCGGAAGTTGGGCTTTCCCATTTTGTCGCCGCCCGACCAGGGTCCGGATGGGACGTTCGCTCCCATTCCTTTCAAGGCGCCCAATCCGGAAGTTTCGCAAGCCACCGTGCCCGCCACACGCTTCGCTGAATCCGTGAACTCGGGCATTGTCCTTTCCAGTGATCCCGACGCGGACCGCGTGGGCTTGGAGGCTCGCCTCGCCGATGGGTCCTGGTACCACTTTGACGGCAACAAAATCGCCACCCTCCTCTGCTATTACCTCATGCTCGATCCCGATGGTCCGCAACGCCGCGGTTTGGTGATGGAGACTCTGGTGACGACGAGAATCCTGGGCCAAATCGCCGCCACGGCGGGCAATTCCTGGATCATCGACGACCTGCTGGTGGGGTTCAAGTACATGGCAAACGTCCTCAAAATCCTCGAGCAGCGCGGGCGATGGGGAAACGTCTGCACCGGGCCGGAATCGCTGGTGCTGGCCACGGAAGAAGCGCACGGGCTGTTGCTGACCCCCGCCATTCGCGACAAGGATTCCGCCCCGGCGTGCATGTTCCTCGCCGCCCTCTACCAAAAGCTGCGGCTGGAGGGACGGAACCTGCTGGACTACTACATCGAAATACTGGAAAAACTCGGGGGATACGCGGACACGGGGCGCTCCATCGTGATGACCGGAGCCGAGGGAGAAATTCAGCGCGATCGCATCGTGGCATCGCTGCGCGCGTCTTTGCCGAAAACGCTGGGCGGCCGCGCCGTCCACAAAGTGGTGGATTACTGGAATGAGGACTTGTTCGGTAGGTTGCAAAGCAGCACGGATCGACTTTCACGCAACGTACTGCAATTCTTCCTCGATGGGTTTATCGTCACGGTTCGCCCTTCCGGCACCGAGCCCAAATTGAAGTTCTATTGCCAGCTCGTCCCGCTCGAAAAGCCGCAGGGCCGAACCGCGGGTACGACGTTGCAGGGGATGGAAGAGCCGCAGGGCCGGACCACGGGCCCTGCGCTACACGGAATGGAATTGATGCACCATTTGACCGAGCAGGTCGAGGCCATGGCGCGCGAGGTTTATCAGGAATTGCTGGCCCGCCTGGATCTGCGCTTGGGAGAGCCGGCTCTGTTGCTCCCTGACCTCATTGACATCGGCCGCAAACAGGAGTTCGAGCGCCAAACCGTTCCACAGCTTCGCGAGGCGCTGGCGCAGGGCCGCTTCCACAACCTCGATAACCTTTTGGATTGGCTGCGAGGTGAAGTGGCTGCCATGACTCCCGGGGCCGACCCTCTTCCGGCATTGAGGGCAAGCTTGGCCTATCTTTGCCGGCAATGGCAGAGTGAACTGGAGGGTGTGCCGCTTCTCACCGAATTGGCAGCGTGGGCAGGGCCGCGGCAACACTCGCGATGATCAGGCGGTGAGGGAACCTCGCCCAACCCACGCATTCCATCCTGGGCGTTACCGGCACTTCAAAATGCACCGCGCTGAGAGGATGGCTCCTATTAAGGGAGGATGAGGGTTACATGCCCGCTCAAGATCTCGGAAGTATCTGCAACTCAAGAATCCAAAAACCATAAGCCCGAGACTTCCCAACCCGTGGTGAGAAATCCGGGCGCAGCACCTTTCGCCAGACCTTGCTACACCTCCAATAACGCCATATACTCTCGCCATCATTTTCTCACGCATGATGAGGAGGAAATATGGCTGCCATTTCCAGACGTGACGCAGGCAAGCTTCTGTTGGCGGGAGGTGCGGGGGCACTGGTCCCGGCGGGAAAGCTTCGCGGCGCCAGTATGATCAATTCTGTAATTCGCGGGGTACAGATTGGCGCGCAAAGCTACTCGTTCCGCGACCTTCCTCACGAGGATTTAATCAAGGCTTTCCGCGAGGTGGGGTTGGGTGAGTGCGAGCTCTGTGATTTCCAGATATGTCCGCCAGGCCTGCAAGGCGAGGAACTGCTGAAGTGGCAACTCCAGGCGCCCATGAGCCACTTTAAGGATGCCCGCAAGAAGTGGGATGATGCGGGCATTATTCTCTACGCCTTTACCTATGCTTTTCGCAAGGGAATGACCGAAGAGGAGATCGAGTGGGGCTTTCGTGCTGCCCAGGCGATGGGAGTGAAGCACATCACCTCCTCTGCCAATGTCAGCATGGCGCCGCGCGTCGATAAGTATGCGCAGAAATACAAGATCATGGTGGGTTTCCACGGGCACGATCACAACTCCGACCCCGATGAGTTCTCCACTCCGGAAACCTTCGCGCGCGCCATGCAAGGCACATCTCCCTATATCGGCGTCAACCTGGATATCGGCCACTTCGTCGCCGCGGGAGGCGACCCCGTCGCGTACCTTACCGAGCACCACGATAAAATCGTCACCCTGCATATTAAGGATCGCAAGAAGGATCATGGTCCGAACATGCCCCTGGGCGAGGGTGACACGCCTATCGTGGCCGTGCTGCAATTGCTGCGAGATAAAGGCTGGAAGATTCCCGCCAACATCGAGTATGAATACGGAAAACCCGGCTCGGACACCATCGCCGAGGTCAAGAAGTGCTTCGAGTACTGCAAGAAGGCGCTGGAGAGCTAAGGCTGTCTTCGTCTTGGTAGGGCTGGTGAGGGCGGGAGAAATCCAACCGCCCTCGCTGATCCTGAATGGATGTCGAACCCGCCCGCCTATCTTCGCGAATAACGCGAGAACCAATCGATCACTCGGCGCTCAAACTCTTCCGGGTTGTGCCCGAAGGCTTCGGTGTGTCCGGCGCCGGGCACTGGCCAGAACTCCATCACTCCCGAATGATTTTTCAGAATGGCCTGGCAATACCGCAGGGGAATATTGAAATCCTCCGTGCCGTGAATCAGCAGAATCGGCACGCGCGTTGAGGCCACGGAGTCGGCGGGCGCATCCTGGTTGAAGTCAATTCCATACCGCCACCTCGAGTAAAGAAATGCCTCGCTAACCAGGGGCCCGAATAGCGCCCGGCCCACCCCCGCCCCGCCACCCAGTTTCTGCCCCAAACGGTCGTAAGCCACCTCGCGAAAGCTCGCAAACGGCGACTCCGCCACCACCGCGCAGAATCGCGGTTCCTGAGGCAGGGCCTGCAAGAGGACGGAAGCGCCCATTGACTCCCCCAGGCCGTAAACACACCCGCGATTACCCCGCGCTGACAAACCATCGACCCAACGGCTGAGGTCGCGAGATTCTTTCAACCCGAACGTGGCCAGATCGCCGCCGCTTTCCCCATGGGCGCGCGAGTCCGGCACTAACACCGCATAGTGGCGACGGAGAAACAAGGGGACAAATCCCAACATGCCGGCGCGATTGTCGCCGTGACCGTGGAGCAGAATGACCGCATCGCCATTGGCGTGTTGTGGGCGGAAGAGCCACGCGGAGAGCCTGGCGCCATCGAAGGACGTCACATAAATGGTGTCCATTTTCGCGTCGAATTGCTGCGCGCTGCTTTCCGCGAGTGCGCGGATTTTCTCCGTCAGCGCTTTGTGCTTGAGGTGAACTGTTCCCTCGCAAAGGAAAATGGCGACGCAAGTATGGAACCCGATGATGCCGACGACTGCCGCGGTTAAAATCCAAGGGACTTTTCGCATATCTCAATCAGTTATACGCAGGAGGCAAGCAGCTTGTTCATCAGCGATGAGTTTCTTCAGCGGTGGATTTGTTCGCGGCTGGCCCTCCGAGCGCCGGGGTGGGGCTGAAAAGTGAGTGGTTCTGGAAAATGGGTCGATGCTGGCGCCGGGGTGTAGGCCGTCCTTTAGGGCGGCACCACACATGATCGGAAATCAGAATTAAGAAGGCGGTGGGGCAAGGCGTAGGAGTCCGCGGCTCTCAACGCGCCTTCCCCGGCTGATTGCTCCCAGTTCACTGGCAAATCCTTTTATGGACAACGACAGAATATAAAGGCCTAAGTTGGCCATCTTCGAAGAGGTAGTAGAAAGCGCCTTCTTTATCCTCATCTTCATTGGGCATACCAACAATGACAAGAAGTTTGCTGTCGAGGCGAAACCTCAGCCCCCAGTAGCCAGTTTTGGCTTCGCTTTCAAAATCATCAGTATCACCATTTAGGTGAATCCCGATGATGCCCGGGATTTCCTGGGGAACGATGACTTTTCCGGTGAGCGAATCAACGATTGCGAACGTCACACAGCCTGCGCCGCAACCCCAACCCACCACCGTGTAATGCCCGGCGAAATTTGGACCTTTGGCTGCTCCTTCCCTCAACCTAGTTCGGTACACTCGGGCTGCCGGATCGGATTTCAGATCAACGGGCGCAGGGCGAGACATCACTGGCTTTTTGGCAGGGTACATACTGAAGCGAGGCGCATCTTTCCTCGTCAAATCGGATTTGGTGATGGGGTAGCAGTTCTGAGCCACCCCTTGACTACCTTGAGGCGCCAGCATCGCCAACCATACGGCAAGCACGACGTTCACGGTAAGCCCTCCTGGATTCTAAGAACCAAACTTTCCGTACCGGTTCCACTTCTCAAACAACAAGATAAAGCGTGCTTCTTTACCGATGAAGGGGATGTAGATATAAAACTGATCGTTGCGGACGGTGTAATTCTCAAGCGGGTCGACGTTCCCACCCGAAAAGAATCTCGTCAGATAGTCGCAGTCCAGATTTTTGGTGCAAGGGAAATAGATGGGAGTGTATATCCCCTTTTCCGAATCGCCAGGGAAATAATCCTGGCTGACTTTGTAAAATGCGAGTTTGTCGGCGAAGTTTCCTGAATAAACCAAGGTTAGCTCCGGCAAGCCCGAGCGTTGGTGCGCAAGAAAATTGCGAATTTCGAAGATCCGCTTGAAATCCTCGAACTTACCCGTAGCCAATCGGCGACTTAATTCACCCAGAAGGCCGCTATTCTCCTTCAGAACTTCGTCAGCTTGGGTGCGAACAACTGCCAGGTATAATTTCTTGGAGAAATAGGTACCGGCAAAAATGAAGACCACCAATATTGCGGCAATAGCGAAGAATCCTATCAACCATTTCCTGAATAAACCTGGGCGTGGTTCGATTTTGAGCTCGGCGATTTTGGCATCTGCAATCAGGCTGACACTGGTCGCAACATTCAATAGAACCAGAACTGACGCGACACCAATGAGCCCGGCAAAAGCAGAAAGCAGGAAAGTGGTAGTGCTCTCCCTGAAAGGGTCAATTTGCAGACCAGCGCACAAAACAAGCACAAGGATGCTAAGCAGAAACAATGAAACCACACCTGTAAGTGTGGAAAGCGTAACCTTGGCGATCTGAGCCTTGGTGTCCAATTTCATCGGCCCACCTCCTCCTGGGGAAGTAATTTCAGCACGCAAATATAGGGTGGCAGAGCAAGAAAGTCCAGGCGTGTTTACGGTTCCGTGACCAATGCGCGAAGCGTCTTGGACTGCGGTAGCAGCAGCTACCGCCTTCCGCCTTTGCTTCATACGACCATCGCGCAAGAACCAGAACGGGAAAGGCGGTAGCTGCTGCTACCGCAGTCCAAGGTGCCTTCGGCACAGCCATTTTCGGCGCTCAGAGAGCGCCGCTACAAAGAAACCGCTGTCACATTGTTCTATCTTTCTCAATAGGTGACGGTTTCAACCCTCGCTTTAGGCTTTTGACTTGTCCCTTTCCACCCGCGACTCCCGCCCCATGCTATTTGTAGCCCCTGATACTGGTCGGTTGCTATTGACGAAGATAGCTTAGGGTGATATACTGTTGCGTTGTGGCGGCGGGCGCGGCGGTTTCCCCGCTCAAATCGTAAAGCCGGGGTTCAGGCGCCGGGGGCTAAGGGCGGGGGAATTCGGAGCTGGCGGTAAAGCGCCACGCGCGAGGCGGATGGCCGACCGCCGACCCTGCAAGGAGTGGATCTAGGGAACAGTCCCGCGAACCCAGAATATTTATGATAAATAAGCAACTTAGCGAAGAATTGGGTGAATAAATATGATCGATTCGAAAAGTCAAAGCATTGAAAATAAGGCAGTTGCAAAGCAACAGTATCGCCTGGGAAGGGCGGAGAAAAAGGCATGGCAAAATGAAGGGTTATCCCAGAATGTTGATGAAAACAAACGACGGTGGAAATTGGCTTAGCTCGAATTCACCGCGATCTCGTTAAATTGATGAAAAATAAGCAGCTTATTATCGAGACCCCAGAATGTTTATGAAACAAAAGGAGATAGGCGCCGGGAATATCGGCTCATCGGTTCATCGATCCATTGGCCGCTCGCGGGTCAGTTTTAGATGGCCCGATGGTCCGACCCAAAGAGCAGTGAAGAGTGACGAGTGATGAGTGAAGAGGAAAAGGCAGAAATCCATAGGGGGAGAGTGAGGGTACGCTTTTTTTTCATTAACCGCGCCGCCCACACCACCTCACATCGGCTATCGGCAGATTTCGGCGAGAAGGCGAACCAGGTTTATGGGTCAGAGATTCAATGTCCGCAGTGCGAGGTTCGAGGCAGTGATGGGCAAATCTCAAAGCGAAAACCTCAATGCGTAAATCACGCATCACACATGGCAAATCGTCAATCGACAATCGTCAATCGACAATCTCCCCATGGCCGGACGATCAGATGCTCCAATCACCCATCACAAATCGCCAATCACAAATTCCCCACGCCCCATCACAGGATTGCCCACCGGCTGGCTTTTTGTGTTATCCTGCGGCGTTCGATTTGGCCGCAAGCTCTGCGGCGTGGGGGCCGCCGCGGATTCAGGAGACGACTCTTGACGTTTCACGCCGGCCCTATCCGTACCGGCAGCGTCAACGCGTCTCTGGCGCGGCCTACAAATCTTAACTGAATCGCGATCATCCCTTTGCGGTTCACAGGGAGAGCTAGCATGTCTGATAATCGTTATCTTCTTTCCGAACGCGAGATTCCCAAGTCCTGGTACAACGTGATCCCGGACTTACCCGCGCCCATGTCGCCGCCTCTGCATCCAGGCACGCTGCAACCGGCGGGGCCGCAGGATCTGGAAGCCATCTTCCCCCACGCGCTGATCGAGCAGGAAATGACGGCGGCGCAGAACATTCCCATCCCGGAACCGGTGCTCGACGTTCTGCGGATGTGGCGGCCCACTCCCTTGCACCGCGCGATGCGCCTGGAGAAGGCGCTGGGGACGCCCGCCAAGATCTTCTTCAAGAACGAAGGAGTCTCGCCCGCCGGCAGCCACAAGCCCAACACGGCCATCGCCCAGGCGTATTACAACAAGGCCGCCGGCGTCAAACGGTTGACCACGGAAACGGGCGCGGGACAGTGGGGCAGTGCTCTGGCGCTCGCCTGCAACGTGTTCGGCATGGAGTGCATGGTCTACATGGTGAAGTGCAGTTTCTATCAGAAGCCGCATCGCCGCACCATGATGGAATGCTGGGGCGCGCGATGTGTTCCCTCTCCCAGTGACCTGACCCAAGCCGGGCGGAAGATTCAGGCGGACGACCCGGAAACTCCCGGCAGCCTCGGGATCGCCATCAGCGAAGCGGTGGAAGACGCCGCTTTGCATCAAGACACCAACTACTCGCTGGGCAGCGTGCTGAACCACGTGCTGCTGCACCAAACCGTGATTGGGCAGGAAGCCATTGCGCAGATGAAGCTGGCCGGAGCAACGCCCGACATCGTTATCGGCTGTTGCGGTGGCGGGAGCAATTTCGCCGGTCTGGCATTCCCGTTTGTGCCGGTAAAGGCCGCGGGCAAGAATATCCGCCTGATTGGCGTGGAGCCCGCCGCGTGTCCCACCATGACCAAGGGCATTTATGCCTACGACTTCGGCGATAAGAGCGGCATGACTCCGCTGCTGAAAATGGACACGCTGGGGCACGACTTTGTCCCGCCCGGAATCCATGCCGGCGGCCTGCGCTACCACGGCATGGCGCCCCTGGTGAGCTTGCTCCATCGCGAGGGAATTGTGGAGGCGGTGAGCTATCCGCAATTGAAGTGCTTTGAGGCGGCGATGATCTTCGCGCGCGCCGAGGGCCTGATCGTGGCGCCGGAAACTTCCCATGCCATCTGCTGCGTGGTTGATGAAGCGCTGAAGGCCAAGGAGGAGGGCAAGGAGAAAACCATCCTCTTCAACCTCAGCGGCCATGGGCACTTTGATATGGCCGCATACGAGAAGTATTTTGCCGGGGAGCTGTTCGATTACGAATATCCGGCAGCTAAAATTCACGAGGCCCTTGCGCACTTGCCCAAGGCTTCCTGATTTTGGATTTGCGATTTTGGATTTTGGATTGGGACACCGGGAGCCTGCCGCGTTCCCAATCTAAAATGGATTCATGGCTTCTTGATTTTGGATTTTGGCTTCTGGGACGGGGACGGCCGCGTTCCCAATCCAAAATCCAAAATCGGCTACGCGTCCTTGCCCAGCGCGACCACAAAATACTCGGCGGGAGTGGCGCCAATGTTGCGGACTCCATGCTCGTCGTTGGACCCCGCGAAACCCACCGAACCCGGGCCCAAGCGGGTTGTTTGCCCGTTGATCGTCACCTCGAGGGTTCCTTCCCGGATCAGAAACATCTCCTCGTGGAGGTGGTGATGCGGCAGGTGGGGCATGGCCCCCGGCGCGAGGCGGGTCTGGTGGACTTCCACGTAGCCGCCGTCGTGGAGTTCGCCCGACAGCACGGGGCGCATTTCGTTGGCGCCATTTTTTCGCACCGGCATATCTTCGTATGGAAAAACCTTACTAGGTAATACCGTCTTTTGCGCCGCGCCCCCCGAGGGTGCGGAAAGTGCGGCAACCAGCAGGCACAATTCTCTTCGCGAGCAGATCATGGCTCTCCTCCAGCACTTTCAAGTCGCAGTCTTTCTTTGCCCTGCCAAGAGCATATTCCCGGGGAGAAGTTTTGCAAGACTAGTTTCGCCCTTCCTGCCGGACGATGGCAAGACGGCCTTTTCCGTATTCTCCGTGGCGCAAAAGCTTTAACCCAGAGCACACGGAGCGCCTCGGTGGTTTCGGTACTGATGTATTTCCGGCCACGGAGGACATGGAGGTACTCGTGGATATGTCGGAAAGAGAGCTTTTGGTCGGAATCGATATCGGCGGGACGAAAACCGCGGTCCTGCTTTCTTCCGCCCCGCCGGCTGCTATCGCGCGCCGCCAATTCGCCACTCGCCCCGCCCAGGGGCCGGAGAGAGCTCTGAAATTGATCAAGCGGGGAATTCGCGAGATGCTGGCGGAGCAAGGCGCCGGCCTAAGCGTCATCGCCCGGCTGGGTGTAAGCTGTGGAGGCCCGCTGGACCGCGTGCAGGGGATCATCCAATCACCGCCCAACCTGCCCACGTGGGATGATGTGCCGATCAAGGCCATCCTGGAGCGCGAATTCCAAGCGGAATGTTTGGTGGAGAATGACGCAAATGCCGGGGCCGTGGCGGAGCATCGCTTCGGAGCCGGCAAAGATTGCCGGAACATGGCATTCCTCACCATGGGCACGGGCCTGGGCGCCGGCATCATCACCGACGGGCGACTCTATCGCGGCTCGAACGACCTGGCCGGCGAAGTGGGCCACGTTCGCCTGACCCGCACGGGTCCTATCGGTCACAACAAGAAAGGCTCGGCGGAAGGCTGGGCAAGCGGCGGCGGCATGGCTCAGTTGGCGCAGCAGGCCGTGGCCGCGGCGCTCAAGAAAAAGCGCCCGACTCGCCTGGCGAAGTTATACCGATCGGGGGCTTCGATCACCGCCAAGGACATCGGCGTAGCGGCGCGGCAAGGCGACAATGTCGCGCTGGAAATTCTGGAAATCACGGGCGAAAAGCTGGGAGAAATACTGGCGATCCTTGTCGACCTGTTGAATCCTGACCGCATCGTGATCGGCGGTCTGGCCATGCGCCTGGGGGATCTGCTCCTTGAACCCGCTCGCCGTGTAATCGAGCGGGAGGCACTGGAATTGTCGGCGCGCACGTGCCAGGTCATCCCGGCCTCGCTGGGTGAAAGTATCGGCGATGCCGCCGCGCTCTGCATTGCCATGGGAATCTAACGAGTCTGAGGGGAGTGATTCTGACCAGGCCCTACGGTTGTCCGAATTGATCAGAAGCCGGGGCCGGTTGCTGCGGGGCGAGTTGCCGGCAGACGTCCGCAACGGTATCCGGCGCAAGGTCCGGGGCGTGCCATTTATAGGTTTTGGGGAGCCAGAGATTTCTCTGGATGTCCTCGGGGGTTTGCCCTTGCTCCAGGCGCATCTCCACCTGGGCAACGAGCCACTCCAGGAATTTGCGGAAATCCGCCACGTCTTTTTTGCTGCCGGGAGCGCCGTGACCGGGAACGTACGTGTCAACGTCCCATCCCTCCACTTGCCGCAGCACTTCGATCCAGCGGTGAAGGTCGCGCGAGCCAATGCGCGGAAAATATTGGTTGTCGAAGATCTCGCCCAAGAAGAGCGTTTTCGCAGAAGGCAGGTATACGACTGAATCCTCGGAGGAATTCTGGCTGCTCAACAGGCTGGAGATGTGGATTTGCAGGCCACCCAACTTGAGCGTCATCTTCTCATCGAAGGTCTGGGTGGAGGGGGTTACGTGGAAGCCCCGCATGCGCGCTTGCAGCCGCCATCCCTGTTCACCGCGCATGCGATCAGAAAGCTCCTCGCGGTATTGGAGCATTTCGGCTTGCGCCTTTTTGGCAGAAATCAGGGTTGCTTGCTCATCGGTAAAAACTTCATTGCCCAACATGTGGTCCGCCGCCGAACTGGTGTTAATGACGTAGCGGATGGGGAGTTCGGTGCGCCGGCGAATTTCATAGAGCAGGTCGCGAGCGTGCATTGGACTGTTGGTGGTATCGACTACGACCACGCCTTCCGAAGTGACGATGAATCCCGCGGTCGCCGGCCGCGTGAAGAGGGGATCGCATTCCTGATCGATCACATCGTCAGGAATCCATGCGAAAACGTGGGGTTTGATCTCTTGGACACTGTAAAGCCCCCCCAGGGCAGATAGGGCGCGAGTCGAAGGCATCAAGCCCAAGGCCGTCAACAAGCAGCCCAAGGTAAGAAGAAGTGACAGAGAGCGGGTTCTACGAAATGGATGATTCCGGTTGCGCTTAAATATCCACATAAACTTGCGCTCGCCAGCCCTGTGAGGTTTTCTCCAGCGCGAGTTGATGATAAGTAATGGCCTTGACCAACAGTTTGACCTGATGGCGCGACGACTGGAATTTTTCGCCACGCGCCAGGGCGCTCAGCGAATCGTCGTGAAGGCTCTGAATCTCAAAATCCCGAAAGAGCCACCCCTCGGCGTCTTGCAAATATAAGAGCTCACTCAGCCAATTCACCAAAACGCTCTCGGCGTCTGGGCCGTGAATATGCAAAGTTACTTCCTCGCGGGGATTGATCGTGTCCAAGTCCACGATCAGGTTAATCAGCGCGCGTGCAGCATTGGCGAATACTTCCTCTCGCGTCGCCCCGAATGCCTCAAAGCCGACGTCCGCCGTATGCTCCAAAGTCCGAAAGGGATGCATTTTGCTGCTTTCAGCCGGCAATACCTGTTGCCGTGTAACGGTGGGACGCCGGCAATCCCACATGATACTGGAGAGAGGCCCGCTTGGGTAGACCACCGTTGCCCAGCGCGGGAACCGTGAGTGCGAACAGATCACGTGTTAAGGGAGCCGGACAGATGACATGCTCACGACACGGCACCACGGCGCTGCTTGCGTTCTTCAGGCATGTCGAGTAGCATAACCAGCTCTCCAGGTTGGTCTATGTCATCTCACAACTCGAACCCGGATATAGCGCTGCTGTTCGGAGTTGGCCTCGGTCTTTACTTTTTCTTTAAGGGCTTCCGCGTGTATCGCGAGTACCGCGTGCTAATGGACACCCCCGAAATCCCGATTCGCAGCATTGCCATGGGGTTGGTGGAAATCCACGGGAAGGCCACCGGCATCCCGCCCATACCCAGCCCGGTTACCCAAACCGACTGCTATTTCTATAAAGTGGATATCGAGCATTGGGTTTCAAACAAGAACGGTGGAAGCTGGCACCACCTTGCCACCGACGCCGACGGACCGAGATTCTATGTCGAGGACGCGACCGGCAAGGTGCTGGTGGACGCGCACAAAGCGGAATACGATTTGATCCAAACTGCCAGGGTCGAGACGGGGCGTAGCTTCGGATTGGGTCTTGGACGCCTCTTCTCGGGTTTCGGTGGTTCCACCGGGGCGACGCCCGGTCTGTCTGGTCCCGACCTTTGGTCCTATGCTTCCTCGGCAGTGGCACGCCACAAAAGCGGCGGTATCTTTGGTTGGAGTGGAGGTTCAGGGGAGCGCTACCGGTTGACCGAGTATTTGGTTCTCCCTGGCCACTGGTACGACGTCACGGGAACGTGCGTGGAAAATCCAGAACCGCAGGACGAACACGACCGCAATATGATTGTGAAGGGAACGAACGAGCCCACCTTTCTGATTTCATGGCGAGCTGAGAAGGAAATCAAACGGACGCTGCGCAATCGCGCCGCTCTGCACATTTTTGGGGGTGGGGCTCTCTCCGTGGCTTGCCTGGCAATTCTCCTGGCCAAACTTGGATGGCTTTGACACCTTAGGAGGCGCGCAAAATGGGTCTAGTGATTCTGTTGGGACTGGTGGTAATTCTCGTGGTGGTGGGGGTGCTCGCTTACCTCATTACCATTTACAACAGCCTGGTGCGCTTGAAAAACGATATCGACAAGGCCTGGGCGAATATCGACGTCCTGCTGAAGCAACGGCACGATGAGCTGCCCAAACTGATTGAGACCTGCAAAGGTTACATGCAGTATGAACAGAAAACCTTTCAGCTCATCACCGAGGCCCGGACGGCATTCATGAAAGCGGGCACCGTGGGTGAGAAAGCACAAGCTGATAACATGATCTCCGGCGCGCTCAAGAGCTTGTTCGCGGTGTCGGAGAATTATCCCGAGCTGAAGGCTAACAACAACTTCTTGCAGCTCCAGAAACGCATCTCCGAGCTGGAAGAAAAGATTGCCGACCGGCGCGAGTTCTACAATGATGACGTCAACACCTACAACATTCGTATTCAGCAGTTTCCCGATGTCATCATCGCCGGCATGATGCATCTGCAACATCACGACCTCTTCAAAGTGGCGGAGGAAGATCGCCAGGACGTCGATGTGAAAATGACATAGGCATTGGCGATTTGTGATTGGTGATTGCAAGCAGCGCTTAGCGGGCGATTCTGCCCGGAAGAGCTGCAATGCGGGAGCTTGGGCATCGGCGCTATGGTGAAAGGAAGGCGGCGGGAACGATTGCTGGCTGAGTAGAACGAGCAGGCATGAGATTTTCAAGCATCCGTCATGACTGCGACCTCCCGCCCGGCAATCGCCAATCACAAATCACCAATCACCGATCACCAATGAAGAAGGGAGCTGGACATGGGAATTGCCATTGTGCTCATCGCTATATTGGCGGTGCTGGCGATCATGGTCATTGGCCTGATCATGTATTTCGTCGGCATATACAACAATCTGGTCACTCTGAAGAATGACATTGACCGTTCCTTCTCCGACATCGACGTGTTGCTTAAACAGCGGCACGATGAACTGGCGAAGCTCGTCGATACCTGCAAAGGCTATATGCAATATGAGCAGAAAACCTTGCAAGCCGTGACGGAAGCGCGCACCGCCTACATGCGCGCCACCACTCCCGCCGAGAAGACGCAAGCCGATGGCATGGTCTCGGGCGCGCTCAAGACCTTGTTTGCCGTAGCGGAAAAATATCCCGACCTGAAGGCCAATACGAACTTCTTGCAACTGCAAGGGCGCATCACGGAACTAGAGGAGAAGATCGCCGGGCGGCGCAGCCGCTTCAATGAAGACGTCAACCTTTTCAATATCCGCATTGCCCAAATCCCCGCCAACTTTGTGGCCGGCTTCATGGGACTGCAGCCGCACGCGCTTTTTCAGGCCCCGGAGGCCGATCGCGAGGACGTGAAGATCAGCTTCACGTAAGAATTGTGGAAGATGCCTACTCCGGCCATGGCCAGGACCCGACCATCGCCCCACTGGCAGGGAATGTCTTTTGCCTCGGTGATCCGGGAGGACGGGAAATTTCGCGCCGCGCGGCGTAGCCACAAGATAAAACCAATAGTCAAAGGTCAAATGATAAAGGGCAGAGGTGAAGAGCCTCACCTCCAAGAATTCTCACCAAAAGACAAGGAATTGCGACCTTGCAGTGCCGCGCGGCGAAGGCACAATCACGGACCTACGCTTCCTGACCGCGCGGGCACCAGGTTGTCATCTCGATTTCCCGCGCGATGAATTGTGGCTTCCCCGGACGCCAGAGACGGGGGGATTGGGGCTGGAACAAAAGGCCCGCTTGGGGGAGCGGGCCTGGGGAAAGGAGGAAACCTAAAACGCGTTCATTTGTTATCTCTTCTTCTTCTTTGCCTTCTTTGCTGCCATATTCTCCCCTCCTTTGCTAAGAGTATTGGGGTCTGCGTGTAGAACCACCGTTTGTGGTTGAACACTACATTACCACAATATGTAGTAGGGTTTGAGATTTTTGTCAAGAGGAATATTGCAATGGATGGGTTTTTCCCCGCATGGGCAGATATTCCCCCTCGATGCGGCGCCGGAATTCAAGCCCGCGATTCTGGTCACGAACCTAGGCGAAGGCGGAATTTTGTGACCGCTTGACATTTCCTGAATTAGGTCTAGAGTGTTATCAGGAATAGCAGCGGTTTCGCCACTGCATCGGCCTGAAGGGATGGCGGTGCTCCAATGATTTCCCCAGGGCCCGTTCAGCGGCCTGCCTAATCCCCCATTGGTTAACCTCCACGCCCGAGGAAGTGGGCGCGAATGAAGGAGGTCGCCATGTTCCAAATGATCAACCAGAGTGCTTCGGAGCCGGAAGACCGTAAGATGCTCCTTTACAAGATTGGCATGTTCATCGTGGCCCTCGCTGCCGTAAGTGGTGTGTTATTCCTTTGCGTGCGGGGGCTAAGCTAAGCACGAGTTACCGCCGATTGACCGGAAACTGCTCTTTGACGAGCTGCAAGGCCTCGTTGTGGTCGTGTATGCGGCCTTCCAACTGCGCGTCCTCCACGGCCCGGAGGATGGTTTTGAAAACCGGGCCAGGGGTATAACCTTGCGCAATCAAATCACTCCCGCGCAATAAGGGCGTGGGTTTGATCTCTTCCTTGGGCGTTTCTTCCAGCATCCTTCGCGCCAGCTCATAGTTCATCAAATCGCCGTGACTCGCCAGGCAGTCCAGCCGGTGCAGTTCCAGGTGTTCTTCAAACCCTTCCAGGCGGAGAAAACGAAATTGGGTTGAGCGTTTCATGCGGGGAAAATCCTTGAAACGCAGGTGATGCCGCACCAATTCCACGATGCGCTCGGTCTCGCGCGTGGAGATCCGCAGGCGGCCGCAGATCTCCGCCGCTATCTTCGCTCCTACTTCCATATGATTGTCGAAGCGAATGCGTTCGCGGATGGAGAAGGTCGGTGGCTTGCCGACATCGTGCAGGAGCACGCCCAGAGCCAGGGTAGGCGTCGGCTGCCGCAAACCCTCGAGCATCATCAGCGTGTGAATCCACACGTCGCCTTCGGGGTGAAATTCCGGTGGCTGCTGCACGCCTTGCAGACGCTCGATTTCCGGCAGTACCTCGGCGAGCAAACCGGACTTATCCAATAGCTCGAATCCCGTCCGCGCCGGCCCCTCGGTAAGAATTTTCACGATTTCATCGCGCACGCGTTCCGCGCTTACCATGTGGATCTGCGGCGCCAACTGGCGGATCGCCTCGAGTGTGGCGGGATCCAGCTTGAAACCGAAGCGAGCCGTAAAACGCACGGCGCGCAACATGCGCAGGCGATCCTCGCTGAGGCGCTCCACGGGATCGCCGATGGTCCGCAGGCGGTGGGCGCGGATGTCTGCCTGGCCACCCACATAATCCAGCACCTGGTCAGCAAGCGGATCGTAGAGCAATCCATTGATGGTGAAGTCTCGCCGCTGCACATCCTCTTGCGGAGTCTGGGCGTAGCGGACTTCGTGCGGGTGCCGTCCGTCGGCATAAACTCCGTCGCTGCGGAAGGTCGCGACCTCGACGTTGCCTGCCTGGTGGGGAACGATAACCACGCCGAATTGGGCCCCCACCGTTAGCGCGTCAGGGAATAGCTCCAGCACCTGACTGGGGGTTGCGCCCGTGGTCACGTCATAGTCCTTGGGTGTGCGGCCCATCAGCATGTCGCGCACGCATCCGCCCACCAGATACGCCGGAAATCCCTCCGACCTCAGGCGACGGACTATTCCGGTTGCCGCTTCGCGTTTGGCATCCATCGAGGTCTATTACAACCGAGGAGGCGCGTCTCCGCAAGTTCTGTCACGGGATGATCGAACTATTGCCGGGAAGAAAGCGCGGAGGGATTCTCGCGGCTGGCTTGCGTGGGGTGTTCTCTTTGCAGCAAGTCGCGATAAAAGTGCCCGGCAATTTCCGCAGCGTGCGGGCCATACATCATTCGCCCACCGCGAAGCAGGACCACGACCACATATTGGGGTTGGAGTCCGCCAGCGTAGGAAACGAACCAACCCAGGCGCGCGCCGTTTTCGCTGCAGGTCCCGGTTTTTCCATAAATGGAAAGGTCCGGATCATAAGCGGAGCGGCCCGTCCCGTAAAGCACGGCTGCCGCCAAGCCATCGCGGATCTGCGGGATATACTCGGCCAGGTTATCAAGGCGCCGCCGCACGACGGGTTGAAACGCGGCAAGGTCCTCAGGGTTACCTGGGTACTGCAACGCGTATAGCGTGCCGCCATTGGCGATGGCGGAGATGACCGCGGCCATCTGCAAGGCCGTGACCTCCACATCCGTACCGCAATAAGCGAGGAATCCCACGCCCCCTTCTTTGGGCGGAGCAGCAGGATAATGGCCGGCCGACTCGCCGGGAATATCCAGCCCGGCCTTCTCCCCCAAACCAAACTCCTGCGCATATTCCGTAATGCGCTGGAAGCCGAGCATCTCTCCCAGCTTGTGGAAGAAGATGTTATTGGAGCGCGCCAGGGCATCGGTAAGGTTGACGCGCGTGTGGTTGCCAACGTACAGTTTGGTGGAGGGCGTGATGATGCCTTCCCGCAGCGCGGCGAGCGCCACCACCGGCTTGAATGTCGAGCACGGCGTGAAGCCGCCCGTAAGCGCCAGCTTTTGATTTACGATGCTCAGGATGCGCCCGCTATTCGGGTCGACCACCACAATACTGCCGGTCAACTTTCCCAGGGCGTTGAGAGCGGCTTGCCGGACCACAGGGTCGTCGCCGACGGGGTTGTCGTCAGCGCTGGGATCGCCGTAGGAATCCAGATACCACGGGCCCCGAGTCCGACGGTAACGGCGCGCGCTGCGATGGGTGGCCGAAGGGCGACTCGCGGCGGCTTTCGCGCTGGAGGATTGCGTTGGAGGAGCAGTGGGAGTGTTGTCAGGGCTGCCCGCACTGCCACGGGGTGCGGCGATGGAGGCAAAATCCATCCCCAACAACCAGACAGTTGCCAGCGCCAGGATGGCAAGTCGCTTTAACAAGTTTTTCACTAAGCTCCTATGTTAATTGGATGACGTTGGCCTTCATTTCGTTTCCGCTGGCGCCGGTAAACGGAGAGAAGGTCTTCTTGCCTAACCGTTTTGTTCCCTGCTCAGCACCACCCCGCGACCTGTGCCCCCCTGCCCTTCCGCCCGTTCTCCGCTCATTTCTTGGCACGCGCCGGGGCAGCTCCCTCCGCCGACGCTGCCGCGGCGGCTTGCTCATGAGGCACGGGAAGGTTCATGGCCTTTCGCACCTGGCCATCCAATTTCTTGAAGATATCCACGTTGTCGCGCAGGAACTGCCGGGCGTTTTCGCGGCCCTGCCCGATGCGCTCGCCACCATAAGAGAACCACGATCCGCTCTTTTCCACAATATTGCGCTCGGCGGCAATATCCAAAAGGTCACCCTCTTTCGATATCCCCTCGCCGTAGAGGATATCAAACTCCGCCTCGCGAAAGGGTGCGGCCATTTTATTTTTGACGATTTTCACCTTGGTGCGATTGCCCACCACGCGGTCGCCGTCCTTGATGGAGGCGATGCGGCGGATATCCACGCGCACGGAGGAATAGAACTTGAGGGCCCGGCCGCCTGTGGTGGTCTCGGGGTTGCCGAACATCACACCGATTTTCTCGCGAATCTGGTTGATGAAGATGAAGCAGGTTTTCGACTTGGCCACGATGGCGGCAAGCTTGCGCAGCGCTTGCGACATCAGGCGCGCTTGCAGACCGGGAAGGGAATCGCCCATATCGCCGTCGAGTTCGGCCTTGGGCACGAGCGCCGCCACCGAGTCGACCACCAGCACGTCAATCGCATTCGAGCGCACCAGCGACTCGGCGATTTCCAGCGCCTGCTCGCCGTAGTCGGGCTGCGAGACCAGGAGGTTATCAATGTCCACGCCCAGCTTCCGAGCGTAGGCGGCGTCCATGGCATGTTCGGCGTCAATGTAGGCGGCCATGCCGCCGCGCTTCTGCGCCTCGGCCACCACGTGCAAGGCGATGGTGGTCTTGCCGCTCGACTCAGGACCGAAAATCTCCACCACCCTGCCGCGCGGCATTCCGCCCACACCCAGCGCGGCATCAAAGGAAATCGCCCCCGTGGGGATGATGTCCACCGGCACCAGTGCGTCCTTCGTCCCCAGGCGCATGATGGAGCCCTTGCCAAAATCCTTTTCGATCTGGATCAACGCCAGATCAATGGCCTTGTTTTTTTCCGTTCGATCTTCCGGCATGTCGTTGTCCCTCAACTTTCCATGGTGTGTCTTATTTCTCCGACGATTTATTATCGGCGGCCCGGCGAGATAGGATGAGGAAATCCTAATGCCCCCGAGCGATAAGTTCCTTCCTATACCGCGTATGGATTTTGGCCTCGTCACGTCTGTCGGGCCGCGTGTCGCCCTGCGCGTTGTGAAAGCCGATTGGATTTCGACCTGGGAACGCGGTGCTGCCTGGCAGTTGCCCCGCGGCTTTCAAGCCAACGCTTCAGCGACGCCTGACTTTCTCCGGACGCACGGCCCAGGATAATGCCATCCACACTCAGGTCCTCGTCGAGATCGGACCAGTGTATGCCTTCGCCACCGGCAATCAGTCGCCAGTTGTTGCGCTCCTTCTCCGTGCCGTTGAGCAATCGTGGATACCATACCAATGACGCCTCGATTCTCCTCCCATCGCTCAGATCAACAATCAAACTGTCCTCAGTCACATTCAAGCGATGGGCTCTTGCTTCACGTACGGGAGTTGAAAAACTACCGCTCAGACCACATCTCACTCAGCATCCAGGACCATCATACCTCACACCCATTGTAGTGCGTCACAAATCGCGGCTCGTTTGATTGTCATGGCCGGTGTCGTAGCGCTGAACTTTAGTTCAGCATGTGCCGACCTGAAGGTCGGCGCTACAAGATCTCTGGCCCACTCCACCTAGCTGCGCGGATGCTCGTAAAACCCCCGTCCGGTCTTCCCCCCAAGCCAGCCGGCGGCGACCATCCTTGAATTCTGTACATCGAATGTGCAAAATGCAAGGAACTCCGAATCCTCCGTCAACCTTGCAAATCTTCCACGCGATGGGAGACTTACAAAGTTAATTGCACACTCTGAAATTGGATTTCTCCCTGCCGAACCCTCAAAACTCAACCTCCGCTTTACTTCCCGAGTATTCCCGGTTCCTGCTTGGGCCGATAAGCAATGCCGGCAAATACGAACCCTAATATGAGCAGGAAGCAGAGTCTTGACACCACGGCCATCGGGAACGCTGCAAAGGGCACTCCCTTTGGGTCGAACGACTCCTTTCCCGGAGCCTCCGCTATTAAGGGGAAGAAAAATGCCAGCAAGAGAAGGAGGACGACAAGACCGGCGATGCCCCCTCCAAACCAGATCCATCGACTGCCGATACCTCTTCGAGCAAGGAAAGTAGGGACCATCAACGATGCGATCCCGAGAACAAAGATCAATAGCCCGTTCATATACGCTCTCCAGGGTGAGATCCGGTCCGGCTCTGACTCCCACAGGTATTTGAGAAACCCCCGAAGATTCTAAGGCGTTCCCATCTGTGTCCTACCTCCTACCTATCGCCTACTTCTTAGGGTACTCGTAAAACCCCCGCCCGGTCTTGCACCCCAGCCAGTTGGCGGCGACCATTTTTTCCAGCAGCGGGCAGGGGCGATACTTCGAATCGTGGAAGCTTTCGTAGAGGACCATCATGATGTCCCGGCACACGTCCAGGCCAATCAAGTCGGCGAGTTCCAAGGGGCCCATGGGGTGGTTCATGCCCAACTTCATGACGTTGTCGATGCCCGCGGCGTCAGCCACGCCTTCCATCAGGCAAAAAACCGCCTCGTTGATCATGGGCATCAGCACGCGGTTGGAAACGAATCCGGGGAAATCGTTCACGCGCACCGGAGTCTTGCCCGCGGAAGTGGCCAGGGCGATGGCCTTTTCAACGGTTTCGGGCTCGGTTTGCAAGCCCGGCACCACCTCCACCAGCTTCATCACCGGAACAGGATTGAAGAAGTGCAGGCCCACGAACTTGTCGGGCCGATGGGTGGCGGCGGCGAGGCGGGTGATGGAAATCGATGAAGTGTTGGAGGCGAAAATCGTCTCGGGCGGGCAGTGCGGCTCGAGCGAGCGGAAGACGCCCGCCTTGACCTCGAACTTTTCCGTCACCGCCTCGATGATGACGTCGGCTGCGGCCAGGTCCGCGGCACCGGTCGTGGTCTTCAGCCGAGCTACCGCTTGCCGGCGCTGTTCCTCCGTCAGGCGCTCTTTTTCCACATCACGCGCCAACCCTTTGATGATCCGCTTCGCGCCTGCCTCGACGAAGTTCTCCGAAGTGTCGAGCAACAACACATTGTGCCCGGCGCGAAGCATCACGTGGGCAATGCCATGCCCCATCTGGCCCGCGCCCACGACTCCGATCAACTGGTCTTGCGATTGAGCGATTTGGTGATCTTCCATTTTCGTCAGCCCCCTTCTCACCAGCCGTCTTGATGTCTAACCACTTGTATTTTCATCAACATCCTGGCATAGCGAGCATAACTCGCTTATTTTCAGCAACATCGTGGCCAGACGTGAAATGTCAATTTCTTCTACATTTGTTTTCAATAACATCGCGAATGAAGGTTGCATTTTTTAAATCCTCCTTTTTTCTCAGGAGAGATTCCCGTCTTGAGCTAACCACCATGATATCAATGACATAAGATTTCGCGCGGTCTCTCGTAATCTCTCCTAACATCCTTATGTTTCTGTAACATCGTGGCCTATGGGGAGCGCGCGTGATGGCTGCGAGCACGCTTGCCCCACCCCGATGGCTGCCGCCACGGCCCGGCGTTTCCCATCCCAATATATTAGGTTGTAGCCACGGTCAGTGCAGTTCTGACCGTGGGTTCTTCATCAGGGGCATGGGGTTCGAGAGAAAAGCCCACGGTCAGTAGCATGAACCCCTATCGTGAGACAATCTGAATAACCCATGATGACCGTTCAATGTTTTTGCCTTCACTTAGACCGACCGTTTCTGTCAGACTCGCGCCCGGCTGATGAAGCGGAAGCGAGCTCTGCTGGAGAGCAACTCGCCGAGGAATAGTCAGCTGGAAACTCATCGATCCGATGGGGCGGGGGGTCCTGAGGGCCCCCTGCTTTCCCGGCCGTCAAGCTCCTGCTGTCCGCCCCGTTGCTTGCGTCCATCGGAGCGATAGATTTTCCCCTGCCTTGAAAACTCAAGGTGACGCTCGCGGCCAGGGAAGTTGTTAACGGCGCCCCGGACTCGGCCGCTTCGAATTCCACCGGCGTCCGGTAGCCCAGCGCCGAATGCAAGCGGCAGCGGTTGTAGTATTCCTCGATGAACTCGCGCAGATGCCCCCGCAAGTCCTCCAGATCGCGATAACATCGGCAAGAGATTTCCTCCTGTTTTAGCGTCTTGATAAAACTCTCGCACTGGGCATTGTCGTAGGGATAAGCCGGCCGGCTCATGCTGGCGGTGATGCCGTGCCGGGCCAGCAGGTCGGCGTATTCGGCGGCGGCGTACTGAATGCCGCGATCGGAGTGATGCACCAGTCCGGGGGCGGGCCGGCGCTCGGCCAGAGCCATGCTCAGCGCCGCCACCGTCAAGCGCGTGTGCAGGCCGCGGTCCAGCGCCCATCCCACCGCCCGCCGCGAGAATCCGTCCACCACCACCGCCAGATAAACAAACTCCTGCGCCAGCCGGATGTAGGTAATGTCCGCCACCCAGAGCTGATCCGGCGCGCTCAATACCATCCGCCGCGCCAGGTTGACGTAAACTTGCAACTCGTGCCCCGCGTTCGTCGTCGCCACCCATGGCCGTCGACGCCAGGCCAGCAACTGATCCTCCCCCATCAGACGCGCCACCCGCTGGTGATTCACTACCATGCCCCGCCGCCGCAACTCCGCTGCCACCCGCCGATATCCGTACCGCCGCCGGTGCTCCAGCGCGATCTGCTGCACCGCCGCCCGCACCGCCATCGCCTCTTCCTGTGGAGCTTTCGCTTGTAATTGCCGGTAATATCCTGCCCGGCTCACTTCCGCCAACTGGCACTTGCGCTCGACACTCAATCCGCCTTGCCCTGACTCCGTCCCCTGCCGGATGTGCATGTAGACGGCGTCTCGCCACGATCGCTCTGATCCTGGCGTCGAGCTCCGACTTGCTGCAAGGCTCCTTTGAAAAAATCCACCTCCAGC
>Ga0326728_10001549_pt1 | contig 80900 bp, 58 predicted proteins | sample MB3enrmetagenome_FD_207602 | JGI IMG/M metagenome (GOLD analysis project Ga0326728, IMG submission 207602) | Lab enriched peat soil microbial communities from McLean, Ithaca, NY, United States - MB31MN | ecosystem: Environmental > Terrestrial > Soil > Wetlands > Peat | place: USA: New York...
ATGTTCATCTTCATATTGAAGGGCCAGCCTCTCTTTTCCGAATGTCTGAGCGTTACGGAAATTCCTTTGCAAAAATCTTCCCGACCTTGATGAAATCAAAAGGCTGGAGACTGAAGGCAGGAATTCTTTACAAAGGTTACCAAGGAAAAAGTATCCTCGAATTTACCCTTGAAGACTCCGATGAATTTTTCAAACCTGTGTCCGAAAAGACCAGATTCCTGGAAGCCTGTTCTTCAGAACTTCAGCTTAAAGAAAAAAAGGAGGAATATGTGGTAGGGAAAGAAGTCAAAGCTAGATTTTCAAAAAATGAAGCTGAAACTCGGGAAGGAGATGCTGAAATTGAGACATATAACAGTACTATTGAATATATTTTTAGCAGTCTCAGTTTAGGGAGCTGGAAAATAAAAAGGGAGCCTACAATTCTCAAAGCCGGAAAATATGCCTTTATCCCAGATTTTTCTCTGCAGAGGGATGGCATGAAGGTATACCTGGAAATAGTGGGCTTTTGGACTCCGGAATACCTTGCAAAAAAGATTAAAAAACTAAAGGAAGTAAATGAACCTGTTATTCTCCTTATTAACAGGAGACTTAAGTGTTCTGAAAAGGACTTCCCTGCTCAGGAAGTGGTTTTCTTTGACAGGAAGATTCCGATAAATGAGGTCATGAGGATTTTAAAAAAATATGAAAAAAAGAGATTTATAGAGGACTACTCAATACTGCAGAAAAAGGAGATTCAGCTTTCGGGAGAACTGATAAACCTTGAAGAAATCGCAGTTGAGAAAAAAGTACTTTTAGAAGCTTTAAAAGAAGTAATTGCCGACAGGCATACTAAATCCGGGAAATGCCGAGAATTCGCGGTATCTGGAGAGTTAGAGAAATATGGAAATTATGCGCTTCTTGGAAACTACTTAATCCACAGAACGCTGCTTGAGAGAATCAAACTAGAATTTGAAAAGCCCGGCGCAGCAGAGACATATGCAAGTGCAGTAAAGGTTTTTGAGAAATTCAAGTTTAACAGTAGCCTTTATTATCTTATTCTCGAAAAACTTGGGTATAAAGTTATCTGGACCGGGCTAAGTGAAGAAGAGGCAAAAATTATAAAAATTTCTAAAATAACTGAACAGCATAAATATTAGAGAATTTGATAAACTCTTAAATTTAGACATATCCTTATAAATCGTATATAAATGACTCGAGAAAATTAGAGGTTTATAGAAACTTTCTATTATATTGATAAATGCATAGTTTCTTGTCTGGAAAACTATGCATCGTTTTTTTTCGATGGCTATGTTCGATCTCACATTGTAGCTTTTTTGGGCTTCAGTAGGAATTTGGATCAAAAGTTCTTTCAGAATAGCTGTTTTGCAAGTTAAAATGTTGTTGTCCTGATGATATTATGAAATATTTTAAAAATTTGACGACTAAAAATAATGTAATAATTATTTTGATTAATTACTAAATATAATTTTTTTAGTAGGAAAATTTACTTTGTAGAGTGAAGTACTACTCATATGTATTTTTTTAGTTATTTTTCATCATTATATATCTAAAAACACGTTAAGAAGCTTAAAATGAAAAAAATCTCGTTGAGATAAAGCAAGTAACGGGTATACATCATAACGGCTTTATAAATCACTCTATTGATGCCTTTACTCCTAGCGGGTATCTCTAGCAGCAACAGTGTTCCTATTTTAGACAAGTCTGATGAAGCAACACAAGCATATGACAAAGCAACTGAAATATAAAATCAAAACCTTTTACATTTAATCGGAATTCCTAGCCGATTCAGATGACTGAACAGTATATGATTGATACTCACGTCAATGTTGGGCATATTATCTAAAAGATAGACATATTGAAAGTGGGGTGTATATATACTCACTTTTAGGAATAACCAAACATTTTCATAGGAAAATTTTTTTATTCATAAATTCGGCTGTCTAGAGATAGGTTCAACGTTTGAGTGAATAAACTTTGACCATGTGGTGTGGATGATACCGTATCTTCGCTTCCCGAAGACCAGCGACACCAAGATCGCTCTCACGGTTGATATATTTCACTTCTCCAGCAAGAACCATTGCAGTATCCTTGCTGATAGCTTTGTAGATTCCTTCATAATCCGGCAATCCTTTCTCAAAATGAACAACTGCAGTGTCTGCATTGAGACGTTCAAAAATGGAAATGGCACCTACTTGCGAATTAACCCAAATCAAGCGGCCTTTAAGGGAAAGCTCGGCTAAATGTTCAATCGCATAGGCGGCTGCCTCTATTTCGTAGGCAAGGAAGGAATCGTTCTCACATCCTTTCCAATCACGCCACTTCGCTAGGAAACTCATTATCTTTTCCCTGTCTCTAGTTGTGATATCCTCTACCGTGTGGCTGTAATTATTCCAAAATTTTCTGATATGACTACGGATCTTAACATAGTTCTTTCCTGGGAGCTCTGCAAGGTCGGTGGCTTTGTAAACGTAATCGAAGTGGTTTCGGTCCGGCACCAACATTAGATTGGGATCGATTTTCTGTAACCACCGCGCAGTATCCGGATCAATGAACACAAGGGGTGTGTCGTCGCCCACATCCAGCGCTAGCCGTAAAAGTGCACGCATGAGACTAGGATCCCGGGGACCGATCGGCGAATGGAATCGCGTCACACCTCTAATAGTTCTTGAAATAATCACATTTCCATTTACGTAAGTATACCGGTAATGAGCAAAATGGTTCCAGCAGATCATGTTAGTGAACATATTGCTGCTGTGGATCTGTGGATAGAATGCATAATGGTTCTCGAAAAAGGCGCGGTCTTCTAGTCTTACAGGTTTGAAATCCTCCTGATCAAGCATCGCAGATTACCCCAGTATATCAAGGGAACAGACCCCTCTATATGGCCAAAGCCTAATGGTTGGGAAAGGTTTTTCGAGCTGGGCTCGGCAAAAAGGCTTCAAATACATATTCCAGACCTTCGTATTGGAATCAAGATCCTATACTCGTTCTTCTGTATTTACTCACGATGACAAGATAGTAAATGGAGCATCAATTCTACATTGCAGTGATTATATAGATATAGATATTTGCCTATTTGTTCACGATTATTCATTAAAAGTTAAGTTAATTTAACATGAAAGTACTTGACTAAACTGGCTACCTACATCCTCTATACATCCTTTTTCCATAATTACGATTATTCCATAAATTATTTTGGCATGAAAGTACATGAGATAATCATCAAGAATGCAGATGGAATTAGAAAACAAAATCTAGCGAAGTTTGCTATGGTTAGAGAAACAAATGAGTCATTAACTGGTTAAGATTTTTCATCTAAATTTGACCTATTTTTACTAGAATATACCTAACTTCTTTTGTTAGCCTGTGATATAATTGTAGCCAGGGTTACCAAAATTGCCACCAGGCTTTTTTAGCTCCAGGTATTTCTATCTGTTTTTGATTAATTAAAGTTTGCATCTGTATCTCTAGTTTCTATGTGTTTTCTGCTAATTTCAAGCTCTTTCTTCAATGTCTAATTAGGCTTTTCTAACTCTTCAGATTTTGTGCGCAATTATGCTATTTCTATCGGATCAGATGTTTTTGATAATTACATCATTATCCTTTCAATCTCAGCGTGTTTTCCCTGTGACCCCATTTCCATTTTTTTGATTTCTGTAATACGGTCGTATGACTTTTCTGTGTTACATGATTCTGCTTGATGCGTGTTACTCAGTTAGTTCTCCATTACTACCGTAACACATGCGGTTTTATCTTTGTATTTACCTTCCGCAACCCTAAGTAAATTAAATGGTGTAGATGTTAGGGATTTTAATACTAATATGTATTCGTGTTTCGTTAATCATACTACCGTGTTACACTGTATTACTTAAAAATGTAATGAAATTTTTTATTGAAATTATTCAGTTTTGAACTATGAATATTATTTGTATAGTACTGATTAGAATATTATTCTGCGTAATATATACCAAAAACGAGCACTAGTGGTAGGATCAAGTCATGTGATGATGTCAGTAATAATCATTATATATGCAAAGTTTGAAAACAAAAAATCTGTAACTTACGAGTTTTGAATCCATATTTACCCCTAATGGAAGCCAAAACTGCGAAGATACATAGGTTTCATAGCAAAATCTCTGCATCAAGTAACCGCGAAATCTCATTTTCTAATGAGAGAATAAGTGGAAAACAGTAGTTTTTACGAAACTTTCAGTATACTCTTCTGCAATAAATTAAAAACGTAGAAAATGATATAAAATCTTTTATTTTGAGAAAACTGTACTATAGTTAATCAGGTAATTTTCTTCACAATGCTTATTTTGTCGATATTGTGCTACGAATTCATAAATATTGATATTTGTAGGACTTATGAACTTGGAAAGTAAATCAAATGCAATAAAATTTGTTTTTTAACATTAGGTTTTGGATGGTTCAAGAGTTAATGCTATTTATTTTTACCATAACTACTAAAGTCCCAATTTTTAACAAAATGTGAATGGATGAATAAGGAGTGCAAACAATTTATAATGAACTTAACACACCCATAGTCATATAGGACTATTAATAGTCTTACTTAGAGAGTATATCTTCTATATATTTATTTTATAGCAACATTGGTTTGATTGTATTTGACGATAGAATATCTAAAAAGGAGATAATTCTTAAAAAATGAATAGAAGATAAACATGGAAAAAAATCACAACACGATGGTAAAAATATTATTAAATTGTACTAAACTTCTGATTTTGTTCTTGGTTATAGGTTCATCAGTAGCTGTTGCTAATGCTCTTCCCATAGGCAACCAAACATGTGGATGTGGAAACAAAACATCACCGCCATCAAGTATTGAAAATAAATTCACTGATATTGCTTATGCTACTACATCATAAACACAAAAACTTGATATATACCTTCCAAGTGAAGGGAAAGGTCCTTTTCCTGTGATTATAGCATTTCATGGCGGGGGATTTTATGAGGGCAATAAGAGTAGAGAATATACAGCTCCTATGCTTCAGGGCTTAAATCATGGTTATGCAGTGGTAACTGTTGATTATCGTTTGAGTGGCGAAGCTAAATTCCCAGCAGCAATAAATGATGCAAAAGCAGCTATTCGTTTTATTAAAGTTAATGCTGCTCAATATAATTTAAATTCTAATAAGATTGTCCTATGGGGCAGTTCAGCAGTTGGAAATCTTGCTGCCCTTGCAGACAACAACAGGTGGCACAAACAATTGCTATGATCCATCTCTAGGCAACGCAAACGTTTCTGATAATGTTACAGCAGTAGTTGATTGGTATGGCCCTACAAATTTCTGTGTTATGGATAAACAATTCAAAGAAAGTGGAATTAGAGAGAAAGTACAGTGGGTTGAAATTTATAATACCAAATATTGTTTTCCATCAAAATATTTGGGGCATAATATCTCAGAGGTACCTGACCTGTGTAAACAGGCAGCCCCTACAACTTATATAACTTCAGAGTGCCCCTCATTTTTTATTCTGCACGGTACACTGGATTCAATAATTCCAACGCAGCAATCAGTTGACCTTGCAGCTTCAATCATAAAAGAAATAGGACAGGACAAAGTAACTCTTACATTACTTGACGGAGCAGGCCACGGGGGCGTACACGTTACTTTACTTAATGAAACAATCCACTATGTATTCTATTCGGAAATGCTACAAATATGAATAAAGTATTCGCATTCCTAAATAAGTATGTGAAATAACTATGTCTACTTTGGAAAACCCCCGAATAGTACACTCACAAAAGCTTGAAAAAAAGTTGCTGAAAAGCCGGGAGTAAAAATCAGAATAACAGTGCCTTTCCATTAATTTCAACGAAGGGCACAATAATAATTGCTGCTGAAGAATCAAAAAAGAAATAGGACAATATCGATTACTTTAATGAATGTCATTATTGCCCTGAAAATTAAGTGATCAATCCCTTTTATTATCCATGGAGAGAATATCTACCAAAATGAAGTTAACAACAGTAAAATATTATTTGTACAGTTAATAAGATGATCAACCCGATACCTTAAAGCTTATTTTTCTATTTACGATGGTTGTTTGGGCTAATTAGTTTCAAGTGTTCTAGGAGCTCCAGATGTTCTAGGAGTCCCATGAACTCCATGAGCAATAGATCAATATCTTTTTCTTATTTCGTGTGGCACTTAGGAAATTAAGAGATTTTGATACAAAACATATGCTTTTGCTAGGATCACTCCAGCTGCACACAACAGATGAACAGATGAATAAATTGAATGGAACTCTGCATGAGAAAGCGGTCCACATTCAGACCTTGATCCAGAAAATAGCAGATTAAACACTAAGCTTCTACCAGAGAAAACGGAACCAAAAAACATGGTGAAAATTTTGGTAATTTTCGGAAGGTCTGATAGGGGTGAAGCCCCGATTCTGTGAGAATATTGGAATATTTGTAGAAAATATTACAGTAAAATGCATGGAAATATTGATTAAAAGAAGTTAAAGGTAGTCTTGAAATAAATTTGATATATAATTTACTAAGTTATTTATATTTGCCTATTCTTTAAGTAAAAAGTTATATTTTTCTAATTTCTGCGTTTCAATCAAAAAATGCAAAGATATCTAGATTGTGGTACATTACATAATATGTAATATTAGGAGTAAGTGTTGATGGACTTTCTATCGAATTTCTTTGGCAAAGATAATAATCATGAGTTTTTAAACGCTTGCAAATTAGGGCAGATAGAAAATGTAGAGAGATTTCTAAAAAGCAATCAGATTGATATTAATTCACAAGACGAATATGGTAAAACTGCTTTGATTTATGCGACGGATATGGAGTACAAGGATATTTTAGAGTTGCTTATTAAAGGTGGTGCCAATCTCAATATTCAAGAAGAAACTGGCGACACTGCTTTGATTTCTGCAGTAGAGATAGGCCGTGTTGATATTGTAGAGTTGCTTATTAAAAGTGGTGCTGATCTTAATATTCAAGATAAAAATGGCGAGACTGCTTTGAGGATTACGGTAAAAACAGGGAATAAACATATTGTAGAGTTGCTTATTGAAGGTGGCGCTGATCTTAATATTCAAAACAAAAATGGCGACACTGCTTTGATTTGTGCGGCCGATAGGGGACTTAAGGATATTGTAGAGCTGCTCATTAAAAGTGGTTCTGACCTTAATATTCAAACCAAAAGTCATAACACTGCTTTGAATGCTGCAGCAAAACTAAAACGTAAAGATGTTGTAGAGTTGCTTATTAACAGTGGTGCTGATCTTAATGTTCAAGACAAAAAAGGTAAAACTGCTTTGATTTGTGCTGCAGACATAGAGTCTAAGGATATTGTAGAGTTGCTCATTAAAGGTGGTGCCAATCTCAATATTCAAGACGAATATGGTAAAACTGCTTTGATGTATTCGGCACAAACTGGGTATAAGGATGTTGTTGAGTTGCTCATTAAAGGTGGTGCCGACCTTAATATTCAAGAAGAAAATAGCAATACTGCTTTGGAAATTGCGTCAAAAATGGAGTTTAAGGACATTGTAGAGTTGCTTATTAAAGGCGGTGGCAGTTTCAGATCATAATTTTATTTGAGAAACACACAGATAGCTGACTTTTCTATTTATGATTGTGATTTAGGCTAATTAATTCCAAGTGTTCCATGAGCTCCATATGCTCTATGAGTCCCATAAGCTCCATTAGTAATAGATCAGCAATATTTTCTATTCTAGGTGGAACTTAGGAAATTCAGAGATTTTAACACAAACCCTACGCATCTAAGGGTTAAGAGAATTCAAACATTTGGACCAAAACTATAATAGCTGTTCAATCATTTTGTCATGGATGCTCTAATTTATATAACGATTGCAATTCAGGTGTGTCGTCAGTGTTAAATTTTATTACTTTCTTATAATCAAAGATCGCTACCGCTTTATCGCCTTTAGCTTTTCAATGATCCCTTTTGTATTCCAACCAATGTAATTGTTTGGATCAAGCATCAAGCCTTTATCTACATAAATTTCGGTGTCTTTATTATTACCTTGCATACCCAACATTACACCTTTCTCGACGTTGTACATTGAATTATTAGGGTTTAATAAAAGTGCATGGTCAATTGCTGCGTTAGCTTCATTCATTTGAAGTTCAAGGAGCTAAAAAAAATCTTGATAGCGGTTCTGATGGAAACAACATATATTCCAAATTACAATTAAGTATCTCTTTATACTCTAAAATCACTCTACAGATGAAGAAATATGAATTTGAGTGAACTAATATACATTACAGGCTTTGCTTCCATTGCTGTCATTATTACTTTATATTACAATCGCAAAGAAACTCTTGTTACGGTGAATCAAGCTTATACTACTGAAAAAGATTTAAGTATTGCTCAGGAATGGCAGGTTACTGAAGGTTTCAATCGGGCTATCGATCAGTTGGGAAATGAAAAAATGGAGACTAGGTTAGGTGGAATATATGCTCTTGAAAGAATTTCAACTGAATCGGAGAAAGATTACTGGCCAATTATGGAAATTTTGACAGCTTACGTTAGGAAGAATTCTAGCGTTGATAATCAATTATTAGAAAGTTATTCGATAAGAGAACCTATATTCATAGATACTCAAGCTAACGAAAGTGCAATGAAACAAGGTATAGCAGTAAAAAATGTAACTTTAGACATTCAAGTAATTCTCACTGTTCTTGGAAGACGCAAATACTCCTTCGAGTCTGGAGAGACTAACAATCTAAATCTTTTTAGAACTAACCTCCAACATACTGATCTATTGAAGGCTGATTTTTCTGGTGCTAATCTTTCTGAGGCTAACCTTTTTGGTGCTAACCTTTCTGAGGCTATCCTGTATAGAGCTAACCTTTATAGAGCTGACCTTTCTAGTGCTATTCTTATTAAGGCTGACCTCTCTGGTGCGAACTTTTCTGAGGCTAACCTTTCTGGAGCTAACTTTTATAGGGCTAACCTCTCTGGGGCTGACCTTTCGAAGGCTAACCTTAGGGCTAACCTTAGGGTTGCCCATACGGATTTCCTTTCTGAGGCTGACCTTAAGGATAACCTTTCTAGGGCTGGCCTTAAGGCTGTTTTTTCTGTGACTAATCTTTCTGAGGCTAACTTTTCTGAGGCTAATCTTTCTGAGGCTAACCTTTCTGGGGCTGACCTCATACAAGCCAAAAATCTTAAAATTGAGCAACTTTCTGAAGTGAAAACACTTTATAATGCAAAAATGGACGAAGAGCTTCTCTTACCATTAAAGGAGAAGTATCCTTCTCTTTTCGACGGACCGAAATGAAGTCTTTTTATGACCATATAATTATGAATAGATCCAGCTCTTGTGAATTTATCAATGTTTGAAAGTAAACTTTTTATTATTTTCTGGTTTCCAGATTTTTGGCAGTGTACCGAAAGTTCTGTAAAATCTGATTGACTCTGTATTTTTTCTATCCTCACAAAAAAGGTACAAAGTAAATGGTTAATATCTTCTCACTCAAAAAAGATTACCTTTTTGATCATATCCATATTAATCTGTCAAATTTAATGTCAAAAATTTGATTAGAATTTGAAAAAACTAACCATCATTTGCCAGAGAATTATCTGTAATAATAGAATCATAAAAAATGGGTCAAAAAATTATTGCCTATAATATTACTTTGCTATTTATCTCAGAATGAAAATCGCATTTCAAAATAAAAATAAAATTGTCGAATCAGGGGTGTATATAATTCTGGAAAAATTTCGATAAACTCCTATGCATTTAAGTATTGGATAATTTAAATTTTTTAACAATTATTTTTACTCATGCAAACTCTTCTGATTTTGCTCTTAAAGAAGAATACAAACTTCTTCAGTCAATTTGAGGCAAACTTTTTGAAATTGATTCATTAATTTATTGGAAACTTTTTCGTATCATTTTTGAGTCCATATTTTTTAACAAAACAGTTTTCTGAAGCGGACCTGAAGCTGAATTGATAATTATGTTAAAAGTTCTATTTTTACGGCTGTAGAATTGCCTTTCAGACTTTGCACTTAAGGAACAATTTATTGATTGAATTTCTTTCAGAAAATTTCTTGGTTTTCTTGAGTACATACCAGAAAGTACCAAAGTCTGTTCAAACATAAAAGAAATTATTGATAATTGCAAAGGAAATGAAATATAAAGACAGTTGTAAAGCCAACTTGATTGTCTTGAGTTGAAAATAAAAAAGGTAATTATTCAGGACTCTTCTCTTATCCATTCAGATCTTGGATATGCAAAAGCGGATAAACTTCGAGAAAATGAAGAAAAAAACAAAAGGAATCAGGTACTGAACATGGACAAAAAGGGTTGTAAGTCAAACTTTTGGTATGAACTTCATATTATTATTAAAAGAGTTTGTATGAAGATGTTGTGTACTAATTTTTGTAATCTCCTCTATCATTTGATGACATTGAAAATAAAAGAAGTATTTTGAGGATAGATTAAACTATCTTTAAAATCAAAGAATAATGTACCCTAAAAAAATCGGGTCAAATAAAGAGATTTGTGAAAAAAATTTGAACAGGATTCTTTCGAAGGAAAAAATTAGAGGTAGAGCGGGATCCTCTATATTTTGCACTGGATCTGTTTTGCTTCATTTTCACTGAAAGTTGCCTAGAATGATATTTCTTTGTAGATCTTAACACTATTCACAAAAAGTTTGATTATTTCTGCTTTCTGATATTTTCCGATGGTTAGCTTTTGTTTCTTTGCAAAGCTACCTGAAAATAATTACTAATCAATTTTTATTTCAACTGGTCTTTCTTCAGCACAACGTCTGAAGGTAACTTCAAGAACTCCATTTTTATAGTCGGCTTTTGCACTATTTGGGTCCACACGTACCGGAAGCTCAATATCTTCTGAATATTTGAAAGGTCTGTTGATCTTTATTTCTAGGTTTTGAGCAGTCGCATGCAGAAGGATATCTTCCTTTTTAGTCTCTGGAAATTCTGCAAGTACATGTACCAATTCTTCGTTTTCAAAAATATCAATTAAAGGATCTTTTACTTCGGAGGAAAAGATCTTCTCTTCATTTTGAGAATATTCTGGAATATTTCCGAACTTCTGGAATTCAAGATCTTCCCCTGGGCGACGAATGATGGAAAATCCGTATACGAATGGGATAGACTCTCCCATTTCTTCCAGTAGGGTTTCGATTATTTCTTCCAAATTGTCAAAAAGTTCAGATCCAAAATCTTCAAAGAAATCTCTTCTTTTTCTTATGCCCACCATTATTACCTCTGCTTTTTCTCGCGCTCCCAAAAGATTAATCAATATTGATTGAGGATCGAGAGCTGGATTCTAGCCTCTTAAAAGTTACTTCCAGCACACCGTTTTTATATGTGGCTTTTGCACTCAGGGGGTCAACCTTCACGGGCAGTTCCACAAGTTCGGAATATTTTGGATTCCCATCTATTGTTTTGATGTCAAGTATTAAATCAGTTGCGTTTAATATAATATTTTCTTTCTCGATGCCCGGTATTTCAGCGATCACATGTATCGTATCTTCGGTTTCCAGGATATCAATGAGGGGTTTTCTTATGTCAAGATAACGTTTGTCCCCTATTTCTATTTGTTCGAATGTAGGAATATTTCCAAATTCTCGGACTTGGGGACCTTCTTCTCGTCTATGGGTTACAGAAAAACCGTAAACAAAAGAATTTTGCCCAAAATTTTCTATGTTTATACCAATTACCCTGTTGAGGCAATCAAAAATTTCGTCCATGCCCTGAAGAGTATCGATTCCAAAAATTTTATCAAAAAAGATTTTTCTTTTTCTCTCGTCTCTGTCCATCTTCGTCACTTCGTTATTAAATTATCGACTTTCAATTTATTGCAATTCAGAATCGATGAAACAACAAATACCTTTGAGTAGTTCTTTCAACTTCCAAAAACTGAAAAGGCTGAGATTTACCGTTCTTCCAAGCCGCAGGCTTAATCAGACTGAAGTAGACTTAGAGTATTTTTATGTTCAATTTCTTTTTCTTTCTCTCCAGCCTCGAAATCTTCTTCTTCGAGATCAGTTGAATATTTAGCAAAAAGTTCAGTACTTTGGTCATAGATCTTAAGAGATTCCTTGGATGTTGTAGGCTTTACACGGCGTATTGCCCGCTCAAAATGTTTTTTTGAAATCTTGACTTCTCTTGCCTTTTCCTCAATATCTTTCCGTGCAATACCAGGAGTCACTATCTCTCTCAGAGCTAACATTGCGGCTTCCCTGCAGATGCTTCCAATATCGGCACCTACATATCCTTCGGTGATATCAGCAAGCTCAGAAAGTCTCACATCCTCGGTAAGGGGTTTTCCCCGTGTATGGATCTCAAATATTTTTTCTCTGCTCATTTTTTCAGGAGGCTTAATATAAATAAGTCTGTCAAAACGGCCAGGCCTGAGAAGGGCGGGATCTACCATATCCGGCCGATTTGTAGCCGCGACTATGATGACATCCTTGAGCTCCTCTATCCCATCTAGCTCGGTGAGTATCTGGCTAACGACTCTTTCGGATACGTGCGTATCAGATACAGAACTTCTTTGAGGAGCAATTGAATCTATCTCGTCAAAGAAAATTACAGTTGGAGCAGCTTGTTTTGCTTTCCGGAAGGTTTCTCTTATTGCACGTTCAGATTCACCTACGTACTTGCTGAGAAGTTCTGGACCTTTAATACTGATGAAATTTGCCTCACTTTCGCTGGCCACGGCCTTTGCCAGCAGAGTTTTACCCGTACCAGGTGGTCCAAAAAGTAATACACCTCTTGGGGGCTTTATACTAACGGTTTTGAATATTTGTGGGTACTTTAAAGGCCATTCTACAGCCTCAATAAGTTCTTGTTTTGCCTTTTCAAGTCCACCGATATCATCCCAGCCTACATGTGGAACCTCAACATAAACCTCTCTCATGGCTGAAGGCTCGATATTCTTCAGGGCTTCTCTAAAGTCCTCCTTTGTAACCTCAAGGTTATCAAGGATTTCCTGTGGGATTTCTTCTTCCATATCAATTTGGGGAGTGATCCTTCTTAGAGCATGCATTGCGGCTTCCTTACAGAGGGATGATAAATCAGCTCCCACAAATCCGTGAGTTACATCGGCTATTTCACCAAGGCTTACATCCTGTTCGATGGGCATACCTCTGGTATGAATGAGAAGAATCTGCTTCCTGCCATTTCTATCAGGAATTCCGATCTCGATCTCCCTATCAAACCTTCCGCCACGGCGAAGAGCTTCATCTATTGAGTTGGGCCGGTTTGTAGCAGCGATTACAACTACTTGACCCCGGGTCTTTAGTCCGTCCATCAATGAAAGTAGCTGGGCGACTACCCTACGTTCCATTTCTCCGGTGACTTCGCTTCTTTTAGGGGCTATAGAGTCAATCTCATCTATGAAGATGATAGAAGGTGCATCCTTTTCAGCCTCTTCAAAAATTTCGCGGAGCTTATGCTCGCTTTCTCCGTAATACTTGGAAACTATCTCAGGGCCACTGATAGTGATGAAGTTGGCATCAGTTTCACTTGCAACTGCCTTTGCGATCAATGTCTTTCCCGTTCCAGGAGGACCGTGAAGAAGAACTCCTTTTGGAGGTTCAATCCCAAGCTTCTGGAATATTTCAGGATGTCTCAGTGGCAGCTCGATCATTTCTCTGACAAGTTGAATTTCTCGTCTAAGCCCACCTATATCCTCATATGAGATACCTTCTTGAATCCTAATTTCCTCAACATTTTTTTCCTTGATTATAATTTCAGTGTCCTTGGTGACAACCACAGGACCTGCAGGTTTTGTCGATGCCACAACGAAAGTTAGGGGATTATTTACAGTTTCCACCCTTATCTGCTGACCTTTGTTCAGAGGCCTTCCCTCAATAATTCTGAGGATGTAGTGGGCGCCTCCAACAAGCCTTACAGGCTGAAAAGGAGCTAGTGTCACCCTCTGAGCGTGTTTTGCCTGAACTTTCTGAATCGTGACCCTGTCGTCAATCCCTACTTTTGCATTGCTGCGCAGGTTTCCGTCTATTCGAATCCTATTTTCCTGTTCTCGTTCTACGTTTGGCCAGACGATTGCATAAGTTTTTGCTTTTCCTAAGATTTCAATTATATCTCCGCTTATCAGCCCCATCTGCTGCATTAGCCGATTATCTATTCTTGCAATTCCCCTGCCTACGTCTTTGTGATAAGCTTCAGTTACTCTCAGATTAATTTCTTCAATCATTTATTCTCAGCTCCAGTCTCACATAGTCGCCAATAGTGCTGATTATTTTTAATACTATACTCAATAAATCCTCTCTCTGAAAGGTCTATAAGACTAGCGTTGATAATGCTCGGGTGCAGGCGCAGGTTGTAGCATAGGGCAGCTAGAGTTGTTTCATTTTTTAGAAGCTCAAAAAGAAGTTCGCATTCTACAGGGTTTTTGGCAACCTCTTCAATTGAATCCATGCATAGGTTCATCATTTCTGTGTACTTGACCTGGAGATGCTTCTGCATCTGTGCAAGCTCTTTCTGCCTTTTTTTCAATTCCTGAAGTCTGCTGCTCAATTTCAGGAAGAAAAAAGATAATTCTTCTGTTGCAGTAGCCTCCTTCTTCTCAGCTACATAAGATTCTCCTATTATCTCCCTGTCAAGAGCAATGTCCTGAAGTGTCACAGTATAGGAGTACGGTGACACTGACACTTCAAGTCGCATGTTATTTGCGATATTGAAGTACTTGCGCCTCTGTTCATCAACGCTGTATTCTATTAACCCTGCTTGTTCAAGCAGATTCAGATGACTTATTATAGCTTTTGGCCCTACTCCCAGTCTACCTGAGATCTCACTTACATAGCAGGGGCGGTTTGCAAGAAGCTGAATAATCCTTCTGCGATTCTCATTTCCTAGAATGTCAAGTAATTTTGCTGGATCCATTTTTCCCCTATATTAATTGTTAAAATCTTATGAAGTATTTTGGCAACAATATCAAATTTTTACCTTCAGGATGCCTTTCGAATGGATTTTAATAATCATTAATATTTTAAGTAAATTCTAACAGGGTTACAAAAATCCCTTGAAAACTTTGGCCAGGAAACTGATTGTATATTAGTATGCAATTGATAGTAACTAATAGTTAACATGTATTATATATAAATGTACCTATTTTCCATATCAACATATACGTTGCTTCCGGATTCACTAGAATTAGTAAAAGATACAGCAGCATGAATAAACATTAAAACGTTGCAATATTTATAATTTGCTTCAGCTGATAAAGTTCTTGTATTAATGATATAAATATCTTAAATTTGATATATTTTACTAATAAATAAAGTATGCTATCACAAAAAAAGTATTATATCGCAAGAATGTGTTTAGCAAAAAAAGAAATTTAAAAATCAAAGAACATAAAATATGAAATTGAATTGTATGGAATAAATAGAAGCATAAAGCCAATTAATGCATGCATAAAAAAAAATTTGATAAATCCCTATGATTTGAATATTGCAGAGTTTAAATCTACTAATATTAATTTTTATTCATGAAAAATCTTACTGATTTTGGTCTTAAGTAGAATACAAACTTCTTCAGCTAGTTGGTGATAAACTTGTTGAACTTAATTTCTTAATCGATTGGAAATCTTTTCTTATGATTCTTGAGTCCATATTTTTTAACATAAAAGTTTTCTAAGGCAGACCTTAAACTTATGCAATCATCACACTTAAAATAATTGTTTTACAGCAATGGCATGATCTTTCCGACTTAGAACTTGAGAAACAATGTATTGATCGAGTTTCTTTCAGGAAATCTCTTCGTTTTCCTGAGTAAATACTAGACAAACCACAGTCTGATCAATCAGAAAAAGAATTATTTATAACTGCAAAGAAAAAATATGGGAACAATTGCAAAGCCAAAGTGCTTGCATTAGTTTTGAAAAATAAAGATGGGAATTGGTGAATTATAGAATACATGGGAAAAATTAAAAATCATAGCACCGTCATATGGCGTTGGTTATGCTTAAGATGTTAATAATTTTCTGATTAAAAAGACTTTATTTATATCGTAGTTACTGGTAAGTAGTCTATTTTGCTAACAAAAATATATTACCGTAGTACTACTGGAAGCATTAAAATTACGACGAAAATAGAAAAAATTAAAATGGAAAGGTAATAATTATCACAATAGTCTGACTTTGAGTGAAAATAGATTGTGGCACATTCAAAAATGAGTTAGTTTGGCTATTTAAATTTAAACTTCACTCCATATTTTCAGATATTCTATAATTTGGTCATCTCAATTAGTTACTAGTACTTGAGCATAGGATTTCGTTCTTTTTATTCAAATGCAAAGATTATACTCTTTTTTAGAATCGATCTATAACTTGTGGGCATGAAAAAATATATACAAATTTAAAATAGAGGCTTAAAATAGAGGCGGGGAAAAAAGTTTTAATCTACCCGAGTTCTTTTGAACGTTTATTTTCCCTTAGTTCTTTTGAGTGTTCACTTGACCTTATTACTGCGTTCATAAATGCAGCCCTGATTCCGGCTTCTTCAAGAGCGTGGATGCCCTGAATCGTAGTTCCGCCAGGAGAAGTGACCATATCTTTGAGTTCTCCTGGATGCATACCTGTTTCAAGTACCATTTTTGCAGCTCCAAGCACAGTCTGGGCTGCCAGTGTCTGGGCACTTTTTCTATCCATTCCTTCAAGGACAGCTCCATCAGTCATTGCTTCTATAACAGGAAAAATGAATGCTGGTCCGCTTCCTGAAAGGCCTGTAACAGCATCCATGAGAGATTCAGGCACCTGGACTGCTGTGCCAACCGCAGAAAATATTTCAAGAGTAATCTTTAGGTCTTCAGGAGTGGCATTCTTGCCAAGAGCAATTCCTGAAGCAGCTTCCAAAACTGTGGCTGCAATGTTCGGCATTACACGTATAATCCTGGTGCCTTTGAGGAGGGCATGCTCATAAGTGAAAAGAGGCACTCCTGCGGCAATCGAAATCACAAGTTTGTCGGAAGTTATGTAATCCTTTAAATCTGCGAGCACTGATTCGAGAGTATTGGGTTTCACTGCAAGAATAAGAATATCCGATTTCTGAGCAATAACAACATTGTCAGTCGATACCATTATCCCCATCTTTGCTTGCAGGTCTCTCAGAAAAGGCTCGTATACATCACTTGCACCAATATTTTCATGTTGTACGATTCCGGCTTTAATAATGCCCTTAATAAGAGCAGATCCCATTTTTCCTGCTCCTATAAATCCTATATTTCGGTTTTCCATAAATGATCCTCCTTATTTCCAACGATAAATATGATATAGAGAGGTACTGCCTATATTAATTGTAAAATAATTTCACAGAACATTCTAGGATCGAGATAAGATTCCAGGTGATAAGAAATTTATCTAAACTTTTCAAGAATATCTATGGCTTTAATTTAATTCTTCCAATATGCCAATATTTTCTTTTTTTATTACATTGTCATAATTTTTATAACCTAAAATACTCTCAATTTTGTTTGTATGGGCTCCTTTTACTTTAATAAGTTCTTGAGAGGTATAATCTGTTATTCCCTTCGAAAAAACCCTGCCTTCACATTCTATTTTTACTATGTCTCCCCTGTCAAAAATTCCCTCAACCTCTACAACACCTGCTGGCAGAAGGCTTCTTTTTCCTAGAATCGCAGCTTTTGCACCTACATCTACATGAATAGTGCCTGAGGGCCTTGAAAGAATGATCCAACGCGAGCGATTTTTCGGTATACATCTCTCAGCGAGGAAGAAGGTTCCGATATCTTCCCCTGAAATAGCATTCAGAACTACATTCTCAATTTTGCTGTTAGCAATTAACATGTAACAACCTGCCATGCTACAGATCTTTGCAGCTTGTATCTTGGTTTTCATTCCGCCTACACCCTTGAAGCTTGTAGAGTCACCCCCATAACTCTCTATTTCAGGCGTGATCTTTTCCACAAGGGACAGAAGTCTGGCATCGTTATTCTTCTTTGGGTTCTTGTCAAAAAGACCGTCGATGTCCGAAAGAATGATCAGGAGATCGGCATCTATTTTGCTTGCAACCATTGCAGAAAGTTTATCATTGTCGCCGAATATTGCTTCAATCTCATTTGTGCATATACAGTCGTTTTCATTTATTATTGGAATGACCCCATATTCCAGGAGGGTAGATATACTGTTCCTCAAGTTGAGGTAAGATACTCTATCCGAATAGAATTCATAAGTAAGAAGGATCTGAGCGACTTTTAGATCATGCTTTAAAAAAGCCTCGCTCCAGTACTGCATCAGAATGCTCTGCCCAACAGCTGCCGCTGCCTGCCTGATAGGTATTTCACGGGGCTTTGGAGCAATACCCAGTTTTTGGAGTCCTACGGTTATTGCTCCCGAACTTACTAAAATTATTTCTTTACCCTGCTTTCGAAGCTCGAAAACCTGGGATGCAATGCTTTCCATAAATGTGGGATCAATACTACAATTTTCCTTTGTATCGACGCAATTATTTTTTGTAATAGATGAAGTACCTATTTTGATGACGATTTTATTCACATCATTGAGAAATTGTTTTCTATCTGCCACTCATAAAGCCTCGTAGGGTATTTTGAAAATGTTGCTAAAATAAATTTTTAACCACAATCAAAGTTTCTATCACTTTTACTAAATTTATGCAAGTATTTCAATTCAGGTATTATACTCTCATTGCAAATATTAAAGGACTTTTAATCAACATCTCTGAATTTTGTATTAAGTTTTATGTGGGTATAGTGCTTTGCATTATTTCCGACATAATTCGCAACAATATGCCCCTTTCCCAAAAGAATATACTTATATATCAGCAGTCCTTCCATCCCCACAGGCCCGCGGGAATGGATCTTGTTTGTACTGATTCCAACTTCAGCTCCTTTCCCATAACGATAGCCGTCTGCAAAACGAGTTGAGGCATTTACCATAACACTTGAAGAGTCAACAAGTCCTGTGAACTCTTTTCTCCTTGAGGCATTTTCAGTTATTATTCCATCAGTGTGATGGGAACCAAATTTATTTATGTGATCAATGGCTTCTGTTATGGAATCAACGAGCTTTATCGAAAGGATTAGATCATTGTACTCTAGACTCCAGTCCTCTTCAGTTGCCTTTTCAAGCGGAGAAAGTCCTCTATTTGCAAGTAGAGTGTAACTTTCATTATCGCAGCGAAGTTCAATACCTGCCTCAATATATATTTCTGCCATTTTAAGTAAGAATGCATCTGCAATCCTACGATTTACCAGGAGAGTTTCGATGGCATTGCATGCAGCAGGGTACTGCACTTTGGCGTCAAAGCAGACCTTCAAAGCTGTATCGAGATTCGCATATTCATCCACATATATGTGGCATATTCCGCTAGTGTGTCCAAGTACAGGGATTTTCGTATTGTTCTGTATAAACTTGACAAACTCATTTGAACCTCTTGGAATAAGGAGGTCAATGTAGGTATCAAGATTCAAAAGGTCCATCACTTCTTCTCTAGTTTCCATGAGCTGGAAAGCACCTTCTGGCATACCACTTGTAGATTCAATAGCTTTTAAAAGAATTTTAAAAATAGTGCGATTTGACTCTCCTGCCTCGCTTCCACCTTTAAAAATAGTTGCATTCCCACTCTTCAGGCAAAGCGACATGATCTGAGGTACTACATCAGGCCTAGATTCAAAGATAACTCCTATCAAGCCTATGGGGCAACTTACCTGGTAGAGAATTAGATCCCTGTCAAGCTCAAGAGTCGAGATAGTATCTCCTACAGGATCTTTGAGCTTTATGACATCTCTTATTCCTGCTATCATCTCATTAATCTTCGAGTTACTTACTTTGAGTCTGTCTACAAGGGCCTGAGTAAGCTTCCCTTTATTTTTCAGCTCCGTTGCATATTCAAGATCCTTTGAATTTGCGTCCAGAATAGCTTGTCTCTCTTTATCGATGGCTTCAGCCATAGCCTCTAAAGCTATATTTTTTATCCTCTCGCTTAAATTGGCAAGTTCAATTGACGCTTTTTTTGCCGTTACTACTTTGTTTATAATATCTTTAGCCATATAATCACCATCTTTATTTTAAAAAGCATTAGGCTTCAATCATGTAGCTAGGAAACTAAACTCTTTAATCGTGTAATCAATTTACAGAATATTGGGCTTTATCAGGTATCTTGAGGCAGAGTGCATAATTTTCGGCAAAATCTGTTCTATATTCCTTAATTTTCTTTTTTGATTACTGTGCCATTACTTTATACTTGTTTCCTATTATCCAGTTTTCATTTATATCAATGAACATTGGGCCTGCTCATCTCAATATTGATTCCTGGTTAGGGGATGCCCTCACCATTTTGCTTCTTGTTTTGGGTTCCTTGTTAGTCTTTTCCATCATATTTGTTGTTATTATTTTTTTCCAGTGATTCTCTGGAAACTGCATATAGTTCATTATATCTTACTGAAGCTTTCAAGTGCATTAGCTGCTCTTTTCCGTCCCATACTATCAAGTTCCATAATCAGGTCATACAGTTTCTGAAGATCTCTAAAATGCTTCTTTCAATTTATCAGTCACTTAGTTTTGCTTCTTTTTTGGCACCGTCTTGAGCACTTGTCTTATTAGATGACGTGACACATCTGAAAGCTTGATCTAAGAAAGATTTTCTTACTTTTTTCTATATCACTTTACGCCAATCAGGAACTATTATCTTTACACCTCTTAAACATCTTTCTTTCAGATTATCAAAAAGATCTTCAAAAAACAAGGAATATTCAATGTCTAATAATCGTGCTTCAAGGATTTCACGGTGATATTATCTCTTACCCAAGCAGTTGAGTATGTCCAAGCCCCTCTCTGGATATCAAAAGATTATTCAAAGTCAAATATATTCATTTGTTTAGATTTTCTTTTTTCCTGGTTCCGTGGGTTTCCAACATAGTTTTTAATTACATAGGAAGTTATATACTCATTCACAGTTTCAATGTTACCGCTATCTATCAAAAGTTTATAATTCCTTAATTATTTTTAATCTCAGAATATTTTTGAAGATTTTTCTCACTCTGATACTTTTTATAATCCACATCAATCCCGAGGGGAATGTTTTGGCTCAGTACCAACAAAAAATATACATTCTCTAGATCGTTACTGATTGCATCAAACTCAAAAAAATATACGTTATCAATTTAAAGGAATAAATTTTTAAATAGTTGATGATATAATTGTTTAAATAAAAATCTTTTACGATACTTCACACAAAAAAACGTGTTACATATGTTTTATTGACACAAATTTTTGCATTACTTACTTCTATTTTATAATGAAAAGGTAGCTTAAAATATAAATCAATTAGTTAATAACGGTTATCAGAGAAGTTTCCGCCCTCGTAGTAAGCTGAGGGGTATTCGAATGGAATGAAATTATTTAAAATTTTTAAAGTATCCAAAGGTAAGTACAGGACGAATTTGACAGTGTAGCTAAAGTTCTGTAAAAAATGAATGCCTCGTTATCCTGTTCTGTCACTGCAAAAAGTAGGATGCAGAGCCAATAGCTTTACAGATAAAGCTTCTGTTTCGATTGTTTTCATTGATGTATAGGTTTTTAAGTAAAACTATGCATCTTATATTAGTTGATGCTTGTTTATTTTTTTGTTACCGCGAACCTCATAGTGAATTTCATCCCATTGTCATTTTTCAAGTCAAATTCCCCATCTAATTGATCTACAAGGGAAGCTACCAGCTGAAATCCAAGACTATTAAGACCTTCGATTTCAAGGTTCTCAGGAATGCCCACGCCGTTGTCTGAGACCTCCAGGGTAAAACCGGTACTCTTACAACAATCTATTTTGTTTTCTTCTCTACGGAGTTTGATTTGAATTTCTCCCTTAGCTCTACCGGGAAATGCATGTTTGAGGGAGTTAGAAAAGAGTTCATTAATAATCATTCCTAATGGGACTGCAGTATCCATATAAAAGAAAAAGTTTTCTTCCAGATTCATATTTAATCTGACATCGGTATTTCCAAGTCTGTATGTCAGAAAAATATTCTCAACAAGTTTCCCAAGGTATGATGAGAAACCAACTGTGTCGCCTCCACTACCTTCATGCAGTTCCTCATGTATAAGAGCCATAGAAATCACTCTGTGTTGGATTTCCTTGAAGGCGTCTAGGACTTCTGAGTCCATTATATTCTTTCGGTCTTTGAACTTTTCAGCTTGAAGGTCAAGAAGGGAAGAGATAACCTGAAGATTGTTCTTGATCCTATGATGAATTTCCCTTTTCCGGACATTTTCAATGTTAGTCAGAGATTCTTCTGCTTTTTTACGCTTCTTAATATTCTGAACTGTTGCTCCCATTTGAATAGGGATATCTTTTTTCATCAAAAATAATTTTACTTTGTTCATTGACTACACGTTCTTCTCCATTGGCTAAAATAATCCTATTATTAATGTTATATTGCTTTCTTTTAAAATTTATTTTAATTAATCCCCAGAGTATTATATTGAGGTAGTTTTTGTGAAATAGGTCATCGCTATATAGTAGCAGATGAAAACGTAAATTATATTAGGTTCTTAACATATATAATATTTTTAGTGTTATGTATTATTATATTTTTCTAGTTATTCTCCTCAATAATTTATTGAGTAGAGAAATTTCACATATAAAGAAACCAATTAAATGCACTAACATAAATTTGACTTCGAATTTACAGCAGATTCACTGCATTACCTTGTGCGGCAATGTATCGAAAGTTCAGTAAAAAATGATCGATTTTGTACCCTTTTTTCTTCACCGCAAAAACCAGGATTAATTGAGGGCGGGGACGACGGATGTATATATCCTTCCAAAGAGTCAAAAGCAAAGAAATTATCATGGGACGATGAAATTCAGACTCAGAAATGGACAAACTTCGATACTAAAATCATTACAAAATTTAAGGTAACGAGCTTAAACTGAGTCTTAAAGTTGGAGTTGAGCCTGATGATGGGATTTCGAAACAGAAGATCGAGGTGATGCAGATAGCTTTAAGAGAACTTGTTATGAACGATGAACTGATAATAGAATATAATTCATTTTTGGATTAACTGAACTTTACACTTTATTTACTTTTTATCCTACATCCAGTAGGTTGACAGTGCATTTGAATATTTTTAATGAAAGCCTTTTTCAAATTATGTAACCATATATTGGGTTGAAACTGGTTAACAACTGGCCTAAGGTCGATTATATGCTCAAATTCCAGAATGAGATTTCTTCTACTTTATTTTGTTAGCTTAGGTGACAGTCCGATCCTAAATGTAAAAAAGTTTATATTGTTAGTTGCAAGGGAAAAGATGCCTGCAGCCCATCGGAAAGTCTGCTGCAAGATAAGGAATACCTATAAATTATAAATAGATTCAATTTATTATATATTGTTTGTATATATTTTATAAGTACTAAAATTAACTAATTAGTAAGAGAATTATGTGATCCTGATATCATGAACTATCACAGATGTGGATCTTTCCCCGCCAATCAATAAATTACTTAATCTCAGCCCTACAGTAGGTTTTTTTGAGTACCCTTAGAATAATTTGACTCAAGAAAATGCCCTAAATAACCCTATAATCTTTCATTTTTTGATTTAACTAGTCTAAACCCCATCGTCACGCCTAAGCAAAATTTATGTAAATCCACAGTCAAGTTTTATGTGCGATGTGTTTGATTTTGTTTTATATGTGAAAGCATGTCTAAAAAACAAATAGTTATTCATATATATCAATTTTATATTATTTTAAATAAGTAAGTTTGGTGTAACAACATTAGTACTTTACCTATAGATACAACAGTAAATAGGTAATGGTATGGCACTTAGGTTGTTTTATGTCCTTAGCAGTAACCATAATATACTTTTGTGGATTTGCAAGTTTTATTATAATACATCGTTATTTAAAAATAAAAAAATAGGTTTTAATTAAAACCTATAAAATGATTATTAAGCAACGAGTTTTTTACAGTTTCGTTTTCAGAATGTTTGTTGTTAATTTATTTTAAATGTTGTTGCTTAAAAAATATTGTATCCAATAGTGTATCCTGGAAGGAACTTCATATTGTATCCAATATTGTATCCAATATTGTATCCACGATCATATCTGTTTATAACTCTAATTGGATATCTTACTTCACTCGGATATTCTTCACTGTATCCATTCAAATAAAGCTGCTCATCTGTTGATTCCAAATTCGGGTTCATTGTTAAGCTTATTGGCTCAACAGCTTCTTTTTTGGTTTTTTTGTTAATGCTAATTACTGATTCAGTAGTTTCATTTTTAGGTTTTTTATTTATGCTTATTAACTTACTAGTTTCTTTTTTGGCCTTTTTATTAATGCTTATTATTGATTCACTATTTCCATTTTTGGGTTTTGTATTTATGCTTAATAACTCAGTAGTTTCATTTTTAGGTTTTGCATTTATGCTTACTGGTTCAATAATTTCATTTTTGGCTTTTATATTTGTGCTTACTGCAGTGGCAGTAATATATGATGGTTTTATAAGTGTATCATTGCCATCAGGTCCCCATACATTCAATGTGACATTATAAATTCCAGGTTTCCCAAAATTATGATGAGTCGTGATACTTGAACCACTATAAGTAGTAGCTCCGGTTCCTTCATTTTCAAATATCCAGCGCCAAGAAGTAACATTACTGGTGACGTCACCAGTAAACCGCGTATATAAAGGAATAGTCCCATTTGTAACGTTAGAAGAAAAATCGTTAATTTTTATATTGCCTGCTGCTAAAGCTGCTGGCATTAAAAGTAGTACCAATAAAACCATCGGTGAAAAATATTTTCTCATATCGAATTCTCCTTAGGACTAACGCATTTGATATGCAAAAAACACTAGCAAGTCAATCATAAGTATTATGACTTAAATAATTTGAAGTTTTAAGCATATGATTTTTCAATGAATTGCATAGTCCTATATTGTTCTGATTGTCTTGCCGGTAGACTGTCGGCAGTAAGTTTTTAGATTAACTATCCCACATATAAACTTTGTTCTTTAAATACAGAATTTAAATAAGTAGGAATCAGAAAATAACCACTTTTAATGGTTTGATTCTAGAAATCATCTCTAAATTATGGAACACAACAAGCGAAAATAAATGGAAGGATATAATATTGGCTGCGTATATTCTTGAATTCCAAGACGAGATTAGATTTAATGAAGTATAAAGGGCACAGATATGGATTGTAGCACAAAAAGTCACACAAAGGAATATTTGTCTAGTATGCTTCCGAGGGTCGAAAGACGGCTGGATATGCTATTGATTCTTATTAATTGACATAATAGGTCGTATTGTAAAAAAATAAGGGTATTGATTTAAAAATCAAAATTCATTTGGATAGCTTAGGTGACCAGGTTGATCTAAAAGTACCAAAATATTTGATCCGTTCTTGAAGTGCGAAATTAAAGAATATTATCGATAAAAAAAGATATTAATACACGTGGAAAGAACATTCTTTAGTAGAAAAGGATCCAATGATGGGAACTGCTATGGTTGAGATGTAGGAACTTCTGACTGTAAAACATACATTTTGGCGTTTAATGCTTAACTGAATTCAAATGAATTATAATTATATATCGGTTAAAAATGCGATAAAGAAGAATTAGGAACTTCTGGGTCTCTCGGTAAAATTTTTGTCGAAAGGGAGGGCTAAAAAGACCAGTCTAATCCTTTCACTATAATGCCCTTTAACTTTTGACTTTAAATCTTCGGTAGTATGGAGGAGAACTTGTGTCCTTATGCTCTAAAGCGTCTATCATTGGGAAAGTACGGGAATTAATAAAATTATCATCCTTACAATTCAGAGCCCTAAAGTTTGTCCTGCTTATCGGCGTGATGAGTTTTTTTTCAGACTTCGTATACGAAGGTTCGCGAGGAATAATCGGTCCTTATCTTGCATTACTTGGGGCAAGTGCATTTACAGTTGCCGTAGTTACCGGATTTGGTGAATTCGTAGGGTACGCTTGGCGCCTTGTTTCGGGAAGCCTCAGTGATAAAACTGGTCAATTTTGGCTTATCACAATCTTTGGTTATGTTATCCAGATGGTTTCAGTACCGTTGCTTGCTTTGGTTGGGAGCTGGCAGATGGCAGCAGTGCTCATTATTCTGGAGCGATTTGGCCGGGCGACTCGTAACCCTCCGCGCGATGCTATGCTTTCTTATGCTGCTCAAGAGATGGGAGGATATGGCTGGGCCTTTGGCGTCCATGAAGCACTTGACCAATTCGGTGCATTATTCGGTCCGCTGGCTGCAGCCGGTATCCTTGCCTGGCGCGGTGACTACCGGCTCGCTTTTGCCATGTTACTCATTCCAGCTCTCATCATGCTCTCTATCCTAGCTGTTGCGCGCTTAACTTATCCCCATCCAGAAGAGATGAACGATACCCTCCCCAATTTAGAGGTGAAGGGTCTTACTTATTCTTTTTGGCTTTATCTTGCGGGAGCTGTGTTTATCGCCATTGGATTTGCCGATTTTCCTTTCATGGCGTATCACTTAGAAAAGATGTCTATTGTCTCCACTTCAATGATTCCAATTTTCTACGCAGTGGCTATGGGCATGAGTGGATTAGGCTCTCTACTCTTTGGACGCCTCTTTGACAGTGTTGGTATTATCATCCTAGTTCCCCTAACAATTATCTCTGCCCTGTTTGCTCCATTAGTATTTTTAGGAGGCTTCTGGGCAGCACTCATCGGAATCGCACTATGGGGTCTGGGCATGGGAGTCCATGAGTCGATTATTCCTGCCGCAGTAGCCTTGATGGTGCCAGTTCAACGACGTGCTTCAGCGTATGGTCTCTTCACGGCGAGCTATGGAATTTTTTGGTTTCTGGGGAGCGCATTGATTGGCAGCCTCTATAGCGTATCGCTGCCATTGTTAATCGCGTTCTGTTTGGTTGCAGAATTTGCCGCCCTCCCACTGTTTTTCCTAGTAAAAAAACAGATAAGTCATAACTTGATAGTTTGACAGTGGGATGATAAAATAGGGCTAAATTACGCGTAAGTTCATCGAAAAGTGAAATACAGAAGCAGATACTTAATTGTCTAAATCTCAATAATTCTAATTAGGCTAACGCACTTATTTCCTCCCGAAATCACGTAAGGCCAATGTTCGTTTTCTAGGTTTTCCGATCCAAAAATCTGATAAACATCCCAAAAATCAAAAATGTATGAAAATAGAATTCGAGTGCTTTGAACAAAAATTTGGATGCCCGGAGCGTGACTCGAACACGCGACCTCCAGATATCTCAGGAGATTAAAGACGCCTTATCTAAAAGTCCCTATGAGTCTGGCGCCCCAACCGACTAGGCTATCCGGGCCTTCAAACACAAATGTACGAAGCTATATTAAAGGATAGCGATCGAAGGAGTAAAACTAGATTTTTATTAAATCTTCATTCTAGACGAATACACTGCAGCTTTCTGAGGAGATTGAAACTTTCCCAAGAACCATCATAATGTAACGGATTTATATTTTGATCTACCTTTAAATGAAACTATTTCATGCAATCCATTGTGCATATAAAATAAGATCTCAAATGTTTTTTATGGAGTATCAAAAAAAATTTCATTTAGACAATAACAGAAATAATTATTTCGAATTTATATGCTTTTAAATTGGTTTAAACCCCTAAAAAGATGATTAAGAGAATTTTTAATTTTTTATGAGATTGCCCAAATTTTACATTAAGTAGACTAACAATTGACTACAATAAATTAAAAACTTCGAAAAAAGTAAAAAAATCTCCGAATTGAAAATGCTACTGCGAATCAAAATTTTTATAAAACTGCATGCTAAAAGTACAGCACTAAAACAAGGATTATAATAAGATAGGAGAATAGAAATATTTGGAGTAGATAATATTAATTGCTTCAGATAAGATATTTAAGCAGCATTATCTAAAGTTTGAAAGGAAAAAAAATCAAGCAGAAGAAAGTTCTACGATGGCCTCTGCCAGATTCCCGTTCGACTTTATTAGAGCTTCACGTGCCTCTTTTTCAGAAACACCTGTCTGTTCCATTACGAGTTTTATATCATCTGCGGGAATGTCCAGTTCTTTCGGAATTTCCTTTGCGTCACCTACAATCTGGTATGTTTCTGAGCCCTGAACATTCATGATAGTGACATTTGCATTTTCTATAATGATATTTGAGTCTGCAGTCTTTATTATTACTTCCTGAACATCCTTGAGCTCTTTGACATTAATCCCCATCTGCTTCATCATTTGCTTCATTTTAGCCGGATTCACACCCCGGCCTCCCACTCCTCCAATTCCTGGAAACATGAATTTGCTTCTCCTTTGTTGATAGTTTTTGTTTGTTCTTTTAGGTTCTAGTTCACATACTTCATCATGGTTTTATTTACCTTTAATGACATCCTCCTCCACATGTGCCGCATCCACCGGCTGTGGGGTTGCTAATTAGGAATCCTTTCCCATTTTCATCTTCAATAAAGTCAATGCTGCCCTCAGAAAAGTTCCTTTCAATATCTTTTGCCATCACGAGTTTGATCCCATTACTTTCCATCGTTACATCTTCTTCCTTTACTTCACCATCAAAGGAAAGTCCATATTGAATTCCACTACATGAAACGCCGGCAACAAATATTCGGAGAGCAATTTCGGGATTTCCTTCCTGTTCAATCAGTGTTTTAAGTTCTGAAGCAGCTTTATCTGTTATTTCTATCATTTATATACCTCTTTTTTACTTTGAACGTTTTCTAAATGGATGCCCTCTTTAATTTTGATACTATTCATCTGTTACAGCTGACAGATAATTTCCTAATGGTATATATTCTTGCATCTGATAAGTATAACGTTTATTTGGAATTAACGTTTATTTAGAACTCGGCTTTATTCTCCCGAAAGATATTTTTGTGGGAACATCTGGGAGAGCGGGACACTTAATTCTTCTGAATAAATGTTATTATTTTACTAATATACAAATATAGTATAATATAGATTACATACTTTTCCAGATAGTTTGGCATAGCTTTTAATTCACAGAAATTCGGCATCTTCATCAATAGGCTGTTCCAGGACCTTTGCGTTATAAGCATTTATTTCCAAAGAATTACGCTTTCCCTTCACTTCCCAGATAGGAATATACACAAGCTCCATGTCGAGATCTATATCTTCAGCTTTTGGGCCGATGCTCCTATGTTCATATATAATTGCCTGCCTGTCCATATTGTTAAAGCGCATTTCACGTGTATTTTCCTCAATAATTAAATCTAGAATGATCTTCTCAGCTTGTTTTCTATTAACATTCGGCCTTCTGATCTCATGCTGTACTGCGGGGATTCTTGTCGGCATTCTAAGACCTTCAATTTCCATTTCCTCCTTTGATTTATTTAGTGCGTTAAGAAAACCTTTCCCTTTGCCGGCAATACTTAAAACTTTTGATCGAAATCGTTTTTCTACCTCAACATTATATATGTATTTCCAAAAAGGTACAAATTTCAAAATTGCATCCTCAGGATTGCTGAGATAGGACTTTGCAATGTCTATCGCCTGATTTTTCGAAAAATTTGGTTCCACTGATAGTATATTAAGCATCCCGTATGAATCAACTTTGGGAATCTCAACACGTTCTAGCTTTTTTGGATTATTCATTTTCTCATAGGGCCTTAGTAGAGATTTGGCTTCAAAAAATGTATTTTTTGTCCCCGATGTCTGGCTATGGAGTGATAATAGCTCTTCGCTAGAGTTAGATCCCTGCTTGAATGAATCTTCTCCACAACATTCAAAATTCACTTCAAAAGCTGTTGAGGTGGATGAATTTAGTGTCTTACTTATTGATGGAGCTTCTGGTTCAAAATGTGAATTTTTTGTTTTTCGTTCTATATTTACGAGAATCGTCCTTCCTATCTGAAGGGCCAGATCGTCTCTGTCCCACAAATGGATCCCAAATTCAGCTGCATAGTTACTTAGTTCTCCAGAAGTTTTCTGGGTCATTACATATATTCCTTTACGACCTTCTAACTTTTCGTAAAAGGCTTTTATTTCTTCATAACCTGGTCTTGAGGCAAACCTGACATAAGCTTGATGCTGGTTTTTCTCCACAATGATGTCACACTGACTGGATATTGTAACATTGTATCCAGATGATTTGAAGATATCCACAAGAATTTTTAAAAGGTCTTGCTCCATTATTCTCACCCTTCTATATCCTGCACAGGTAAAATAGTTTATGTTTTACACTTAATAAATATAGAAGACTTTGATAAACCCCTTAATTTCTTCATATGCTCATAAATTGTATATGAATGAATCGTGAAAACCAAAAGTTTATCAAAATCCTCTATAATGATTTTATAACCTATTTATAAGTCAAGTTTATCTCTTTTAATTCTTTTTTATTATTTTTCCAAGCGTACAATATTTAAGAAATCAAATCATAATCAATTACATTATGAGTGGGATCAAGCTTGGAGCAGACTCGTTTTCAACATATGAAGACGGAATAAAGAGAGAGTGGATTATAGGAAACGGGCTCGGAGGATATGCTTCCTCTACAGTTATTGGGGCAGGAACAAGGACCTACCACGGACTACTTGTCGCAGCTCCAGAAAATTTACCAGGAAGGTTTTTGCTTCTCTCATCCCTGGATGAAGAAGTTTCTTCCAATAAAGAAATTTATCGACTTGCAACTCATAAGTATCAGGATACTATTTTTCCAATGGGCTTCAATTATCTTTCCAAATTCATCCTTGCCCCATTTCCACTCTGGGTTTATCAGTCAGACATTTTTACCGTAAAAAAAAAGGTATTCATGATCCATAACAGTAATACAACCTGTATTCTCTATGATATAAATTCCAGAAAAGAAGGAGCTTTGCTAAGAATTTTTCCTCTGGTAAATTCCAGAAATTTCCATTACACTACTCGCTCAGGAGATATCTCCTTTTCCCAGAAGCCTGTTTATACAGGAGTGAAACTAGAAAGTTCTAACGGTTTTACTTTATCTATATCATCCAATCTTCAGTATCATCCTGATCCTAAATGGTACTACAATTTTGTTTATGACATTGAAAAACAACGAAAATGCAACTTCCAGGAAGATAATTTCAATCCCGGCTATTTTGAAAGCAAAATCAAAATGGGAACTTCAAGATTTTTCATTTCTGCTTCAACAGGAGATATTTCCTTTTTTTCTCTCGATAAAGTTGATGAACTTTATAGTAGGGAAACACATCGACATAAGCTTCTCACTTTTAATTCAAAAATTAATGAAACCTTTGCCCTCAAGCTTTTGAGAGCAACGGACTCTTTTATAATAAAAAAGCCTTCCTCAGGTGAGAGTACAGCGATTGCGGGATATCACTGGTACTCTGATTGGGGGCGGGATACAATGATTTCTCTGCCTGGCCTGCTTTTAGTTCCGCACCGCTTTGATGAGGCCAAATATATTCTCCAAAACTTTTCCAGACATTGTAGAAAAGGCTTGATCCAGAATGCTTCCCTGACTCTTGGGGGAGAACCAATCTATAATACAGTGGATGCCTCTCTCTGGTTTATTCATTCTATTGGGCGCTATTTCGCATATACAAAGGATTTCCTGCTTCTAGCGGATCTCTGGAATACCATAGATAGTATTATTGATAATTACCTTAACGGCACAGACTTTGGAATTGGCATGGATTCTGATTATCTTATCCGTCAAGGGCCTCAACTAACTTGGATGGATGCCAAAATCGGAGAACTGGCAGTAACCCCAAGAGCAGGCAAAACCTGTGAAATCAATGCCCTATGGTATAATGCCCTAAAAACAGCCTCCAATCTAGGAACTCTTCTCGGCAAAGATATTTCTTCATACGAGGCTCTTGCAGCTGGGGTAGCTACGAACTTTGAAGATCTTTTCTGGAACTTGGAAACGAATTGCCTCTTCGACCTAGTATATAAGGAAAAAGGAGGAAAACAGGTTAAAGATTCTGCTATCCGGCCTAATCAGATCTTTGCTGTAGCGCTTCCTTACACTATGCTTTCTCCTGAGAAAGAAAAAGCTATTGTGGACAGAGTCGAAAAAGATCTTTTGACCCCCTTTGGGCTCAGAACTCTTTCGAGTGACCACCCATCTTATGTAGGACACTATAACGGGGATGCCGTAGCTAGAGATACAGCCTATCACAACGGGACCGTATGGCCTTGGCTCCTAGGCGCCTATGTGGAGGCCTACAGGAAAGTACACAATTATTCAAAAAATAGTTTTGAAGAGATGCGGACTCTTCTACAGGGACTTGAGATACACCTTGAAATCGCAGGCATCGGGACCATTTCCGAGGTATTTGACGGGAATTATCCTTACTCTCCAGGTGGCTGCATTTCCCAAGCCTGGAGCGTCGCAGAGATTTTAAGGGCATATGTAGAGGATGTACTTGGGATCAAACCTTGAAAGCTAAATTAGGATTAATGCTCCTTATTTTTAAAAATTAAATACTGAGTATTATGGAAAAAGCAAACATTTAATGGCTTAAGTAAAGTCTCTATAATCCCACAAAAAGGCAAATTGACTATACTCCCCGTATGCAACCAGAGGACCAAAAAATTAAGCAGATCTTTCAAAGCAGCAAATATTTAATTGTTATCCTGTTTTTCAAACCCGTTTTCAGGTATTATTGTAAAAAGATTGATTGGTGATGTAGGAGCAAATTCGAAAGAACCAATGAGTGAGCTGAAGGTGAGTTAAAGTAAGTTAAAGAAAGTGAGTTGTGAAAATAAACTATATAGGAAATGAGCACAAGTAATCAAGGTCATGTTTGCATTTGTTGATCAAAATTAAAAAAAATACATTTCAAATGTTTGGAAAAAAATAGACTGACAATTCTGTGCTCATAGTCCCCAATAACTAATCCCCAAAACCATAATTTACGAAATTATAAACTTATAATTTTTTATTCCAAAGTTCCAAGGCAAAGACTATTTAACAGCTTTATTTATATATTACTCTAATCTCGTGTTTCTCAGCATATTCGTGATCTGACTACTTTAAAATGAATATATAATATCCTATAAAGTAGTCTAAATTCAACCTTCTTAATCAATATTATAGAGGAGATGTTAGGCATAAAATCAATAATTCTCGCAGGTGGCTCAGGAGTGCGGCTTTGGCCTCTCAGCAGGGAAATGTATCCCAAACAATTTTTAAAATTGGGTAAATTTTCTCTTTTCCAGGAGACTGTGCTTCGCTGTCTTGAAATTTCCGCTGTCTCGGAAATTTTTGTTGTGACCAATGAAGACCAAAATTTTTTCGTGATTGACCAAATTAAAGAAATCGGATATTCGATTCCTTCTGAAAATATCTTAATAGAGCCTGAAAGCAAGAATACACTTCCTGCAATCTTCTTCGGAATGAAAGAAATTGAGAAAAAATTTGGGAATTCCATAGTAGGAGTTTTTTCTTCAGATCATGTTCTTGACAGATCTGCGATGAAAATAATTTCTTCGGCTGAAAATCTGACTTCTGATTTTCTTGTTACCTTCGGAGTTGCTCCCGTTTCCCCTCATACGGGATATGGCTATATTAAAACATCAGAATTTTGTGAACCGGGATATAAGGTTTCAGAATTCAGAGAAAAGCCAGATTTAGAAACTGCCAAGAAATATATTAAAGAAGGTTGTCTCTGGAATAGCGGAATGTTCCTTTTCAAGACTGAGCTTTTCTTTGAAGAAGTTAAAAAACATGCACCATCTTTATTCGCTTGTTTTGAGAAATATGATAGCATTAATGAAATTTATAAAAATGTGGAGAAAATTTCCATTGATTATGGAATAATGGAAAAATCCGATCGAGTAGTAGTTGTAAAGCTAGACCAAAAATGGAGCGATCTTGGAAATTTTTCGGCAATTTATGATGAGCTTGAAAAAGACTCCTTAGGAAACGTTGTCTATGACTGTGATCCTTTGCTGCTTAATTCTTATGGAAACTTTATATATTCAAAATGCGGTAAGATTGTTTCACTCATCGATATTAAAGACATGATTATCGTCGATACCAGCGACGCTCTACTAATTTGCCCCAAATCTAGTAGCCAAAAGGTGAAGGAAATTGTCTCTGAGCTTAAGAACAAGAATGATGAGAGGGCATATATAGGCCAGACAGTATACCGGCCCTGGGGTTCTTACACCTTACTAGAAGAATATCAAGGGCATAAAATAAAGAACATTACTGTACTTCCTGATCAGAAGTTAAGTCTCCAACTTCATTATCATAGAAGTGAGCACTGGGTAGTTGTAAAAGGTATGGCTTGGGTTGAAGTCAATAATCAGCAATTTTTCCTGAGGCCTGGAGAAAGTACTTTTATACGAGCCGGTGAAAAACACAGGTTGTCTAATCCTGGCAAGATACCTCTCGAGATTATTGAGGTGCAGTTCGGAGAACTTTTAGAAGAAGCGGATATTGTTAGGTTTGATGACGTGTATGGGAGGAACTGAGGCTAAGCTCATGATCCGGCACCATTAGACTGAAAACATTTGTTTCGCATATTCTTTCTAAGGAAACTCCTGTTATTTATATTGCTGAGAAATCAACTATAAGTCCTAATTTATGTTGGATAATCGATATTGAACCTGAATAAATTATATTTGTAGGATGCTACAAGCAACGAATAATATTATACACTGGTATATATTATAAATAGGGTAAATATTCGAGTAGTCTTGTGGGTAACTACAATTTTTTTACTAATGAAGAAAGTGCGTGTATTTACCCAACTAACTATATATAAAAATTTAGATGAAATTCTACGCATTTAAGCATTAGGAAGTTTGAATCTTTCAACAATGATTTTAACTCGTGGAAACTTTTACTTATTTTGCTCTTAAAAAATAATATAAAATTCTTATGTCAGTTGGAAACAAACTTGCTAAAATTTATTTCTTAATTGATTGAAAATCTTTTCGCATCATTTTCGAGCCCATATATTTTAACAAAACAGTCTTCTGAAGCAGACCTGAAGGTGAAGTAATCATTGTGTTTAAACTTATTTTTTTGCAGCAAGGAAAATTATCACAAGAATATAGAATCTTGTTACAAATAGCGAGAGATACAAAGATGAAAGAGGATATCAAAAGGGCGAAGTTCAGAAGAGAAAGATTGTTGAGACTGAGACATTCTCAGTTGATACACGTATAAAAATAATTAGTGAATAATCTCAATCATGGACAACGAGGATGGAGAAAGAGTACTTAGGAGCCAGTTTAGTCACCAACTTACATTTTAAATCAGGAATAAGATATCAATAAAGCTCTTGCAGGTGCTCCGTCACAATCTTCAATTTTCAGAGGCAAGCACAGGAAGAAATAAATCCCTACCCCCACTAAACTGAGCTCTAGGCATTCCACTATGTTTACGTTTCCTGAAAGGAGTATTCTGTGAGCAGGCAGAATTTTGGAATGAAAACTGTCTATTGAAAAGCTGTCTATTCCAATAGTTTTGAACTTCTTTTCGACAATCCATGATGCTGCACTTTCGTCAAGATATGTGGAGCCAATTTTTTCTCCACTATAGTCCTTATTTTGATAACTGATATCTTCGGAACCTTTTTGTTTATGAGAATATTTTTTTGTTTTCAGAAGTAGAATTGAGATCTCTTCAGAAACCCCTTCACACTGGAAAGCTTTTTTAAGAATATCAGCGGTTATTGAACCTTCCAGTGAAGAATAATCGAGAATTAAGGCCATTCCCATCAGGCTCTCCAATTTCAATTTATCAACAGATATACCATTGCTCAGGACATGAGAAGGAGCATCTACATGTGTACCTGTATGACTCCCAAAACTCAACCTAGATACCACACATCCTTTATTTTCAAGAGTACATATACTCTCAATTACAGGTTCTGGATCTCCTGGGAAGACTTTCGTAAAAGGAGAAATTGGAGTTGAAATGTCTATGACTTTTCTCTTCACCAGAAATTTCTCCATGATAAGCACCTTATTCCATATGGATGATGTATTTGTTCATGCACTCATCAGTATATTCCATCATAGAGTGAATTTTTTCGGGTTGATTTTTGCAAGCTCGTTTTTCATAAGTTACGCTCACAGTACAGATATCCTTGTATTTTCCGTATTCTTTTCAGCCGAAAACAGAGATATAACAGATATTTTCTGACAGCAATAAATCTTTGATACCTTATTATATGTTTCTGAGATATATGGTTTCTTTAATTAAACTTTCCTCATCCAGGTATAACCAAAAAAAAGCTGATTTCCCACTACCATTTAGTTGATTTTATTCCCGAAATACACTTAGTACCATTTTCAGTTTTTTTTGTTCCGCGCTTCAATTATGTTAGTTAGAGCATATTTGCTTCAGTGGATGAAGGGCAAACTTTCGTCACATTGGATAGCTAATTATGAGAACATCAACAACTTAATGACAGAAAACCAACAAATCTTATATATAAAAAAGAATATGGAGATTCAGTTATGGAAAAGCGCACTGAATACGAGACTGGCTCTTTTAGTAGTCACCTTTCCAAAGGCTGCAGGCTCTGCCAGGAGGGTGCAACAATGGTACTCTTTGTAACAGGCCTTTGCCTAAAAAGCTGTTTTTACTGCCCCCTTTCCGACGAAAAACGTGGAAAAGATCTCGTTTTTGCAAACGAGAGACCCGTAAACAGCGATGAAGATATACTTAAAGAAGCTGAGCTTATGGATGCCCTTGGGACTGGAATTACAGGTGGTGAACCCCTTCTGAAAATAGGGGAAGTCCTACACTACATTCAAATTCTGAAGTCTTCTTTCGGACAGGATTACCATATCCACCTTTACACTTCTCTGAGTCCTGACAGACAGATGCTTAAAAAACTTGCCGACGCTGGCCTTGATGAAATTCGTTTACATCCACCACAAGCAATCTGGGGAGATCTAAAACACAGTCCTTATGCGGATAGCTTACAAAATGCAAAAAAACTGGGTATAGAAACTGGAATTGAGGTTCCTTCTATTGAAGGAACAGAAAAAGTTGCAGCTTTTGCAGAATATATGGGAGTTTTCCTTAACCTGAATGAATTGGAGTTTTCCGACAGTAATTCAGAAGCTCTCCTAAAAAACGGTTTTTCCCTTGAATCAGATATATCCAACGCAGTTGCAGGTTCCGGTAAATATGCTGAAACTACTCTCTCCATATGCAAAAGAGTACATTTTTGTTCTTCAACCCATAAGGATGCAGTCCAGCTGCGTAAAAGATTTCAGCGAATTGCAAAGAATATGGCAAGAGAATTCGATGAAATCACAGAGGACGGTACTCTGGTATATGGAATTATTGAATATATAGACCACAAAATTACAAAAAAAATCCTGGATGACATGGGGATTCCATTAGAATTGTTTGAAGTAAAAAAAGGGAGAATAGAAATAGCTTGGTGGGTTCTTGAAGAGCTAAAGGAAGAGATCAAAGAAGAATTAAAATCACTTGGAGCCAAGCTTCTAATTATCGAAAGATATCCATTTGAAGATGGATTACTTGTAGAAATGACTCCTATTTAAGGATTATGTAACTGGAAAATATAATGGTAAGAAAAATAATCGAAGTTATGGCTTTGTACCATTCTACAGCAACTAAGTATATTCAAACCTCTGCGCTGTAGATCCAAAAATTATTCAAAATCAAATATATTTTAATTTATTTATATGAGTCTTTTTTTCCATGGTTTCCCTGATGTTCGACATAGTTTTTAATTACATGGGAGATTGTTCCATAATCCATAGTTCTAATGTAACCTACATCATTCCAAAGTTTACAATCCAAAAGCTATATTTTAATCTCAGATTCTTCTTTTAAGATTCTTATTGCTGTGATACTTTGTAAATTTGCATTACTCTTAAAGGAAAATATTTTGGTTCAGAACCACCGGAAAGAAGTAAACAGTCATCATAGTACTATTGTATCAAACTCAAAAAAGTACCTCTGACTAATTCGAAGCCAATATATTCAAAATATTTGATGATAGCATTGTCTTAATGAAATTTTTTACTGATACCTAATACATAAAACCCGATTATATCTTATTTCCTTGAAACAATTATTTACATGAAGTAGTTCCATTTTTACAGTTCAAAGGTGGATTAAAATATAAAAACGTTCTTTCTATTAGCGATTCTCGGGGAAGTTTTCAGCTCCATAGCAAGCTGCGGTGTATTCTACTGGAATGAACAGGGTGTTCTTCACCTTACTTTTTTTAAACATTGAAAGTATCTCATTTTAGATAGAAAGTTTATTCCAATTTTGGTTTACGAAAACTTCTGAAAATCAATAGTTGAATTACCATCATAGCTCAAAATGTGACTTTGATCATAGATACCAAATTATTTTTGGAACGGTTCTAAAAAACCAAATCTAGTACAACTTTCCTGCCAAAGGTAGTAATGAAATCAATAGTCAAAAAAGGTAAAGTGAAAAGTACTTTAATTTGTTTGTGCCTGTTATTCGAAGAATTTCATGTTCGTTTTGGGACCAACTCGCTCTTTAAGAGATAGCATAAATTAATCTTCTTATGTTTGGGTTACTGTAGCCATATATTCTTTGTTGCAATCAGTACACACATAATGCATAAATGGTATTTTACTCAAATTTGTTGCACTGCAATGTGGACATACGCGCTTTTACGCTGTTTGTTTCCAAATTGCTTCTGTTAAGGACATAATAATGACTTACAGACACTATTAGAATTTGATATGAAATTAATCTGAATTGCTTTTTAGGGACTAAATTAGTACTAAATTTTGAAGATCCCAAAAATAATAAAAAAACATTACCAATATTTATTTATTTATTTATTTATTTATTTTTTAACTTAAAAAAATTTTATGTAGGAGTAACTTTTGTTCAGAAACCATTTTTCATACAATTAACTTAAAATAACCACATCAACAAACCTAGAAATTGGTTTTTTGCAAATCATGCCAGGAAACAAGAAGCTAATACTTGCAACATCTTAAATTTTGCATATTTGGGACACAAAGCCACAGCTTTAATAATTCACCAAGATTGGAAAAAACTTTAGAAAAGGGGAAGTACCATGAAAACAAGCTTTCGGGATCAAGCAGAAGGTAAGCTCCACAAAGTGAAGGGAGAGATCAAGGAAACCGTCGGGGAACTCATCAATGATCCCCACTTGAAAGCCGAAGGTAATATTGAAAAGAAAGAGGGCAAGGCACAAGAAAAGGTAGGTAAAATCAAGAAGTTCCTGGGGAAGTAAAAAGAGCGGTATTAGGTTCCGTACCCAACTATCTTATTCCTTTTTCTGGAGATCTTTCCTTACAGTTTCCCTGTCAAAACCTATTTATTTGATGATTTCATCGGTACTTGAGTTTTGTGAAATCAACTCTCATATCAAAAAACATTTCCGCCTTTTTCGTATGATTTGCAATCTTCGAACTTTTACCAAGGACAGTGAACTGGTGAATTTTAATCCGCCAAAAATTGGGAATCATTTATCGACTTGATAATATGAAAGCTGTTGAAATTTTTGTTGTAATTGGGAGCCTTTGCCACCTCTGAATTGGCTCCCAATGTTGTGATTCAACCCTGCGATTAAGAGACAAAGACGTCTTAATTCTTAATCGTTAACTTCTCCTATATGTTGTAGCTGTATATAATATGAACGAATTTCAAATTTCCTTTCTATTAAGTCATATAGCTTTCTTAAAATATAGCTTATTTGCCATATTATTGACTTATATACAGATTATTATCCTTGTTTCATAAAATTTATATCTATTTTTTGATTATGAAGCACATTTACTCCTAAAATATCTATCTAACATATCTATTATACTCTTGATCCTTGAGATCCTAACAGATCTTGATCTTGCCCTTATTCTGGAGCCTAAGAAACAAAAAGAAGCAAAGTTTAGGGAGAAGTAGTCAATTCTCTCAATTATGGATTTAGAAGAACACACTAAAATTGACCAAAAGGTTGTCAGAATATACTTCTCTCAAATAGTATATTTCAATGAAAATTAAATATATATAATTATCTTGTATAACTTACTCTGAAACCTAATATACTATTATAATTTGCTCGAGGAATCCAAAATGGAAGAATCAACCACAGAATCGAAGATGGTAGAACTGACCGAAGCCCTTAAAAAAATGGCTCTGACCCTTGGAGCCTTCAAAGTAGGCATTGCAACGACTGAAACTCTTGCAGATGGCCCTCCGTCAGCCGATCTAACATACATGCTGCCTGAGGCAAAATCGGCAGTTGTCTTTGCCCTGGCTTTTGACCAGAACCTTATAGACCCCTATTTTAGAAAAGAGGATCATAAATCCCTTGAAACTAATAAGGTACGAACCACTACCTTTGCCAATGGGATAGCCCTTGAGATGGCAGATTTCTTAAAGCAGTCTGGATACAAAGCTATCCCTCAGTCTGCAAATTTCGTTTACCGGAGGGATACAGAAAATTGGCTGCTGGATATGCATCCTCCAATTTCCCACAGGTATCTGGCAATACGCTCCGGTATCGGGCATTTTGGATATTCAGGAAATATTATTACAAAGGAATATGGATCCGCGATTGTCTTGGCATCAGTCGTTACGGATGCGGAACTTATCCCAACCGACTCCTTGCCAGAAGAAGAAAACTATTGTGACGAATGCAAGCTCTGCCTTTCAGTATGTTCCTCTGTATATGTAGATCCACTTGAGAAAGTCACTGTAATCCTTGGAGGTAAGGAATTTAGCTATGGGAAGAGAAGAAGCAATAGCCTTTGCTTCCTTGTATGTGGTGGACTTACAGGCTTGAATGCCTCAGGAAAATGGTCTACTTGGTCTCCTGCACGCTTTAAAATCCCCGAAAAAGATGAAGATTTCATTGCTGCAATACCTGCTGCCACACAAGCTTATCTCAGCAGACCGAAATTTGAAGATGGATTTTATATATGTCTGATTCCAGGGTCCCGGATGGAATACACCTGTTCCAACTGCCATTTAGTCTGTCATCCTGATAAAGCAGTTCGAAAAGCACGATATAAGATGCTCATAGAAAGCGGAGTGGTCATACAGGAACCTGATGGAACCCGTAGAGTCGTATCTCCGGAAGAAGCAAAAGAGTATCTTAAATCCATGCCTCTGGAAAGAAGAAAACTGTATGAGTCTATTCCAGAGGAATCTCAGGTCTAAAAATAGGGGATGGTATATACTTTCTGCGCCTCTATGTTGTAGCTATGGGCCCCAAATCTGTGCAGGCGATAAATAATATCAAGCGTATATGTGAAGAATACCTGCCCGACAAATACCAGCTAGAAGTCGTCGATATCTATCAAGATCCAATATTTGCTAGAGATAGCCAGATAGTGGCAGCTCTCACTCTAATAAAAGAGCTTCCTACACCTTTGAAGAAGATCATAGGCAGCATGGCTGATACTGAGAAGGTTTTGGTTGGAATGGACCTTAAATTTAAGGCTGATAAAGATTAATCGGCTTTGAAAGGACAGGGTAAATATGAGTTCTAAAGGGAAAAAATGTCAGGAGCCTATCCCATATACTGAACTGTTAGATGAGAATCGTTCCTTAAAAGATGAGGTACAGAGTATGAGAGCACGTCTAGAGGAGGCTGATGACTTCAAGCGTGCAACCATTGAGGGAGATCTGGATGCCATTGTATTCCCCAAACCAGAAGGGAAATTTGATCTTTACCTTGGATGGCGCAGATCACGCATACCGCACCTTAGTGGAGGCGATGAATGAAGGCACAGCCACCCTTGGCTTCGATGGCACCATCCTCTACTGCAACCGTCACTTTGCAGCACTTCTAAATATTCCTTTACAAGCTCTAGTAGGGACATCTATCTATCGATTCATTGCACCCGATAGTGAGATCACTTTTAAGGCAGTCCTGGAGCAGGGCATGGACAGGGGGGAGGTCAATCTCCTGGCTAAGGGTGGAATATCTTTGCCTGTGTATCTGTATCTGTCTATCAGTTCTTTGCAGACAGAGAAATCTCCAAATGCTTGGTGCCTTGTGGTCACAGACCTGAGAGATCAGAAGAAAAATGAAGAGATAATCACTGAAGGACGCCTGACGCAATTAGTTATAGAACAAGCTAGTGAAACAATAATAGTATGTGACACGTTAGGGAGAATCATTCGCTTCAGTAACAATTTGTCTAAGCTATGTGAGTGTGATCCGACATTCCAGAGATTTGAGGATATCATAGAGTTACGTTTCTCAGTAGGGAAAAGTGTCGGCAAAAGTATTTTTCCAGTCTCCTCTTCTCTAAGGGATCTACTATTATTGGAGTGGAAGCAACCTTTGAACTTAAGAATTGTCAGAAATTCTACTTTCTCTTAAACTCAGAATCTCTAAAGAAAACAGATGGAAAGGTTATAGGTTGTCTAGTAACTCTCACAGACATCACCGAGCGCAAGTTAATGGAGACGGCATTGCTAGAGAGCTGGGCGAAGCTGGAGGTGGCTTTTGCCAGCATGACCGATGTGGTGTTAATTTCCGATAACTATGGAGGTTCATCGACTTCAATGACGCATTTGCAACATTCCATAAGTTCAAGAACAAGGAAGAATGCTCCAAGATCTTCGATGAATACCCCGACATTCTGGATGTGTTCATGGCAGATGGGATACCGGCACCATTGGACATGTGGGCATTGCCGAGGGCTTTGCGGGGAGAGATGATCACTGATGTTGAGTACATTCTGCGACGCAAAGACACGGGTGAAACTTGGGTTGGGAGCTACAGCTTCGCTTCAATTCGTGATAAAGATGGCGCAATCTTCGGGTCGGTTGTAATAGGTCGTGACATTACCAAACGAAAGCAGGTTGAAGAGGAACGAAAAAGACTGCTAGACTGTATTCAACGTGAGAAAGATCAACTGTCTGCCTTGATCAACAGTATTGCTGATGAAGTCTGGTTTGCAGACTCTAAGAAAAATTTCACATTGATTAATTCCTCTGAACTTAGAGAGTTCGGCATCAATGTAGGGGAAGATATCGATTTAGAAAAATTCACTTCGAGCCTAGAAGTCTATCGTCCAGATGGTAGTCTTCGCTCGGTAGAGGACGCTCCTCCCCTCCGTACTCTGCGGGGTGAAATCGTGAAGAATTATGAACAGATAGTTCGCATGCCTACCAACGGAGAGTTGCGCTATCGACAGGTGAATGCCACCCAGGTGCTAGATCCAGAAGGCAATCTCATGGGGTCGGTATCCGTCGTTAGAGACATTACCGAAATTAAAAAAGCAGAGAAGGCTTTGCAGGAGAGTGAGGCCAAGTACCACGACCTGTTCGAGACGGTACAGGAGGTCTTCTACATCGATCGGCTCATCTACGATGAACACAGGGTAACGTCATCGACTGGATTTTCGAGGATCTCAACCCTGCTAGATTCGAGCTCCTCGGGCTGAAAGATGTTGACGAGGTAAAAGGGAAAAGAGGATCAGAAGTGCTCGGCCGCGAAGTAGCTTCATTCTATCTTCCCATGATCGAGAAAGCTCGGCGGTCGAGCAAGGCGGTTCAGTTTCAGTATCACAGCCCTTATGTGGACAAGGAATTCCTTACTTCGTATATTGTTCGTGGCGATCGCCTCATTGCCGCCCAGATGGATGTCACAGAGCACAAACAAATGGAGGAGGCTCTACACAAGATTGAAGCAAGTCGTAAGGTTGCAGAAGCTGTCGATGTTGAAAGGCGACAACTCTTTAAAATGCTGGAGACGCTGCCGATAATGATATGTTTGCTGACACCTGACTATCATATTGCTTTTGCGAACCGCAGCTTCCGTGAGAAGTTCGGTGAATCTAGCGGAAGATGCTGTTATGAGTATTGTTTTGGACGCACCAAGCCATGCGAGTTCTGCGAATCATATAAAGTACTTGAAACAGGACAGCCCCACTATTGGGAAGTCAACTTCCCTGATGGAAGTGTGATTGAAGCCTACGATTTCCCGTTTACAGACATTAAAGGTTCGCCTATGATTCTTGAGATGGACATTGACGTCACTGAACGCAAAAAAGCAGAAGAAGTTCTTAGGTTATCAAGTATTTACAATCGTAGTTTGATTGAAGCTAGCTTGGATCCTTTAGTAACCATTTGGCATGATGGTAAAATTACTGATGTAAATATTTCTATAGAGCTTGTTACTGGTTATTCACGGGACGAACTCATTGGTACCGACTTTTCGAATTATTTCACTGAACCTGAGAAAGCAAAGAAAGGGTATCAAGAAGTGTTCAAAGAAGGATTTGCGTCTGACTATGCGCTTGAAATTCAGCACAAAAGTGGAAGAATAACACCTGTTTTATACAACGCTTCAATTTATATGGATGAATCAGGTGAGATTATTGGTATTTTTGCTGCAGCACGTGATATTACTAAGCTTAAAAAAGCAGACGAGAAGATTCAAGAACTGGCGAATGCTGTAGAGTCATCGAACGATGCTATCATAACTGAGTCTCTTGATGGTATCATAGAAAGTTGGAATATGGGAGCAAAGAAAATTTATGGTTACTCAGCAGAAGAAATTCTGGGAAAAGATGTATCAATACTTGAACCTGATGATCTTAAAGGGGAAATAAAACGGTTAATTGAAAAGACTAAACAGGAAGAAAAGATCAAGCATTATGAAACTTTACGGTTAAAAAAGGATGGTACAATAATAAATGTTTCAATTACTCTTTCTCCAATTTTTGACTCATCTGGAAAGTTTGTATCTGTCTCCTGTATTGGCAGGGATATAACCAAAGGAAAAGAAGCAGAAGAAAAGCTTCAGGAAAGTGAGGAAAAGTACCGCAACATCGTAGAGACAGCAAACGAAGGTATACTCATAATTGATGAGAAGCTTTAGTTACTTATGCTAATAAGAAACTGACGGATATGCTTGGATATTCTCTTGAAGAAGGTATTGGCAGACCGATATGGGGCTTCGTAAGTGAAGAAAGTAAGGATGTTGTCAAACTGAATCTGGAAAAGAGCCGGCAGGGTATCAATGATAGCTATGAATTGAAATTAATAAAGAAGGATTGCTCATCTGGATGGATTCATCTAAGTTATAAAGCTTTTTTTAATAAAGATGGCAAGTTTGTGGGTTCTCTGAGCATGCTCACTGACATCACTGAGCGTAAAAAAGCAGAAGAAACTTTAAAATTGAAATTAGAAGAACTTTCCATCTCAAATGCAGAATTAGAACAATTCGCTTACGTTTCTTCTCATGACTTACAAGAACCCTTGAGTATGATAACAAGTTATTTGCAGCTTTTACAAAGGAGATATCAGGGTAATCTAGATGATAAGGCTGATAAATACATTCATTTTGCTGTTGATGGAGCTTATCGGATGCAAAATCTGATAAATTACATTTTAGAATTTTCTCGAGTGTCTGCAAGAAACAGAGAGTCCAAACCTACGAATTGCGAATTCATTTTGAATCAGGTATTATCTAATTTAAAATTATTCCTGAAAGAAAATGAAGCTACAGTATCTCATGATCCTCTACCTGTGGTAATGTCGGATTCTACCCAGCTAGTTTAGGTATTTCAAAATCTGATACTCAACGGAATAAAATTCCACAGTGAAGAGGCACCAAAAATTCATGTTTCTGCAGAGAAAAAATGAGTGAATGGGTATTTTCAGTGCAGGATAATGGAATTGGAATTGATTCGCGATATTTTGAGAAAATTTTTGAAATTTTTAAACGATTGCATAAAAGGGAAGAATATCCTGGAACAGGAATAGGGTTTGCAATTTGTAAAAAAATTGCAGAAGGGCATGGTGGCCGTATATGGGTAGAATCTGAATTAGGTAAAGGTTCGACTTTTTATTTCACTTTACCAATCAAACCAGCAGGGTTTCAAAAACTAACTTTAAACACATAAGAAAAACACTTTCAAGTTTAAATTCAAGTTTGTCTATTAAAGAAGTATGGTAAATGAGAACATAATTTTTCTAGCTTGAATTTGTGAAGTTACCATTGGGATTAAATCATTGTGACTCCAATAAGATTCGGTTTAATTATGGATGAAATGGTCGAAATCTTACTTTTTGAGGACAATTTTGGAGATGCAAGTCTGATTGAAGAGATGCTTGAGGAATTCTCCGACTTCCCATATGAACTTATAAACGTTAAAACACTGAACGAGGGTTTGAGTCTTCTTAAAGAATGTCTATTTGATGTAATATTGACAGATCTAGGCTTGCCAGATAGCGATGGCATCGACACTTTTCTTGATATTCATGCAAGGAATCCGAGAATTCCGATCATAATCTTTACTGCGTCAGATAATGAAAAAACTGGGATTGATGCTGTAAAGAAAGGTGCTCAGGATTATTTGGTCAAAGGGCAAATAGACAGTAGATTATTGAAACGTTCTATCCAATATTCTATTGAACGCAAAAAGATAGAAGAAATACTCGCAAATATCGAGATTGCTCGTAAAAAGGAAATTCACCATAGAATTAAGAATAACTTACAGGTAATATCTTCACTCCTTGATCTTCAAGCTGATAAATTCAAAAACAAAATGGTAGTGACGAGTTCAGAAATAATAGCTGCTTTCAAGGAAAGTCAGGATAGAGTAATATCTATGGCCCTTATCCATGAAGAATTATACAAAGGTGGAAAGATCGAAGATCTAGATTTTTCAAAATACGTTAAGAAGCTGACTCAAAATCTTTTCCAGACTTACAAGCTCGTAAATACCATTATAAGCTTAAATATGGATCTGGAAGATAACCTTTTCTTTGATATGGATACAGCAATCCCATTAGGAATGATTGTTAATGAACTTATTTCGAACTCCCTTAAACATGCATTTCCAGGCAGAGACGAAGGAGAAATTCAAATTAAATTATGCCGTGAAAAAACAGGGAAATATATAAATCATAGAGAAGAAAGTAAAAATAAAAATTGTAATACTACCAGTTTCATTTTGATCATTTCAGATGATGGGGTAGGTGTACCTGAAAACCTTGAGATTGAAGATATTGAAAGTCTAGGATTCCAGCTGGTAACTTCTCTTATGGACCAGTTAGATGGGGAACTTGAACTTAAAAGGAACAATGGGACTGAATTCACTATGAAATTCACAGTAAAAGAAAAAAAAACAAGAATCAATTAAGTTTGACCGCAATGTCTATTATATTTGATTTTGTACCTCAAGTGCGCAACCTATTTTACTCAAAAACAAGTCGAATACAGAAATTAGTGGTGAAGATTTGGGCAGAATTTCCACAAAAAAAATCAGAGACAAATTTGATATTTGCCATTGCCTACAAGATTTTCGTTTTCAGAAATATCAACAAATTTCCATTCTGGATTAGACAAAAATCTTGATTACAGCAGAAAAATAGTGAACTTTGGTTTCACTCATAGTTTTTCCATTATAAATATCTATTCCATTTATGAATACCAACTAGATCTAGATGGAGCACCATTTCCCAGAATGCTGAAATTAGCTCTCCCGAACTTCTCAATTTTAGAATTTATATCCCGAAAGCTGTCTGAGTAATTGTATTTTCAATTTCAATTCTTAGCTCATCTGGGATCCCCCTGATTCCAACATCCAGGAATCCGCGAACGATCATACCAACGGCTTCTTCTTCGGGAATTCCCCTGGCCATCAGGTACTCCACCTGATCTTTAGCAATTTTTCCTACGGCTGCTTCGTGAGTCAGCTCAATATCAGCTACATTTGCTTCAAGGATTGGGATTGCCAGTTGGCTTCCTTTGTCAGTAAGAACGAGTCCCTTGCATTCCAGATGCCCTTTAGCGCCATTTGCATTGCCTATCATCTCTCCCCTTGCAACTATTCTTCCGCCAATTGTAATCGTCCTTGAAACTAATTCAGCTTTGGTTTCAGGAGCATTGAAAATCGCCCTGCTTCCAAGATCAAGCTCTGAACCTGAATGAGCAATTGCTATGGTATTGAGCCTGGCAACAGCTCCTCTTCCATCGAGCCTGACAGTCGGGTAGAGCTGCACAGAACGAACGGGCTTGAGGCAAATGTAATTGCTTATATAAGTTCCTCCTTCCTCCACATGAACTACTGTCCTGGGCCTGACTCCGATTTGCTCAGCCCAGTTGTGAATCATTGTGAAGCTCAGAGTAGCTCCTTTTTTCACGTACATCTCGGAAATTCCAAGATGTAGGCCTTCTTCTACTCCTTTTTTGGAGGTACAGCCTGTGATAATATCAAGACTTGCTTCTTCCTCAACGACTATGATATTATGCACTGTCTGAGTTATCTTTTTGCTGCCCAGCATAAGGCAGGTCTGAACTGGCATAGAGGACTTCTTACCAGCAGGGACACGAACAAAGTAACCGTCCGCATCTTCGAGATAGGTTTTTGAAGTGTATTTGTCAGTATCCACCTGCACGAGTTTCCAGGAGTAATCTTTCAGCCACTCATACTTTTCCATGGCTTTGTGAGTGGACATAAGCTCCACATTTTTATCTCTGAAGGAAGAGTGTGAGATCGCATTGTCCAACATAAGGAAACTTCCAGATCTTCCTTCTTCGCTTGGTACTACCCCTACTTGTAGCAAAGTTTTTTTGCTTTCCTCGTCAAGTGTCTGGAGATTTTCAATAGGTTTGCTAACCTTAGAACCTTCCTCATACTTTTCAAGCTCAAAGTCCTCGCCATAAACAGCCTTTTTATTGGCTGAGCTTTCAGCTCTCTTTTTCAGGTTCACATCATCAGTCTGCATTTTATACACTCCTCATACCCTTTATTTTTGATTTCTTCCAGCATTTTGAGAGGATTTCCGGAACACATAATTGTCCCATTGCAGAGGATGTATCCTCTATCTGCTTTCACATAATCCAGTATCCGACCTGTGTGAGTAATAATAAGAGCAGATTTTCCCATCTCACAACTTTCGCCTGGACAATTCAGGCCTTCTTCAAGCAGGCTTTTTATTGTCATTCCAACCTGTTCTATGTTTACAAGGTCAACTCCAGATTCAGGTTCATCCAGGAGATAGAAACTCGGATCCTGGGCTGCAAGCTGCAGAAGTTCGGAGCGTTTGATTTCTCCTCCTGAAAAACCCACATTTATATCTCTATCCAAAAAAGGCTTCATAGAAAGTTTTTCGGAAAGCTCTTCAGGATTTTTCTGCCCCTTGGATGCCACTCTTATAAGATCTTTTAGTTTAATCCCGGACATATCTGGAGGGCGTTGCATCATAATTCCGAGTCCACGACTGGCTCGCTCATCAACTGGCAGGTCGTTAATTTTTTCTTCATTGAACAGAATCTGGCCTCTCACAACCTTGTACTCACTAAAGCCCATAATTGTTCTCATTAAAGCTGTTTTTCCAGCTCCGTTTGGCCCAAAAAGCACATTAGTATATCCTTTTTTGACTTCGAGGTTTATGTCATGAAGCAAAGTTTTTCCGTTGATTTCGACAGTCAGATCCTCTATTTTCAGCATCGACATTTTCTCCTTTATCCCATTTTTGACGTGGCTCCATTTTTATTTTCTTTCATATCTTTTGTATCTCAAGAAAATAATCATTCAAAATACCATTTTATTCAAAAAGTATGAGGTTTTTATCATTTTATGGGTTTTTGATTTATTGCAATCAATTATTAGGGAATTAATAGTAAATTTTGGCGATTCCAGAAGGGATTAAAAAATTTCAACCATATTGATAAGGTAGAAAAATTGCAGAAATTGGACCATTCTAGATATTGCTTGAATTATGGTTTCTTGCCGATCTCTATTATTCCTCACTAATTTCTTTGTTTAATTTGGAAGACATCCTATTTCTAATTATACATTTTCCTCTGAATATATAAGTCTCGTTTGAACCTTGGTATCAAAATGCAACAATATTCTGAAACAACTAATTTGAGTCTTATCCTTGAGTCATTGATCAAGATAGAAAATGAAGGAATAGACCTTTTAATTTCCTGCAACTATCCAACTAGGAGGAAAAAATATATACCCATCTTTACTAAGATTCACTTAACAAATTTCGATTGGCTTTTTTTCTTTAACTGTCGACTATTTATCATGCTTTCTATTTTCCTGTCAGTCAGTGATTCAAGCATTATTGTATCAAAATAGATATCAACAAATTGATTTTAGGCAGCCGGACTAACTACAATTTTTTTCTCGGTTCATTTCAGTTCGTACCCTAAATTATTGATCAATTTTAAACAAAAAATAATATATTATCCTCAATATTGTGAAATTTTTCAGAAATTTCTTTCTATTCCCATATGCTTCTAAGACCTATAGATATTTCTGTAGGTTCTTTTGCTTAAATAATAGTACCTCTTTTTCAATTTATAGAGAATTTCGATGAATCTCTGATTTTCACGAGTCATTATATACCATTTTATAAGCATATGATGAAATTCAGGGGTTTATCGAAATCCTCTATATTTTTAAATATTCTGAAAGAGAGCTCCATATGTGGTCCCATTGTCTGTGGGAAAAAATAATTTTTTGGATATATCTAGGATAAATATGGAGCTACCTCATATTTTGAAGAGAAAAGTTTCATCCCAACATGTATAGAAAAGAAAAAGCTTGTCACTTATTTTAACTAGGCATAAAATCTCCAGCTCCCTACAAAACTCTTAGCTGCATTATCATAGATTACAGTAATCTAAACACCTGCTATTCTCAGATTTCTGACATCGTTTTATATTCCAGAACTGTAGAAACTGGATTTGTTTCGATTCTAATTCCTGTCTCTTCAAGGGCGCAGATTCCATTCATTCCTCCTACGATTGCAATTCCGAACTTTCCCATCTCAATAGGTGCCCCGAGTAAAGACTCATCAATCTCCCCAGGAGGGAAGAAGCCTCCTAACCCCATTTTTTCTGCCTGTTGAATAATTTCTATGACCCTATCATAAGCCGATAAATTTATCTGTCTAACATTTGCAAGAATTTTACCTCTCCCCATCTCCACCACTTCGAGAACTGAAGTAGGTTTCCGTTTCATAAAAATTTGTATTGGATCAATTGAGGTTCCGCTATAAGAAATTAGATCCAAAAAGTATGAAGGCTTTCGGTTTTCTATTTGGAGAACTCCACCATAGGAAGGTTCTACAGGAATGCCTGATTTAAGAAGAAGTCCATCAAAAGTAACACTGCATACTGTAGCCATTCCAACTTTTCCCGGAGGCAGAAAAATTAAATCTTCGTCTTCCTCAAAAATTCTTACTTTCGGACTTATCATGTACCCCGAATGTGCAATATATGATATCACATCAATAACGGTTTCTAAATCCTCTTTAGCAAAGTAAGACATATTTACTGGTACTAACCCATCCATGGTCTTTGGATTAATGGTAGTTCTAAATGCCATCTCTTCTATCTGGGATATCACAAAACCAAAGCGATCTCCAATGAGGGCATCACTCATTTCACTTTCTCCCAGTTCAGTAAGTGTACGGCCTGCATACCCGTGTTTGCGTGTGAATCCTCTCTCATCCAGGATCCTTAGATGATATCGGACAGCACGCTCTCCTATATCATACCCCCTATCGTTCAGTTCATCAGCTATAGCTCTGGCACCTATAGGCTTGTCAGTTTCGTTAATCACCCTCATAATTTCAATGAGTTTTCGCTCGATTTGCGGGTCCATCATGTATAACACCGTTATTCTGTTATCATACCATAAACTTTATTGATAATCTTAGCAAAAAACTAAGACACACATTCTAATTTTTTTAAATAATGTATAGAATTTCAATAATTCCCAAATAATGTCATATGCTTATAAATGGATTATAAATGACTCGTGAAAATAAGAAGTTTATCGAAATTCTCTTATTTTATAGACACATTAGTTTGTGTGACGTAACTCTCTTTTATAGTACAAAGATAGCTTAATATATAAATCAGCCAGTTAATAACGGTTCTTTAGAAATTTACCATCCCTCAGAAAATGGAGGGTATTTGGCTGAAATAAAGTTGAGATAGTAAAGATTTTTTTCTCTTCTTACAGGCCTGAAAATTTGTGGTAAATTAAAATAACTGGAACGCCTTAAAGAGGAATAGACAAGTTTGAATTTCATATTTAGAAAAGGCCTTTCCTGATATGAAAAAGATTTTAAGTTTACCATCTGTCTTTTATTCAAGAAGTACCTCTAATTTTTAAACTGACCTATAAAATTTAATTATAGCCAATTCTAGGTCCTTCACATAAAAATGCATAGATATTTTTTTATATAGGACTCACGCAGATGAATTCCGAAACAAATTTCAATCGGCTTTGAAGTTAAAGCCATGCTTAAGAAAATTAGAGGTTTAATACCACTGATTTCTTATTTCAATTGCATAAGTCCGATTATAGTTACAAAAACTTTCAACTACCTGCAAGAACACTTGGTACGATATGTATGATCCAAATTTCAACTGTAAGCCACCTGAAATTCTGGTTCCTGTAGGCGGCCAAAAAGCTCTCCTCGCCGCAATCAAAGGAAGAGCCGACGCCATATACCTTGGGGTCGGAGAATTTAATGCCCGCCAGGGTACAAATAATTTTACCCTCGAAGAACTGGAAGATGCAGTTGATTTTTCCCACTCGCATGATGTTTCTGTCTATCTGGCACTGAACATCCCTATAAAACAAAAAGAACTTCAGCAAGCCCTTGAGATAGTAGACCACGCATACTCTGTTGGAGTTGATGCAATTATCCTGCAGGATCTAGGTCTCCTAAGTCTTATAAAAGAAATTTATCCCAACCTTGAGCTGCATATGAGTACGCAGATGACTATCCATAACAGTAAAGGAGTTGATTTTGTTGCAGATCTGGGGGCAAAAAGAGTTATAGTCGCAAGGGAGCTCACTGCAGACGAGGTAAAAGCCATTGTGGATTATTCAAAAGTGGGTATCGAGGTTTTCGTCCACGGATCTCTTTGTTATTCATATGCCGGAAAATGCCTATTCAGCAGTTTAATGGAAGGCAGAAGCGCCAACCGGGGAGCCTGTGCTCAGCATTGCAGACGCCGCTACAGATTCCTGGTAAACGGTATAGAAATTGATGAAAGAAATATTAGAGGGAGCTATCCCCTAAGCTGTGCCGAGCTTTCCACCCTTACTGGACTTGAAAAAATAGTAAAAACTGGGGTTATAAGTCTTAAAATTGAAGGCAGGATGAAAAAACCCGAATATGTGACAGCGAGTGCTGCTGCCTACAAGGCTGTAGTTGAGGACATTTGCAATCCAGAAAAGAGTCCGACAAAAGAAGAGCTTGAATCAAGGGAAGCAAAGATTGCAAAACTCTTTTGCAGAGGCTTTACAAGAGGGTTCATACTTGAGGAGAGGGATGTATCACACCCCAAATACAGCTCAAACTACGGAGCTTTTCTAGGAAAAGTCCTAGATATTTTCCGTTCAAAAATGAACACAAAACTTACAGTCAGGCTAGATGAAGATATCCAGATCAAAGATGGTATCAGCGTCTTCATGGGGGAACGAATGATTGGCTCTGCAGTTGCAGGCATAATCACAAGTAAAGGCGACCATGTAAAAAGTGCAAAAAAAGGCGAAAAAGTAGGGCTTGAGATCAGCTCGAAAACTGGAAGGGCAATACAGATAGGAGACGAAATCTACCTTACAACAAGCACACAACTACTGAATGCCCTTCAAAAAACAAAACTGAAAACTTATCCCGTGGACCTGAAAGTAAGAGCCAGAAAAGGAGAGCGGTTCACAGTTGAAATTAGAGAAAAAAAAGGAAAAAGAAGTGTAAGGAAAGATTTCTTAATTGCGGAATTTTCAGATGACTATATTGTTCAAGGAGCCGATAAAGTTCCAACCTCCTCCGAGCAGATAAGAAAGGTGATGAGAAGCCTTGGAGATATTTCATTTGAAGCTACAGATATCTCAATTGACGCTGACGAAAATATTTTTATCCCGGTTGGTGTGCTGAAGAGTACAAGGCGAAAGGCTGCAGACCTTTTGTTGGATAAAATCCTTAAGGTGCATAAAAAAGAGCAAAAACACCCGCTTTTGAATAATTTTAACTACCTGTGTGTTTCCAAAAATGTTGAGAATAAAACAAATGATAGTAAAGGAAATAATATCAAAGATGATAGGAGCAGGGACATAACTTCAAAGAAAATCTTTCTTAGCGTTGAAGTGGATGAAATCTCCTCGTTATTTGAAGCTGTAGATAGTGGTGCAGATATTATTTATGTCCCGATTTCAAGGTTTGAAGAGCTGAATACCCCTGAAAACACAGAGAAATTTAAGAAGCTAATAGCAGAAAGAAATGAAATTGCCTTTAAGATTCCCCTCATTGCTCATGACAGAGAACTGGACGAACTCAAATGCCTTATGGAAAAAGTAAGAGATGCAGGCTTTAGTATAGCATGTTCCGATCTAGGAGCTGCACAGCTAGCAAAAACCCTTTCTATGCCCTATGTTGCTCAGAAGGACTTCAATATTTTTAATTCTTTTACAGTCAGCATTTTCTACCAAGCAGGAGCGTACAGAGTAACACTCTCAAGCGAACTGAACCTGAGTGAAATAAAAAACATTTGTGAAACACTTCATACCTGTGGTGAAGTAGGGCAAGTTGAAATTCTCGCTTATGGTAGAGAACTTATGCTGATTACAGAAAATGATCTTTTAAAGCCTCTCATTAACAAAAAAATCGTAAAACAAGATAGCGAAGTTCATCTTCTTGACCAGAAAGGCTCCAGCTTTCCCATTAAACGGATGGGCACTCGAACTTTAATCTATAACTCAAAAGTACTCAACATGCTAAAATATGTCAAAAATTTAGAAGGGGCTGGAGTGGATGTTATTCGGCTTGATCTATCACTAAACAATGGTGCTGAGATAAAAGGAATCGTAAAAACATATAAACAAGCTTTTGCGGTAAAAGAGGGAAAACTAAGTGCAAATGGAGTTGAGTATACAACAGGACACTATTTCAAAGGAGTTTAATAGAGGATTCTGGGTAAGTATTAAAAGAAAGTTTCGATAGAGGAAAACAATGTATCTAAATTTATCAAGAAATCCACTCAATCCAGTCTTCTGTGAGTATGCAATACACATTAACTTGTCAAATTACTCGATTATTAAGCTTTGTTTGCAAGGGAAAGCAAAACTTGCCTAAAAATTGACTGTCTTTTATTTATCCCCAAGCTGTCAAGTTTTGTTATCCTGAAAAGATCTCGAATTAACTGTTTTAAAGTGAATTCATATTTTACGGTAGAACTCAACGCCAGAAAAGTCAGACTGATTATCGTTCAAGAGAAAATGAAGAAAAAGTCTCCAATATAGTTGAGATCTAGGGATCTCAACTCGCCGACTTCAACATATCTTGAAGGAAGCTTTATGTCGATAAGGAAGCTTTTGTTGGCATAAACTTTAACTGACCAAAAAATTATCTGATTATTAAATAAAGTTAGTTGAACAAATTTGTTCCGATCAAAACCAATTTCACTACGAATTTGGAGCTTGTTACCTTGAGCAATTCATAGAAGCTCAGGACAATAAAAAAGATCGAATACTAGAACCCATAATAACCTGCTCAATAGAATATTGCTATTCAATAGAGCAAAAAATGTCAATAGCTGACCAATTTTCCCATTTTTATCGGTTTAAATCATCCACCTTTTCATATAACCCATTTTCTGCAGACACACACAAGAATGTCATACGTTTTCTCAATATGATAGTAGCTTAAAAAGCAATCTTCCAATGAATAAATAGACGACGGTGGCTAAATAGGAAACAAATTATATATCTGCGTAAATCTGTTAAATGTAGGCTCCATCATTATACAAAGATCCACATCAAAGGGGAAAGTTATAGATTGAAAGAAAGAATGGAACCGGATATAAAAGCAGCAAATCTCTACCATTATTTTGGAGTGAGTCCATGAAATATTAAGTAAATTTTATATCAAAGGCTGAGAAATTTAAATCGAACAAAACTGAAAAACTCAAATCGACATTAACAGTAATCAATCTGTAAATTTTTCGATTCGGTTCATGAAGAAAAATAAAAATATTTGACAATTCACTGTACTCAGATTAAGTTAAATCAAAGTTTTCGCTTTTAAAAACCTGGAATCCCTATCAATTTCTTTGCCCACTTCAATTTTTTTTTCTTTATTGGGTTCACAAAGGGATCCTCAAAATCAAAACCTGCAAGCTTGATTTTATTAGCTCCAAATTCTCTAGCTACAAAAACACACCTATCTCCATCGCTAAATCCGCCGAAATTGTACACATGATCTAAGGGCCTGGCCTGGGTTGTAGCAATAAAGCGCTGGAAACGTGGTACGTATTTCTTAAGCTTATCGATATTACTCCCATGTGCATGAATCAGAACTATTGAGGCCTTTTCACAGGCAAGGATTTCTTTTTCAATATCAACTTCGGAATTACCATCAAGGTCGGTACAGATGACTTCAGGCACACGGCCAATATCCATCAAAACGGCAGCAGCTCCATCAGCTGCGATTATCACAAAAGTAGAAAGATCGATTTCTGAAAGTTCATTACTTAGTTTTTGGGCGTTTCCACATACCAGGATGGATTTTCCGGAAATTACAGCTTCAAGTTCAGAAAGGTTGACAGTGTTATTTTTAATCAACATGTTGGAAAGGAATCGTGCAGCTTCTTCATCGTTTACGCGGTCAAACCCGAAATCTTCAAGAATTTTTTCATAAATAGGCTCCCAGGCAGCAAAGTCCACGTAAATCACTTTTTTCCTATTGTTGCAATTTTTTTGAATTAGATTTAGCATGAAAATCCTTCTAACATGCAGGTACTTTCATCCATTTGTGCCCGTTATTGAAGGATTTTATGTTCTTTTTCTTTGAGTTTCAACATTTTGGAGTTATTTCTTTGCAATGCCCATCTTCATCGCAATGCCTTCAACGTCCCAGTTCTTTACAAGGGCCCCTGAGATATCAATGTCACTGCCAAGATCAAGGACATCGACTCTTACTTCTTCTGCAATCAGGTTTTCCATGGTTTCAATTAGATTTAAAACCCGTTTGTCTTCGATCCTGACAGATGCGCAAATGCTTTCGTCTATGACAAGATCGAGTTCTTTTCGCATTTCTTGGAGCCTGCGTATGACTTCCCTTGCGTATCCTTCAGCTTCTAATTCTGGAGTGAGGTTTGCGTCCACATAGACAAAGCCAGCATTTGACTCGGCACTGGCTATGCCTATAGGAAGAATTTCCTTGAAGTTCACCATGCCAGAAGTAACTATAGCAGTTGACCCATCTTCAAGGGTTAGTTCGAACTCATTGGTCTCAGAAAAGGCTTTCTTTAGGGCAAAGCCATCGATTTTCTGGAGAGCAAAAATAACTTTCCCTGCGTCCTTTTTAAAAGCAGGACCTATTTTTCCAGGGTCTGGGATCACTTCAAGGCCGAGTTCATCCCACCACTCACCCACACTCATCAGAACAATTGCCTTGGAATTCGTCTGATCCATAAGGACTGAGGACAAGCTCTTGACAGCCTTTGCTGAATCCTCACTGCAAGGAGACACTATTATTCTTGATATAGGCCATCTGAGTTTCCGTCCTTTCTTCTGGCGAGCATTTGATGCCGCTTCCACTATGGAGCGAGCTGTATCCATAGCTGCTTCAAGACCACTGTCAAGGTAAGTTTCATTGACTTTAGGCCAATCGCACATATGAACCGATTCAAGAGCATTTGGATCTACATTCAAGATGAGGTTCTGATACATCTCTTCAGCCAAATAAGGCATAAAGGGAGATATCAGTTTTGTAAGAGTTATGTAAACTTCGTAAAGCACACAGTAAGCTGCAAGTTTATCAGGATCATCAGCTTCGATCCAAGTTCTTGGCCGGATAAGCTGGATATACCAGCGGGAGAGGTCTTCCATAGTAAATTCCAGGATTTCACGAACTGCTTTATGCAACAAATAACCTTTCATGGCTTCATCTACTGCTTTGATAACAGATTGAACTCTTGAAAGAATCCATCTGTCTTCCTCACGGAGAGCATATTTTATGGAATCAATGCTGACCTGCAGAGGATCAAAGTTATCAAGTGCCATATATGGCAGTGGGAATCTAAAAACATTCCATAAAATATTTATTGAGCGGTGGATGGTTTCTACTTCTTCGAGGTTAAACTTCAGGTCTTCCCATGGAGCGCTTGATGAAAGCACATAAGTACGAAGGGTATCGGCCCCGAACCTGTCGATAATATCCAGGGGAGAGATCACATTTCCATAGCTTTTGGACATCTTCTTTCCGCCTGCGTCCAGGGTAAATCCATGCATAAGTACACTTTTGTAAGGAGCCTTTTCAAAGCCTACTATGCTTGCTCCAAGCTGGGAATAGAACCAACCGCGAGTTTGGTCGTGACCCTCAGTTATGAAATCAGCAGGCCACCATTCATCAAAATTCTCCCGAGTCTGAGGAAACTTGAGGGTTGCCCAGGAGGCAACAGCTGAGTCAAACCAGACGTCAAATACATCTTCAATGCGTATTTTCTCTCCGCCGCACTCACAGGGAATGATGACTCTATCCACGTAAGGACGGTGAAGTTCGATATCTTCGCCTACATTTGCCTTTTCCAACAATTCAGCTTTGGTTCCTATTATCTCAAGATTTCCACATTTCCTGCACTTCCATATTGGGATCGGGATTCCCCAGTATCGCTGCCTAGAAATGCACCAATCCCTAGCGCCTTCTACCCAAGTTCTGAAACGTGCTGAGCCTGCCCAGTCTGGATACCAGTCTACTGCATCGATTTCTTCGAGCATTTTTTCCTTAATATCGGTAATTTTGAGGAACCATTGTTCTGTCGCGAGATAGATGATGGGGGTCTTGCAGCGCCAACAGTGTCCGTACCTATGCGTGACCGTTCCTTCTGCAAAGAGCCTGTTGCGTTCCTTTAAGTCTTTAATTACAATTGTATTTGCTTCCCTGACGTTTTTGCCCTCGTATTCACCCGCTTCACTTGTATAAGTACCATTTGATCCTACGGGGCAGAGAATCGGAAGGCTGTATTTCATACCAAGGTTAAAGTCTTCCATACCGTGTCCTGGTGCAAGGTGCACGCAGCCTGTATTTTCTATGGTTACGAAATCCGCAAGATAAATTCCATGCTTAATTTTATTCTGGATAGGTACCAAATCCCCAACAGGGCTTTCATATTCCAGTTTTGTTAGATCCTCTCCGGCCATTGTCTCAAGTACTTCATAGTCAATATACCTGCCCTGTTTGAGGACATTTTTGATCATGTCTGTAGCTGTAATAAGTATCTCTTTTGAACCATTTTGCCTGATTGCCCTGAATTTTGAGTATTTCACATCTGGGTTCACAGCTACCGCTACGTTTGCCGGAATTGTCCAGGGAGTCGTTGTCCATATAACTATGAAGGTGTCTTCACAATTTTTGATCTTGAATTTTACATAAATCGAAGGGTCTGTCCGCTCTGAATATTCAACCTCTGAATCTGCAATTGCAGTCTCACAGCGGGGGCACCAGTTGACTGAACGCTTGCCGACATCCAGTAAGTCTTTTTCGTAGGCCTTTTTGAGTGTCCACCAGGCAGCTTCGATGTAATCGTCTTTTAAGGTCATGTAAGGATCTGTCCATCGCATCCAGACACCAAGCCTTTGGAACTGTTCAGTCATTGCCTGCTTCTGTGTAATAGCAAATTCCTTGCATTTCTCAATAAAATTTTCTACCCCAAAGCTCTCTATATCCTTTTTGGATTCGAAGCCGAGAACTCCTTCGACCTTGACCTCGATTGGCAGACCGTGCATATCCCAGCCAGGCCGCTCAAGGATGTAGCGGTTGTTCATGGAATAATAGCGAAGAATGGAATCTTTGATGATCTTGTTCCAAGCAGTTCCAAGATGTATATGTCCAGTAGTATACGGGGGACCATCAACAAAAAAAAACTTTCTACCGATCTTGCGTAGCTCCCTGGTTTTCAGGTACGCATCACTGTCTTCCCAGAACTGCATTACTTTTTTTTCTATCCTTCCTGCATCGTATTTGGCAATGATTTCTTTTATCATATGAGAGTCTCCCTGATGAAGTTAGATAAAGTGGAAATTCGATAAGTTTAAGCTAGATCTTGCAATTGCTCTATAGCTACTGGTAATTAACTACTAAAGGTGGATTACTGAATAAATCTGTTATCTACTGCATATATTCTAAATCTCAAATAAATACCTGAATTGAAAAATATCCGTATCCGATAAAACAAACTTTGTCCGGTAGGGGATATAAACAGATCTTCCGCATAGCAATCAATTTATCCAGTAATTACTGTACATAATTTAAGCTTTGTTATAACGTGAACAGAAAAATCATTCTTTTGTTTTTCTGGTCATGTCCACAATTATTGATCAATTCTAAAGACACATGGAGGCATTTTTAGCATATATAATAGTGTATAAAGGCTTCATTTATGGGAAAGTGAAAATTATTGAGTTACTGAACATAGTTAATGTGAATTCTTTTCAGGATAAAACAAGTTACAGAATTCTGAAATAAAAATGATTTTTTTTGATTCCATAAGATATCAAAAAAATCTCAGTTTTTTTATTCACATAGCCAACTTGCATAAAGTTCTCATTTATTTTACATGCAGTTTTGCAGGAGATTCAAGCTCCAGCTTTTCTGAGCTGAAAAATTGGAAGAATAAAGTTTTGGATCCCAGTAGTATAAGTTGAATTTAAAACTTTTATTTTATATCTCAAATGCAGGAGTATTACTCCTTTTTTAGAATTGATTATATTACTCATGAACAAGACACAAGTGCGTAAATCCCACCAAATACATAAATCATCTCTTTCTCTTATTTTTTGACCAAAGCGAAAAGTTTTAATCTTATTGACTAGTCATGCATAAATATCTCATATGGAATCTAGCAATTTTATATGGGTTGAGTGTATAATAGGAAGAGAATCCTAGAGGTATTTTAATGAAAAAAATGTTAAAGATCATAGGAATGCTTATTGTTATAGCTGTTGTTGTCTTTTCAGCCGGCTGTGCCAACAAAAAGACAGAGACTACAAATACAACAAACACTACAAGCACTGCAACAAATTTATCAACTGAAAGTGGACATAACACCCCAGTCACAACTGAAGTTCCAACTGGAAACGTAACTACTGAAAGCAAGACTACTACTAACGTAACTACTACCAAATAATAAATAGCTACTCAAACCGTAACTGAGTCTGCAGTTGGTTATAACTTAATTGCTGACAAAACATCTGAAGATGTAAGCGTAACTCAATAACTGAAAACTTTGCATCTGAAGATGAAGAAACTGAAGCTCAAATAAGCAGTAGAATAAAGGAACCACCTTAGCAGGCTCGGCAGCGTGCATATTTTTTTATAAAATCTGCTCTATACACCTTAATCCAACATTCTGCAGATGTATACAAATATATATTTTTTTTACCTATTTGCCCACTATTATGCATTGAAAGTTAGATTAATTTTCAAGCTACTGGCATACTGAAAAAGTAGATAGAATTCTTGTATGCATCCGCAGAATGTCGGGAGATATTTTTTGTACAATAATAGTTCAAGTGTCAAAGGTGATGAATAATTCTTCATTTTCGGTATTAAAATTTAGGTCGTATCCTTTGATCATTAGCAAATCTAAAAAAGGAGTATACATCCCATTTTTGAAGGCTGCCAAATGGTTTCTGAAAAAAAAATTAGGTTTTATATCAAATGGAAATTGTACTGTCACACTAAAGTATTAAATGCCTTCATAAAAATTTGAAGACGCAGGAAATGTAATCAGATCCTTCGTCCTGTAAAACATCTCAGGAAATCAATTAAAAAGATATGCTGAGCACAGACATGGAAACCTTCTCAAAAATTGATTCGATATCACACTCTAACTTTCTTGCCATAAAAAGTGCCACGATCCGGATATCCACAAGGTAAGAAAGCCTTTCCTGCATGGAGTTAATTTCAGATACAAGCTTTTGTCGATTTACTCCTGTATTTTTAGCAATGAACTCTAGGATTTGCTCAAAGGAGATATCTTCCTTGAGAGGAAAGAGTTTCCCTCCAGGGTTTTCTTGGCTTTCAAGAAAGTTTTCCGACGGTTTAAAGGTATTAGGGAGCTTTATACCTTCAACATCGAAGGCAGGTGTAAGAGCACCTTTATTAAGGGAGAGCAGGCCTACTTCAAGAGCACGGTATTTTACTTTTGAAGCAATTTTTGGAGAAAACCATTTCAGGTCAAAAGCTAGTGTAAACTCGAAATCCTTTTCTGAAAGAAAAATTGCATTATTTTTTTTAAAAGGAATTGAAACTACACGTCTAAGCTCTTCCATTATTTGCACCATTAAAAAAACTGATACTTTGAAGTAGATCAAAGTATAACAAAACTTCGGTATAATAGGTTCATGATACAATGTATCCCAGTATAATCAATTATACGGTGGATCTCGATATAACAAGCTTCTTGGGCGCAATTCAGAGAAATGTTAAAAGCTCATGTGCGAATTCTCATTTTGAGCTTATGCCGAAGCAAGATATATCTCCAAATTTATTTAGCTACAATCGATTATAATGTCATTTTGCAAAAATTTTAAATTATTTTTGATGTTAATTTCTGCTATTATTTCTGCTATTACAATTGTAGAGGCTTGCTTTTCTTCTCAAGGAAAAGTTCAAAGTGTTACAAGTTTGGCATTGAGTATTCCCGGTACACTCCGTACTTCTTCAAGGATCGGTTCAGGGACTTCAGAGTCTACATTAAGTACCATCATGGTAACGCCTCCGATTTCAGATCTACCAACCTGCATGCCCGATATATTAATATCGTTTTTACCTAGAACCATGCAGCATGGTCCGATTACATTCGGCTTATTAATGTGCTTGGCAAAAATCATACGTCCTGCAGGGAAGATATCCATCTTGTCCTCGTCAACTGAAATGATCTTTGACTCATCTCCAACAACAGTTCCAGCAACTAGTTTTGTCAGCCCACTGCTAATAAGCCTGATACTAACGGTTGAAGAGTACTCCTCAGAAGATTCGGATTTACTTTCTACGACCGCAACCTTTCTGGACTTTGCAAGGGTAGGAGCATTGACATAATTAACTCCGGAACCAAGAGCCATTTCAAGCAACCCTTTGAGAGCAGAAACAGTAAGTGGTCTGGTATCTCTTCCGGAAATTTCTCCATTGTATGCGATTTCTACCTTTTCATAATTTCCATCTGCAAGCTGCCCTGCAATTTTGCCCATGATCTCCGAGAGCCTGATGTAAGGGGCAAGGATCGCCATAGCTTCTGGCTTTATTGATGGAATATTGATTGCATTCTTTGCAAGCCCTCCTGTAAGGACAGATACAATTTCCTTGGCAATATCTATTGCCACATTGACCTGAGCTTCCTGTGTGGAGGCTCCAAGATGAGGGGTTACTATGACGTTGTCAAACTGCAGGAGAGGACTGTTAAAAGGAGGCTCCTCAACGAATACATCTAACGCTGCACCCCCTATTTTTCCACCTTCAAGAGCCTTTGCTAATGCTTCTTCGTTGATAATACCACCGCGTGCGCAGTTGATAATCTTTACACCGGGTTTCATCAGGGCAAACTGTTCTTCATCGATAATGTTTTTGGTTTCTTTAATTAAAGGAGTATGCACCGTAATATAATCAGCTACTTTTGCGATTTCATTGACTGTAGCAAGTTTTACACCCAGCTCTGCAGCTCTTTTTTCTGAGATAAAAGGATCGTACCCTATAAGGTTCATTTCAAGTCCCAAAGACCTTTTTGCGACTTCAGAACCTATTCTTCCAAGACCTATGATTCCCAGGGTCTTACTCTTGACCTCAATACCCGTAAATTTATTGCGCTTCCATTCTCTTGCTTTCAGGGAGGCATTTGCCTGAGGGATGTTTCTGGACATTGCCATCATCATAGCAATAGTGTGCTCTGCTGCCGAAATCATATTGCCTTCTGGAGCATTAGTCACAATGATGCCTTTTTTGGTAGCAGCATCCACATCAACATTGTCAACTCCGACTCCCGCCCTCCCGATTACTTTCAGGTTGTCAGCAGCTTCGATAATTTTCTGAGTGACCTGAGTCCCGCTTCGTATTACAAGGGCATCATATTGTTTGATTTTACCCACAAGCTCGTCCTCTGAAAGCCCAGTAGACACGTCAACCGTAAAATGTTCTTTTAAAATATCCAGTCCTTCATTGGAAAGTGAGTCGCTGACCAATATTCTCATGTTAATTTCTCCAATAAATAAGATAAACTTGATCCATTAAATTTTAACAAAGAAATAAACCAACTTAATCACACTTAAGTATTATCACCTATATTTAAAGCAAACGTTAATCATCTCGGTATTTATCAAAAGTTATTTTACCCTACATAATCAACTGATGAGTCTGATTATTCCTATTTTCGGTTCGTAACACTGGCCACCTGCAAGGAGAGAACGAACAACTTCATCTATAAATTGATAAGTAATCCCATTGGAAATTGCTGTATCCACAAAAGCTGCGTAGTCAACTCCACTGTGTCCCCCCATTTCTCTGAGTAGCTCAAGCACAAACTCTTTCTGATCAGCCTTGGATCCTGCATTACCCTCTGAATCAAAGTCCAAGGATCTGAGACCTTCTCTGATTGAACTTCGAAGCAATTTCACAAATTCCTGAGGAGAGCGTTCCTGTTCAAGGGCAATGGAAATACCTTCTGCAAGATCTGAAGAAATCCCTCTCTCGAGCAAGTATGCCCTGATTTTTTCTCCACGATGTCCGCTAGCCAGAGCTTCCGAGAAAGCTTCGAGTCTCTCAACTGTCTGCTCTGCAGTATCTACAACCCACCTAATTCGGATCTTTTCGTCAACTACATTTACTTCTTCAGCCCGAATAGAGACATAAAAAGATCCAGGTTCTGGTTCGTAAATCCGAGCTTTGCCCGTGAGGGCGATGAAAGCTGGAATTTGGACAGTCGAAAAGAAAATAGATGCTTCAGGCTGATACTGTCCGGCATATACCGTAAAAGCTCCTGTAGGATCGACTATCCTTGCTTTCCACGTTTCATTTAGTGTGCCTACACTGTCGAGTTCCGTGATTACTCCAACAATGAATACACGGTTGAGAATAAGGCCTAGAGGGCTAATAAGCAAATTTCGGGTTTTCGAATCAGCTGCTTCAGAATCAGATATTACTGATTTTTCAAGCTCCCTAAAAGCTTCAAATTCTCTTGCAAAAACTCTTTTTGCAACTTCTCGTTTAAGCAAAACCTACTCTCCCACTTGAAATCTGTGAATTTCTGTCCTTCCCATCTTCTTCATCCGGCCCGAGCCTGTGAAGCAATTCCACTACCCTTACCACAAGATCATCTTCAGGCACCCAGGCTTTTTCAGCTACGAAGTAAATCCCATATTCACCTTTTGAGGAATTCCCACGAACTGCAATGTAGCGGCCTGTAAGGGAATATCTGAGATCTTCGTAAACCGCATCTTTCGAGACATCCGAAAACATTAGCTTTTCGGCTTCTTCAAGGGTTTTCCCATAGATAATTTCCGAAAGTTCTCTAGGAAACATAACTGAAATGGATCCTGTTCCGTCATCAAGTATGGCCTTGATCCGCATGTCCCTTAAGCCTTCTACCTTGCCATGAACCCTGCAGCTTGCTTTTTGAATCGCACGGCCACATTCTGGGCAGCGGGAGATAATCCCGGAGCCCTGCCTGACTGAAATCACATTTCCAGCTGTGATAACATCGAACATGATGCCTTTTGAGACTATTTCTTCGATTCTCATAGGAGAAGGGTCTTTTCCCGCGGATTCGAAGGTGAAGGCAAGTTTTCTGGCCTCTTCCAGCTCAATAGAAGAAACTTTTGTGCTGTTCATGATGTTGACTGAAGGCATTCCCCTGAACATTCGGATCTGAGCTCCCTCTATTCGGATTATACTCCCGATATCAATCCCAGGAAGCTCAATCCAGGATGTGAAAGGCAGCCTTCCGGTCTCATCTGCGAGAACACCTGATGCAACTCTAGACTGGCGTCCTTTGACCAGCACCTCCTTGTTTGAAAACTGAAGCACGCAGGCTACAGTCCCAACGGAAAAATCTGCAGCTCCAATATCTAGCAGCTTTTTTGGCTGGCTCTCGGAAAGCTTAGATAGGTGGAGAAGCGACGAGTCAGCAATTTTCGATACAAGACACTGTTTCCCGATAAAAAGCCGAATCTTATTTTGCCAGGTGCGCGTATAAGCGTTTTTGATAGTGACTATATCTCCGATCGAGCCTGGAAGATTTTTCCATGAAGAAAACATAACCGAACCTGTTTCATCTGCAAGGATACCGACATAAATTTTAGAAGTTCCTTCCTTAGTTCTATCCTGATAACTGATTGTTTTTTCTTCAAGGTCCAGGATACTGCCAATGATTTCAAAATTCTTCAGGTTAGCTGAAAGATCCTTTACCTTTAGAACTTTCTTTTTTCCTCCTAACTTGCTGAGGATACTTTCTTTTGCAACATCTTTCGGCATGCTAAAAGCAAGAAGTTTATTAAACTCTGCACTGATACCAGTTTTTTCAAGATCTCCACGTTCCCTGTTTAACTCCTCGAGGTAGGGTACAATCTTTTCATCCATTTTTAAGCCTCCATTCGAGACAATAATAAAATAATTCCTATTTTACAGTTTTTCGGATTTCATGATATTTCAGGTTTGATTCCGGACTCCTTAATCAGTCTTTTGCAATAAATTAGGTTCAAGAGATAATTTCAAGAAACCTCTTATTTTCAAGAGTCACTTATACACATAAGCACATGACAAAATTGAGGATTTGTCTAAATCCTCAAGAATAACACTAATAAGATACAGATTTTTAGGTAAATACAAATTTCAAGTTAGATATAGATATCCAAGTTCTTATAACAACAATTTTTTGCAATTGTGAAACCTAAGGATTTTGTAACTTATTAGATTTGGATCTCGTTGGATTTATTATCTTTGTTTTGGGAATCATGATTGGGAATTATAATTTTGGAAATAATATCCTACTTTCTTCAGATGTATGCAAGAATGCCATCTATTTTCTCAATATGACCGTATCTTAAAAATTAATCTAACTTTCAAAGAATGATGGCAGGTAAATGGGCAATAAATTGCTTATCTGTGACATCCACAGAATGGAGGTGTGATAAATTGCAAGCTAATAGCTGCAAAGTGATAAAGAATAGGGAAAATTCAGATTTATCTCTAATTTTTTACCGCAAGTAATCCTATCCAAATCTTTCCCACTAATTTCTGTAGTTGACTCCATTTTTATCGGATTCATTATTCTTTGATTTTAAAGACAGCTTCAGCTATCCTAAAAATAATCCTTTTATATCCAATGTCATCAATAGATAGAGATTATAAGACAAAGCTGTATACAACATCTTCAGATTCACTCTTTAACATTAATGACAAGAACTTTTCCTGCTTTTAATATCTTTTCGTTACTGCATAAATTCGTTTCCTTGTAGCTCTTTTTGAGCTCCCCCTCTTGTTTCTTAATACATCCTTATTCCCAGATGATGTTCTTTTACTGATCTTTTCATTGTTGCATCATAACCTTTTGATTTTGCTCCAAAGTATTCTCTGTCTCTTTAAACGACTTATTTTTTTATTTTCAAACCAAGGCAACAAGTTGGCTTTGCAACTTTCACCATATTTGTTCTTCTTTGCAGTTATCAATAATTTTTTTCGGATTGACTAGATTGTGGTACTGTCCGCTATTTGCTCAAGAACACCAAGAAATTTCCTGAAAGAAATTGATCAATACATTGTTTCTCAAGTTCAAAGTCGTAAATACTATGAAATTTCTTTAAAACAATATTTTAACATAACGATTACTTAAGCTTCAGGTCTGACTATGGAACCATTTTGTTAAAATATATGGACTCGAAAATGATACGAAAAGATTTCCAATCAATTCAGGAATCAATTTCAGCAACTTTGTCTCTAACAAATTGAAGATGTTTGTATTCTTCTTTAAGAACAAAATCAGAAAAAGTTTTCATGAATAAAAATTATTGTTGAGAGATTTTAAACTCTTAAATATTCAAATGTATAGAAGTTTCTCGAAATTCTCTACAATTTATCATGATTCCTCACTTAATCGAAGACTCATGTAAACTGATTGCAACAAAAGATTATAGGAAGATTGATCCATATTTTCGGAAAGAATTATCAGGAAAATTGGACAATAGAAGCAATAATCCTTGATGCAGATTTGTTTCAAGGTGCCATTGTAAGTGAAGGTTATCTTAAAATGCGTTACATACAAGATGTTAGGGAACTTATTTGATTTTGTTTATATCTTAGTATCGCTCAACCAGACGTTACAAATTAGCTGTAACTATCTTTAAAATCAAAGATTAATTAGGAGGAGAGAAAAAATAAGGGAAAATAAGAAATTAGTGGGAAGGATTTGGATAAGATTCCAGCAGGAAAAAATCCAGGTAAATCAAAATCCTCTATAAAATATTTCTATAAAAGATATCATTTATGATCTAATGTTACTTGTGTAATTAATAAGTTTACAACGTGTAATTCGGCATTTTTATTGAGGTGGAGCTGAAGCTGGGGCTGAAGTTTGAGCAGTCGTGTATGAAGTTACGTAAGGTATATAAGAGTAGTTAGGGTAGTTAGAGTAATTAGGGGTAGTTAGGGTAGCTAGGATAGTTAGAGTAATTAGGGTAGCTAGGATAGTTAGAGTAGTTAGAGTAATTAGGGTAATTAGGGTAGCTAGGATAGCTAGGATAGTTAGAGTAATTAGGGTAATTAGGGTAGCTAGGGTAGCTAGGATAGTTAGAGTAGTTAGAGTAATTAGGGTAATTAGGGTAGCTAGGATAGTTAGAGTAGTTAGAGTAATTAGGGTAATTAGGGTAGCTAGGATAGCTAGGGTAGTTAGGGTAATTAGGGTAGTAAGAGTATCCATAGGGATAACCATAACTCCAACCCCATCCATATCCTTCCCAGCCGCCACGCGAACTAGCTACCACTGCTGTCAACGCTACTACAAAAAGGACTGCCAGCAAAATCGCTAACACCTTTTCCATTCTACAAGATAATTGTTTCAACATTTATTTTCACTCCATTTTTATTAGGGATTCACACAAATTTTAGGACCAATTGTATAAGCATCAGATTATAATTAAAACAATATATAGTTTACTAATATATATTCTAATTAATGTTATAATCAAAATGTAGAGAATTTATATAAACGTCTATGCATTGAATATTTAAGAATTTAAATTCGTTAACAATAATTTTTACTCATGAAAACTCTTACTGATTTTACTCTTAAGGAAGAATACAAACCTCTTCAGTGAGTTAAAGACAAAGTTGCTAAAATGGATTCTTTAATTGAGTGGATCTCAAGTCAATCCTCAAACAGTAGCACACTGGATCGACAAGTACACTAGCATAATGAAAGCTTATGTAAATAACCTAAAGCCATATGTCAGTCAAACGTAAGGAGCTGACGAAGTTTATGTAAAGATCAAAGGTTACATGAGATACTTTTAGCTTTATGGATGAAGAAACTTGATACTGGATTGCTCAGGAAGTTGCAGACAGTAAGCATAAACACGATGCAGGAAAAATATTTCACGAAGGTGGCGAGCTTACAGGAAAGGCACCGGAGACTTTAATCACTGATGGACAGCCAGCTTATCAGGATGCACTTAATAAAGAGTTTTACACCAATAAGAATCCACAGTCTCAACACATCAACTCTATAAAGCTAACAGGGCATGAAAATACTGCAAACAATAACAAAATGGAAAGAATTAATGGCGAGATCAGAGATAGGGAAAAGATAATGAGGAGATTGAAGATTAAGGAAACTTCTATTCTTAAAGTATGCAGCTATATCACTTATTGTATAAGATATAAGACCACATGAAGGATTGGAAGGAAAGACACCTTCTGAAGCTTGTGAGAGTGAGTTGAAATGTGGGAATAAGTGCTAACCCTCATACAGAATGCGAGTGTGCAGACAAAAACCACTTAAAATTTTATTTTATCATTACTTCTTTTTAGTGCACATCTAAAATTAACCAGAGATTATTAGTATTAAGCTCAATTAAAAATTGCTGCTTTTAGTTTTTCCGTCACTTTCATTTTCTTCAATAAATTATCGATTTATGTATCAGGCATTTCTAAATGTTCTCATTATCTGGAATTTTAAAGATGTGAGGTTTGCACCAACATAAATGTTTATATTGCATTTGTCTATCAACTGTAAAACAAATTCTATAAACTAACCAGTTTATCCATAGTTATGTCTGGAAATTACGCAGCTTTTAAGAAATGGAGCTCATGAAATCGACCATTCCCTATTATATCAAACTCCTACCTTTCTTCATCAATTTCTGTATTGAATATATGGAATAAATTAGCATGATTCGTAGGCATTTTAACGCAATATAACACATTAAAATTGTATATATTCGCTTTCGATATTGTTTTCTCAGTTCTGCATCAGAATCTTCTAAAAAAAGTGCAAAATCTTCCTACTTTTTGTTTTTTCTCCTTTGACTAAATAATTATTTATATTGGGTAGAAATTTATCCATTAAACTAGTCGCTCCAGACTATTCAAATATGAAATAAGGAAGTGGAAAAATTATCTTCTTTTCTTCCTATCATTCAGTACCTCTTATTATTATTCTATTGCCTGTTAATACAACACCTTCTTTGGATAGGATATCAATTATTAATGTCATTGGATAATCAGCTAAGTAGTTATTTGATTATTATTTTCTTTATAATTTCACTGGATTTAAAATTATTCAAATCCATGTTTTATCATTATAAATTCAAAATGATTTTAATATTTAAAAATTACAAAACCTACCAGATGCCTCGCAGCTTCTCCAACAAACTCCCCGAGTTTTTACATCCCTATTTCTAAGAGACTATCCCCAAAGACTCCACAGAACCGATGCACATAATCTTTATGTACTAGAAATGTTATTCAGAACATACCAATTCCGACTGATCACTTGATTTTTAGTTCACCATTTCCAAGCTTAATGTTTTCGAATAGACACTATAGAAATGTTCGAACGCGAAGGGAGTTTTTCCCGCGTGAGTAAGGTTTTAATACAAATTACAAATCTTGCGGAGGAACATACATTGGGTAAAAAATCGCTGATAAAACTTACGAGAAAAACAAATCCAAAAATAGTTTCCCTTATTCTCACCCTGAAAGATAGAGCAAATATAGATGCAGCCCCAATATGGAAGGATATCGCGAAACGTCTTGAGATACCGTCTAGAAATTATGCAACTGTGAATATAAGTAAAATCAACAGGCATACGACAAATTATGATGTCTTGCTCATCCCAGGGAAAGTTCTGGGTGCTGGTCTCATTGATCACCCTGTAACTGTTTCGGCTGTAACCTTCAGTGGATCAGCAATTAAAAAAATTACTGAAGCCGGTGGCAAATGTCTGAGTCTCGAAGAGATCATGGAAGCAAATCCAGAAGGGTCCGGTATTAGGATTTTTTGTTGAGAGGTTTGGAAGATGAAGGTTATCGATGCTAAAGGGCTTATTTTGGGACGTCTGGCAAGTAAAGTTGCAAAACAACTGCTTTTAGAAGACAAAAAAATATATGTTGTAAATGCCGAAAAAGCTGTAATTTCTGGCTCAAGGGCAACCACCCTCAAAGAATACATGGAAACTCGGAAAAGGGGTGCTACAGAGTTTGGGCCTTATTTTCCCAAGCGTCCAGACCGCATCCTGAAGAGAACAATTCGTGGAATGTTGCCTTATAAGAGAGCTAGAGGCAGGGATGCAATGTCCAGACTCAAAGTTTATGTAGGTGTTCCCTACGAACTTAAGAGCGCTGAAGTGATCACCATTGAAGATGCCGATATGAGGCTTCTGAGTTCTAATAAATATATAGAACTTGGTGAAGTGAGCCAGAAAATGGGTTCAAAATTCTAAAAGGTGAGTCCACATGGTCAAAGTAGTTAATTCATCTGGAAAGCATAAGACTGCAACTGCACGTGCAACAGTCACGAAGGGAAATGGGAGGATAAGGATCAATAAAATTCCACTCGAATTATATACCCCAGAGATTTCATTGATGAAGATCTCCGAACCTTTGATGATTGCAGGAAATGAGATAGTTTCTGGGATTGACATCAATGTAGATGTTCGAGGCGGTGGAATTGTTGGGCAAGCTAATGCAGTGAGAACAGCTGTTGCTAGGGGTATTGTGGAATGGACAAATGACACAATTGTCAGAGACAACTTCGCAAACTATGACCGAAGTTTACTTGTGAGCGATTCCAGGCAGAAAGAATCAAAGAACTTTGGTGGACCTGGAGCAAGGGCTAAATATCAGAAATCTTACAGGTAGAACTATGATCCCAGTCAGATGTTTCTCATGTGGAAAAGTAATCTCTAACTATTGGGATGAGTACAAAAGACGCGTCAACGATGGAGAAGAAGGTGCATTAGTACTGGATGATCTCGGTATCACACGATATTGCTGCCGCAGAATGATCTTAAGTCACGTCGAACTTGTTGATGTGCTTTCACCATACCAGTAAGGGACCGTAGGGTAGCTTGGTCCATCCTTCGGCGTTCGGGACGCCGGAACCTGAGTTCGAATCTCAGCGGTCCCATTTCCCTGTTTAAAGGGTACTGGTTTTCAGTCATGTATGTGCTAAATATCAAATATATCATACTTTTAGATTATTGAATTTCATCTGTATATTTTTGAGTTTCAGGGTGATCAGTTGGTCAAGGAAATATATACTAGATTCGAGCGTGCGCGTATTGTAGGTGCAAGAGCGTTGCAAATTGCAATGGGAGCTCCTGTCCTTATTGAAGACGATGGGCGGCTGGATCCTCTGAGTATTGCTATTGAAGAATTGAAAGCTGGAGTTATTCCTATCACAGCCAAGCGTAAAATCAATTGAAAATTATGTGGGATCATTTTAATATATTGAATATTTTTTATTTTATGAGGTGACTTTATGGAGGAAATTGAGGAAACAGTGCAGGAGGAAAACGAAGCACAGCCTTCTCCTGAAGAAAATATCGTGGCTGAAGCAAAATATGCACCTGAAAGGGAAGTCACAGCACAAATCAGATCTGCACCTGTAGAATCTGACGACGAGGCTTCTGCTAAAGAGGGGGCTACTTCTCTTGTGGCCATTGATGAGTACCTGGCAGCAGGTGTTCACATCGGAACCCAGCAGAAGACGCAGGATATGATGCGCTTCGTATACAGGGTCAGAACTGACGGATTATATGTGCTTGACATCCAGTCAACAGATGAAAGAATCAAAGTTGCATCAAAATTGCTATCTCATTACGATCTTTCAAGAATTCTTGTTGTTTCTTCAAGACAGTACGGTCAATATCCTGCGAGGATGTTTTCTCGGGCTCTTGGTACAAGGGCAATGCTTGGAAGATTCATTCCTGGTTCTCTTACAAATCCACAGATTTATGGCTTTTTTGAGCCTGAAGTTGTGATTGTGACCGATCCTGCAGGAGATGCCCAGGTTCTGAAGGAAGCTTCAAGTATTGGAGTACCTATTATAGCACTTTGCGATACTAACAATCTTATCTCAAACGTGGATCTTGTAATTCCCACAAACAACAAAGGTAGGAAAGCTCTTTCCCTTGTTTACTGGTTGCTTGCAAGGGAAGTCTCCAGGCTCAATGGTACCCTTTTCAATTACGAGTTGACTGACTTTGAAACTCCTCTTTAAGACACACCTGCATACTGGCAAGGATATATAAAAAAACGATCCATATCTAATATGGTGATTTTAAATGAGACGGCCGGCAGTTGCAGGGCAGTTTTATCCCCTGAATCCTGAATATCTAGAAGAAGAACTCAAGAGATGTTTTAAAGGTCTGGAAATCCGGGAACGAGATGTTCTCGGGGCTGTTTGTCCACATGCAGGGTATGTCTATTCTGGGAAAGTAGCTGCGAGTGCCTATGCAACCCTCCCTAAAGCCGATACCTATGTTCTTATTGGTCCCAATCATACTGGATACGGCTCACCTGTATCTGTATCCAAAGATACCTGGGAGACTCCCTTGGGAATTGTAGAAGTTGATGTGAAACTTGCCGATGGATTTTTAGGGAGCATCATTGATGTGGACGAGCTTGGACATAGATACGAACATTCAATTGAAGTGCAGATCCCTTTTCTCCAATATCTTTTTGGAAGATTTTTAAGGATACTTCCCATTTGTATGGGTATGCAGGATGAAGAGACTGCAGTTGAGGTAGGAAACCTTGTTGCAAATCTTGTTTCTAAAAATGGAAAAAAAGTCGTCTTCATAGCTTCGAGTGATTTTACCCATTACCAGCCTGCAGAGGTTGCAAAGGAAATAGATAATGAAGTCATTGAGGCTATTCTGGATCTAGACGTATCCGAAATGTATGACCGCCTCTACAAGAGGAACGCGTCTGTATGCGGATATGGACCAATTGCCGCGATGCTTACAGCCTCTAAAAAGCTTGGTGGAAGCCGAGCTACTATTCTAAATTACACAAACAGTGGAGCTGTTTCAGGAGATATGAATGCGGTTGTGGGGTATGCCTCGATTATTGTGGAATAAGAGAGAAGTTCTACGGAAAATTAAGCCCACTAGTTTTGGATTCTATTGAAAACCGAATAGTTATAGTCACTTACCCTGGGTAAGTTTTTCAGGAATATTGCTTTTATTTAACTGCATACTAGTCTATAAAATTCAATTCCAAATTCAAAATAATGAATTAATTTCTTAATATCTTTAAATAATAATTAAGAATTGCAGAGGAGTAGTATGGTTTCGTGTTCTGCACCTGGGAAAATCTATATTTTCGGAGAACATGCGGTCGTTTATGGAGAAACCGCAATAGCATGTGCAGTTGATCTGAGAACACGAGTGAGGGTAGAACTTAACGATTCGATAATAATTCAGTCAAAAATTGGTAGGACAGGTATTGATTTTGAAAAACATCCTTACATCACCTCAGTTATCGAGAAAATGAGGGAAAATACACCGATAAAAGGTATTTTCCTAGAAATTGATTCCGAAATCCCCGTGGGTTCCGGACTTGGATCATCTGCTGCGGTTACGATAGCAAGTATAGGCGCTCTCAATGAGATGTTTGGATGCGGCCTTTCTCTCGAAGAGATTGCAAAACTTGGCCATGAAATAGAGCTTCAGGTCCAGGGAGTTGCAAGCCCCACGGATACTTATGTCTCTACATTCGGAGGAGTTGTTACAATCCCTGAAAGGAGGAAACTGAGAATTCCAGACTGCGGGATTGTGATCGGAGATACAGGAATTTTTTCTTCTACAAAGGAGCTTGTCGCAAATGTCAGCAAGCTCTATGAAGGTTATCCCGAACTGATCAAGTCTCTTCTGGCTTCGATTGGTAAAATATCTCTAATCGGGGAACCTATTGTCCTGGCAGGGGACTATCCCTCCATTGGCAGACTTATGAATGTAAATCAAGGACTTCTAGATGCCTTGGGAGTAAATATTATTGAGCTATCCAGCTTAATTTACTCAGCTAGGAGAGCTGGGGCCTTTGGAGCTAAGATTACAGGCGCTGGTGGTGGAGGGTGTATGTTTGCACTCACGGCACCTGATAGATGTAAACAGGTTGGTGAAGCCATTTCAAAAGCAGGGGGGAAGGTGATTATTACAAAACCAACTAAACAGGGCCTGAAATTACACTAAGCAATTCAAATTTCACCGAATTATTTAGCGATTATTCATAAAAGGAATTGAAATTTATTTAAAAGGCATTAAGTGATATGGCATGGTAGTATCAACAGAAACTGTTATCCTGAAGCTTGGAGGCAGCGTTATTACTGACAAAAACGCAGATGAAGGAGTTGTAAGAGCATCTGATCTCATAAGGATTGCGCAGGAAGTTTCCGAATTTAGAGGAACTATGATTATTGTGCATGGCGCGGGTTCCTTTGGGCATACCTACGCCAGAAAATACGGGCTTGACAGGATTTTTAATCTGAAAGGAGCTATTGTAACCCATGAATCAGTCAAGGAACTGGCCTCTAAGGTGGTGGATTCTCTGAACAGCTTCGAAGTTCGAGCTGTGGCTGTACATCCTATGGGCTGTACAGTTTGCAGAAAAGGACGGATAGAGAGCATGTACCTTGACAACATAAAGCTAATGCTCAAGAACGGTTTTGTCCCGGTACTGCACGGAGATATTGTTATGGATCTTGAATTCGGGACATGTGTCCTTTCAGGTGACCAAATAGTTCCTTACATTGCAAAGGAGCTCGGAGTCACCAGGCTTGGACTGGGGTCGGCAGAAGATGGAGTGCTCGATAAAAATGGAGAGCCTGTCCCTGAGATTACACCTAAAAAATTTGAACAATTAAAAAATTATATAGGAAGCTCAGAAGGCACTGATGTTACAGGCGGCATGCTCGGGAAGGTACAGGAACTTCTGGAACTTAGCAAAACATCTTGTATTACTTCGTATATATTCAATGCAGGAAAAGCAGATAACATATCCAAATTCTTAAACGGTGAATCCATAGGAACCAGAATTAGTCCGGATGAAATGGTATAAAATATGATCAATAATACCTCAAGGCGAAAGATCGAACACTTGAAAATATGTGTTAAAAACCCAGTGGAATCACAAAATGTCAGTGCGGGCTTTGAGGATGTGACGCTTATCCACAGGGCACTTCCGGAACTCGATATGGATGAAATAGACCTATCTGTGGACCTTCTCAGAAAACATCTACATGCTCCTTTTTTGATTGCCTCAATCACCGGAGGGCACCCGGACACTATTCCAATAAATGCTGCACTTGCATCTGCAACTGAAGAACTGGGAGTGGGAATAGGAGTTGGCAGCCAGAGAGCTGCTATTGATGATCCTTCTCAAGAAGAATCTTTCAGGATTGTAAGGGAAAAAGCTCCTAATGCCTTTGTTTATGGAAACGTGGGCGCTGCTCAGATCCGCAAGTATGGAGTTGATGGAGTTGAAAAACTTGTCGAAATGATTGATGCCGATGCTATTGCCATTCATCTTAACTTCCTACAGGAAGCCATCCAGGCAGAAGGAGATAGAGATGCAACTGGTTGTCTGGATATGATTAGAGAGATTTGTTCTGTACTGAATACTCCAGTAATGGTCAAAGAGACAGGAGCTGGAATTTCAAATGAAGACGCTCTTCTCCTCCAGAAAGCAGGCGTGTCTGCAATTGATGTTGGGGGTGTAGGTGGCACAAGCTGGGCAGGAGTTGAAGCCTGCAGGGCTAGAGAAAGTGGAGATTTTGTCTCAGAACATATGGGGAGACTTTTTTGGGACTTTGGGATCCCCACTGTTGCCAGCATTATAGAATCCAGGGTTTCCCTCCCAATTATTGCAACAGGTGGAGTCAGAACAGGACTTGATATTGCTAAATCAATTGCTCTTGGAGCCAGTGCGGCAAGTGCAGCTATGCCCTTTGTGGAACCTGCATTTAGAGGGAAAGAAGCCGTTATGGGTATCCTTTCTCGAATGCTGAATGAGTTTAAAGCCTCAATGTTTCTTTGCGGCTGTGCAAATATACAGGATCTGCGTAATGCGCCTGTGGTTGTTACTGGTTGGACTCTTGAGTACCTTGAGCAGCGCGGTTTTAACTTAAAAGACTATGCTATGGCAAGGGAAATACTTTAAGGTACTACATAGGTATTGTTGTCTTTTATCACATTTTTATTGAAATTTGCATCATGTAGGTAGGGTCTAGTATTAGATTAGTTCAACAAAAACTTGTCACATGACAACATTTATACATACTATGAAAGTAATGTTTCTGAATAAATCGTTAATATAAAATAAGCGACAGTTTGTGCTTATAAGGGAAGATTATGATAAGCAGTTTATGCTATACCAAGGGAAAAATTAATTTAATCATCATCATTTAGGGTTGCATGAAAAATAGGATATTTGTCTTTATCATAAATTACCTGGGTAATTCCAGGGAAATTCGAAATTTATCGAAAAAATTTGAAAGTAATCGCTTTGAAAATTTATTAATCATTATACTCTCGATTCATAATAATTATAATTTATAATAAATCGGTAAAAGCAAAGAATTAATCTCATAGTTGCTCAGGCTCAGATCATTGAATATAAGTCACTTTTTAGTAAAGCAAGTAATCCATAAAGGTCATTAATTAAGAATCACCTTAATAAGTCATCAAAATAAGAATAGTTTAAGAAATAATGGTTTCGTGAGAATTAATAATTGAAGAATAATAGAGCAGTGCAATAAACTCCAATTTATAGCCGGTTGCTAATAAAGCATGTATAGGCAACTTGTTGAAATCTGGGATTTATCAAAATTCTAATAGTATTAGGGGAAAGTACGCAAAAGAGACTTATTTATTGGGTTAATACCCCGACACCTATCTTTGAGGGTAGTGAAAAAATTCTCAAAATAACTAAAAAAGTGCAGGATTGAAAGTAGTTCATTATATCTGATAAAATGCTAAAAAACATATATTAATTAACAAATATATATGTGTATACACATCTATTTTTTGTAAGTATATGTAAATTTATAAATATGCATAGATATATATATAGATATATATATATAACGTCAAATAATTCTTCAAGATATTTAGTCAGATTCATTAATAAATAAATGGATTTCTTCCCAATAAGTGTTATAAAAGTGGCTGTTCTAAGGCTGATTCCAAATTATCGTACTATATTGTTTGCATTCAGAGTCATTGCTTTAGACCGTTATCTGATATATTTTTTTAGGTTTCGGTTTCAAAGGGATAAAAATTAAAATGAGAGGCTAAAAAATATGACTGAAATAGGAATTGTTGCAATTGGCGGCTATAATGAGATGGGCCGCAATATGACGGCAGTAGTCGTAGGTGAAGATGTCATTATTCTGGATATGGGACTTCGGCTCGACAGAGTTCAGATTCACGAAGATGTCGAAATTGACAAAATGCATTCTCTCGAACTGATCGAAATGGGTGCAATTCCTGATGATACTATCATGAAAGAAATCAATGGAACTGTTCGAGCAATTGTGTGTACTCACGGGCATCTTGATCATGTAGGAGCGATTCCAAAACTTGCCCATAGGTACAATGCTCCTATTTTAGCTACCCCCTATACTGCGGTTATTATAAAACAACAAATCGAAGCTGAGCGCAAGTTCGAGGTTTGCAATAGGGTTATTTCGCTCAATGCGGGTGGGACTTACCAGGTCACAAACGAAATTTCCATCGAATTCATCTGCGTTCAGCACAGTATTGTAGACTGTGTTATTGCAGCTATTCACACACCAGTTGGAGCAATCCTTTATGCCTGCGACTTCAAACTGGATAGGACTCCGACAATTGGTAATGCTCCGGATTTCGAACGCATCAAATCTCTTGGGAAGGAAGGAGTGATTACAATGATTGTAGAGAGCACAAATGCCGGACGTTCAGGAAAAACTCCTTCGGAACAGATTGCAAAGGATATGGTAAGGGACGTATTGCTCGGAACAGAAGAAGCTGATGTCGGGATGATAATTACAACCTTTGCCTCCCATATTGCCAGGCTGAAAGCTATTATTGAAGCAGCTGAGGAAATGGGCAGAATTCCTGTACTTATGGGTCGTTCAATGGAGCGCTATTTTGGAGCTGCAAAAGATGTTTGCTATCTGGAGTTACCTTCAAATGTAGAGATCTACGGCCTCAGAAAAGACATCGATCGTGCCTTCAAACGCATCATGCAGGAGGGGAAGAATAAGTACCTCCCAATCGTTACCGGTCACCAGGGGGAACCAGGTTCAATCCTTGTGCGCGTTGCGAATGGGGAAACTCCCTATGCAATAGAACCAGGAGATCGGGTCATTTTCTCGGCAAACGTGATCCCAAGCCCGATGACTCAGGCAAACCGCTACGCTCTTGAAACCAAACTAAGAATGAGAGGTGCCAGGATCTATGACAATGTGCATGTATCAGGGCATGCATATAGGGAAGACCATTGGGAACTTCTGAGAATGGTGAATCCGGAACATGTAATTCCTGCTCATGGTGATCTGGAGATGCACGGGCACTACATAGAGTTGGCTGAAGACGCTGGGTATGTACTAGGAAGTACAGTACATCTTCTAAGAAACGGTGAAGTGTTATATATCGAAGAATAATTGTATAAGAAGATTATTCCATATCCCTGTGATGAATATGACGCTGACTGATGAGATCAGAAAAAGAAGCATCCATGTAGATGCCGCAATTGATGAGCTACTTCCGATAATTAATCCAAAAGAACTTTACAAAGCTTCTCGCTATTTGGTGGATGCTGGAGGAAAACGTCTCCGGCCAGCAGTTCTTATTTTGGCAGCTGAAGCTGTAGGTTCAGACTTGAAATCTGTTTTACCTACAGCAGTGGCCGTGGAACTTGTGCATAATTTCACCTTGATCCATGATGACATAATGGACAAAGACGATATTCGTAGGGGAATGCCTGCGGTCCATAAAATATGGGGTGAAGCAGGAGCGATTCTTGCAGGAGACACTCTTTATTCTAGAGCTTTCCAGATCATGTCAAAGGTTGAAAATGAACCTGTGAGGGTTTTGAAATGCATTGATATCCTCTCAAAGACCTGTACTGAAATCTGCGAAGGGCAGTGGCTTGATATCGAGTTTGAGAATAGAGAAAAGGTTACAGAATGCGAATATATTGAGATGGTGGAAAAAAAGACATCAGTTCTTTACGCAGCTGCAGCCAAGATTGGAGCCCTTCTCGGAGGAGCCTCTGATGAAGTTGCAGAGGCATTATCCGAGTATGGACGCCTTATAGGAATCGGTTTCCAGATGTATGATGACGTTCTGGACATGGTCACTCCACAGGAAGTGCTCGGAAAAGTAAGAGGTAGCGACCTTATGGAAGGGAAGCATACTCTTATCGTAATCGA
>Ga0326728_10001550_pt1 | contig 80874 bp, 58 predicted proteins | sample MB3enrmetagenome_FD_207602 | JGI IMG/M metagenome (GOLD analysis project Ga0326728, IMG submission 207602) | Lab enriched peat soil microbial communities from McLean, Ithaca, NY, United States - MB31MN | ecosystem: Environmental > Terrestrial > Soil > Wetlands > Peat | place: USA: New York...
GTGCAGAGGCGCGTCGGATCCAGTTCGTGCGCGCGTTCCTGCATGGTCCGAATGATCTGCGGGCCAATCGCGTTCGCTTGCAGGACATCCTCTTCATTGCCCATGGACCATAGGAAGACCGCGGGGTTATTGCGATAGCGCTTGATCATGGTTTCAAGTTGCGCCAGGCCTTCTTCATTCGACGACATCTGGCGCGTTTCGCAGAGCATCAAAAGTCCCGCCCGCGCGCAAGCCTCCACCCACTCCGGAGTGGGCATGTTGTGCGATGTGCGTACGGCATTGCAGCCCATTGCTTTCAGCACCCCGGCGCGGAAAGCCTGCAGAGGATCGGGCAAGGCAGCGCCCACGCCAGCATGATCCTGATGGTTGCAGGTGCCTTGGATCGAGGTTCTCTTGCCGTTCAAAAAAAAGCCACGATTGGCATCGAAAGCGAGCGTGCGCACGCCAAACAGGGCTTGATCCCGGTCGCGTGTGCGGCCGCCGGCCTCCACGGAAACGACGGCGTAATAGAGATTCGGCTCTTCCGGTGACCACAGCGCCGGACGTTCGAGCTTCGCGGTCGCGCTGAAGCTCTGTTTGCCGTCCGCGCCAACTTCCGCGGCCGGCGATTCGGCAGTGGACATTGTTTTTCCTGCCCCATCCAGAATTTGCCAGCGCACGCGGCAGCTTTCCCCGGCGTTCCCGTCATTTTCGACGACGGTGCTGAGCTTCAAAGTGGCGCTGCTGCCTTGCACTTCTGTACGTACAACCGTATCCCATTGGCCCAGGTGCAGGGGATCGGTCTTGGTGAGCCACACGTGGCGATAGATGCCAGCGCCTTCGTAAAACCAGCCGTCGCCCAAGGACGCATCCATGCGAACCGTAAGGCAGTTCTTCTGTCCATAGAAAAGAAAATCGGTCAGCTCGAAGCGGAACGGAATATAGCCGTTGTCATTGCGGCCGATAAAGTTGCCATTGCAAAAAACCAGCGCGCTGCGAAAAGCACCATCGAAATCGAGGAACACGCGGCGGTCTTGGTCGCTCTTAGGCACGTCGAAGACGCGGCGGTACCAGCCCACGCTCGTCTCCGGATACCTACGGCCTAGCGGCTTGAACCCATGGTCCTCCAGCGCGCCATCGCGGACAAAGGGCAGCTCAACCGCCCAATCGTGAGGCAGGTTCAATGACCGCCAACTCGCGTCGTTGTACTTTGCCAGAGCGAAGTCAAACGCGCCGTTCTTGGAAAAATCCCCTTGCGAAGCGCCAAATCCAAGATCGCGAGCGGGGTCGCAGCCGTGGCCCTGGAAGAAACGCCAGTCGAAGTCAAACAGGAGCTGCTCCCGCGGAGCAAGATCGATCACTGCCGGGGCATGAATCGCGTCTCTATTCTCTGCCGGCGCGGTGGCGCCGAGCAGAGCCTGGGTAACGGCAAGACGAGGCTTGAGGAGGAAGTTGCCGGCAGAAAGAAGCAGGCCTGAACGAAGCAGATCGCGACGACTGAACTCGAACATTGAAATGAATCTCCCGCGCTGAGAATGCCAACCCTACTTGCGCCCATTCAAGAGTCGGTGAACTTGACTCGGCAGCCTGCGCAACTTGCGCCGAGCCGTCTGGCGCTTGCCAATCCACAATTTTGAAGTCGAGCACGAAACTAGAGTAGAGGATCGGAACCAGAATGAGGGTGACCAATGTGGCTACCGTTGGACCTCCGAGCCGATCTGCATCATCGCTCGAATTCTTTCCCGCACCGTAGCGTCAACACCGGACAGCAAGCCGCACACGCGACCTTGTAGGCATGAGGCCAGCCATGCGGGTGCACAAAGGAATGCGAAGAGCGCAGGCCCAGGACAATCAGGCCAACCCGCCCTTCGTCGGCAAGAGCAAGGATCGTTTGGTCGATGGGACCGAGTTGAGTTCGAAATGTCCAGTTGTGCGGCAACTCTCCCGGCAGGAGCTTTCGAAATCGCGCCTCAAAGTCGCGCTCCTGTTCGTCCGTCTTCATATCTTCCCGGCGTTCTACCACATGCACGATGGTCAGCCGGGCCTCGTGCAGCCTCGCCAAAGACGCGGCGTAGGCGGCCGCATGCGCGGACTCCGGCGACAGATCCACCGGGCATAGCATGTGCCGCACTTTTGCGTTCGGTGGCGCGTCTGCCGGAGCACACGGCCCCAACGTAAGTACAGGACACTTGGCATGCAGAAAAACCGCCTCGGCAACCGACCCCAGCGCAATCTTGCGCAGCCCGGTTCGACCGTGTGTGCCAACCACGATCAAATCCACCTTCTGTTTCTCAGCCACCCGCTGCAGTTCGTGCCAGGTCTCCCCTTGAAGGACCATGGCTTCGTACTGAATCCCGGTCAGTGCGCCCGTCTGAAGTAGAAACGCTTCCAGCTTTTGAATATCCCTCGACGTTGCTTCCGCCGCCAGGGCAGTCGCGTCTGGACCCGCTATGACAAAGCCAAGCGAAGAGACGACATGCGCAAAGTAAAATTTCGCGCTAAAGCTGCGGGAGATCGCAATGGCATGACGAAGGGCCTTTTCGGAGGACTCCGAGAAATCGATCCCGACTAGAACGCGGCTGATTTCGACTTCGATGGCGTGAGCACCTGACGACATCCGCGGCTCCTTAGTACGGCATTGTAGGGCAAGCGGCCAACTATCGTGTCTTGATCCCAGCAGGCTTGCCCCGCAGACAGTGCGTCGTCCACCAAATACAGTGGCAGTTTTGCTAGAACCCTGCCGTGACCTCGATCACATCGAGCGGAATCGTGATCGACGAACGCCACCGCTCATCGCGGCCATGATTCGTTCTTTGACGCTTGGCGCGGGAGCGTCGCTTTGCTTCTAGTTCTGCATTCGCTATAATTGAGCGCAGATGCAACGGTGAAGGAGTTCACCGCTAACCGCTGCCCGGAATTCCGCCCGGCAGATGATGACTCCTGGCAGGATCGCCTGTCGGAGTCCATTCCTGACTACGATCCCACATAAATCAGTGTTTGGAGTTACTGCCCTTGGAGAACGTTTGGGTCCTGGCATCGCTGTGGGTCGGGCTGGCTCTGGTTGCTACCTTGCTCGCTATCTGGCTCAAGATTTCTACCGCTCTGTCCGAGATCGTTGTCGGCACAGTTGCGCAGCTGGTGATTGGCGCATTCCTGATTCAAGACGGTCTCGGAGCCAAAGCAGGATGGATTTCGTTCCTCGCGGGCACTGGCGCGATCGTTCTTACCTTTCTCGCGGGCGCTGAACTCGACCCAGTGATCTTCAGGATGAAGTGGAAGGAAGCCAGTGTGGTCGGGCTGGTTGGCTTCTTCGGTCCATTTCTCGGCTGCACGGCGATCGCCCACTACATCTTAGGCTGGTCGGCTCGCCCGAGTTGGCTGGCGGGCGTAGCTTTGTCCACTACATCCGTCGCAGTGGTCTATGCCGTCATGCTCGAACTCGGCTTCAACACCACGGAGTTTGGGAAAGCGATCCTCGCAGCATGCTTCATCAATGACCTTGGAACGGTCATTGCACTGGGTCTAATCTTTTCTCCGTTCACGGCTCGAACCATGGTGTTTGTTGTCGTTTCGGTGGCGGTCTTTGTGGGTCTCCCATTTCTGACGCCTTGGTTCTTTCGCCAGTACGGTGGCAGAGTATCGGAGTTGGAAGCGAAGTACATTCTCTTTTTTCTCTTCGGAATGGGTGGGCTGGCGGCGTGGTCGGGCAGTGAACCAGTGCTGCCCGCCTATATGATCGGCATGGTCTTGGCGGGAACGGTGGGCAAAGACCACGCTCTCATCCGTCGCCTGCGAACCCTTACTTTCGGGTTGTTGACCCCGTTTTACTTCATACGGGCTGGGTCTTTCGTGTCCGTGCCTGCGTTGGTTGGAGCGCCGCTGATCTTCGTAGTTCTGTTCTTCGCCAAGATGGTGACGAAAATTGTGGGGCTGCTGCCCACGGTGAAAGCATTCAAATATGAGCGCACCGAGGGTCTTTACTACACCTTGATGATGTCCACGGGCTTAACGTTCGGGACGATCTCGGCTTTGTTCGGGCTCAACCACGGCATCATCGACCAAAAACAATATTCGTTCCTTGTCGCGACCGTAATTGGCAGCGCGGTCATCCCCACTATGATTGCCAACTCATTTTTTACGCCCAAGCATCTATTGGCCCGGCGAGCCGAGCGGGACGCGCCCGGGTCGGTTTCGCTGCCGTCATCGACGCCCGAGGATTAGCAGCCGGCAAGGAGTTTCTGAAGGATTTGTGTTGAAGAGTTTGGGTTACACTTTCACCACAGTGTTAAGCTGCGGCTTCGAGCGCATGAAAACTGCGTGTTGGGCCGCTGGCAAAGAGAGGTTTGAGCGCGTGGAAAAATATCTCGCGGTGGGCGCCGGTGGATTTATGGGATCGATCGCCCGCTATTGGTTGGCTACTTATGTAGGACAACGGATGGGGACGCGCTTTCCCTATGGCACGTTTCTCATCAATATTTCCGGCTCGTTCCTCATCGGCTTGGTCATGACCATACTCACGGAGAGAACGCACCTTAGCCCCATCTACCGTTATCTCATTCCCATCGGCTTCATCGGCGGATATACGACCTTCTCGACCTTCGAGTACGAGACGCTCCGCGTGATTCAGGACGGTCAATTCACCATCGGAGTGCTGAACGTCGTCCTGAGCGTCCTGGTGGGTTTTCTGATGGTGTGGACTGGTGCAATGGTGGGAAAGGCGGTCATATGAAACGGTTGTTTGAGCTGCGCAAAACCATCGAGATTGAAGGCGTATCGCAGACCGATGTTACAACCTGGAGTTAACGGATAGGAGGCCCTGTGCTTAAGGCTGGAGCAGCCAAGAAAGTCAGTATTTACGTCGGAGAAGATCAGCAGTATCACGGCCACAGCGTTTACGCGGCGATTCTGGATTTTCTTTTTTACCGCGGCGTCTCGGGCGCGACGATCATGCGGGGCATTGCCGGTTTCGGAGCGGACCACCACATCCACACCACTCGCCTCGTGGAACTAGCCGAGAACCTGCCCGTGAAAATCGAATTCATCGAAACGGCCGAACGTGTGGAGGAGCTTTTGCCCAAGTTGCAGGAACTTGCGGGGACGGGACTGATCGAGATTCAGGACACTACGGTGGTCAAGCCAGCCCAGACCTCCAGGAGGCAGCCCGACGCGGAGTTCGTTCACCCGCTTAAGACAGAAAGCAAGGCGAAGCTCATGCGTATCTACTTTGGCGAAAACGACAAATGGCATGGCAAACCACTGCAGGAGGCTCTAGTGGAGGCTCTGCGTGCCAACGAGATTGCAGGCGTAACGGTATACCGTGGCATTCTTGGATACGGTGCAAACCGGAGAATCCATAAGGACAAGACCCTTAGTCTGTCTCATGATCGTCCCATCATGGTGGCTGTGATTGACACGGAAGCGAAGCTTGCAGCATTTACTCCCATTCTTGACCAGATGTTGCGCCAGGGATTGGTTGTGCTCTCCGATGTCGATGTCATCAAGTACTCGCACGACTACAAGAGCACTGATCGCAGGCAGGAGGTACGCAAGTGAAACTCGAAGGCAAGGCAAAGATGCTGCGAATCCATTTTGGTGAGGATGACAGGTGGCAGGGCAAGCCCCTCTACCGGGCGATAGTGGAGAAGTGCCGTGAACTGGACATTGCAGGCGCGACTGTATATCGAGGCATCGAAGGATACGGAGCCAGTACGCTGATCCATCGTCCCCACCTGCTTTCATTCTCGTCCGATGCTCCGATCATGATTTCGATTGTTGACACGGATGAAAAGGTCCAAGAGCTCATACCGACTCTCGATCAGATGGTCGATGAGGGGTTGATCGCCATCTCCGATGTCGAGGTTATCAAGTACGTGCACCAAGAGGGTGTTCGATCAGAGGGGCAATGAGTTCAGATCGGCAGATCAACGATACGATACGCGTTGTGGTATCCGGCGAGTTGCCTGCCTCTGGCTCTCTGCTAAATTTGGGTTCCTGCGGCGTTGTTGGAGAAGAAGCGGACAAACTGCTTCGCATCGCGAGTCTAGCCGAGCAGTTCAATAGCGATCCAATCACGGATGATGCCCGTTCCGCCGCCGAGCGCATTGCGGAGGGGCGTTTCTACGTGGCGTGCGTCGGTCAGTTCAAACGCGGCAAGTCCACCCTGTTGAACGCCTTGATCGGTAAGCCCATCCTGCCAAGTGGAGTGGTTCCAGTCACGGCTGTCCCCACGATATTGAGATTCGGAGAGAGCCTCGGAGCACGTGTTCGCTTAAGAAATGGCGAATGGACGGACATTGCAATAGCCGCTATTGAGGAGTACGTGTCCGAAGTACGGAACCCGGAGAACAGCAAGGGGGTTGCCGGATTGGAAGTATTTGTGCCTAGCCCGCTGCTGGCGGAGGGGATGTGCTTCGTGGACACGCCGGGGCTCGGCTCTGTGTTCGCAGGCAATACCGCTGCCACGCACGCATTTCTGCCGCACATCGACGCTGCTATCGTCGTAATCGGTGCTGATCCTCCGATCGCAGGAGATGAATTGGCGCTGGTCGAGAGCGTTGCGAAAGAAATTCCCGACATCCTGTTCGTCTTGAACAAAGCAGATCGCGTTACCGAGTCCGAGCGGGATGCGGCTGTTTTCTTCGCCAAACAAGTGCTTGCAAAGCGGCTGCAGCATCCTGTTAGTTCGATTTTTGAAATCAGCGCCCTCGAACAACTCAACAACGGTGGTTCTCAAAGAGACTGGGCTCCGTTGGTACATGCACTGGAGCAGTTGGTGCAGCAATCGAGCGGACAACTTGTCCGCGACGCCGAGGGTCGTTCGGTGCGACGTTTATGTAGTCAACTCCTCGTTGTGGTGAAGGAGGAGCGAGACGCGTTGATGCGACCCTTCGATGAGTCCGAGAGGCGGATCAGCCAACTACGAGAGATAGTGTCGCAAGCTGAGCAGTCCTTAAATGATCTCGGATACCTGTTCTCAGGAGAACAGCAGCGCCTGTCAAAGACGTTTGGTGATCACCGAGATGTCTTCCTCAAGTCCGTGCGAGAGACGGCGCACCACGAACTTGGCTCGATCCTACAATCACTGTCGCGAACGACCGGACCCCGGTATCGGCGATCTGCAATGCAAGCGGCTCAAGATGTGGCTCGGAATCACACGATGCCGTGGTTGGAAACCGAGAAAACAAAAGGCGAGGAAGCATACCGCAAGATCGCCAAGAGATTCACCGATTTGACAACTGATTTCTTGTCAAAGACCCGTGGCATCCGAACCTCCGAACTGGAATATTTGCCAAGAGAGTTGAAGGCTGAACAGGATTTCCGAACTCGCTCTGAGTTTCAGTTCTACGAGTACATTGTGTTGGCTAGCCCGGCTTCCCCGGTGCGCTACGTTGCTGACCTTGTGCTCGGTGCTATTCGGGCGCACTCGGTGATTGATGCCGCCGCCCACGAGTTTCTCGATCTTCTCTTGGAGACCAACAGCGAGCGCGTGCGAAACGATCTTGAGGAGCGCGTAACCAAGAGCCGCCGTTCTCTCGAAGCCGAAATTCGCGCTGTGCTGCGTGAACTGAGCGCGGTCGCAGAGCGGGCGCTGGGCCGCGCCCGCGCCGCCCACGCAGCGGGTGCCCCATCCGTTGAATCGTCATTGAAGAGGCTGGCGGGCATCGAGGCCGAACTCGCTCGCCTAAGGGGAGCCGAAGCTTCTAATCGGGAGCATTCATGAGTCCGGCCGCCATCTACGGGAGAGAGGCTGAACTTGAGCAACTCCGGCAATTGGTGTCTCGGCGACGTTCCTTCCTGCTTCACGGCTCCGCTGGAGTAGGCAAGACATTACTGCTGAAGCATCTGGCAGGCGAAGTACCTGAAATGGTGTATTGCGACGAATCTTCCAGCAGTCAGACTGTTTTTCGAAGCCTTGCGGGCGGGCTGTTTGCGAGGAAGAATCGCTACGTCCTCCAAGCCTGCGGGACTAGCGGTCTGAACGCCATCAATGACAAGTCTGCCGTCGCTATCCGGGGGATCGTCACAGAGGCTCTGCGCGAAACCAGCTATTGGATTGTGCTTGACCACCTGAAATCTTCGTCCCAGTCGTTTGCAGCCTCGCTGAAGGATGCTTGCAATTGGACAGCAACCCCGCTCATTGCGGTTGCTCGTTCCGCGCACATGGAAGATGTCGGGTTCTTGTTGTCGATGTTCCCTGATCGCTCCGAGAAGTATGCCCTGCGGAATTTCGATTCGGACACAGCAAGAGAGTTTGCTTTGCGAACCGCAGAGGAGATGCACCTCAGCGCCGCAAACCAGGACGAAGCGATTCAGAAAATCGTCCGCTACAGCAAGGGGAGTCCGGGCGCGATCATCGCCATGCTTCAAATGGCAGCCAGCCCGAAGTACGTTACACAGCAGCATGTCAAGCTCTCGCCTCTCTACATAGACTTCAGACTGAGTTGGGATGCGACTCATGGATGACGGACTAGGCGATAGCCATCGCAGAGTCATCGGAAGCGGCATGTTGATCGTTGATTCCGCAGCCGTCCGGATTCTCGATCTGCTTGAAGATCGGAATGCGCCCACAGCGATGAAGGTCATTGAAGGCTCCGTGACGGAAACCGAGAAAGTGGAAATCAGGGCACTCCTCCTCCAGCTTCAAGCGCTCATTGCTTCTCTAGTGCGGAAGTACGATCTTGAACCGTCGAAGAAGAATCTCCGGCGTATTTTGTCCTCAGATGTATCCCAGATATGGATTTCTTTGGAGGACAGTCGGCCCGCCCGAATCAGGGGCTACGGAGCGATGCCTGTGTCTACCGCCGAGGCGCTCGAAGCGGACTTGCAAGAAATGTTGCAGATTTCTCACCGGCTTAGGGCATTATTGAGTTCCTAAGACCCGCGCTCGGAGTGGCGTCGTTTATCAGCCGAAACTGGGAAAAGCTTACCCCTCGGCATGCAGACCACCTTAGAGTGTTCGCCAGCGCCTTGCCGCGTGAACACACTCTCTCCTCTTCCCCCATTATGAGCAGGAGAACGTCACTTATTTCAGTTATCATAAAGTGGGCGTCAGTCCGGCGGAAACGGACGATGTCAAATGACAGCGCCGGGGTAAACGGCGCCGAGAATGGGAGTATGGAGATGCATAAGGTCGTCCTGCTTCGTCACGGAGAGAGCGTCTGGAATAAGGAAAACCTGTTTACCGGTTGGACGGATGTTGACTTGTCCGACAAGGGCAGACAAGAGGCCAAGGAAGCGGGCCTCATACTTAAGGAGCAGGGATATACCTTCGACATCGCCTTCACCTCGGTGTTGAAACGGGCAATACGTACGCTGTGGATCGCGTTGGACGAGATGGACCTCATGTGGATTCCCGTTCAACGCGACTGGCGGCTTAATGAACGACATTATGGAGCGTTGCAAGGCCTCAACAAAGCTGAAACGGCGGCGAAGTACGGGGAACAGCAGGTGAAAATCTGGCGCCGGAGTTACGATATCCGCCCACCGGCGCTGGAGGCGACGGATCCACGTTATCCTGGGAACGATCCACGCTATAAAGACATCCCAAAACAACAACTTCCCCTGACCGAATGCCTCAAAGATACGGTTGAGCGCTTTATGCCGTGCTGGCATCAACTGATTGCACCTAGCATCCGATCAGGGAAGCAGGTATTAATTGCGGCCCATGGTAACAGCCTTCGTGCCCTCGTGAAGTACTTGGAGGATGTCCCGGACCAGAAGATTGTCGATCTAAACATTCCCACCGGTATACCGCTAGTGCAGGAACTTGACGACAATCTCAAGTCCCTTCGTCATTATTATCTCGGAGATCCCGAACGAATCCAGCAGGCGATAAGCGGAGCGGCAAGCACAGGCAAAGTCAAGCAATCGTAAGATCACATCAGCCGAGCCGAGATTGCGACCGCCAAGGTATCTCCATGTTTGGTCGCACTCTTGGGAGCCCCCAAAAGGGAGAAGTATTTTCTTGGCAAATTCCACCATCAAGAGATAGACTCCGGTCGCGACGGCAACAAAACCAAAGTACGCCGCGGGCAGCGGCGTGAAGCCGAGCATGCCTGCCAGCGGGCTGAACGGCAGGTAAAGTCCGATGGCCACAACCCCGAGCCAGGTTGCGATCAAGGGACCGCTGGGGCGGCTGGGTAGTGGATTTTTCGCCGTTCGAATAACGAATAGCACCAGCGTCTAGGTTGCGAGCGATTCACCTTGACGACTTTTGTGAGCCAGCAGTGACGGTTGGCCAAGCGTTCTCTTTCTGCGTCGGAGGGGTCTGATCTGTGGGGGAGTTCTACTGAGCTATTACTCAGCAATTTGGTTTTTGGACACAAATTGGACCACAGCTGGTATCGTGCAGAAAATAGAAGGTTGTGGTAGCGCTACCGGGAATCGAACCCGGGTTTGAAGATTGAGAATCTGAGAGCCCGGATTCTGCCGCTAGAGCTGTCGTTCTGTAACTAACAGAAAAGTAAACGGTTCGCTTTCGTTTAGAGACGCGCAGGGTTCGTTCTAAGAAGCAGGAAATTGTGGCCATTAACGGCAATTCATGGCTGCTCTGGCCACAAAATGGCCACAATTGTCCTAGTGGTTCTGGTTTGTCAAGCTAGGACAACCCCGGGTAGTTGGTCAACTGACCCACTACCCAACCCCGACCTTTCTGAACCTTGGTGGGCATCCGCTATTGAACCACAAAGCCGTTGTCCAACGAATAGGACTGACCAAACTGATTGGTGACCGTTATTTGGAGCGATCCGGAAGCTCCGCCTGGCACGGTGGCCTGAAGCGTGTTCGGGTCCACGAAGCTTGCCGTCATCGGCGTACCATTTACGCTGACAGTGGTGGTCTGCTGGAACCCGCTGCCGTGAATCGCGACACTTGTGCCGGCAGAGCCCGCGGGTGGAGTCAGATGACCAATGGAAAGCGGAGCGTTAACGAACTGCACGATAGTCAGACCCGCATTCGTGATCAAGTAAATGTTTTGGCCGTTCGGGCCAAGCTCCATCGCATCGGTCACTTGCTGGATTTGTTCGGCTAGGCTGATTCGGTGCAGTAGCACGCCATGATTCACATCGAAAATGTCCACGAAGCTCGAATTGGGGATGTAAACTAGGCTTCCGCCATCTGTGACCTTTCCCATTGGCAGGTAAGAGCCCACGCCCGACTCAAACACGTCCTGCCAAGACAAATAGCCCAGCAAATCAGCGTTGCCGTCCACGAGCCCGCTGCCGGTCGCAAAAACAGAGCCATCAACAGAGATCGCCGCACTTGCGCCGAAATTCTCCGCAACTGCAAAGTTTGATGACCATGCATTGCTTGCCGCGTCGTAAACTGCCACTTGTTGAGGTCCAGCGTTATCAGAGGTAGTGGCCAGTACTTTTGATCCGTCTGCGGAGGCGGCAAGAGGAAACCCCTCGGCTTGAATGCAGAAGTCCGGGATACCGATTATGGTCGTTACCTGAAGAGTCGAAAGATCAAGTTCATAAAAAGGGCCGCCACACCCCACTGCTTGGGTCGTTCTTGGCTCGATGAAGGCCTTGCCAGTGTTCGTTGTCGCGACTCTCTCGGGGCCTGGACTGTCAGGTGTACCGGGCGGAACGACCTGAACAGCCGTCGCCGATGTGGGCTGGTCCGGATTGATCAGTGCTACAGAGCCATCCGGGAAATTCGCGGCCAGCAACAGAGAGCCGTCAGGTGTCATCGCCAGGCCAAGAAACATTTTCTGTCCGTTCAATGCTGGCGGGGATATCGGATTCAGGTACTGCTGAGTCGTTAAGGAAAATACGTCGATGTGGTCACCTGCTGACAGATAGAGTTGGTTTCGTTTTCGGTCCCGCAGCACCGCCTGAAATTTGTCGGCGGATTTGTAATCGGTGACGCCTTGAACGTAATGGATGGCCTTTGGAAGTGCGGCTGTGCCAGCGGGTGTTGTGACTTGAAGGTCCTGATCACCGACTCCTGATGGGAGCGTGATTTTCACATCGACCGCCGGGTATGGATAGCCAAAAGGAGGATACATTCCCTGAATGTTGTTGGGTTTCGCGCTCACAACACTGGCATTCTTGCCGCCGACAGTAACTTGAATCTGGCTGGCATCAGTAGGTAGCCCGACTCCGATGATGTCCGACGTCGCTCCGCCAGCCGGAGAAGCAGTGTCACCGCTCACAAACATCGGGGCCGGCCCGTAGCTGAACGCAAGCGGATCGAAAATCGGTGTCCCATCCGGCTGAAGGACCTTAACGTTCACCGGTCCCGCCTGGCTAGAAGGCGGCGTGGTGACGGTTAGAACGCCCCCTTGTCCGAGGGCGGCTCCGGTGCCGCGCACGTTTCCAAACCAGACATCGGGGAGAAAGCTGAAACCCTCTTCCTGAGGGAAGCTCACAATCGTCGCCGAATTCACCGGGCCGAAACTGGGCGTGACAACATTTTCGAAACTGGGCGTTATATTAAATCCTAGGATATAGCTAACCGAGAAAGTCGAATCGTCAAACGCAATTCCATGATCGGTCGACCCGAAAATAAGGCCTGTGCTATCGACTGCAAAGGGCGTCTCAACGAAGGGTGAGGGAAAGATCTGTTCACCCGGCGGATTCGTGCCAAGGGCAGGCGCTGAATTGATGAGCGCCCCGGTGTTGGCATCGGAAACGAGAATTAAAGGGACACCATCGGACGACACCACTGAAACCCGCGAACCATCCGCGCTGAAAATGACGCCCGTGACATATCCAGCTGCAGGCACAGAAGCGAGGGTCTGCAGTTGATCGTTATAGAGATTCATCCCATAGGTATCGTCGAAGATCACGAACCGCGAACCATCCGGGCTTGCGGTCACGCTGACCACTTGATCCGGGAAAGTGAGCGGAGTCCCAAAGGTGCCAGTTGTTACGTCGTAGACAGCGGCTTCGCTGTCTGGCGAGAAGCAATCTGCGACGATCACTTTTGTCCCGGCTCCGGAAACGACACATGCAAAATTGTCGAGGCCAGAAGGTAACGTGACTGGAGACATCGAATTTACGGCGGGATTCCAAATCGCGAGATGCCAGTTATAGTTCGGATCCACCAACTGGACTGCCGCCGTTCCGTTCGAGAGAGCGGACAGATACTTCACGCTGTAGTCCTCGCCAGACAGACGCGGGAGTTTCCATTGCTGGACTACCTGCAGACTGGTCGTGCTGATGGCGGTGATCTGTTGCGCATCGCTGCCCACCAGCACTTCGCTGCCATCAGGCGTTAATGTCATCGGGCCCGGACTCAAGACCGGAACCCCTTTAACAATCTGTCTGGTCGAGGCCGATACTACGTCCACTCGGTCCAGCAGATACTCGCTCGCAAAGATCAACTGATGAGCAGGGTCGTAGACGATCCAGCGCGGCGTGTCGTCCGTCCGCAAGTAGTCGCTTCGGTTGTTCGGAATGCTCCCCGGTTGTGGAGCTACCACGAGGTCGAACGCGAGATTCTTCGGGGGCACACCTGCGGTTGGCGTGGCCACCACATTGATCGGCGTATTTTGAATCCACGGTCCGGTGGACGCCGCGGTCAAGGTCAAAGTCGTCGAGTCGCCCGGAGCGATCGGATTCGGCGAAAAATTTGCAGTGACGCTCGCCGGCAGGCCCTGAACGGAAAAATTGATCTGATAATTGTCGGGTCCCGGCGGGCAGCAAACCGTCGTTTGTAAAGGCACCGACGCCGTAGAACCGAATCGCGCTACTACTTCGAGCACCTTGGGGGAAACAAGGGTGAAGGTCTGGACCGGACCGACTCCGACATTCGCCGTCGCCGAACCATTCAGACTTCCACTCGTGCCTTCGAACCTGAACGAATAGGTCCCGGTTGCCATGGAGGGGTCTGCGGTGAGCGTTATGCTCTGCGGAGCGCTCTGTAACGTGAAAGACGAGGGGGAGGCGCTCAATCCAGACGGCAGGCCGGAGGCCGTTACCGAGACGGTCTCGTTGAAGCCGTTAAAAGGGGTGACAGACACCTGCACCGTCGAGGAGGTTCCCGGTGCAATCGAAGGTGCGGCGGGACTCACGGAGATGCCGAAGAAAGGCGGCGGTGGCGGCGGGGAACCAGACGATCCACCGCCACATCCACAAGGCAAGAGCGAAAGCCCGGTTACGAGGATTCCCGCCAAGTGGTGCATCGTCAGTCGCCGAGAATCCTTCCGGCCCCGGCTTTGTCTTCGTGTCCCGGTTGATTCCCTCACGTCATACCCAATCTCGAAATCAATGCAGAGAAAGCGGGATCTTGCACGTATCCTCGCTCGTCGGCCTCCATGTGGACTGATCGGTGAACACAACGCGCGTCACTTGCACTTCAAGCTCCTCAACTTGAGCTGCTTCGCCAATGTCGTCCGACTTTTCTGCTGGCCGTTGGAAAAAAGCCGTCTTCTCGGCTTTCGGCTGAATAGTTTCTCCCGCGCTGTAGCGGGCGAGGGCTGCCGGCTCATTCTGTCCCGATCGCGGTCCTTTCAGAGTGAATTCGACCGCCTGCACCGCTCGACTACCTGAGTTGTAGTAACGGATCGCGACGTTTTTCCCACTCGGATCTATGGACGCGTGGCGGGCCTGAACAGGGCACTGAGCGAGAGCGTATTCCGCGAAGCAGCAAATCAAGACTCCAAGCAAAAGAGACCTCATGATGACCTCCCGGTTGACTTGGTCGAGTACTATTCTCGATGCCCAAATTGTCGTCCCCGGGTCTCTTGTCGGATTTGTTGAGAGTGCCGAAGGCTCACCCGCACTGGAACACGCTTGAACTCGCAGCCGTTTCGCGTTGATCGGAATAGACCCCGTTTCGTTCCTACGACCAACTCCCCTGGCTGTCGCGGGTCGGGGACTGCATTATTAACATCGGCGATCTCGTCCACTCCTAAATCAAGCAAGCACCAACTAATACCCCCATCCGCGCTTCGATAGATACCCTTATTGGACACTATGTAAACAACATGACTGTCGACAGTATCGAACGCGAATTCGTAGACCTCGATCGTGTTAGGTGCACCGAGAAGCCGATTGTCGGTGCTCTCCGATGAATACAATGGTCGACTTAAAAGCAACTTGTTCTGTTCCAAAGGAGACCATGTTCTACCGCCATCCGCAGATTTAAGTAAACCCCTTGCCCCCCGTCCGAACATCTCATTCGAATCTTTCGGCGAGATTCCAATCACGGACTCCTGTTGAGGAAAAGGTGCATCGGCGGTACTGCCGATATCAACCGAGAAGAGCTTCCAACTATTTCCGCGATCATCTGATGTATACACGCCCGGAAGTTCGCGCCTGTAGATAGTTCGGTCAGGGTCGACTTTCAACGCGGCTACTCGAGCATAAATTCGGTTTGGATTCGTGGGGTCGATGGCCTGCAGTCTGAAATCAAGGGATGCCTCTCCACGGGCTCGCCCGCAATCTGATGAGCCGCTCTCTAGGCAATACTTTGGCTTGACCCAGGTGTTCCCAGCGTTCCCTGAAAAGTAATAGAAGCCCCTTCCGTCCCGACCTGTAGAGCGCCTATAGAGGACTCTGGGATCCGACGGAGCGCGAATCAGGTCGTATGTTGAGATTGTGGTTGGAATAGCATTTCTGCGGTTCCAGGTCAAACCATCATCAGCGCTGAAAAAATAACTGCCGTCGCAGAAAACACCGATTGAGGTTCGGCCCTTGCTTGTTGCCAGGACTTGTAGAACGCTGCAATCCTCGGGGGCCTCGCCATGCCACTCAGGGTGGTATTCGTACCTAATCGGCTGGCCGACGGGCCGACAGCAACTGGTTACTTCGCCTAAACCCGACGCGCCCACAAGCCAGGCGACGACAATCACTGCCCTTAACATATTCACTTCTTTCCACAGTGTTTATTAAGCTGCTTGTCCCAAGCGGCAGACGCATTGTTGATAGTTTCCCTTTGGGTCTTTCCCGTCGCGTAATTCAGTCCTAGGGCATCCGCTATGTTCTCGTCAGAAAAAGTGTACGGGGCAAGATGAAACGTCTCGTGGATAAGCGTTTCCGAAGAATCACTGTTGAATCCAGGATGCGTGTAAATTGTATTGATACCGGCCTCGGCAGCAAGTGTCGGATCTTGATTTTGCGCAGCCTTAACCGTCGCACCACTCATCGTGTTCTCAAATACCCCGTCTGTGGTAGCCGCTTGCTGAGCTTTGATCGTATCTGCCGTTGGAGGAGTAGGAGGGATGGCTGCATATCCCCTCTCATTTACATATTGGAACGTCTTGCCGATAGTACTGAGAACGAAATCATGGCAATCCTTCTTGTGAAACCTCTCAATGGCTTGCTTTATCAGGTCAGCCAGAGAAGCACCACCGCCTGGTCCATCGCCAGATCCTAGCTCTGGCCCCGCCATGTAGCCAAACCCGCCGCTCTCATCAATGATACCTCCGGGAGGCAGCTGCATAGGCGGTTTAAGGACATTGTCGAGCTCCGACCACGGGTTATCCGAGCTCGTCGGGGGGACGTATGCCGGACCGTTGCCGGGTTGGCCAGAGTATCCAAGGGAAAAGAAATCGACCAGCAGCTTGAAGAAGATGCTGAGCCAACTGAGACCGCTGGGGTCGGTGATATTGACCGGATTGTCGCGCACATAAACATAGCGATTCCACGATTGGGGATCGGACGGTGACCCGAACACCGGGTCCGCCGAGCAGAAACGGCCGAAGGGAACGTGGTAGTAGCGCGCCATCGCGTAATCATGGCCCGATTCGGAGTCGCGCTCATAGCCGGTGAAGATGAACTTTGTCGTTGTGTTCGCGGTGTACCACACCTCTCCATAGGGATAGTGCCCCTGCTCGCCAATCTTGGTGCCGCTTGCGTCCGTGCTCACGCGCACCGAGAGATGGTCGGAATGGTGGTAGGTAGTGGACGTGCCGGTCAATGAAGCGATCAGAGTCCCACCGGAATAGATGTACTCGCGCGAAGGAGATCCTGGAGCGGCTCCGTTGTCATATTCGGCGATGTCCTTGCCGCCGGCGAAAATGTACACGGTGGTGGATGTTGGGCTGGTGCAATTGGGCAGGCACTTCTTCACACGGTGCCCGCCGTCGTCGTAAACATAACCTCCAGACGCGCTGGTGCCTGTGTAGGTCAGCATGCGGTTGTCGTCGTCGTATGTATAGCTGGGAAGGAACCCCGGACACGCATACTCCGACAGCATGTTCCCGCTGTTGTCGAAGCACATCCCGTCCGGCTGGTTCGTCTGCGCCCCACCCGGGTTGGCGAAAGACAACGTGTTGCTGTAGGCCTGTCCCGCCGTAATGGTCTGATTGAGCCGGTTGCCATAGCGATCATAGGCCCACGAAAGACCCCACTTCTGATAGTTGGCCGAACCATTGGTCTTCGCAGAGACCAAGCGGCCGAGCGGGTCATACGTGTAAGCGGCACTGCGGCCCGAGTCCACACCGTCTGAGATGCAATCGATCACACCATCGCTTCCCGTCGTGCCAGTCGGGCAGTTTGTTGAGTTTTGGTAATAGTATGTCAAATTGAAGAGCGTCTGCGTGCCGCTCGTATAGCTCAAATTGGTCAGATACTGTCGATTCGGATCATAGGTGAAAGCCGCGACAACTCCATTGCCATAGTTGAAGCCTTGGACTTGATCCGCTAGGGTGTAGCTGTAGCTGCTGGCGCGAGTCGTGTTCACGCTGTTCATCGTGTCCGCGATTGACGAGATCCGACCGATGCTATCTACGCTCTGCTGCACTGCGCGTCCCGACGGATAGGTGATCTGTTTGATTTGGCCGTCCGTGTAGTACTGGTACCCGATCGTATACGCGGTCGTCCCGATCACTTTTTGCACCTGGGTGATGCGGCCTCCGGCGTCATACGTGTAGGTCTCCGAACCCGAGGGATCCGTCATGTTGGTCAAACGCCCGAGAGCGAACTGCGCCTTACCCCCTTGATCATATTGATAGGTTACCGAACCTTGGCGGTTAGAGTAGTTCTTTCCGGTCAACCGGTTCAGGGTGTCGTACTGATAGCAGGTTTTGATACTGCGGGCATCTAGTTTGCTCACCAAATTTCCCTGAAAAGAATTCGGGGATGGGCAACTTGTATCGGAGTCATATGCAAGCGTGTCAGTCTTCGCCTCGGGAGTTGTGATGGAAGTGGGCCTGCCAAGACCGTCGTAGACGAATGCTCGGGTCTGCACACCTTGGGAAACGCCTGTTAGACGCCCTCGGGCGTCGTATGTGTATCCCGTGGCGTTCGGCGAGACGAGAAGGCCTCCAGATCCCCCGGAGAGATTTCCCGCAGTCGGAGAAAAGGAGAAATCGAGGTATGTGCCACTGACACCGGTGGAGAAAGCAACCGTATATGATCCGGGATCGACACCCGTCATGGTAATGGTCGTCCCGTTCAGGGTCGCCGTCACCGGTGACTGCAAGGTATTCAGGCGGCTGGTCAAGGCCGTCGCAAGCGAAACATCTGTCGAACTCTTGCCCCACGATGCGCTGGCAGTGAATCCGCCGACCGTGATACTGACAACGCCTGTATCCCACGTTGTGTGACAGATGTCATGGACATTACATGTTGTCTCAGAGTTTTCGACTCCGGACAGCGTCACGCTTGCGCTCGGTGCCTTTCCGCCACTCGCCCCTGAAGGCTCGTCGACCTCAATCACATTACCAAAACCATCAATCCATTCCTGCCTCTGCTTGCCAGTCTCGTCCACCAACATCACAGGGTATCCATAAACAGGGGGCGACTGGGAGATCTGCTGGGTCGAGAGTCCTCCAAGAGCCGTTACATTGGGCCCATAGGCTGTTCGTGACGACTGACTATCGGGATGCGTAACAGCTATCTTTCGCTCGAGGGCGTCATAAGCAAACGTTTCATAGAGCGCGCCCGATTGGCTAGCGCTCGGATGGCTCACTTGGTAGACTCGGCTGTTACTGTCATACTCTGTGTAGATATTGTCCGTCGTGCCATCCGGCATATAGAGAGTCTCAGCCACCTTCCTGCCCCAAGTGTCAAAGGTGAATTCGTTGTGCCGGCAACTGGAGCAGCTTGCGGAGGCCGACGTGTCATTGACCGCCGAGTACGCGTCGGTCTGCGTTGGGGAAGTGTAGTTTGCGAGACTCCACCCGAAAGGAAGGACGGTCTCAGTCTTCCGTTCGAACGGATCGTTGACCAATGTGATGGGATTCACAAAATGAAAGTACGTCGACTGACCATTAACGTCGGTAGAGATGGCCCGTTTGCCGCTGCCGTAGTAGTAGCCCAGCGATAGTGTCATCGTGACGCCGTTGACCGGTGGGAGTTGCACGCCCGTGAGATAGGCATTGGTCGGTGTTGGGGGAAAATAAGATTGCGCAGGATAACCGTCGGTGAAGAAAACATCGCCGTAGGAATAGTTCGTCGTGTTCCCTGCCGGGTCCGTGCTGCTTAACACTTGGCCGGTCGTGTCATAGGTTCGACTCGTGGTTAAGTTAGCTGTTCCATTGACCCATTGTTGAATCTGGGTAGGATTGCCACGTATGGTCTTGCCCGTCCCAAAATTCGTATCGTCGTGGTTGGAAAATCCCGAGGCTGGCGTCAATCCGGAACCATAGGAGTCGTAGGTCACCTTGGTTTGCGCCACCTTGAGTCCTCCACCGGGGCAATCAGAGTCGCTGCCGGACTGGTTGTTGCAGAGAGTTGTTTTCGTCGGCTTGTTGATAATATTCGTTCCACTATTCGTGTAGTAAGTAACGTAAGTTGCGCGATCCGGAACCGCTGGAAAGCTGGGAGTCGTTCCTGGAAGAAACTTCCACTCTTTCACCGCCGTGAGGTTCCCGTTTTGCGGACTGTCGTATGCGTAGGTAGTCTGCTTCGTGATGTTGGCACCACCTGGCAGCGGGTACGTTACAGTCTCAGCCAACCTTCTCACGTAGACGTGGCCGTAACACTGATACCACGGACAGGAATTCGAGAAGTCCCACGTTGTACTCACGGTACTCATCAGAGTTCCAGCTGCGTTGTAGCGCTGCACCCCGACAGGCCAGTCGCCATTGTCTAGTCTGAATGTGTAGATTGTGTAATCCCCGTTCGGGTTCGTTGCGGTCACCTGCTGCTGACATCCCACTTGCGAGGCGCTGCACGTGGACAAGTTCTTGTTCGCGTACGACCACGTGCCGCTGGCAGAGGTTCGGGATGCCAGCCACATGTGCTTGTTGCCATATGGATCGCTGACTAGATTCCACGTATATGTGACCGTGCCGCCTGTCGGCATCGTCATACTGGTCAGCATGCCGTAGTAGGCTGATTGTCCTCCCGGTGAGGTGCAGAGAGAGCTGTTCGCAGTGGAGTCACAATCGTACTTAAAAGAGAAGGTCGAATCATCTGGAAGAGTGATGCTTTGAAGGACGAAAGCCGTACAAGGTGACGGGCATTCTGCGACTCCGGGCTGCCCAAACGCGGTTTTCACCGAAATACTGGTCCATGTGAACCCGTAGTTTGAGGACTTGCCTTGGGAGTTCGGCAGCTGACTAGGTGCCCCAATTGTGCGCCCTAAGGTGTCGAAGTAGCTTGCGCTCCCGGAAGAGGTCGACGAAATGTAGTTACCGTTTGCGTCCTCGATTCGAATAACGTTACCCTTTGCATCGGTAATCGGGCTCCCGGCCTGTTGGTGGACCATCGTGCCATCCGGGGCGTATATCTTAAAGAGACAAGATAGATATACTTGTGGTTCGGAACAATCTACATACAAATGGTATCCGGAGGAATCAGTGGCAAGACCGTCAGCCTTAGTCGGTCCACTGCAGCCATCTGTTCCCGCTTGTGTAGCACTGTTCGGCGGAAACGGGTGCTGGGTTCCTGACGGCTCAACATAGGTATAATCCCAGGCACACTGGTTGAAGAATTGATTTGGAGGGCCATCGCCGACCCCGTTCAGAAGTCCATCCACGGACGCCGCGTCGTTACTGCTCCAACCAGCCACGGTGTTAGCGTAACCACTGCCCGAGAACTCCGTCGACCAGAAGGGACCAGAGCCACCGTCGGACACATTCCACACGCCGTTTGCTTCGTACGATATTAGAACTCGCACAGATCGGCTACTTCCGCGCTGGGGGTATGATCCCTCAGGAATTTCTAGGTGCAAGTTTCCGTTGGCAGCATCCACAAAGCCATATTCAGCCGGCTCGGGAGCCGTGAACGGCGGACTCCCAGTGCTCGTCAAGTAACTCTGCCCAGAAAGAGACACGCTCCATGCAGAAAAAATGATCAGGATTACGAACCTGTAGTAGTTGGCAGGTTGATTAAGAAGGTTGTTCACGAACCGCAACCGGCTCCCGCTCGATTTCCGTAGTCGATTCCGCATAGTTTCTCTCCGCAGCACTCCTTGGCTACAACGACCCAGCAGAAAGCCCAAAAGGCTATGGCTCGAAATCGCGATCGCTAAGAGGCACGTTGATTGATACTTCTTCGAGGTGAATTGTCATTAAACGCTGCTGGTGGCCTACCTGCTCCGAAATTGAAAATGGAAAGGGCGTGCCATTGACGACCCGATAATCCGAAAACGTTACCCGTCTGCGAATACCCCCAGCAATCTTGTCCATCGGGTACGAGAAGTCCTCAACAGCAACGACTTGAAATGTTTGACCATCGATGTAGAAGTCTTTTCCCAGTAGCTTACGGCCAACATCCAGCGGGCCGGCATGAGCACGCGCGTCACGAATCCGAACGCCAAAAGCCGGACGGCCATTCCGCGTCGTCGCTCCAAGGGAAGTAACCTCCATCCGCGAATCTCGAATTGCGTTTGCCACTTGCGGCCAAGGCGGGCAGAAACTCCTGACGTTAACGACCTCCTGGTAGTTGAGCGGCCGTACCGTTCCACCTGCTTCCTTCCTAAAACCGCCGCTCTTCCCCAGGAACCACCACTCGTCGATTCCACCCAAATGGGCGTCCACACGGATTTCCTGGAGTCCGCGCCCCTTCACCGACACCTCTCCCTCGGTTCTTTCCTCGGTTCGATAGACAGTGATCCGTCCGGAAGCAGCAAAACTTTGGAACGCATCGATGGCTGGCAATCCGCCTGCAGCCCGTGTGGCCTGCTGCAAGATTTCAAGGGCAATGGGGTCGCGGACAGGTACCGGAGTCTTAGATTGTTGCGCTAGGCTCAAAGTAAGGCATGCACTAACGAAAAGCAAAGAACCAAGCCATTGAGACCGCATTTTCAATTCTCCTCGTCGAAGTGCAACCGCTTTCCTGTGATGCATTGGCCATTGGCCGCTAGCGTTCTTCAGTAATACCGTAATAACACCTGGCTGTTCTCGACCTGCAGATCAGTGATGTCTGGTGGCAACCGCAATCTCTGTCTCTCCTCAGGCCCGCTCAGTGCCTGCCGCATCGCGCTAATCAGGATGCCCTGAGGGAGTCGCAGCTCCCCAATCCGCCCTGCGATGGGATCGAACTGCAGACGCCCTTCCTGCGAGTAAAGCTTGCCTTCCAGATCCACTGTGACCTCCGTCCCGCGGCGACCGAGAACGATGAAGGCCTCGATTTGATTTCCGATCAGACGGACCCGGAAGTCGTGCAACCCGTCGACATTTGGCGCGACGAGCCTGCCACCCTTTTGCAAAAGGTCATGCAAGACAGAGTTGACTTCGTCTTCGGTCAGCCTGACCGTCCGCGAGTTCGAGGCGGCCGCATGCTCCGCTTGTTGCAGCTTGTGTTCCGCAGATGCTGCAGAATCGGCTCGAACCGCTGGCAGTGAAGGTGAAGCGTGCCAGAGCACAAGAACAATCAGGACAATCGCGAAGAGACCTGCGGCAGAAATGGTCGCAGTCACGGTGATCGAAAGCTTGCTAAGCCGAGTTGTGGTCGGGCGAATTGAGTTGGCGGTTTTGGTCATTTCAGCTCCCTGGTGGACGACCTCAGCAAATGAACAGAAGGCAACAAACGGCGCGTGGGCTTTTCGGAAAGTAGGAACGACCTAATGAAAGCACAACGAGAACAAGCAGGGCCCGATAAAGCGGCAGAAACTGCGATGTGCATTGAATCTCCCCTTTTTGAACGTAGCAGTGAGTTGCACGCACACTGCTCCATTCGACGCACATCCACGGGATCCTCCCGCGTACCGTGCGGGCGAGTGTCACTCGCTGGAAGGGAAGATTCTCTGGCAAGAAAGTTCCAGGCAAAGCCTGAGTTCAGATTCTCTCTTCACCAGAGTTGTCCGAAAATCTAAATGGAACCAAAATCCAGTGTCAAGAGAAAAAGCGCATACTCACATTCACGCGTGACGAACCTCACATAATAAGTGCACCTTGCGGCGTCAGTTGCGTGATTCTGCGCACAGTAGGTGACGCGACTGGCAGTCACCGCTCTCGGTCAAGCCATAGGACGCTGACCCTGGGGGCTGCGTGGTTACGGTAGACTATCCGGAATAGTAGGCAGAGAGGTGCGCTTGCCGTTGGCGAGATATGGCGGTTAACTCAGCGAGTTATATGTTCGCTCTGCAGGTGGCGAGAGTGAAAGAGCAGGGAGCATGTCTTCTTACAGCTGGGTGCAGCGGAGCGCGGTGGAAGCACACGAAGCAGTTTTGGGAATCTGGCCTGAAACTTCGATTGCATACACTCTAAGCACTCATTTCCACTCTCCCACTACAATGGAACGTGCGAGCGGGAAGGGCGGCTCCACCCGGTCGCTTCTGCTCATTAGTGAACGCCTGGCCGGATATTATTTCGTCATTCTAGCTCGCGCACTGAGATGCACTGACAGGACATCGCGAGGCGCGCCACTGCGTTGGGATAGTCCACGAGGGGCCGGTAGTGAACGGCCGCCCGTCAGCGCATAGTTTTCGAAGGCTTTCCATGCCGCCATGTCTGAAAGCGCCACTACCGGGAAAGTCAATGTGGTGACCGAATCGACGCGCTCCGGCACGGAACTTTTGAGACCATCGGCCATGAGTGAGTCGAAACGCTTTGCCTCCAGGCCCCAGCAGCCGAAGGGTTGTTTCTCGATTGGAGGATACTTCGGCGTGAATCCAGTAGAAGTGCCGCCGCTACCAGAAAAAACATAGGTATAGCCGCCAGCCTGGATCTGCCAACTTCCATAATTGTCGGCTAGAGCGATGATGTATCAGAAATCTGACTGCGACAATTAGTGCGCGATCAGGTACAGTTACCAGGCGAGTAACTGCCTATAATGTCCGTTATGGTGTACTACCTTGTTTTTGGACATTTTCCACGTTTCGTTTCCGTATGGGCCTAAATCCAGAAAAGCAGCCGGCAGGACCCCAAAAATCAGGGGAAGACCCAGAAATCGTCGTCGACGTTTCCTTGCGGGTCGTTTCCTGCCTTCCACCTCTTTGGTGGCTGCCATGAGCGCGCCCTTCGGGCTCCAGCTCCATCAGGAGACCACAACGGAAGATCCTCTCGAAAATGTCCAGCCTTATCCGGTCGAGCCTTTTCCGGTCAAGATCTGGCCGAAGCGCCAGGGGGAAGGGAACTCGCCTCTTTCGCAAACAGGAAGAGGAGGACCACTTGGCCACTGACCTAGTGCTGGTCGGACCCGAGGCCGACAAGGATATCGACCGCATCGAGTGGGCGAAGCAGCTGGTCGCGAATGCCGTGCGCTCGCCCTACACCCGGCAAGCCTATCTCTACGCGCTCGAACAGTTCTTTCAGTGGGCGTCGGGCCGCGCGATCTCGCGTGAGTCGGTGCAAGGCTACGTCACCTGGCTCGGGGAAATGAAGTTCTCGCCTTCGACCATCAACCAACGCCTGGCGGCAATCCGCAAACTGGCGACCGAAGCGCAGCGTTGTGGCTACGTGGACAGCGAGACGGCGCAAGCGATTGTCACGGTCGCCGGCGTGAGCCAAAAGGGAAGACGCCTGGGGCGATGGCTGGCGTGGGAAGAAGCCCGGACATTACTCCAGGCACCGAATCCGCATAGCATTCGCGGGATGCGGGACCGGGCGCTGCTGGCGGTGCTGCTGACGTGCGCGCTACGCCGCGGGGAATTGTCGCGCATGAACTGCGATCACCTTGCGATGCGCGACGGCCGTTGGGTATTTCTCGATTTCCTGGGGAAGGGGAAGAAGGTTCGCTCGGTGGCGGTGCCGCTGTGGGTGAAGCAAGCGATCGACGGGTGGCTTGAGACGGCGGGAATTGAGAAAGGACCAATCTTCCGACGCGTGGCGGCGAGCGGCCGGGTGGGCGAGGACGCGTTGACGGAGCGCGCGGTATGGAAGCTCGTGCATGAATACGCGGCACAGGTGGGGATCGGGGAGCTGGCGCCGCACGATCTGCGGCGGACGGCGGCGAAGCTATGCCGATCGAAGGGCGGGGAACTGGAACAAATTCAGTTTCTGCTGGGGCATGAGTCGATCCTGACGACGGAACGGTACTTGGGGTCTGAACAGGATCTGAAGAATGCAGTCAACGACGCACTAGTCTTTGAATGAATGCTCGATGTGGAGTTGTCCGTACGATCAGGATGCGGTATTCCATATGGGGTATAACTTGAGTATTGTCATCCGTACCCGCGCCTGCTCTAAGTGACGTACAAGAAGGCACCCAGAGCGCGAGGGAAGGCAGCGATGGCTCTGCCACTCGGTGATGCAGAGACGGGTGACACCCCGGAAGAGCCTTTTTGAATCGGGTGAAACATGGCGAAGCGTGAGCCTTCAGAAAACGACCTGTCCAACGAAGACGTTAAGCGGCTCGTATATTCGTATCAAGACGCCGAAGTGTCTGACGAGCTTTTCTCGTTTGGTCAGACGCTATTAGACGAAGCAAACGACTGGGCTAAGCAGATCGACTCGAAGGCCACTGGTGTGCTTGGCTGGTCAACCGGGATCGTGGCCTTCCTTTTTACACAACTCACGAAGACGAACGGCATGGTGAATCTGTCACTGGGAGTGGCAAGCGGCTCGTTCGCCATGCTCGCCGTTCGGCGGGCATACAAAGCGCTCCAAGCCCGAAAAGGCTGGCTGTGGCCCAGCGACCGCGATTGGTTTGAAGAGACGGCGTTCGGTAGCGCAGATGAACTGAAACGATTTCACATCCGTTCGTTGCACCAGACCAGACGTGCCCGTATGGAGATAGACCAGCTAAAGAGCAATCATCTCTGGCGTGCCGAAAAATGGCTTGTGGTGGCAGCGGTACTGCTGGTGGCTGGGATTGTTGTGCAGTTACTCTCTGCTTCGTACCCAGTCGCCCTTGGAATCCTTCGTGAGCGAATCAGGATGCGTCTCAGTGGCCTGTGATGGAAACTTACTCGGTGTCTGGCTTGGCTGATTAGTCTGCTGTTGCTGCTGCTGTGAACCGCTGTTCTTGTCATCCGGCATGATGTCAGCCACTTCCTATCGCAAAGTATAGCAAACCCCAGCAGCACAAGAGTCACTTCGTCGGCCATCGTTCGTCGATAGAGCGCATGAGTTCTTTGGCCCATCGGATTGCGTCGGAGATGGTTGCCACCGTCGTATTGTGAGAGCTTCCTAGCCACTGTCAGTTGGCCGCGGTTCACCCCAGTTCACGAAGCACTCTATCCACAAACACGCAAGCCTGGCGGTATAGGGCATACACTTCCTCGTTAGTCTTTTCAAAGACGTATCCCGCAAAATTCTGATGCACAAGGCAGTTACGCAAAAAACCTAATTCCAAGAAAGCCTCAACGGCCGATTTGAGAGGGTCGACTTTCGATTCAGTCTTGAGTTTTTCGCCTATTTCCTCTCCGAGTAAAGCGAAAAAAGGACCTGGTCGCCTGTTTTCCCAATCAAAATAGGTGAAGTACTGTCGCTTCAGCGCCTTGATGCGGATCAACGCGAGGACGCACGCGTCAGAGCCACTTTTTCTGTTGCAGTAGCCGTGTATGGCATCGGAAATCTGATGCTCAAACAGACTCGCGGCAGAAAGGACCAGAGTCTTGCGAAACGAATCGTCGACAGTTCGTAGGAGCGAGAGCTCCTTTCTCTCGGACAGATAGACAAGAAGACTCGCATTGTCTTCATACGCTTTGTCGATGATGGTGTCGGCCATATAACTATCCGATTACAATTTCCTGGGCTCTCTGCAGTCTCTTAGCTACGTTCGCCTTGTCTGTGGTCGACTTTTGTGTCGCCTCAATGAACTCACTGTCTTCTTTAAGCCGATCCAGCCTCGATGCTTCAATCTGTTGTCCATTCCCGCGCTGCAAAGAGCGTGCTTGGGCGGCGAAGACCGACTCGAACAGCAAAATGTTGAATTTTCCAGAGGATTTGCCATAAAACGCTCTAGACGGCAAGGAAGCACAAGAATTCATAAACTTTTCGAAAATGTCCCTTAGTTCTGTAAGCTTTTCGCCCGAGGTGTTTTTGCATTGACTTGAAAACCTATTCAGAAAACTCGCCATTGATGGGCGGTAATTGTGACCCTCCATGAACATCGCGAATCCTCTCAGGACGATCTCGAGGTCCTTCATATGCAAGTCGGGCTGCGGAAGGCCGAGAAGCTGCCTCCAGCTTGCATTCAGATTTAGTTTTTGTAGCATTTCGTAAAAAGGCGAATGGTACAGACTGATGCGAATCTCCTGTGGTGTGAGGTTCATTCCTCCTGAATTGAGACGGTTAAAGATTTCGAAGATGGACGAATTATCGCCCTCCGGCGCGTTCTGCTTAATGATTACGTTCCTGATAGTTCTCAGATCAAAGGTCGTTTTGTATTCCTCGAGCGTCGCGTAGTTAAGTTTATTGAGCTTGTTCGGCTGGCCCGGCGGTTGATGCGGCAACTGAAGGTTAAACTTGGCAAAGAATGTGTCGTCTTCCAGCGCTGCCTCCGGAATCCTGCTCTGTTCGTCGAAGATTTCCCGGAGCTGCACTCTCTTTTCTTTACGTGGGAATCGGCCCTTAATGAAGTAGTAAAGCGACATTAGCCGCTGTTGACCGTCGATGACCAGGAATTTATTCCTTCCCTCCTCGTAGAGAAAGATTTGCGGAACTGGGAGCCCAATGATGACAGATTCGATCAGCTTCGAGGCTCTTTTGATGTCCCAGACGAAATTCCTCTGGAATCCGGGTATCTTGACAGCTCCCGATTCGATGAAACTGTGGAGTGTCAAAATGTTGAAGTCATTGGGCGAAGCTGTAATGTCATATTCCTTAATCTCACTGACTCCGTCATTGGCATCATCGCCCTCGTACAAATTCGTCCGAGACTCCCTCCCGTTAGAGGCCGTGACAGAACTTCGTTCGGCCTCGGGTTCATCCTCATCTCCCTGCAACTGAACGTCGGCGGCGTCTTCTTCGTCAGAAATAGGCTCGATCACGTGTACTCCTCCTACTGCGGATTTGGCGATACTCGTCATTTCGGCAGCCCACACAAAACGGGAAGGCCATCCCCGCCGTCCTTCAACGAACTGTCCGCATCCTTGTTCTTGTAGTGTTCGGAATAGCTCTATGATTTCGCGCCGTTGGAAATCGTTCCCGTCGGCTTTCAGCAGAGCTAGAATTCGGTCAACCTTTGTTTCTGACTGATCGCGTTCACGACGCGCAGCGTGTTCGAAGAAGGCCTTAGCGACCCGACTCTGGTTGTACAGTTGTCGTAGCGCGTCGACATTGGGCGACTGAGTTTCCATTCAAAGCTCTCCAAGGTTAGTTCTATCGCGACAGGCCGGATTTCACATATATTCCGCATCCGCCGTCCCGTTTACAGCGCGACTCATTCGGCTCCCAGCGGCTGTCATACACTGAAATTCCGACAACGCCGACACGTGGGGGAAACGTCACGGGTCGCGACGCCACGGTGGACGCCATCCTTCGTCAGTTGTTCTTCGAAGATCTTCACCTTCGTATTCAGCGGCGCGAGTTGGAGCGACCTCGATCGTGCGCCGCTTTCCCTTCCGCGGTGCCACCCGTGAACTGAAACGGATACAAAGGGTCGCCGGAGCTTAGCATGGCCGATCATCGGGCGAGTCTCTGGCCACTCTTTCATCCATTGAAGTCTCCTGACGGCCGACTGGCCCACCATTCATCACCAAGAGCCGTCTGAATTACTGACGCGTGCATCGAGTCTCCGTAAGAGTACATCATGTAGGAGAGGCTGACCATCCTATGGACAAGTCGCAGGTCGACCCCACGGCCTTCGTTTCTGGAGACCGCATGACGCGAAATCCCCACCTGCGAATCCCTGCTGCGACTTGTTCGGATCGGTCTACTCAGACTATCCTCAACTTTCTTCCGAATGAGCTTTCTAGATCAGTACGAGCGCCGGCCTTTTACTCTGGCTGACACCGGTAGTTTGAAGCCTGCCGGGCTGTATCTGGGGAAAGGCCCAAGTGCCGTTGAAGTAGTCACTTTTGAAAGCAGTAGTCGTCCCACCGTTACTGCCCTTCGGACGGCTTGGAAGGCCCGTCTTGCCGGTCGGGCCACACCTCTTCTCGTCGTTACTCTGTACGACTCCAAGGCAGCTTTGTGCGGGGCTTCAGGCGATCAACCACCGGCTTATCTCGACATTGAACCGGGAAGGGCTCAACGCATTTGCTCCACGGCACTGGAAGAACCCGATCGGCACGCAGCCCTCCGGTTCCTAACAGCTGCGCTACCGGAGCTTGAGCAGCAGACCTCTGGACTGCGCAACCAGGGATTCTTCGCAAGTCATGAACTCGCCACTGGAGTACCCAATCGACCCGACTGGAAGGCGGCCACAGCGAAGGCCAAATCTCTGCTTGGGCGTCGTGACCGAGAACTGCTCCACGCCCTCGGGTTCGCAGTCGAGTCGCTCCCCGGACAAGCACTAGTTCTGCGCTCGGCTGAGTCGCGTGTCGCTCTGGCGGTTCTGCTGGAGAGAAACGAATCTCCTGATGTCGCGAGCGCTCGATTCTCCAATACGTCCCCAATCTCTTACGCATTGGCAAAGGCGGAAGGGGAGAACCTTGAATATGTCGTCGTGTTGGCGGGACCCGTTCTTCGCCTCTATCCCGTAAGAACTGGCGTAGGAACGGGGCAGCGCGGCAGGTCAGAAACTTTCGTCGAAATTCACCTGGATCTATTACCGGATGAACTGGCCGGATACCTCTGGCTTCTCTTCTCGGCTACCGCTCTCAGCAAGACTGGCCCAGTCAAGGAGATCCTCGAAAATTCCTCCCGCTACGCGGCAGATCTCGGAACTAGACTTCGCGACCGCATCTATTCGGAAGTTATACCGGCCCTTGCGCAGGGCCTGATAGTTGCGCGCAAGCTGCAAAGGCCAACTGCTTCCGATTTGGCCGAAACGTACCAGATGACGCTTATTGTTCTATTCAGGCTTCTGTTCATAGCCTATGCAGAGGACAAAGAGCTTCTGCCGTATAAGAGCAACGAGCTTTACCGCGCACGATCTCTCAAACAGAAAGCAAACGACCTCACAAAAGCACTGCGGGAGGGCAAGCAATTTGGCGACACGACCACAGCACATTGGGAAGAAGTGGAACGCCTGTTTCGCGCGGTAGATCACGGCAACCCCGAATGGGGCGTCCCTCAGTACAACGGAGGTCTGTTTTCGAGTGACGCCACGGTATCCAAGATTGGCGCTGCCATTGCGGAGTTGCGGCTTGCTGATCGTGTTTTTGGACCGGTCTTGGCTGCTTTGCTAGTAGATCGAACACCCGAGGGCCCAGGGCCAGTTGATTTTCGAAGCCTCGGTGTTCGGGAGTTCGGAACGATCTATGAAGGGCTGTTAGAAAACGAACTTGCTGTCGCAGAAACTGATCTGACTACAGAAACCAAAGATAAGGAGGAGCGTTACCGTCCAGCCAAGGCTAAGGAAAAGGTGATCGTAATAAAGGGTCAACCGTTCCTGCATAACACGTCGGGCGCACGCAAAAGCACTGGCTCGTACTTCACGAAGCATTTCGCCGTAGAACATTTACTCGATTACGGCATCGAGCCAGCATTGAAGGAGCACGTCGAGAGACTGTCAGGCATGACGGATAGAGAAGCCGCCGAGGCTTTCTTTGACTTTCGAGTCGCGGATATTGCAATGGGATCAGGCCACTTTCTCGTGGCAGCCGTAGATCGCATTGAGAGAGTGTTGTCATCCTATCTGGCGCAGCGTCCTCTTCCCGACGTAGCTGAGGAATTGAGACGGCTGCGCGAGACCGCTCTTCAAGCAGTACGAGCCTCAGGCAGTGAGATCGAAATTGAGGACGCCCAACTTCTGCGAAGACAGATAGCGCGACGGTGTATTTACGGAGTTGACCTCAATCCGATCGCGGTCGAACTTGCTCGACTAGCCATTTGGATTCATACGTTCGTTCCAGGTCTGCCACTGTCTTTCTTAGATCACAATCTGGTCGTCGGCAATTCCCTGGTAGGTATCGCCACGATCGACGAAGCGAATGAGTGGTTGCGAGAGATTGCTGGCTCGCTATTTGGGTACTCTGCTGACAAGCTGATTGGCAGCGCATCAGCCGGACTCACGAAGCTGGGGCGTCTCTCGGACGCATCCGCCGCAGAAATACAGCGCGCCCGCGCTGCCATGCGCGAAGCCCGTGACGCGGTGAAGGCGGCTCACGCATTGTTTGACATTTTGTCTGCGGCCCGGATTAACGATTCTGTTAGGCAGGTCGTCTTCCAGGAAGCTTCGCATTGGCAAGAGGATCTCACTTCTCTAGACACTTCCGCGCTTCACATCGCATCTCTGAAGACCCTTGCTGCCATCCCATCATTTCATTTCCCGATCGCATTTCCCGAAGTCTTTCTAAGGAACAGGCCTGGGTTCGATCTGATTCTCGGTAACCCTCCTTGGGAAGAAGCAACTGTGGAAGAAGATCGGTTCTGGACACGCCACAACCCAGGGTTTCATTCTCTAAAGCAGAAGGAACAGGAATCCGCGAAAAAACACCTCCGAAAAGAGCGCCCCGATCTGGTGAAGGAATATGACAATGAGGTTGCTCAGGCAAAACTTTTGAGAGAACTTTTAGTACACGGTCCTTATCCGGGCATGGGAACAGGTGACCCCGATGTTTACAAAGCTGCATCCTGGCGATTTTGGACCTTAGTGCGTCCCGACGGAGGGCGAGTAGCGGTGGTTTTGCCAAGGTCGGCGTTCGCGGCCAAAGGCAGCACTGAATTTCGGTTAGCGATCTACGCGAGGGCCCAGATTGAAGATCTGACTCAACTTGTAAACCGTCACCAATGGATTTTTGACGATGTTCATCCACAATACACCATCGTTTTGGCCTCCTGGCGAAAAGCGGTTCCTCCCAACGACGCAACCCTACCCGTTCGCGGGCCGTTCTCTAGCCAGAGTCGATTCATGGCGGGAGTAAATAAGCCTCCCAGCCGCTTCTTGGTCACCGATATCATTTCCTGGTCTGAAACAGCAGCATTGCCGCTGCTCCCCTCTGATAATTCCGCAGAAGTTTTTGCCCAATTGCGAAAAGCTCCAAGGTTTGACTTGAATGATCCTGAGAGCTGGCGTGCGCGGCCTCACAGGGAGCTCGACGCAACCAATGACAAAAGCCTTATGAAGTTTGCCGACGAGAAACCTGACGGGTTCTGGCCTGTCTTCAAGGGTGAGTCGTTCGACATCTGGGAACCAGACAACGGTTCATACTACTCCTGGGGAGAACCAGAAAAAGTGCTCCGCGAATTACAAAAGAGCCGCTTGCGCTCTGCTAAGCTCGCTCGATCAGCCTTTAGAGAGTTCGCCGCTGACTGGACAAAGAACCCCGACACGTTGCCCTGTCTCTATGCGCGTATTGCGTTTCGTGACGTGACAAGGGCAACTGATTCTCGCACCGTGAGAGCGGCCCTGATACCCCCTAATGTCTTTCTGACGAACGCGGCTCCGTACTTAGTTTGGATCAGGGGTGACCAAAAAGATCAGGCCTACCTCCTTGGTGTTTTGTGTTCACTACCCCTTGACTGGTACGCCAGAAGATTTGTGGAGATTCACCTCAACTTCCATGTTCTTGACCCATTTCCGATTCCCAGGCCAGCAAGAGAAAACAAACTTTGGATGAGAATTGTCTTGCTGGCAGGCAGACTCGCCGCAGTTGACAGACGCTACACCAAGTGGGCTAAGGCAGTCGGAGTTGAATGCGGAAAGCTCAAAGATGACGAAAAGCAAGATATGATTCATGAACTCGACGCAGTAGTGGCTCACCTTTACGGTTTGACTGAGACGCAACTACGTCACATTTTTGAGACTTTCCATGAAGGCTGGGACTACGAAGAACGATTGGAAGCCACGTTGGCTCACTTCAAGAAATGGCAGACTCATCTCTAAAACCGCGGGCCGCTGAAGTCCCGAACAAGCCAGAGTTCGTGGACAACCGTGAAGTCAAACTAGTCCAAGCGCTTTGCGCTCACTTGGATTGGCTGGGAAAAACCTATGCGCAGCCCACTGAATTGTGTGTTGCAACTGGCTACTTTAACCCAGAAGGCTTCGCCTTGCTGGCCGATCGCCTCGAACGACTGAAAAGCGTGCGCCTCTTGCTGGGAGCAGAGCCGGTCCCACCGCCAGTGAAACCCATTCGTATGCCGGGAGACCCATTTGGCCCACGCTTCGAGGAAAAGCTCGTGCGTAAGGAGTTAGACCGCCAGCAGGAAGGCTTGGAACGCGACCGCAACCTGATGGAGTTTGCGCCTGGAACTGACAAGGCGGTTCAACGGCTGCTTACCTTTCTTGCGTCAGGGAAGATTGACGTTCGCCGCTATGAGAAATCGTTCATGCATGGCAAAGCCTTCTTGTTTGCAACCGACAACGAAGGAGTTGTCGCGGGCTCATCAAACTTCACAGCCGCGGGCTTGACCAGCAATCTTGAATTGAATCTTGGCCGATACGATCCGACGCCAGTGGAAAAGGTCAGACACTGGTTTGAGTCTCTCTGGGACAACGCTGTTCCGTTCGATCTGGCGAAAGTCTACGAAGCTCGTTATGAGGCCTACGCACCGTATCTCATCTTTCTCCGGGTTTTGTGGGAGCGCTATAAGGATGAGTTGGAAGAGGAAAAGCGAGAGCAAGGCGAGCGCATTCAGCTGACCACGTTCCAGACCGACGGCATTAACCGAGCCTTCCGAATTCTGGATGTCTACAATGGCGTCCTCATCAGCGATGGAGTAGGTCTAGGCAAGACTTTTGTTGGCGGCGAAATCCTCCGCCGCGTCATCGAGAGCAATCGACAAAGAGCGTTGCTGATTGCCCCTGCCGCACTGCGAGATGGCACTTGGGAAAGATTCCAAGATCGTCACCAACTTTACGTGGAGACGATCTCCTATGAAGAACTGGCGAACGAATCTCAACTGGGAGTGGGTTCCGGCCACTATCTGAAACAGTCACCGAATGACTACGCCCTCATCGTTGTCGACGAAGCGCAGGCTTTCCGTAATCCAGACACCAGCCGCGCCCAGGCGCTGCGCAAGCTCCTTCTAGGTAAACCGGCGAAGAAGTTGGTCTTGATGTCGGCCACACCCGTTAACAATTCGCTCTGGGACCTGTACTACCTGCTTACGTATTTCGCAAGGCAGGATGCCACATTTGCTGATCTGGGAATCCGTTCCCTCAAAGATCGGTTTGCCGACGCGATGCGGATTGACCCGAACGATTTGAAACCAGATCTTCTGTTCGATGTTCTGGACGCTACAACCGTGCGTCGAACCCGACACTTTGTGCAACGGTTCTATCCAAATGACCGAGTGAAAGGGCCAGACGGAACCGAGATTCCAATTCGTTTCCCCGATCCGCATGTGAAGGCAGTTAATTATTCACTTGATGAAGTTCTGCCAGGATTCTTTCAAGAATTTCAAGACGCGATTGCTCCAACTGCGGGACCGCCGAAACTGACGCTGGCCCGCTATGAACCAAGCAAGTACTTGATTGGCGCGGCACAGCCCAACTTGCAAGAAGCTGCGCTCGCCGGCCTCCTTCGATCCGGTCTACTCAAGCGGTTCGAGTCTTCGGCGTATGCTTTTTCGCGGACCGCGCAGAGGATGGCCGACTCCTGTGACACCTTTTTGAAAGGCTTAGACCAAGGAGTAATTCTCACCGCTGAGGGAATTGAGGAGTGGGAGCAAACCGATAACGATGAGATCTTAGACAAGTTGGTGGGTGCAGGTATTGCTGCGGGGACAGCGGGCCACGATGTGGCCCGCCTACGTGAAGATGTAATCAAAGACCGCGACCTGCTCCACAGTTTTGCAGAGCGAGCAGGGAAGGTCACCAGAGCCAGCGACCCAAAGTTGGCTGCGCTCGCTGAACAATTGCTTGCGATTCTCAAGAGCGCGGAACTTGACGGACTCGATGATAAGGATAAGCAAAACAAGCGTAAAGTCATTGTCTTCTCGTTCTTCGCCGACACGGTCGAATGGATTCGTGAGTATCTCGAAGGCGTGTTTGCTTCTGACCTGAAACTCGCCCCGTATCGCGGACGGTTGGCCTGCGTCGTTGGTGATGAGGGCTACGGCGGTGTGTCCCGTGAGGCCGCGATCTTTGGCTTCGCACCCGAGTCATCCGAAGCTCCGGCGGGTCGCCGCGATGATCTTTATGACGCTCTTGTTACCACAGACGTACTAGCGGAAGGCATGAATCTTCAGCAGTGTCGCAACATCATCAACTACGACCTGCCTTGGAATCCAATGCGTCTGGTTCAACGGCACGGTCGCATCGACCGAATCGGCAGCCCGCACAAAGATGTGTTCATGATGTGCTTCTTCCCCGATGTGCGCCTCGAAGCACTTCTATTGCTGGAAACTAAGATTCGTAACAAGCTCGCGCAGGCCGCCGCGAGCGTTGGCGTGGAGAATGAAGTGATACCTGGCGCCGCGACGAATGAGGTTGTATTTGCAGATGAACGCGCAGAGATCGAACGCCTCAGACGCGAGGACGCCACCATCCTCATCAATGGCGGCGAGGACCCCTCAGCCCACACGGGCGAAGAATATCGCCAGGAGTTGCGAAAGGGTTTGGACAAGTACGGTGACCAGATCAAGCAGCTTCCGTGGGGCAGCGGATCTGGATTCAGAAGAGGAGACAAGGCAGGCCAGTTTTTCTGCGCTTACGTTGGAGAACGGCTCTTCCTCCGGTTTGTCCCTGCTGATGGGAGCCTAGTTGTGCGCGACACGCTTGGCTGCCTTCGTCTGATTACCTGCACCGAAAACACTCAACGTCTGCCCATGAACGGCGTACCAATGGACGCCTACAATGCCTGGCAAACGGCACGCCATGACATCTTTAGCGAATGGGCCCTGGCTACGGACCCGGCGAATTTGCAACCTAAGGTCCGTCCGGCGTTGAAGGCAGCAGCCGATCACCTCCGGAAGTATCCCCCTCCCGATCTTAATCAGGACGAAATCAACGCTCTCATTGAGTCGATTGAAGCCCCGTGGGGCACGCGAATCGAAAAACAAATCCGCGAAGCTACTGAGCCAGCCAACGCCGCTGAGACATCAAAGGCGATCGTGGAAGCAGTTAAACGGTTAGGTCTGGAGCCTTTTCGAGCACCTGAACCGCTACCGCCCATCGAGGAATCGGAAGTGAGACTGGTCTGCTGGATGAGCATTGTGACTTGAGCATGTTTCTGGACCAAACGACACGAAAGGTATCCTGCCCGCATGCCATATCAGACTGCTATTACCGTGAAAACGACGCTCGACCGTATATGGAAACACGACTACGTGCTACCTGCGATCCAACGCGAGTTCGTCTGGAATCCCAAGCAGATTTGTAAGCTATTTGACAGCCTCATGCAGGGATTTCCAGTTGGATCGTTCTTGTTCTGGAAGATTGAGCCAGCCACATCCAAGAACTTCCGTTTTTTCGATTTCAGCCGCGAATATCATCAGCGAGACAACCCTCACTGCCCGCCTTTGGGCAAGGCTCCAGATGGTCCGGTCACTGCAGTCCTAGACGGACAGCAACGCCTGACTGCCCTGAATGTTGGCCTGCGCGGTTCTCTGGCGGTCAAGGAACCGAACAAATGGTGGAATAACCCCAAGGCTTTTCCCGTAAAGAAGCTCTATCTTGATCTCCTCCACGAGCCGGTACCCGATGAAGAAGGCGCAGTTTACAGGTTCGAGTTTCTCACGGATGAAAAAGCAACCGCGCCGCCCCAAGGTGAATTTTGGTTTCCTGTGAATCGGATTTTTGGGATGGTCGAGCCTTCCGAACCGATGGTCTATCTTGCTGAGCAAGGCCTCGGAAATACTACTTGCGCCGTGAAGTCGCTCCACCGTTTGCAGTCAACGGTCCACAACGCACTAGTCATCAACTATTACGAGGAAGAGAGCCAGGATATAGAAAAGGTCCTCAACATCTTCATACGAACCAACAGCGGCGGGACGGTGTTGTCCTACTCAGACCTTCTCCTATCAATCGCCACAGCCCAATGGGAGCGGCGCGATGCACGCACCGAAATCAACACCCTCGTCGACGCCCTGAATGTCACTGGCCTTGGGTTCAACTTCTCCAAGGATTTTGTCCTCAAGGCCGGATTGATGCTCTCCGACATCGCAAGCGTCGGGTTCAAAGTTGAAAACTTTGATCGCAACAATATGAAGAAGCTCGAATCTAACTGGCCTCAAGTCGCGGAAACTCTGCGGCTGACAGCAAGATTGATCGCGGGTTTCGGATTGTCCCGCGACACCATAACCGCCGACAGCGCCCTCTTGCCGGTCGCCTATTATCTACATGCGAGGCGATGCGATGACGGTTATCTGACTTCGAAAGTCGAAGCCGAAGATCGTAAGATAATTAAGCACTGGCTCATTCGATCACTGATAAAACCGGGCATATGGGGCAGTGGCCTCGACGTATTGCTCACTGCACTCCGGGAGGTCGTCCGTGAAGGCACAGGAAAATTCCCAGACGAACCGTTTGAGCGTGAGATGCGCGTTCGCGGAAAGAGCCTCACGTTCACCCCAGAAGAGGTGGAAGAACTCGCCGACATGAAATACGGCTCCCGTGACCTATTCGGCTTACTGACATTGCTCTTTCCGTTTGTGGATACCAGGAATCAGTTTCACATCGACCACATTTTCCCCAGCGCCGTATTTCACGCGCGTAAGCTCAAACAAGTCGGCCTCTCGGAGGACGAAATCGCACGCCTACAGGATAGCAAGGACCGCCTCTCCAACCTTCAGCTTCTCCAAGGCCCCGACAATCAATCGAAAAACGATCAGATGCCGGCGGAATGGATCACGGAAACCTACAAAAAAGACGAGGACCGCAAGGATTACATTTCACGACACATGTTGGATGGTGTAATGACCGACCTGAGCGGGTTCGAGGCCTTCTTCAAGAGCAGGCGCCAGCGTTTGATCGATAGGATCGTGGTTGTGCTTAATGGGCCATCGTCTGAGATACCCCAGGTGGCAACCACCTGAGTGCGCAAGTGCGGCGCAGTGCGTATACGCTTTGAATTGGTGGTGCCGGAGTCGAGAGTGGACGGATCGTAGCGAGTCCTCCCTCGGCGACGACATTTGAGGAAGTTCCCTTTTTAAAGAAATGAAAATGAGTGAGCTCGAAACGACATATTTTCCGCCAGGCGAACTGTTGGCCGACATTCGGGCACTGATCGCCGAGGCGCGGCGCCAAACCACGGTCGCCGTGAATATGGGGCTGACGCTCCTCTATTGGCGCATCGGCCAGCGCATCCACCGTGAAGTGCTGGGCAGCGAGCGCGCCGCCTATGGCGAACAGATTGTCGTGACGGTGTCACGACAATTGGTGGTGGACTACGGCCGCGGTTATTCAGAGAAGAACCTTCGCCGAATGCTTCAGTTTGCCGAAATGTTTCCCGAGCAGGAGATTGTCGCGACGCTGTCACGACAATTGAGTTGGTCCCACTTCAGCGCGCTTTTGCCTCTCAGTCAGCCCTTTCAACGGGAATTCTACGCGGAGATGGCGCGGATCGAAGGCTGGAGCGTGCGTACCCTTCGTGCGCGCATCGACTCGATGCTCTACGAGCGCACCGCACTCTCGAAACAACCCGAGGCACTGATCCGCCAGGAACTGGCAATCCTCCGCAGCAAAGGCGACCTTACCCCCGCTCTGTTGCTCAAAGACCCCTACGTATTGGATTTTCTCGGGCTTACCGACCGCTTTCTGGAGCGTGACCTGGAAGACGCCATCCTCCGGGAGCTCGAAACCTTCCTGCTGGAGCTGGGTGCGGGCTTTTCCTTCGTCGCCCGCCAAAAGCGCATCCAGCTCGACGGCGACGACTTCTACATCGACCTTCTGTTCTACAACCGCAAGCTCAGGCGGCTGGTCGTTGTGGAACTGAAGCAGGGCAGTTTCAAGCCTGAATACAAGGGCCAGATGGAACTCTATCTACGCTGGCTGGCTCAAAACGAGCGCGAACCCGACGAGAGCCTACCGCTCGGTATCATTCTCTGCGCTGGCAAGAACACCGAACAGATCGAACTGCTGGAACTTGGCACCGCCGGCATTCACGTCGCCGAATACCTCACGGTCTTGCCGCCGGCGGAGGTCCTGCGCGAGAAGCTGCATCAGGCCATTGAAACCGCGAGGGCGCGCATTGAAGCGAAAGCCGACGACGGAGCGACCGATGATTTCTAAGTGGACATAGCAGAGACTGACAATCGTGTCGTTGATCGTGCGGCCGAACTGAGTGTGCGGGTTCTAGTTTACGTAGTCGCTCGCCGACTGCGCGAAGGCTGCCACATTCATCGTGCACGCAATGCAAACGTCCATCGCCACAGTTCCATCATCGTTGTGCGTCACCGCCGTACACGCGCGTACACCGCGTGATAGGACGATCTTCGCAGCAGCGTCAGGGGAGTGTACGAAAAGGCGCGCCCGCGGCGATCTCGACGTCACAAGTGTCGCAGAAACGCACTTTGTTGCGCAGCATGCTCGTGAGAAAAGTTTACAGTGTCCCAGGGCGGGGGTGGCAATCTTCGGTTGCTGGTGTCCCAGTCGAATGCTGGAACGCGGCGTCCGTCTTCGTGCCACGGACACTGATTGCCGGGTTGCGTACCGGCCCTGAGTCAATGCCCAGACGCCACTTTTCGCGGTGGTGCGGTAGCGGGCCTAGGCGGATTTCAGCTCGGCCATGCGCTCGGCGAGGTGCCACAGGGCGCGATTGAGCTTTACGTCCTGATCGATCGCTTTCACTTCGCGGGTGGTGGTACGGCGGCGGTGGCCGTTGGCGTCGTGTCCCCATGCGGACAATCCGCCCCGGACGGCATTTTCCTGAATCCGGTTAAAGGTCCGCCAAAGATCAGCGCCGTTATCATCGCGACGGCGGGGCTGCAGCAGTTGAGCCGGGGTGATGGGCGTGTCGACTTTGCCTTCGGCATCTCCGAAGCGAACCACGTGAGCGGATTCCGCGAGTGCGCTTTGCTCTCCGCTGGTTAGCTGAAGGCTTTTCCATGATTGGACGGTGTCCAGAATCTTCGGAGCATTCTGCGCAATTCTCAGGCTGCCGTTCACGACTTCGGTAATGACATCTCCGCTGTGGCGCACGGCAATGCTGTCCTGCATGGACTCGGAAACCACCATCCCGTTCCAGCAGACAAGGCGGAAGATTCCGGCCATGAGTTTGTAGGAGCTGGTGCCATCGTGTGAATTGACGAGAACGACTTCAACCAGCGAATCGCCCACGGCGACAGAGGGCAGGGAATCGGCGTGCCGGAAGCGAATCATGTGTTTGGTGTGCTCGCTGCGGGATGCGTCGCGGGTGCCGGATTGAGTGGCGCGGAAAGGCAGGAATCCCGCTTCTCTCATGCCGTCGATAACGTCGATGGTCGGGATATAGGTATAGCGTTGGGACATGCCGTCAGAGGCTTCTCGCGCGAGGGCGGAAGGGGCAAGGCGTGCGATGTCATCGGCGGTGAGAGGCTGATTGCGTGTGATGGTCATGGAAGTTCGCTCCTTTTGTGGTTTTGAGAATTCGGGCCTAGGTGGCCAGAAAAAAACATTCGTTTCATAAATGGCGAGGGTGGAGTGGAGAGAGGCGCTGTCCATCTCCGGAGCGAAGCGGAGCCCTGGAGCGGGTTAGAGCGGAAGGGGCGCGGAAGCGAGCACGGCGCGGGTTTGGGGTAAGCGGCGCGCGGAGCTGCACAAGCGGGATTGACAGAAGGAGCCGAACGGAGCTCTAGACTTCGCCATGAAACGAATGTGGAATGGTGGAAAGATCAGCCGAAGGCTGCGCCGAGAGTTGGCGAATTTGTTTATTGCCCAACGCCAGATTGTCCATCCAGTAATCGATCTGGATGCGCTCGGCCAAAGTGTCACAGTCAAGATTAGACTAGGCCACGTTTGAGCATTTCAGTCCGAGCGAGAGCTCGGACGTTTTCACAGTCCACGGCGTAATTGAAGTGTTGCTCTTCAAGAGTGTCCGCATCTATGTTCCAAGTAGTTGATTCGGCACGGCGATGCAGATTGGGCATTCGCGACATAATCCTAAGCTGCGAGTCGGGGACCTCACTGGCATGACTTCGCAATACGGACTCAAGCAGCTCTTTGATGCTATGCGCGATAGGCGAGGCAGGCATGACTTGGGCACACTGAACAAGCGCGGGCACGGCGGCAACCTTGTTGAGTACCTTTCCACGACTAAGGGAAAGAATGTCACCTAGGAAATCAATGGGAGAGCAACTGTTCCCAAGTCGACTGATAACAGTGCAGATGTCTTCTGCAGTTACCACTTTGGCAAGAGTGCGCATCGCAGCCTTTCGTACTGACTCGGCGCGATCCTTCGATACGATATTGATTAGCATGTCGGTGTAACGGCGGTCTTCCGTGTCGCCCACGACCTCTATAATGAAGGTTCGAACGCTCTCAGGCGAGCGGCTCAACAGCTCAGCGATCTCGGCCACAATCTCCGGCGGAGGAGCACATTCGCGCATTACTTCAGCGAGATGTTTAACCCAAAGAAAAGTACGCTGGAAACCACGAGTGCTGGAAACATTTATCGCTTCTTGTAAGAAAGGGATGATGGACTGGTAACCCAAGCTATGCAGACCCGAGACATAGCTTTCTGCAAGCCCGCCGTCGTAGTTCACCGTCTTCTGAGCGTTTTCGGTGTAGCGTTGCAGCAACTGCGGAATAAGATAAGGAGCAGCCTCGGGGCCTAAGAGTGCTGCAATCTCGGTTGCACCGTACACGGACCTCTGTCTTCGAATAAACTCCAATAGAACCTTGCGTCCCACAGCACCGTGCCGAAGACATTCAGAGTATCTTGACTGCTCCGCACAGATTCGTGCCTCCTTTTCACTCGCCGCTTCAATGTGGTGCTGCTGAGTCGGACGCCATCCAAGTCCAAGCAGCGCCTCCATCGCTTCGTCGCGCAAGTGGGGGTCGCTCATTGTGGCCTCAAGCCCTGCTATGACGTTGGGACTCGTGCATTTCAGTTTGGCGAGCGAGTTAGTGGCTGCTCTGCGGACGATCCCCTCATGATCCGCTAGGGCCTCGACAATTAAATCAATCGATTCGGGATTACCTTTCGCCTCCAGTTGCTCTATGCCTTCGATGCGGCGATAGGGGTCGCTCGAACGCAAGCTCCTCTTGATCCACCAGAACATCATGACGGAGTTTTGTCCCCCTTTGCTCCGAAGCTCCTAATTATTATCTAGTTCTCGCTGAACGGGAAGGCCCACGCGAGGTTGACGGAGATCTTCCGGTGGGGATTTCCTCTGCTGACGGCAAGCTCCGTGGACAACAAGATTTGGAAGTTGCACAGTGACCAGACGGGCCGGAAGCCGCCGATTGCTGCGCCTAGCCGGAGTGCATGAGGCAATCAGCCAGGTGAAACGGCGAAGGCCGCTCGGAGAGCGGCCTTCGCTGTTGAGACGGTTCAGTATGGGGCAGGTTCTTCGGCGGTCTGCTGGTCGGGTACGCCAGAGCCGTTTGCTTCAGGCTCGGGCGTGTCCGCCGTCGCGAAGATGGAGAAATCGATCTTTCGCAGGTGGCCGGCCACGATCGAGACTGCCGGTATGGTCACGCCGTCTTTCACGTATTCGCTGGTGCGGAGTTCGCCCTGGACAAAGACCGCATCGGCTTTCTTGAGGCGGCTCGCGGGTTGAGCCAACTTGTCCCAGCATTCCACGCGGAACCAGTCGGTCGTTTGCTTCTTCTCTTTGCCCTTCGTCCAGGTCTTGTTGACCGCGATGCTGAGGCGCGTGACATGTTTACCGCTGGAGAGCTGAGTGTGGACGGGATCTTGCCCTAGGTTGCCTTCGATTTGAACGAGATTCTTCATTGTGATTCTCCTTGTGTGTGTTCTCATCCCGTGCGGGACATACTTCCCGAAGGGCGCGGAACCTGCGAACTCCCAAGAGCGCCGGGGTTTAAGGGCGCGTGCCAAGATGAAAAGTTTTTGGAAGGGGACCCGGAGCCAGCGAGGGGGGAGGAGTCCAAAACCCCGAAGGGGTCCGAGTTTTCACCGCCGTGCCGCAGGGCGAGAGCGTAGTGAGGTTCCGCGGTTGTCTGCACGGGCGAGAACCCAAGGAGAAAATGAAGAGCCTGGTATCGAAGGGCGACCGGAAACCGCAGTCCCCGAAAACACAGGCGTCCAGTACCGGCATGCAAGGGCTCGCTTAGTAGCGTAGTAACGAGACTGGGAGGACAAGGAAGAACCCACCTCGATTGCCAATCTGTCGAAATGCGGCGTAGAATCCTGTTCGATATCCGCTTCGGCATTCTCATTTCGCGGTTTGAAGTTTACGGGTAGTAATTACTATGATGCTCCGGTGGTGGACTTGGAGGCTGAAGAAGGGCAAGTTTAAGGCCCAATGGCGGGCAGCCGAGAAGCTAGGTCGGTCCGGAGACGTTCGGGCGATAGAGCCTCTCGCCGATGCTCTCAGAGGCCGCAACGACTCGATAGCCGGAAGAGCAGCGCATGCACTAGGCGGGATTCCGGACCTGCGGGCCGTGGAAGCGTTAATAAAAGGGTTGGCGCGAGAAGACGTTCGAGCCTCCGTCCATGAGTCGCTCGTGAAGCTCGCTCCTGTCTCCAGAGATCCCCTGATCAAGGCACTTATGGTTCGCGCCGAATCTTGGCCTGTGGACGAGTTGGTTTACGGCAGCGACACTTCCGCTCGGGATATAGCCGCGGTGCTCAAGGCTATAAGTTGGACTCCCGCCGATCACCGCCACCGAGCTTTGCTCGCGCTCGCGATGGGCGACGTCTCCGAAGCAGCGGTCGAAGGCCCCGCAGCTGCTGATTATCTGTCAGCACTACTCGATCACAAGGAAGTTCGAATCCGTGAACGCGCAGCGAATTCCCTTAAGTCTCGAAGGGATCTTCCGCAGAATCTGTCAATGAAGGTTCAAGAGATACTTAAGGATCAAAAGGAGCGATATCAAACGATACTCCAGAAAGAGTACAACGATATTTTCCCAGCTGCAATCAAGGGGGATGTTGAACGGATAACGGAACTCCTTGACGCTGGCGTGTCAGTTGAAGGCCGCCCGAACGAATTTGCAATCAGTGCATTCGGGCTCAAGACACCCCTTCACCTTGCCGCCGAAAACGGGCGCGCCAGGACCGTCGCGCTGCTCTTGGACAGGGGTGCAAAACCCGATCCACGAGATGAGCTGGGCGTCACCCCACTGATGTATGCAATGGCGGGAGACCACTATATTGAAGAGAATCGCTCGGCGGTAATTAGAGCCCTGATCAAACACGGTGCTGATGTTCGCGCCAAAGGCCCAGGCGGGGCTACTCCACAGGACCTCGCCCATCGCGCGCACAGTAAAGGGCTGATGGATGATGTCAACCTTTGGTTCTACGTTATAGAACGTTAAGCATCCGCTGTTCTCAAACGGCCTGGGCGACTGGGGGAAGTGGAAACAGCCTAGGCGAGCGGGCTGCATCGTCCCTGACTACCTAATCGCGCACATCAATGCGTCTATTCAGTAGTCATCGAGGCCACGAACCGTCCATTACGATTTGTTGACGCCGATCCGGCGAGAATCCCCTGACGTTTCCCAGTTTCCAATTTCCTGAGGCCGGGGAACGTCCGTTCTTCCGGTCTGGAAGATGGCATTGCCGAAACTCTACAATGACGCGCCAAGCGAGTTGATTGCACAGGTTCAGCAGATCGAGAAGTCGAGTCGTTCCCCCGCGTCCTAATCACTGAGCCGATCTCTTCGAAATAAGGGGAGGCGGTCTTTGTCGCCTCCCCCTATTTCGTCTTTCCTATTTACTTCCAGCACTCTTTGCAGACGCCTGCACTTTGGCAGGCGCGGCGTACTTCTTGCAGTCTGGATTCGAGCAGAGGTCCTGTTCGACCCATGAACAGGCAACTCGCTTGTCACCATTCCAGAAGTCACAGGGTGTTTCTTCTGTGCACCCACAGCCTCGGCAAGCCCGCTCTTTGTTGATTCGCTCATCCTGAGCCACTAGAATCGCGGTCGCGGTTTTCAGTCCGAGAACTTTCGCAAATAACAACAAGGCCGAACGCTCTTTGGAGTCGTCGCGATGTCCATCAACCGACCCGAGGAGGAGGGCAGCGACCAGAAGTTGGTTCAGTTGAACGTCCTTCGCTTTGCCTATGATCTTCTTGAAATCGGCTCCTTTAGCGGCTTTCGGATCGAGGCCCAACAGCCAAAGCAGCGTCGAAGAATCGCCGTCGCTGTTCATGAGGTTTATTACTACCTCACGCAGCAGTTCCGCTGGAATTTTTGCGCCCACACGTCCGACCATCGCCCGGACAAGCTGGGCTCTCGCTGCCGCTTTCTTCCTTCCGGCAACCTGCTTCTTGAAGCCCTTATAACGTTCGAGATCATAATCGACTTGAGTTGTCCTGCCTGACGATCCGCTCGCACTCAAAGTGTGCTTGTGGACTTTGCACGCTCCGTTGCAACACACCAAGCGTTTTGTGCCCGCATTGTCGCCGCGAACAATCAGCCCGGTTTCTACGGATGGACATTCGTTTTTCTTGGCTGGCAGCCATTGCCCAGCCTTCAGCACTTTCTGATCCGGCTTCGCTGCGGCGTAAGCTGCCTGCTCGCTGATTTGCCTGAGAGGTTCGGCCTTCTCGTGCTGGCCTGACTTGTCATGAGGTCCAACGCTCTCGACGAAGGCTTCGCGATTCTTGTTCGATACTGATTCCTTGTCCTGTTTGATTGCGATCTGCACGAAGGCCTCCCGCTTGGCCTTGAAGCAGTCGGCATCAAAGCACGTATCTTCGCCCTTGACCGTCAGCTCGGCGAAGAGGGCGGGATTCGAGGCCGAACGCTTCGGACATGAGCTGCAAGCGCCCGCCGCTGGCAGCAGTTGCGCATCGTTCAAGTCCCACGGCACGCCCTTCAATTGCAGATTTACATTGTCCTGAATCCACTCACGCAAGGATTTTTCAGAGATCACGGGCGCATCATCCTCGACAATCGACGCCAGCTTGATGCTCATGGGATCGTCGTCGGCTTTCGGCTTCGCTCCGTGCCATTCGCCAAAGCACGCCCTGACCGCCTTGATCTGGTCCTTTGGTTGCAAACGCGCAATCAAAACCGCATGAGCCGCGCTAATCCGTTCCGAGAGAAACGCCTCGCGTCCGGCCGGAACCAATGCCAACAATTTGCATCGCGCATACACGTACGCGACACTTTTCGCAACTTTGGCGGCCAAGGCCTCGACCGTGACCTTCACACCTTTTTCCCCCGGCATCTTGAGCAACGCTTCGTAGCCCATCGCTTCGTCGAGCGGGTGGACTCCTTCACGCTGCAAATTCTCAAGGACACCGATTTCAAGGGCTTGTTGATCGGTGAGGGTTGGATCGACGATGGCCGGGATTTCCGGCTTCCCCGCGATCTTCGACGCACGCCACCGTCTTTCCCCGCACACCAGTTGGAACTTACCGGGTCCACCATTGGGGCGAAGCAGAACGGGCTGGCGCACTCCATGAACCTTGATGGAATCGGCGAGTTCTTTCAGTCCGAGCTGATCGAAATGCTTTCGTGGATTGTTTGGGTTGGGCGATATCGCCGCAAGCGGGACGCTCTGCAAATTGTGGATTGGAACTGCCGGTTTCGTGTTGTCAGTCGTGAGAGGTTGATTCGGTGTCGTGGTCATTGGAATTTCGCTCCTTTTGGTTTTTGTAGATTTCGGGCCTATGTAGGCCAGAAAAAAACATTCGTTTCATAAATGGCGGGGGAGAGCGGAGAGAGGCGCTGTCAATCCCCGGAGCGAAGCGGAGCCCTGGAGCGGCCAAGCGGAAGGGGCGCGGAAGCGAGCACGGTGCGTGGTAGGGTTATGCGCCGCGCGGAGCTGCACAAGCGGGATTGACAGAAGGAGCCGAACGGAGCTCTAGATTTCGCCATGAAACGAATGTGGAATGGTGGGAAGATCAGCCGAAGGCTGCCCCGAGACCCCCGAGAATTGGCGAGTTTGCTATCGATTCCGTTGTGCTTTAACAGGTCTCGGAGGCTCTCGATGTGGGCGTCACCGCAAATGAAGATCACGTCTTTCTCGAAGAAGTCAGCCACATGGTCCAGCCAGGGATACTACAATCCCGACTTAGGTGTTTTGGCGCGTTCCGAGAACTAGAAGGAGAATTCTGAGAGGCTGACTATGAAGACACTTCCATTCGTTGTGGGATTGATTCTTGTTCTGGTAACTTCTGCAACGGCAACCGAATCTCCCGACAGCTGCGAAACAGCTATGCGAGAGTTCAAGCTGTCCGGCTGTCTTGCTGCTCCCGACGTACTGAAACAGACTGAGGCAGGCAGATGGGATTTCAATCATATTTTGATCACTGGTGTCGTGGATTTCTCTATGCTGCGGAGCACTTCCTCGCATCTAAGTTTTGCCGGCAGCGTCTTTGACGAAAATCCTTTGTTCGGTCGTCATCTCCCCAGCGAGCAGTTGAACTTCCTTGGCGCGAGAGTCCGTAAGTCGCCAAAACAAATCAGTATCCCAGCCGCTACTCTCGTCAACAGCATCTTTGAGAATGATAGCGTTTGGCTCACGGGCGCTCGGATCACTGAGACAGTTCACATTGAACTGCCGCATTCATGGACTGCGCACAACTCCGGTTCGGTAAAAGGAAGTGTCATTCTCGATGACACTGAAATCGAGGCGCCCTTCTACATCTCTAATCTAGTGTTTGAGTCCTATGTTGGCTTCGACAGAAGCCACTTCGCGGATTTGGTCCGCCTTGAACATGTTGCTTTCATGAGAGATTTGCGAGCGGACGGAGCCGCATTCGCTGGGTTTGTAACATTTTACGATGTTGCATTCAAGAAAGAGGCATTCCTCACCAAGACTGTTGCCAAAGCTCCCATCGACCTGTTTGATGTGCATTCGGACCAAGCATTTCTAATCGAAGGAACTTTCTCCAAGCAACTTCCAACCTATCCTGTTGCCATCTCCGTGTCCGGATCTCGCTTCCAGAGCTTGGAAGTTCGTGGAGAGGCGCAAGGGCGAATCGTGCTCTCTGGAATCGATGCTCCTCTGGTTGCGGTGGACAACTTGACTGCCGAGACTGTTGAACTCAGCGGCTCTACGGTCGGGAACCTACAGGTCCGCGATCTCCGCGTCTCAGGAAAAGTGAGTATGGAGTGGACGACTGTGGGTAGCCTCCTTTTGGACGATTCCGGGCTAGCTCAAGGGATCGACCTCAGAGGCGTCGGCACAGATCGCGCGATCCTCTATAACACTCCCACATCTGGCATTCGTTTGGAAGGTGACACTGCGTCGCTCGTCAATATCGAGTCTGCCCTGCGAAAATTTGGTCAGGCTGAGACTGCAGACGTGGTTTTCTACCAGAGAAAGAAAATCGAAAACGCCAACGTCCCGTTACACACGAGAGTGGTCAACTACATTTTTTTCGACGCACCGTCAGGATTTGGGACAATGCCCAGTCGGACCTACCCTTTTGCTGCGGGGCTGGTTATTGTCTTTGGATTGTGGTTTTCATCCAGAAACGCATTGTCTGCCAAGTCGGCTTCTGGTCAGCCGTTTGCGGCGATGCCGTTTCGACGGCGACTGCTCGCAGGTCTTTCTTACAGTAGTGGGTGCTTCTTTCGTTCTTCGTCTGGAGAGTGGGAGTGCTCTCACTATAAAGTCTACGTGCCCGATTGGAAAATCGGACGCTACACAATTCAAATGCGATGGCTGCCCGGTATACCGTTTTTCCAGTGGCTGACCGTTGTCGAAGCGATACTTAGTTGGCTATTCTTGGCGTTGTTCATTGCAACATATACACACGTGGTCTTGCGGTAGCGCGGGATCTTTTCAAGTGGCTGGCCCCACGCGGTCGGAGCCGAGCCCGGCAGTGTGGCAGAGGCGCCAGTGGAGTACGTCCGGTCGCATCGGGTTTGAACGCTATCGGGATGTTTGCAGGTCGGAATCATTAGAATAGCCCCTTGGTTCCCACCGATGAGGAAATCACATGCACCAGACAGTCGTTGCTGAAACCCTCTACCAAACCAGAACCTTAGTCCTAGACACCTGCGGAGAGGCTCAACTCCTATGCTCATTAGTCTAGCGGGTGTGCTTCTTCTTTTCTTGGCGATTAGCTTTGGGAAATCTCGCCACGGTCAGCGCAGGGGGCCACGTAAAGTACTGGGATACTTTGTCTTGTTGTCTCTCGTTCTTATTGTTTTTGGACCCCTCCGATGGATTTGGATCAAAATGGGACCGAGTAAGGACCAGATCGAGATGGAGCAGTTCCATGCTGATGTTACAGCCGCCCACGACGAAGGGTCCAAGGAGTCGCCAGTATTAGTCGGAAAAATCGCTATCGTGCATGAGACCGAGGAGGGAGGGTGGGGAAAGTTCAATCCTGATTCGTGGGGCTCACCAAATACTGCTGAAACGATGTTAGCGGCACTCGGTGGACCCGTCTTTTGTGTAGAAGACAACGCACTCTCATACTACCTTCCCAAGAGTAACTGCCAGGCGGATCCCCGAACAATCGCGTCGCGGGTGCTGGGTCAGCACCTAACCCTTGCGGGAATAGAGGAGTTCTTCAACACCTGGGCTCGTTCACGTTCGGAGATACGCACTATTGTCTACTTAGTTTCGAAGCCGTACGATAAGTCCTCCTTTCTTGTCGACGTCTATGTCACCGAAAACGGAGTGCAACGTTTGACGGGACACGATACAGTTGTCATTAAAGCAATGGAAACGAGCGTGCGGATTATAGATCGGCAGACGCGCACGTTTCGAGGTACCAAGGTTTTTAGATCCGATAGGGCGAAGTTGCCAGCGACGTATTCGAGCGCCCATGGCGACATTTATCCCGACGGCGACGCAATCCTGGACTATCTTGTTAGCCTGCCCAAGCAACGGTGATGCGGCGTAGAGAGCACTTCGGTTCGGCTTTGAAGCCCTGATTACCACATAACCCCAGGGGGCGGATGGGAAGAACAAGGCGGGGCGCTTGAGGAGCCGGCCCTGCGGAACAGCGTGCTGGGAGCAACTACTACAACTACTAGGAGCGCCGCGCCGTCTTCTGCGGCCCTCGGGTCGAGCCGCCGGATTTCGCCGGCGTGGATCTCGACGGCAGGAGTCTTCACGCTGTCCTTGCTCTTGACGACTTCCTTGTCGTAGTCGCGATAGCGCAGTTCGCCGGAAACCAGTGGCTACGGCCTTAAAGACGTCTTGAAGAGTAGATTTGTCGGCGGTGCGATAGTAGCGGCCACACATACGGTAGTCATCCTACGGCCGAATCGAGTTCGACGACGTTGGGATTAAAGGGAGCGATGCCGGAATCCGACTGCTCCAAGGGATCGAAGGGCAAGGGTAACTGATACTCCGCGTCGGGATGTTGCTCACGCCACAGGATGACGAGTTGCGGCGGGAGCCATACATCGAGAGCTTGCAGGCGCTCGACAATAGCGTGGCAAGCGGCGCAAAGCGAAATCATCAGCGCGGGTTGAGAGATGCCGGGGACGCGATGATGGACGACGATCCAATCGCGGTCTTCTTGAGCGGGGCGGTAGAAGCAGCCCTGGCAGGTCCATTTATCGCGACGCAAAACGGTTTCGCGATGCCCGCCGAAATATTCCTGATCGTGATGTTGGCGAGCGAGACAGCGTGGACACATGCCTCGCGCCGCGATGTCGAGTGAGCCACAGGCGCACACGAGGACGGCCTGAAGGCGCTGGCCCCGAGGCGCGTCTGCGAGATGTGCGAGAGATGTGCTCACGGTTTGATTCTGAGTATTCACGCGGTTATGAGGACGTTGCAAGTTCTAGTTTGGTGCGTCGCGCGATTCGGACCTGGCGAAGTAATTTGAAGAGCAGATAAGGCCCGACAATCCAGCCGATGGGGGAAGCCCCGACCAGCAAAGCAAGCAGCGGTTTGAGCACGAAGTACAAGAGCCAAAAGACAGGAGTCGCGAGCAGGACGGTGCGGCGACTGCGAATGTGGGCTGCCAGGGATTTCCACACCAAATAGGTAAATGCCAATTGCAGGCCAATGATGCTTTGCAGAAGGATCGCTGGGCGTTGGTCGGCGGGTGGCTGGATCGCTTCGCGTTCTTTCTTCACGGATTCGGATGGGCGCACGGCTGGCGGTGGTGCCAACAGGCGTACGGACGAGAAGGAGGGGAATGTTGAATGGACCCTAGGGGAGCCAGGCCTGGGGCCAGCCGCGATCCAGACGCCGGCGAGGCAGAAGCCCACAACGAAGAAGATCACGGAGACTGCAAGAGTCCGATATGCGGTTCGGGCAACGGTTGCGTTCTCCTGGGCGACACAGTGTTGACAGCGAAGTTGCGCAAAACGGGCAGAGCAGCAAGGGCAGAGGCCACGGCCGCAGGAGCGGCAGGTTGCGGTGGCAGGAGTAGCGGGATGAAGGTTGCAATTCATTTGGCGTTTCTCCGAATCGTGCTGCCGTTGCTAATTCGAGCTGGGCCGGGAATCCAGTATAGGATCTTGCGCGGCCGGTAATTGGAGTTGGGTTCCATTCTTGATCCAGACGGAAGTGGTCAGTGCAGCTTGGGTCTGGAAGCGCAAGACGGTCTGCGGCTTGACCTCGATCTGTCCACTGGGCGCTACGTTGCTGCCGTGTGCTTGGCCGTTGTTGGTGAGGTATTCGGTGACCACGGGAACATCTCTGCTCTTGCCGTCGAGAAGAGGTAAGCGGAGGGTGGTAATTTCCAGTGACATGTTTGCTTCCGCGATGAAATGGCCTGCGGGCTTGGCAGAGACGACGCGGCCAACCACGGGTGTTCCCACCGGGATCGCGAGTGCGCCATCAGCAAAGACGACGGTGGCAACGGTGCCGTGGAAATGGTCATTTGCCTTCGCCGTTTTTGATGTCAGTGGGTCGCTGATGCGAACCTGAATGGAGGTGTTGGCAGGTATGGTGATTGTTCTCTCGAGTGGGGCGCCTGGTGCGGCGGCGGGTGTGGGGTATGTGCGGGCTTCGGTCGAGAGCTGCTGAGTCTGCGCCCCGCTGGGATTCGCAAGAGCGGGGAGATGACCTTCGGTCGAGGCGCTGGCCTTGACCTCAAGGTTGTTGATGACCGTTTTTACGCCGTCCACGTTGCCCACTTCGAGGCCGGCGAGTACCTTGTCGCCTTCGCTCGAAACAGAGCCGGTCAAAGTAACGATGCCGCGTGAAGTCTTGGGGACGATGCTAAGTCCCCGGAATGCCTTTTCATTTTGCAGGACGGCCTCCACGTCGTGCATGAGCTTGGCATCGCTCGGGGGCGGTGTAGTGCGCTGTGCAAGCGCGTGGGGAACGACGATGGTGCTTGCACTGACGGCAAGGGCAACGAAAACACGAGAGAGTTTGTTCACGGCAGAGACTCCAAGTCTTAATTCTTGTCGGACGGCACAAACCATTTAGAGACTGATCCCGTGATTGATGGTGGTCGCGGGATTGGTCGGAGACTGTGCGTTTTCTGCGACGGACTGCGTGGGCGAGTGCCCGGCTTGCTCAAGCGCATTTTCGCGAGTGATGGGTTGGGCGTGGCGGTCAAAGAACTGGCCTTCGGCGTCGATGTGTAACCAGCGCTGGCTTTCCGGATGTTGGTAGCTGTGGATGCCGTCGGTTTCGCGTTGCCACTTGTAGCCATGGGCTTCGGTTTGAAGAGCCGTTTCGATGGGACTGTACTGGCGGTTGCGCTCGGCCTGTTCGGGGGTGAGCTGAGATTGTTGTTCCGGTTTCAATTCATTGTGTTGTTCCATAGTGTGCTCCTTCGGAGTTTGGGAGTGTGAATCCGGGACTGCTGCTTCGTGAAAATCGAGCGCGGAGGTTTTGGTGACACCGGTGCTGAGGCGCTGGGCAAGCGTCGCAGCATCGTTGGTGTAAATGTGAGCGTCCTGGGACGCGCGGGAAATGGAGACGTAGGCAAAGCGGGGGTTGAGCAGTTCCGAGAACGAATTCGTGTCCATGTTGACGAGGACGCGGTTTTCGGTCAAAGACTGCGAGCTGTGGCTGGTGACGGCATAGCCATGATCGAAGTGCCGCACCCGAGCGGCGTCAAAATTGACGGTTCGTCCGTCGTCCATTTTCACGGTCAAGCGATTGTCATTGCCGATGGCTTCAATTCGCCCGCGATCACGGTTGTGCACGTCGAGATCCTTATTATTGTGCGTGAACTGGATGCGATCGCCGGTCGAGAACTCGCGCGGAAGGCTAGTGTAAACATTCACTCCGCGCAAGCGCTGCGGATCGTAGGCCACCTGCACGCCATCTGCTCTGGCAACGGTGACTCGATTGTTGGCGGGATCGGTCGCGACGACCGTGGCGTAGGTGTTTTTTTCTAGGCCAAGCTGTTCGCTGCCACGGATGTACTGGACGGTGTCGCCGGGGTTGTACCTCGCGGCCCACGCTCGATCTGCGCCGGTCATGTCGTTGCGACCCACGAGGACCGGAAAAGAAACGTTCTCCTTGCCGAGTGCGCCCGAGGCTTGTAACTCGATCCTGACGGCCTGATTGATGTCTCGCCGGGAAGCGTTGTCGGGAGAGACGATCAACGTCTTTTCGGGGTTGGAGGCGTAGTCCCTGGCGATGGCGGCGATGCGCTCTTGGGGACTCGAAAGCTCGGTGACGCGCCCCTGAGATTGCAATAGAGAGATGCCGGCCTGGGTCTCATTCCTGGCAAGATGTTCGACCGCTTTCAGCAGTTCGGGGTCTTTCTGGCGCACGATCTGGTCGAGTTGGGCGGTTCGCATTCCGGCGTCCTGCAGTTGCTCGAAGGGTTTTCCCGCGTCTACGGCCTGATGCTGGCGCGTGTCGCCGATGAGCAGAACGCGCTCCTGGGGGCCTAGCCGGTCCAGGAATTCCTTCATCTGCTGGGTGCTGGTCAGACTCGACTCATCGACCAGGAAGAGGCGGCGGTTTGCCGTGTCGTCTGGGTTGGTCTGCTCCTGCTCGCGGGTTCCCATCGCCAAATAGGCTTGCAAGGTGTCGGCGGAGATGCCCGCAGCCTCGCGCAGCTGGTGAGTGGCGCGCGCAGTGGGGGCGAAGCCTGCGACCGCGTAGCCGTTGTGCTGGGCAGCTTCGCGGATGGCTGCGAGCGTGGTCGTCTTTCCAGCCCCCGCGAGTCCCTGCAAGCCGTGGATTTGATCGCGTGAGGTCAGTATCTCCTCCATGGCGCGGCGCTGGGCTGGGTTCAAAAACTCGAGCGCAGCGGCGTGAGACGCAGCGCGTTCTTCGCTCATGATGGGCGCGACGGTGTTCTGGCCGCGCTGCATGTGCTCAACGGTCGCTCGTTCGGCGGCGATGGTTTCGGGCGTCGTCAATCGCAGCCCGGTGTCGTGCTTCTGAGCTGCCACTGTTTGGAATTCGCCGATCGCGTGGCGGTGCTCGAAGTTGTCGCGTACCTGGTCGAAAGTAAGGTCTCCCATGCCGCGGCGAAGCGCGTCGCGCATGATGTCGCGCTGGTCGATGATGGCCTCGCGCTCGAAATTCCGTTCCTTGGCATAGGAAACGGCTTCCTGCGCGCGTTGCGGCGGGTTGGGGATTCGGTTTTGTTCCTCCGTATGGGCTCGTTCGCGGGCCTCCGCTATGACGCGATCAGCCTGATTGCCGAACCTCGCTGCGAGCTGGCGGTGAGCTTCCATAACCTCAGCGGGCGTATGAATTTCCTTTTTGTCGCGGGTGTTGTGGGCCGCGATCTGCGCGGCCTCCGGCCCGCTGAAGCCGCTTTTCGCCATGGCCTGCTCGATCTGCTGGCGGCGGGGACTGGAAGCGTCCAAGTACTCCTGCGAATAGCCTTTGATCTCCGGTGCACCCCTCTTCCCTGCCTCGATTTCATAGCCGAGATTGCGAAGCCGATAGGTCAATTCCGCTTGATAGACAGCGGTTGCGAACTCTTGACTCTTGAAGAGACCCCGCTCCTGTAGGGCACGCGTGGAGCCATCCTGGCGCTCCGTCATATTAAAGATGACGGCATGGGTGTGGAGCTGGGGAGCGGCGTAGCCATTGACCGGGCGGGCGGTATCATGCTCGAACTTTGCCGCGATGAATTTGCCGGTGGTTTCGGCAGCGTGGTTGCCGCCGATCCGGGCCTGGGTGTAGCGCTCTAACTCTGTAAGGGCGGTTGCCACCGCGTGCCGATGGGCTTCTCTCACCCGCTCATCGCCGCCAACTAATGCCGTCAAGGAAACGGATTTGGGAGCGGAGAACGTCGCATCCCAACCGGCCCGGTGCTCGACCGGCTTGACGGTGGCTCCATCTGCCGTGGTATAGGACTGCCCGCTCCGATGCCGCACCAGTTGCTCACCCGTGATGGGGTTTTGGCCTTCGCTCAACCAGGCAAAGTGCTGCGCGTCAACCGCTCCGGCAAGTCCGAATCGCTCAGCCAACTTACCCTGCCACTCGCCGACGACTGCGCCGTCTTGCTTCCAATAGTTTTGCTCGGCAGACGTGAACTCTTTGGCGTGATAGGTCTGCGCCTGGGCGGAGCTGAGGGGTTTTGAGATAGTGAGCAGATGCGCCTCTTAGTTCGTAATGAAGTCCAAAGTCGTTTGTGTCGGCCGCTCGGCGTTAACGATCGTGTCGGAGGCCTCGGCGCTGTTCTTTCCGGCGTCCGGCGCAGCCCCAACGGTGGCAAACTCGTTATTCGACGAAGTCGCCGCGCCCTTTGTCTCTTCGACCGGCTTTGCCTCAAGATCAACTGCTGCGAGAGGCGCTGCTGGCACAGTGGGCGGCGGCGCGGCTGTGCCTGGGCGGGCTTTCGCCTTTATGTTCTTGGGATCGAAGGTAAGCTTCTCGTCCGGCAAATGTCTGCGCTCGAATGGAATCTGACGGCCCTCGATATCAAGGTAAGGAAACGAGAAACCGGTGACGTAGTTCTCGTATTTGAGGAAGGCGTGCAGATCAGGCAATCCGGAGATTTCTGATTCCATCACTGCCGGCTCCACCTGGATGTCGAGCGCGAAGTTTCTGCCTGAGCGCGTTCCGTCAAAGTGGCTTTCTTTCATGCGCTCTATTTCGACTTTGCCAATCGCCTTGCTGACCCACTCGCCCGCATTTGGCTCCTTGGTTTTGAGGAAAATACTGGTTGTCGGCATCGATAGCATCACCTCTGCCAGGTGGCCGTAAATCACCTCCAACTGAGCCTTCCCTTGAAAGCCCATGATGATGGGATTGTTGCTTTTGCGGTTTTCGGTGAGGGCAGTGTGAAACTGGGGAAGACGCTGCAAGCTGGCCAGCTCGTCCAGCACAAACCAGACCCGTTTCTGGTGGGCTTTCGGTTCGTTCAGCAGGCGGAGCACTAGCATGTCGATCCACACGCTTTGCAGTGGACGAAGCGCTTCGCGCTCGGCTGGAAGCGAGGTGATGAAGATCCAACCCTGACGTGTTTCGGACCACTCGGTTGCGGTCCATTCTCCGTTGCCAGCACCCTTGTGCGGCAAGAGCCGAAGGCTCTTTGCGACCTTGCTGAGAGAGGCCAATACGCCTACTCTTTGCGGGGGCGCCGTGTGGTCGATGAAGTTGGCGACTTCTGTGCGAGCGACTCGATTGTCGATCTCTTTTGGATTACTCATCCACTCGATAAGCTCCTCCGGGGTCGGTCCGTAGCGCAGCAGATAGGCGAAGATCTGCTGCGGAATCTCGAAAAAGAACTCGCCCTTTTTGTCTTGCGGGGGTTGAAACAGCGACACGGCGATTGCGTCCGCTTCCGAGCTTGTCCGCAATTCTTCGGCTGGTCCCCAGTACGGGCATCGCCGGTCGAGCGGATTGAGAATGATGTCGCGTTTCGGGTCGTAAAAGCGGCGCGTGTACTCTAGTGCCGGATCGTAGACGATGGCGGAATCGCCGCGGCTTCGGATCTGCCGGAGCATCTGCATAATAATGGTGGTTTTGCCTCCACCGGTGTCCGCGATGATCTGCACGTGCTGCGCCTCGGCCTTGGCCGGGATGCGAAGCATCTCCTTCAGCCCGTCGATCTTGATGCCAATTCCCTCCCCCTGCACTTTGCAGTTGAATTCTTTCGGCGTGAGCCGCTCCGTACCTTTGAGCCGCCGCCCGTACCTCATTTGCTTGCGGCGCTTAATGTCCTTCTGGATCGAAAACGGAAGCTGGATGAGCAGGGAAAGCAGACCGAAAAACAGTGGCAGCTGGTAGATATCGAACAGGCTGTCGCCACCGTAGATCGAACTCTTGAGGTAGCCACTCAAGGGCGCATCGATGTAAGTGCGCTCCGGGTCCTGGTAGAGCAAATCATAGCCAGCCTGCAAGGCGGACTTGGAGAGTGCAAGCGGGAGCGCTTTCGTTCCCGGTTCCGGTGTGTTGCCGTCTGTCACGTCGGCGTCCGCGGCTGGTCGCGGTCGGATTCCGTGAGCGCCGATCATCACCAGGCGGTACTTGTCTTTGCGGCTGGCGGAGACGCCGCCCGCAACGCTCGACCGGATGTAGATCGGCGTGTAGAAGCGCTGCAGTGGAGTGTTGCCAAAGGTGAAGCGCAGGTAGACAAAGAGTCCGGTGAGGATGAGGGCAAAGAACACCGCGCCATAGGTGTAGACGGCGCCGTGAGGCGGGAAAATGATCGTTTCTTTTCGCCCCCAATGCATGGTTGCCATTACGCTTTCTCCAAGTCTGTCCGCGTCTTGATTGCCAAGCTGCGCTTGTGCTTTTTGACTTCGGCGAGAGTTCCGTCGAACACTTCCGGTGTTATCTTCTGCCCTGTGGTGAGTGGTTTGAGAAGGTTCGTGAGCATGAGCCGAAGGCCGATAATTTCAACCAACTCCGGGCTCACCGGCGGATCGCCCGAGTCGCGCGCCAGCTCGTCCAGAATGAGCTGCCGGATGAATTCGCCGCGCTGCAGACCGTTCTTTTTCGCCAGCGCGTCCAGGTGTTCGGTCTCGGTGTTAGTCAGTCTCGAAGAGACGTTGCTCATCCGGGACAACTCGTTTTTTTGCGCTCTCTCTGCTATCGAATCGTCGTTCAGCAGTGCCATCCTGTCCTCCATCTTGGGCACGAATCCATACGAATTCGCGTGAATCCGTATGGATTCGTTGTGCCCGTAAGGTGTTGATATTGCTGGCCCGCTTCTATGAATCCGTGCGGATTCACCGCACGACCCTTTGAGGGATGGAGTGTCATAATTAAACCGATGCGAAGCATCGTCCCAATTCCATCCTGACTGCCGGCCCAACAATTCGGAGTGCATAACCAATTGCCTTGCTGATTCCGTGTGCATAAAATTCGACAAGTCATGGGAATGTCATGCCCCTTGGTGCTGCGCTTTCGCTGCTGGCTTTCTGCCACGCTTTATCTTGTTATCCCGAATGCGTAGTGCTGTGGGTGCTTTCCTGTTGTCGGGAGCTTCCAAGAACTTTTGAAAGTCCTTGTCTCTGCTGAAGACATAAGAGAGTGCCTGGCTTACAACATCGTCAGCATTGGCGTTGACAAATGCGGCGTACTTGTCCACGTTTAGAGCGGTGGTCTCTTCGAGCGTGATCGTCGCAACAACCTTCTTTGTCGGGGCAATTTCAAGCAATGGCATTGGCAGTCGTTCCTTTCGGTGATTTCGTTCTTATTCCAGAAAAGGCGCCTCCTCAGAGCTTTCAGGTGGCACGAATAGTTGCGGGTAAATCGGCGCGTGCTTGCGTTTGTCAGGAAGGTCAAAGATGACCTCGTGTTCCTGGTATTGCGTGGCTCGGTTGTAGCCCTTCAAGCGGATAAGACCGCTGATCTTGCGACCCTCTGCGAAGCGACCGCACTGCACGACATAGGACACGCAATCTCCAATTTCCGCCGCAACATCATGCAGGTTCGATTGTTGGTGCGAACGCTTTGCTAATTCGGCGAAACGTCCCGTGGCTTGTAATGGAGAGCTGGCATGAATCGTTGCCATGGATCCGGCGTGCCCAGTGTTGAAAGAATCCAGCAGGGTCCTCGCCCCTTCTCCACGCACTTCGCCCAGGATGATTCGATCTGGACGCCACCGTAATGACGCGCGCAAAAGGGCGTCGAAGTCAACGCGCCCTTCGGGCGTATTTTGACACTCGGCGCACACCACATTCGGCTTATTAATTCGCAATTCGGACGTATCTTCGATCACAACAATGCGCTCAGAAGACGGAATAAAATCGACCACCGCATTGAGCAGAGTTGTCTTCCCGCTGCCCGTTCCGCCGCTGATTAACAGGGTGTGCCCGCCCTCGACTATTTCCTGCAAAATGCGCGCGATCTCGTGCGTCATCGCGCCGTTGTGTATCAGGTCTTCAAGGGTGTACCGCACCGTAGAAAACTTGCGAATTGTTACCGAGGGATTGGGCCGGACAACCGGTGGATTTACCGCCGCGAGACGGCTTCCATCCGGAAGCTGGGCGTCTAGAAATAGGTTGGCTTCATCGAACTTCTTGCCCAATTTGTTCGCGATAACATTTAACCCGGTGAGCAACTTCTTCAGCTCAAATGTCACGCCCTCGGCCCCGAGAAGTTTCCCGCCGCGCTCGAACCACCACGTGCCATCCGGGTTCCCCATAATTTCGGTAATGCTGTCGTCCAGCAGCAGCTCTCTGATCGGCTCCATGAAGGACATCAATAGCTGTAAGTCTTTACTCACCGGATAGCCTCGGAGTGATCAATTCGTCGGAACATCGAATGCAAAATCGTCGGGTGACTTCTAAATTTCCATTCCAAAATGGCTTGCAAATTAGAACGCCTGATCGCTGCGGAAACGGATCATGGTTAGCCCTAGCGGATTCACCGCAAGTTGCTCGTTCTTGACCGTTTCCCGGAAGACGTAGGTCACGCTGGCCACCCACTTTTCGCGCTTCATTTCCGTGTGATCGTTGGCATTGACATAGACTTTGTCAAACTCAATCCGTGCGGAATAGGGCGACTGCTGCAGGTCGTCCAGGATGACGGATTTCACTTCCACATCGACGTAAGGCAGCGTGCTGTCTTGCGTGTACAAAGCGATGGTTTTGTCCTTCCGTTCCGCCTCCACAACCGAGTGCTGCACGTCGCTGTTGAGGAAATAAAGACTCTGCGTCTGATCGCGTTCCAGTGTGTAGCGGTTGCGCGAAAAATAGAGGGTCGCCCAACGGCTGAGATAGTATTTGTTTTCCGCCTCCTGGGGCTTGTACTGGTAATTCCGGTAGTCGATGGCTTCCGCGCGGCCCACGTCGTTAATCCGCACGATCAGTGGGTGCATGTCGGCCAGGGCCTTTTGGCTTTTGAAGGTCAATGCTCCAAGCATCAGACACACAACGCCCAACACAAGAATCGTGATCTTGAGGTAGGTATTCATGACCAGCGGATCGCCGTACTGCTCAAGGTAGCGTTCGGCCGCGCGGGTAATTTCCGGGGCGGCTTTGGTCTCTTCGTCCATCTTTTCTACGCTCATCACTGATCTCGTTTCTTGTCTCTATTGCGGTGATTACATCGCCGCGCGAATCGCCATGATTGCCGCTCCAAAGCCTCCATCGTGTCCACCAGTACCGCCGCTGAATAGCGCGTGTACCATGGCGGGGATCTTGATGAGGAGGAACGCGGTTATACCCACCAAGATGATCAAAAAAGGGAATGCGGCGATCATCATTTGCGGGTCTCCCAGATTCTGTCCGAGGCCAACGAAATACTGTGTCAGCAGATGAGAGAGAATATTCAAGGTCGCAGCAGCAATCACCTTGTAAAAGCTGAATCCCAGATAGGCCTTGAGCCATCCCCAGAACAACCAATCGAGCTTCTCGAAGACAAGAAAAGGGATAAAGATCGGCCCTAGTAGGCCAATGATTGTCGACGCGACTACGCCGTATGCGACGATGGCGGAGATTAGCAGACTGGCCACACACAATGCCATTTGCACCATGAAAAACACAAAGGATTTGTATGGGGATAGAAGGATTGAGGGCATGGACGAGGCCATGTTTTGGGCGGCGGCGTCGATCTCTCTCGTCATCGTGTTGTAGCTGTCTTGTCCGATGATCTGCACCAGATTCGCGGTTCCGCCATCGATGAATCCTTTGAGCGATGTACCGATGCCGGGAATTGCGCTGTTATAGAAGTTCACAAAGGAATAGGCAAAGGTAATCAGAATGAAGAAGCTGATAAACCTCCTCATGTCAAAACCCGGTCCGCCACTGGCGGATGCTAGAGCCTCCTGAACTCCAAACCAGACCATCATGATCGTTGCGAGTGCGAGCACCATGTGAATTCCAAGGGTTTGAACTGAGGGTGCCACCGTCGCTGCAAGCGACTGGCACCCTTGAGCGATGAGATCCAACAAACCAATACCACCCATATGGTTGTCCTTCTGCGCTATTCCCGCTGTGCTTTCTCGTTCTCAATCTCAATAGGATTGAGTCAGCAAATTTGACGACGACTGATTGGCAGGTGCGATGTTGGTTTGGTAGTAGGTTCCATAGTTTGCCGAGTCGCTGAACGCGGCCTTCATGGCGTCCTGCTGTTGTTTTTGGGCAACGATCTGCTGCAGGGCTAGATTGGCGTTGATCTGGTTCGCGTCCTGTTGAGACCGCAGCTGGAGCAGGAGGGCTAGGTTGATGCGTTGCAACGTGGCCAGCTCCGTCTGCTGCGTGGTGTCGGTGGTCTGCGTCTGGCTTTCAAGGGTTGCGATATCCGCCTGTCTCGCTTGTTGATTGGCTCGAATGGTTCCGAGGGCTTGGAGATTGGTGCTCGTGACCGAGTCGCCGATGTCGATGCTTGCTCCCTGGGCGGCGATTTGCTGCTGTCCGGCAATAGTCAAGTTGTTGTATCCCGCGATCATGGAGGTTGTGGTTGGAACGCTCACCTGCTGCCAGGCGGCTGCGGCCCCGGTCCCCGTGTTCGAGGAATTGACCCAGCCCATTGAGTTGCCATAGGTATTTCCGATTTGCTGCATCAGGAATAGGTCGCTGCGCGGGGACAGGAACCGGCTGTACAACATCCTTGGCGACTGCACCATCTGGTGATAGAGGTTGTACTGGCGCATCACTGTGCCGTAGGTATTAAGCGCTGTTGTCGCCATTTTAACGGCGTTGGTGTAAATGCGGGTTCCCTGCTCTATCTGGGTTGCTTCGTTTTGGAGGGACTTGCCTTCGTTGATAATCTGCGTGTAGGCGTGCGCGGATTGCGTGGGATCGTAAACGATGCCAGAGCCGAATTGCGCGTGCGCGGTAGGAACGGCGACGGCAAGGGCCAGGGCGAAGATGGATGCTGAGGCTGTTTTCAACATAAGGTATCTCCTTCGGTACGGTTCGATAGTTGACGGTTTATGGGTTTTTTGAGCTAGTGCCAGCCGCTTGTTGTTCGGCCTTGCCAAGGAGTCGCTGGATCTGGAGGTATTGCTCGTCGAGAGGTTTGCATTCCGCGGCTCTCGCCTTCGTTTTCGCGACATAGTCTGCGCGCTCTTCTGCGGTCACTTTCCTCCCCGATAGCAGGTTGGTGGCGTCCGGGTCTTCTATGTCGTCGTACACTCCAACAGTACGGCTGTGAGGTACACACTTCGCCTGGTAGTCCGGGTGAGCTTTGTTAAATTCTTGCAACAACCGCTCTGCTTTTTCACTCTTGTTCTCACAACCTGCCAAAGCCATGGTTGAGAGAGCTAACACAATTACGACCGCAACCCGCATTGGAAATCCTCCTTAGAAAGTCTGGGGAATGGTGTGGTTCTCGTACGCCGGGAGAAGCAAATCCTGGCTGAAATAAACCTTCACCCGATGCCCTTCCCGAATCGTGATCGTCGGTGGAATCTGAATGAAGCGGTCGAGGATGGTACTCGCACTTTGGGATACTCCTCCGGCTGCTCCATTCGTAAACGCCTGCGATCCGCTGGTGGTGATGGTGCCACCGCCCGCCGTGATCTCGCCGGCTCCCGCGATGATTCCAAGCGCGATCGATGTCCCGAAGATCTGAAGGTAGTGGTTGTTGACTTTGTCCTTGAGCCCCTCCTCTCCGATCTGGTCCAGTCCGTGGAACTGGTCGAGATCGACGGAGTAACCGTCCGGCATGATCAACCGATGGAACACGACGGCCATGCGCCGCTGTTGGCCGAAGCCGGCTGCGCCAATCTTTTTAGCCTCGCCCAGTGCAACCGTCCCATCGGGGATGATGACGTGTTGGTGGTCGTGGGAATACAAAGGATTGGACACGAGGACTTTGACCGGCCCTGAGGAGTCTCCGTCCAGCCGGTTCATCAGTACGGTATCGAGGAATGTTCCTTCATAAATTAGGTACGGCTGGCCGGTGGCGGAGTCGATGTTTGCTTCTACGGGCCGCTTGTAGCCTGCGGGCTCGACCGCTGGGGGATCTCCGGGCGCGCGCGGATCAACAAAGTTGCTGGGCCTCTGGTGCTGAACGTTTGGAGTGTTTTGGGCTGCGCTTTGATCTGGCCCAAGTTGTCCCGGTTGTGCTTGTGCTTCTCCTTGTTGGCGTTGCTGCTGTTCCGATTGCTGTTGTGATCGGCTGTAAGCGATGCTCGAAGAGAACAGGGAGCTGTGCGCCAGCTCTCGATCCTTGCTAGCGATTTGCATTTCCTCTTGTTGCACGGGAGTAAGCTGCTGCATGTCGGGGTTTGAGTTCGTGCCATAGCTTCCCTGCCCCGGTTGTGTGTCCGCTGCGAGATACGTACCCGGCCGATACTGGGCGCCGGTCACTGGATTGATGCGATTCACGCCGGTTCCCATAGCAGCCGCCAGCGCGGCATCTTGCTGCTGCTTCGCTCTCTCGGCCTCCACCTGGCTGCGGAGTGCCTGCACGTTGTTGTCGGTGGTGTCCTGTACGAAAGGTTGGGGTGGTCCGCCTTTCGTCCCCGCCTTTTCGGGTAGTTTCCCCTTGCTGCTCAAAATACTGGCCACGACGAGAACCCCGGCAACCCCGAGGTAAAGCAGCATCTTCAGGTTCTTCTGGAGCACCCCCTTCGGCAGAGGAATCTTGTTCTGAAGCAGCGGCTCTGGGGCCGGGGTGGGGGTCGGAACCGTGGCGCTGTTGTTGAATTGATCTGGCATTGTCGGTTACCCCTTTCGTTCAAAGTCCATGCGCTTTTTCCCGATCTCGACGTAGCCCTTATCCACGACCTTGGGGATGATGTACGTGCCTTCGCGCAGGTCGTAATTGATGAGGTCCGGTTTGCCGTCTTTCACCTCGTACACGCTGAATTTCTCGGTTGCACTGGTTTTGATATACGTGAATTTGTCGTCGTGATAGATGGACTGGATGTGGAACGGGTTGGTCTCGCTTTGGACTTTGTAGACGTAGTCGAATACAAGCTTCATGGGATAGGAGCTTCGATAGGCATCCACCGCCGTTGACACTGCGGTCGATGCATTGTTCTGAAGCTCGGTGAGCTGCTGCTGCGTGGCCTGGAGTTGGGAGGCGGGCACAAATCTAGCCGGACCCGCCGCGGCGGCGATGGAGGACTCGTCAGCCGGTATCACGATCACCTTCAGGTCCGGCTCCGCACCGGAGACCGTCACATCGGTGAGCGTGAAACTGTAGATATTCCCGTGGTCGGTGATCAGGTTCAGATTCGAGTTGATCCCCGCCTTCGCCGGATGCACGAAACAGAAGTTGCCAACTACATCAACAATCCAGAAATCTTTGTCGCCGGTTGCTGCCTCCATGATCTTCTCGGTTGCCGGAACCTCGATGAGGGTGGTGTAGCGAAGTTTGGCTTTGATTCCCACAATATCTTGCGCGTGGTAGTGAACGGTGCGGGCCGACGGCTGTGCTTCGCCGGTATTCCCTTTGATTGCCACCATTTCTTGAGCATGGTTTGGCGTGAGGCGGTTCGCCTGCTGCGCCTGACTTGTAAAGGCGGAAAGAGCAACGGCTACAATTACTGCGAGGGGGAGGGCTTTCATTGGACAACTCCTGTCTGTATTTCTGTGTCTGTGAATACGGTGCGGGGCAGGGTGTGACCTGCGGCGGGCAGTGGCTCTTTGGCGGGAGCAAGGGCCGGCCGCAGCCCGGTCGTCGGCTCCGACGCCCGGTGGGGGGAGAAGGAATAGTCGCGGGCAAGGTGGCGGAGACCTTCCGGGATGCCGTATCGCTCGAAATATTCGCGCTTAAGCAGGTTGTCTTTCGCGTTGTTAGTCGCCGTCCAGTACGAAATGGAGTCCACGTTGAGCTGAACTTTCTTCGACGTTTGCGCTTTGCGGATGAGCATCTGCCCTGGGGGCAGAAGGCCCGAGATGATCCCAAGCTCCGTGTCGTTGAGGTGAAATTTTTCGCGGTACAACTCCCGGTTCATATCCGGGTTAGCGAGAAAGATCTTGGTAGGGCAGCTTTCAGAGACGATCTCCAACATGCCGGATTCTTCCAGCTCCTTGATGGATTGCGTCGCCAGAATCATGGCCGCATTGTGCTTGCGCCAGGTCTTCTGCGCTTCGACGACGTAGTTGCGGATGGTTGCGTTCTTGATGAACAACCACGCCTCGTCCAAAAGAAACGTCTTGAAGGTGGCGAGCCGTTCGGGGTTGACGATCTCGTTCGAGGCGCGGTGAAGAATGTAAAACAGCAACGGTTCGAGCACGTCGGGAGTGCTGGCGAATCCTTTGAAGTTGAACGTCTGAAAGGTCTTGAAGGAAAGCGTGTCCGAGACGTTATCAAACACATATCCATATTGGCCGTCCTGGGTCCACTTATGCAGCCGCTCTTTCAGCTCGCCGATGATCGCGGCAAACGTGGATACCGTGCGTTGACTGGGATCGACGACGTACATGTTCTCGATGGCATCGTAGAGCTTGCGGTCTCCCTTGAAGTCCATCTGGTAGCGGCCCTGGTTGCCTTCGATCAACACTCGGAAAAACGAAAACAGAAAGTCCAGGTTTTCCTTCGTTGGTGGCAAGGAAAACGGATTGATCCTGAAGTCCTGTGATTCCTGCCCGACATTCAGGTAACTGCCACCGTAGATGTTGGTGAGGGACTGAAACGAACCTCCGATGTCGAAGATGTACGTGAGCGGTCTATATTTCTGCGTGTTGGAGAGAAGAAAATTACAGAAAAAACTCTTCCCACTGCCCGTAGCGCCGAGAATCAACGTGTGGGCAACTTCCCCATTGTGCAGGTTGAGGTAATAGGGGGTATCGTTTACCGTTTCGAGAACCGCCAGATACTCGGTGCCGAGATGAGCGTTGGTTTTCTCGCCGGGAAGAATCGTAAAGAGAAAAGACAAGTCGGCGTAGTTCGTGTTTAGCAGGTATAGCTTGCGGAGATTGACTTTGTAGTTGCCGGGCACGATCGCGAAATAGACATTGAGCTGGTTGTAGGTTTCGGCAAAGAGCTGGCCGCTCGCGTTGGTGAAGATGCCGGCGAACTCACCCACTTGCCGGTTGACCGCGCGGTGGTCGAGGTCGTAGAGCACCAGCGTGAAGGAGAATTCGCCGAGCGATTGGCCATCGCCCAGCTCGCGCAGGCAGCCGCCCAGGTTCTCGATGTCCGCCTGCTTGCTTTCGTCTACCAGGACATCTCTCTGGTTCAGCTTGCTCGGATCACTGGTAGCCTGAGAGATGAACCCAGTCTTCGACATGTTGAAATGTTTGCGCCGTTTGTTGACTTCCCTTCTGGCTTTCTCGTTGGAGACGGGCGTCCACTCTGTCACGGCATAGAAGTTCGACGGAATCTTTAGGAGCTGGTCGAGGACCAAGGGCCGGGTTTCGGCAATGGCTTCCTTCATCGTGAAGAGGCGGACGAAATGATCACCCACGCGCAAGTGATCGCGTTCGGCCTCGATGTTGGAATTGACGACCTGGTAGTCGAGAAATTGTGCCGACTGCGGTTTTCCATCCACGCGCCACTTGTCGAAATTTAGAAGTCGACGGAAGAAAGTAAACTGTTCGTTTTTCGGGAGCGTTTCGACCTGCATGTATTCCGCGAGCTGCTGGGCAAACATCTGTACCCGCTGTTCCAGCAATGCCACATCCACCTCGATCTGGGTGCGCAGCAGAACTTTCATGACATCGGCGGCAAATTGCGCCTTCAGCTCGTGGATCGCGCCGCTGGGGTCGCTCGGGAGCCGCTTGAGCGCAGCGCCGAATCCCTGCTCTGACCGGGAGCCTTCGAGCACGATGGCATAGAAGATCTCGATCTCGTACAAGCGGTCGCTTTTCTCGGCAAAGAACTCGCGCCGCTGGTCGATGGCCGCGTCGATCAGCGGGTCGTCGTACCGCGCAAAAGGGATGTGCGGACGATTCGTTTTGAAAAGGTACTGGTAGACGTGGAATCCGGGGCCGAAGGCCTTGAGGGCGGATTCCAGCCGCTTCACGGTGCGTTCCTGCTCAGCGTGATCCAGACTCTCGTAATCGACTCCGGGGATGCGAAGAATGACGCCGGGATCGCCACTCTTCGTTAGAAACACCGTGTCGCTCCAAAACCCATAGAGGTTGATGTGGTCGTTAAGGGCCGCCGCGTCTTTCCACGGTTTGATGACTTTGTCCAGACGGAACATCAGCGGATCTCCACATTCGGAAGTTTCTGTTTGGCGGCGTCGTAGCGCAGTTTGAACTTTTCGCTCTTGGCGAGAATCTGAAGGAAGGCCGGATCATTTCCCGTGACCCAAGCGCCGAATAAGTACCCGCCGATGAACACCGCAACACCGGCCAGGATGCTGTTGAAGATGTTGAACAGGCCGACAGCGCTAACGCAGATGATGAAGAAAAGGGAGCGCTCAATGCCTAAATAAGTCAGGGGCTTATGCAGGCTCCTGTAGACCCGGTTTACTCGCTTCGGATTGGCCTCTGGCATACGCCCCCACTGGTTTGTTTGTCATTCGCTTCTGGGCAGGTGCAGCTACAGCTACACTCCCCAGAGCCACGTAAGAACGTTCACAGCGAGAACCGCAATTCCGGTCCCGGCCGCGACACCGGCGAGATTTTTCTTCGCGCCCGGATCGCCATGCGCGAATCCGTATCCGCCCATCACGATGGCCACAAGACTGGCGACTTTCGCAACGGTTCCGGTGAATAGAGTCTGGATGGATGTGAGACCGCTATCGAACGGCGATCCCTGGGCGTGTGCAAGGGCGGGAAGAACAAGCAGCAATCCCATGACGCAGAGAACGCGCACGGTTTGCTCTCTTGTAACTGCATTTGGCGGTGTAGGGGTGGTCTTCATGCTCACTTCTCCTCAAAGGATTGAAGTTGCGTTCACAGCGAGGTCCCTGCCTGAAAGACAAGGCCTACAGAAGGCAATACAAGCAGTTTTTAGCAAAGCTGCGGCGCGCTCGAAAGGAAGCTGGTTTGAGCCAGGTCGAAGCAGCTGGGTTGCTCGGACGATCCCAACTTTTTCTTTCAAAGTGCGAAGCTGGCGAACGCCGGGTTGATATTGTCGCACTCTGCCGCTTCGCGCGAATTTACAAACAATCGCTGACATATTTCGTCGAACCAAGTGAGTGAACGACGGGTTATCCGCCTCGGGGTGGCATTTTGCATGCACCCACCACTCGTTGCTGTTTGGCATTCCTTTATTTGATCGCGCGAATCTAAATTTCAAGTTCGAACAATCCCAATCAACGCCGATCTGCCAATGAGACAAAGGAAATATCCCTCTATTAACTTAGGAACAGTTCGGAGGGCAAAAGCATCACAATATTTTTGGTCGTTTGCTCCTCGTAATCGGCCCAAATGTGTACTTGCAGCTGCTGCGCTTCTGTTATGGTTTGGTGCTATATGAAGTCAACGGGTCGATTCCGTCGCATTGTTCTGATGGTCGTTTTGCTAATCGTGGTGGCACCAAGTTCGGCTGTCCTAGCGGATGATGGTGCGGATGCGCTACTACAACGAGCTCTCTATTTCTCTGATCTCTACAACTGGCGCGCAGCGCGCCCGTACTTCACAAAATCTCAAGAAATGTTTGAAGCGGCGGGTGACAAAAGAAACGCGCTATACGCGCGGTTGGGATCAATCAGAGCGGGAGCGGAATCGGCCCCACTCCCAAAACTTTCATACATGCTGGATCAGGAACTCGCCGCAAACCCGCTGTTGCAATCTGATAAAGAACTTCGAATGTTCTGTTTGATCGTTAAAGGCGATTTCGACGGGGAAAGCGATACGCCCGCAATGCGTCGCGATTGGACGGAGGTAGCGTCCCTAGCACAAGCCCTCGGTGATACAAAGTGGCAATACCGCGCACAAGGGCAACTTGGTTTTGCAGATTTTTTTGACGGGGATCTCCCGGGTGCTCAGCGCAATGTTGCTCAAGCATTGATTGGTGCGACGAAAACTGGCGATATCGGCGGCCAAATCTTCTATCTGTCCACCACGGCGAGTGGACTTGTACTGCAAGGCATGAACGATCAGGCCAACCAGTACGCGAGTCGGGCGATCGCAATTGCGGAAGCGAATCCCGACGCAGGATACCCGATAATCGCGCACCAGGCGCGACTGTCGGCGATGGTTCAACTTGGCCAAGTCGCCGCGGCACAAGAAGAATTGAAGAAATTACTGGACCGCCCTGAAGCTCAAGCCAGTGACGACCAGCTGTCGGGGCTGAACTCAACAGCTGCGCAAATAGCCCGGTCCCAAGGGAACATGCCAGGTGCCATTGCGTATCTCAGCGAGGCTGTCCGGCACTCGGAAATCGCCGGTGACACGCACGCACTTCCGGAATTTCAGAGCGAACTTTCGGACCTGTATCGACTGACCGGAGACCTGTCGCAAGCCGAAGTGCTTGCTCGCCGTGCGGCTGAGTCCGCGCAGGCGCTCGGATATATCCCCCTGATCCCAAAGCTGCTGAATGTCTTGGCACAGATTCAAGTGAGCCGGAAAGAGTATGCCGAGGCCGATCAGACCTACGACCGCGCCGCTACGATTCAAGATGTAATGATCGGCAACGCCGACAGTGCGCTCGGAAAGACGGCTCTCATTAAAGGTGTAGGCGACTTGTATGAAAAGCACTTCGGCTTGATTGCTGAACAAGGTGGCGATCCCACAAAGGCTTTCACCGTAGTCGAGCAGGCTCGCGGCCGAGTGATGACAGATCTTCTGATGTCCGGAGACAAGACCTCGCCCGAGTCTCTGGCCACGGAAAAGAATCTCGCCCGGTTGCGCCTTCAACTGACCGAAGCGCATTCAAACAAAGATATTGAAAAGCTCCGGAACCAGATTTTCCTCGCCGAGCAGTTCAGATCGGTCACTCCTGAAGTCAGCATCCTGAAGGCGCGAGAGCACGAGGTTGTAACCAGTCGGCAACTGCAAGAGAGCCTTTCGAACTCGGAAGCTCTCCTGGAATATGTAGTAGATGACCCTACTTCATACTGTTTGGTCATCACTCGCAGCAGTATCCGCATAGCCAAGCTGCCGGCGAAGGGAGCGCTGTCTTCACTTGTCCTCGCATACCTTGGCAAGCTGAAAGCGAAGGAACTGGCCGACGGCGAGGCCCGCCATTTGTACGATGTCCTGCTAGGCGGACTCCCCGGACTAAAAGACGCAAAGCAGCTCATCATCGTTCGTGATGGCCAACTTCACCTAATTCCTTTCGACGCGCTGGTTGAGCCCTCCGGCGGCTATGTTGTCGAGTCCCGAAGTGTTGTTTATGCTCCGTCAGCAACGAGTTTCTTTCTGTTGCGCACGGCAGCGAAGCGTAAATCATCAGCAAAAGGACTACTAGCGGTCGGAGGTGTTCCGTACCTGCAAAGCGGGACAAAGCTCGGGGATCTTCCGAGTTCACGGGACGAGGCGGTGGAAGCAGCAACGGCGCTGCCGAACCCGTCAAATACTTTGCTCCTCGGCAAAGAGACTACGGAAACGGCATTCAAGAAGTCGGTCAATCATCGAATCATTCATCTCGCCGTACACGCCATTGCAAATAACACCAGCCCCGATCGTGCGGCTCTTGTTCTCCTCAGCGATCCCCAGCACGGCGAGGACGGGTTCCTGTACCCCTCGGAAATCGTTCAGCTCCCGTTGGATGCCGATCTGGTTGTCCTGTCAGCATGCGATACGGCAGTCGGACCGATCGAGGGTGAAGAGGGGATATCGACACTCGCTCGTGCTTTCCTCTTAGCCGGCGCTCGTACCGTTGTATCGACTCTTTGGACGATAGATGACGACAGCACTCTTTATTTGATGAAAGTTTTCTATGCAGAACTGGGTCGCAAGAAGTCCGCTCCAGAAGCATTGAGACTCGCCAAAAGGAGCATGCTCAAAAAGTTCGGCCCGCGCAAAGCCGTTCCTTATTATTGGGCGGGCTTTACTCTAGAAGGACTTGTCCCACCGCCGATTGTGCAGTAATAAAGGAAGAGCCTTGACTGACCAGACACAGCGCCTAGCGGTTATTTCACGGGTGAAGGCCCTAGTTCTCAAGCACCATTTCAATATCGGAAACGTCGATTATGGGGAATGGTGTCGAGAAGTCGATCAGCAATCCGCCCCCCTGGCTGCCGCGGACGAGGGCGTCTTCGAGGAAGGCATCCGCGCTCTTCTCGCGAAGCTAAAATCCAGCCATACGAATTTTTATGCTACCGATGTGAATTCGACCAGGCCGCAGCATGTCATTGGCGCCACTCTGCGTTCAGTCATGGATTCCGGCAGTCCGCACTGGATGTTTCTCGATGTGTTCGAAGATGGCCCTGCAGCGCGCGCCGGTGTTGCTCCCGGCCAACTGCTAGTCAGCGTGGACGGCACGCCAGCCATTCCTCCAGCATTCCCTGCTTTCCGTTTCGGTCAGGATCATCGCGTGACTACAAAATTGCCGAGCCAGCAAGAAACGCGGAACTTTGCGATAACGGTTCCTCAAAGGAAAACCCGCAAAGGGCGTCCACCGTTGATAGAGCCAAAGAGCGTCAGCCACCGTATGCTGACGCCGCAGGTTGGGCTCTTGAAGGTCCCTTTTTTTCCCGGATCTTTTGGAATCCGTTTCTCGAAGCTCTTGAAGGCAGCGGTGGAGGACCTAAAGGCCAAGGGTTGTGACCGCCTCATCATCGATCTGCGCGGTTGCCTGGGCGGCAGCTTAGGATTCGCGAATCTTGTCAGCTATCTCTGCGCCGACCAAATCCCCATCGGGTATGACGTCACCCGAAAGCGCCTCCAGCGAGGATATACGTCCACCGAACTGCCTCGCGTTCGGATGCCGCAAACCAAAGCCGGCGTTCTGCTTTGTCTGGCCCGTTTTGCCATTCAGGATAAGTCGCTGATGCTACTTACACAGGGGCTGGGAGGACAACCGTTCCATGGCCACATTGTGATGCTGGTGAATGAATTCACGAACAGCGCGGGAGAGATGGCCGCCCAGTTCGCAAAAGACACAAAACTCGCTACTCTCGTTGGCGAAAAGACGATGGGCAATGTCCTCGGGTCCACGACGTTCAACGTCGGAAACGGTTACACCCTCTATATGCCAATAGTCGGTTGGTACAGTCCAAATGGAAACTATACCGAGGGATCAGGCGTGCAGCCCGACGTTCTCACGGACATTGATCCAGAAGCCCTTGCTCACGGAAGTGACGCGCAACTTGACAGGGCGCTCGATGTCCTTCGATAACGAGGGCTCCGGGACGGCAGAACTATATAGGTCGTCGAATTAGATGGAAAGACTGAGCCGGGCTTTGGCCCTTGGGGATTCGACTCCCCCTCACGGACGGTAAAGAGTTGGATTAAGCAGATGGATGCTGTGGTGGAACGGCTAACCGAAGGCACAAATTGCGGGCGAACTCTTGCGGCCGCTTCCGTGCATGAGGCATCTTCAACTGGCGATGCATCGGAAGCGACTAAGAAGTCTCGGCTGCTGCGGGTTTCGTGGGATGTTCGTTGCTGAGTCAATCCAGTGGTGCTACACTTCCGATCGCGTATAGCCTGTGTCCGCTGAGGCGGAGGACGGAGTTGTGATATGTCAAAGAACTGCGGTCGATTTGAATATCTCGCATGTATGGCGTTTCTGGGATCAGTTCTCTCGATTGTTCTATCCGTGAATGCCGAGTCACAACAGGTCCTCCATGAATTCGGAGGTGGAACGGATGGGAGAGGACCATCCGGAACCTTGGCTCTTCATGGGAGTCTCTATGGCACGACATCCGGAGCTGGAAACGGCTACGGAACAGTTTATAAACTAACGCTGAAAGGCAAGATAAAGACTATATACAAATTTAATGGTCAACCAGACGGCGCATACCCCGGAGGCGTGACGTCAGATAAGAAAGGTAACTTGTATGGTACGACCTATTCGGGTGGGGACAATAACTGGGGAACTATCTACGAGATATCGACGAACGGAGTTGAGCGCATACTCCATAGCTTTGGCGGCAACGATGGGTGCGCCCCGCGCGGAAACCTATTTCTAGACAGTGCCGGAAATCTATACGGGACAAATGAGTACGGCGGAAGTGCTGGCGGCTGTCCATATGATCAAGCCAGCGGTACAGTGTTTAAGCTCTCCCCGGACGGTACGTTTACTGTTCTTCACAACTTCACCGGTAGTCCCGACGGCGCGGACCCCACCTCGGGAGTGGTTCTCGACAAGCAAGGCAATATCTATGGAACAACTTCTGTGGGGGGCGATACTTTACAGTCAGGTGAAGGGGTAGCTTACAAGATCACTCCCTCCCAGCAATACGCAATCATTCATACGTTCGGCCCTCCTCCAGATGCGACGGTGCCTGGCGGTTCCCTAGTAATCGACAAGAAGGGTATCCTTTGGGGCATATCGAATGGTGGCGGCGCGTACCATCAAGGCACTGTATACAAGATTGATTCCAAGACGAACATTGAAGCGGTTTTCTATAGCTTTAATGCCGCACCCGATGGAAACGCTCCCTACGCAGCCTCACCCGCGTTAGACAAAGCTGGCAACATTTATGGGTCTACTCTGTTCGGCGGGGATTACGGGTTCGGCACGATTTTTAGAGTTGCACCGGACGGCTCCGAGACCACCCTTCTCGATTTCGATGGCCAAGCTGAAGGTGCGTATCCTGAGTTTAGTGGGGTGACGCTGGATGCTAAAGGGAACATTTATGCGGTTGGAACGTTTGGCGGAGACAAGACAGGATGGAACGGCGACGGCACGGTAGTTAAGGTCACCCCTTAGATTGGAACGAATACTTCGCATGTCGAGCTTGTTTGATGGAACCTTGTAGCTGTATATTTCAGACTCAATACCGTCCTGGAGTTGCTGGCAGGCGCTCACCTGAGCTGTCGAGCGCACTTGGCCGGATGTGGAATTGAGGAGAGCGACTTAGAGAGGATCGGGGCCCTCTGGGTATCGAGACTGGCCTGCCCCCGCTAGGCGTGAACATTCTTGGGATGAAACCGCAGACGGTGGTTCAGAGCCCAGCCCCCTCCCTGAGCGTACCCTCTGGACAGGAGCCAAGGAAGCAAGAAAAGAACCACTGCCGCCGGTACTCTCGATCCGCAAGTGTCAAGGAATATCATTCGCGATAGGAATCAATGGATCAATTGGGATTGCCGCCAGGCACGCGTGGTGCTGCCTCTAGCCCCCCACCCACGATTCTGAAGTCCAAGTACGCAATCTGGCTTTCGGTGGCGGAGATCGGCTGCTTCTGCTGTGCGATTCTTACATTCTCACAGTGTTCTTCCTAGGTTGAGCGGTTGAGCACCTTAGCCCACTTACTTTCGCTACACGCGGGTCGCTAGCTCTTCCGCACCTGCCGCTAATTTGTGAAGTTGGAAATCACAATCGGTGCGCGGTGCCAGGACTCGCCAGCATGTCGGTACGACAGCACATATCTTCCCGCCAACATATTCGACAGGTCCAGCTCAACGTCGAGCCGCACGTCGCCGTCGTTGATGGCCGCTGTTCCTTGAGCTGTCTTTAGGATCTCGCTTCGAACAGTGCGTTGAACTCGCACATTGTACAGTCCATCAGAACTGCCAAACGGCAGTGTCATGCGACATTCCAGAAGTCGAGCTGGTACTCGGATCATCTGGCTGTCATCCAAGCTTTTCTCGCCGCGCGTCGCGGACCGCGTGAGATTGAGCATCACCTCGAAGGGTTTCCTCTCCGCTGCCGTGCTAGCTACATCCTGGCGGGCACTCTGGTCACCTGTCACGACGGGCGGGTTTCTTGCAGCCACACCCGCAACCGGTGTCGGCATCCCTGGCCCCCTGCCCAAGTACCTCCAGAGAAATCCCACACTGGCGAGAACAATGCACGCCGTCGCTGCATATAAAATGACTCGCCGCCGTCGCGCGCCGGACGCCGCTTTAAGCCGATTGAACTCCCCAAAACATTCGCTGCACGAGCCGAGATGATCGATCCACGGGTCAATTTCAGAAATAGGGACTTGATGGCGTGCCACTCGTTGCAGAAACTCAGTATCAGGACAGCCGGCTCGATCTGGGTTCGGGAATCCTTCTGCTAACTCACGATTGAGGAGTTGCGAGAATTGCCTGTCCTCGTCGTTCTGTAGTTTCTTGTGCTGAATGCTAATCAAGATTCACCATTTCGACATGCACTTCGCCGATCGTCCACTTGGTTTCGTCATGAGCACCACGTACTCCGACTAAGCCGCAGTCCCGCCGCGACGATTGAAATATTTTCGCAATCGCGCCAGCTTCCGCCGATAGCGGAATTCAACTTGAAATTCAGTGAGATCGAGGCTTCGCGCAATTTCCTTAATTGAATATCCATACTTAATGTAGTTCCAAACCCGCCGCGTCCACGGATCCAAGAGTTTCAGCGTCTGCTGCACCTGTAGATCGTGTTCGAGCCGTTCGACAGGTTTCCAGTCTTGAATTTTGCCAAGGTTCTCAAGCTTTTCAACCGACTCCGGCTGCAGAACTCTCGCGCGGTAATGTCTTTCTCTTACGAGCTCGCGGTGAAAACGGTGGCGGAATGCACCGATCAAGTACGCTTCCAAATCTGCCACATGCTCTAGGTGTCCGCGCCGGCGCATCGTCCTTAAGACGGAACGAAGCAGCTCTTCCCAGACCTCCGTTGCGAGGCTTTCGTAGTCCGCCACACCCACTACACGCGCGTACGAGATTACGCTAGGCCATGCGATCTGCGCAGCGTTCAAAAGGCGCTCATGACTCTGCGAACGCTTCCGAATTCCTCCGTCTGCGCCAGCAATCACCCATTCAGGACCAAGTTTTCGGTTCTGCAAAGAAGTATCCCGGAGTTCACTCGAATCGACGAAGACGAAGCGGGTTGTCGTGAGATTCTCACTCGCCGGGACAAGCAGTCAAGAGGCGCCGCAAAAATATATTGTGATGCTTTTTTTGCCTTGGTCCATTCCTAAGTCAGAGGATCAATCATCGCGCTGCGAAGCGGGTTGGCGTTTAATAATCTGCCGGCCCTGGTTCGTATTGGATCCGAGAAGCTCGGATGACTGCGATCCTGTATCGCCCGGTTCCACGCCCACATTCGACAACTGTCGCCGTGAGCACCATCCAGGGAATGGCTCGTCGTGCGTGAATAGAACACGAACAACAGCGGAGGAAATGAAGAACCTGATCGATCGGGCGCACGCGGCCCAAACTCAAAGAGGCCCAGGAACGGCTCTACCGGGTGGTGGGACCGGAAGGTCCGGAGGACAATCCTAAGAATATTCTGATGCTTCCTCCCGGTTTTCTGTTCCTAAATATACATAGGGACCAGATAGCCGAGAGGCGAAAGGATGAGGGCAAAGGCAAATGACAGACATCCAGCTCTTAGACGAGCAAGAGGTGTCGAGGCGGTTAAGCGTGAGTGTTAATACGCTGCGGTACTGGCGTGTCTCGGGCGATGGCCCAAATTACATAAAACTCGGGCGCTTGGTGAGATATGATGCTGTTGCGCTAGAGAAATTCCTCTTGCGCAACCTGCGTGTCTCAAAAGCGAGAGCGACAATGGAGGAAAAACGTGTCGCTCTTTAAACGAGGAAATACATGGCACTTCGCGTTTCGCTGGAATGGCAGACGCTACCGTGGGAGTTGCAAGACTTCCCGGCGGACTGAGGCCAAGAAGGTGGAAGCGCTGGTGCTCGCGCGGTTGCTGGAAGGCGGAGGTGCGCCGGGATGCAGGAAAGTTCCGACGCTAGCCGACTTCTCGAACCGCTTTTTTGAATGGATGGAGTCGCTGCCGGCGGACCGTCCGCCTAAACCGCCAACCCGCAGGTATTACGGGGTGGGCTGGCAACTCCTAGAGTCCACATCCGTCGCTGGTATGAAACTCGATCACATCACGGCAGATCACGCTTTGACCATCGAGGGATCGTCCCCTGCGAACACCAACAACGCTCTGCGCACGCTTCGGCGGATGCTGAAAAAGGCGCAAGAGTGGCAACTGCTCTCTAACGTCCCGATTGTCAAACTCGTCGAGGAACAGGGGAGGGAAGAGTTGATCGAGCCGTGGATGGAGCAGCGGCTGCTGGCGGTTACCGGGGACTTGCGTCTTACCGGGAAAGGCAGGAGGTCGCGTTTCGGCTGGGAACCGTTTCGAACGGTGCTGTTGATCATGCTGGATTCCGGTCTTCGTCCGGGCGAGATCTTCCGCATGCGCTGGGAGAACATTCACTGGGACAAAGGGCTGATTTTCAACCCGCGTGGCAAGTCCCGAAAATCCCGGCGTTACGTCCCACTCACCGAGCGCGTCAAGCTAGCACTGTTGGCTCGCAAGGAAGGCGTGAACGAGGGATGGGTCTTTCCCTCGAAGCGAGCCCAGTCTGGCTATATCACCGATCGCGAGGTTTCGAAGCAGTGGCTCGAAGCCAAGCGGTTGGCGGGCATTCCCGAATCTGTCGTTCTGTACTGTGCGCGTCATCGTTTCTCAACGGATGCAATGGAAGGCACAGGCAACGTGATGGCGGTGATGGATGCGATGGGGCACGGGTCGGTGAATACTACACGCATCTACACGCACTCCAATGTGCAGCAGATCAGGGAAGCGATCGAGAGGCGGAATCAGTTGTCAGCGGCGCCTGTGGAAGCTGTGGAAGACTTGGCCACAAAAGTGGCCACAGTCGCCTGAAGCAACCGTGTTAGGAAATGCTGTAAGTGATTGAAAGAAAGTTGGTAGCGCTACCGGGAATCGAACCCGGGTTTGAAGATTGAGAATCTTCCGTCCTAACCCCTAGACGATAGCGCCACGCAGATGGATTGCAACGAACTCTGATTATAACAAAAGCTCGTTTGAACCAAACCGGGTGTCGGATGCCTCAAGCCTCGCGGTTTTCCAGCCTCTGGGAGAAGCCGCAAACTATTGTAAGCCTTCAGGTTGCACTTCTGGTCATGATTTTGGTCGAACCGCCTTGACAACGGCAGGCCGCAGAGTGATACTCGCATGGGAGAATAAAAAGCGAAAATTACAGGCTTCGCCCGGGCTCATTCCTGCCCTCCATGTTCCCTGACAATTGCGAGATCGTATGTCTGCCTCTCCGGTTTTTTTATCGGCGGCCATGGGCCGACCTTTTATTTTTCCTTCGCCGTTTTCTCCGCGCGCGATCGCGGAGAAGACCGCAAACAGAACCGCAAATAAAACCGCGGAGATTTTGGCTCAGGTCGGTGCCATGCCTAAGCTCGGAGCGGTCGTTCCCGCTTCGCGCCTTGAGGTGCGCCTGGAGCCGGAAATGGTTTCGAGCGGCATTCCGCAACTGGACTCGCTGACCGGCGGCCTCGCTCGCGGGTGCCTCACGGAAATCTGCGGCACGGCTTCCTCGGGAAGGACCAGCGTGTTGCTTTTTGCGCTCGCCCGCGCCACCGAGCGCGGAGAAGTTTGCGCGCTCGTGGATTCGAGCGATGCGTTCGATCCCGCCTCCGCCGCGGCTGCCGGCATGGCGATGAGCCGCTTGCTGTGGGTGCGCTGCGGAGACAAACAGCCCTCGCGTAAACCTCCTTCGTCTAGTTGGAAAAATCGGCGGCAAAATCCACCAGGCCAGCGCTGGGAATCGCAGCTCGGGCAAATGTTGAAAGTCACCGACCTTCTGCTGCAAAGCAACGGTTTCGGAATGATTGCTCTCGATCTCGGCGATATTCCGGTCGAGAGTGCACGGCGAATTCCTTTGGCATCGTGGTTCCGCTTCCGCCGCGCGGTTGAACACACGCCGACCGCGCTGCTGGTGTTGGAACAGCAGCCCATTGCAGGAAGTTGCTCGTCGATGCTGGTGAAGGTGTCAGGGAAAAAGCTGTCAGCCGTCAGCTATCAGCACTCAGGAAATCCGCCGCTGCATTTGGAATTGCCGCATTCGGAACTGTTGGATCAATTCGAGATCACCGCCGAGTTGTTGCGTTCGCGATTGGAACGTAAACCGGCGCAATCGGCAGCGAGTTTCAAGAGTCGAGCCGCATGGGCAGGATAGTCATTCAGTTCTCGGTTCTCAGTTCTCAGTTAAGACTGATTCATTGAATGCTGAGAACAAGGAGCTCAAGTCTGAGAACTGAGAACTGGGAACTGAGAACTTTTTGAGATCTGCTCGATGTTTGCCTGCATCTTCATCCCCGATTTTTCCGCGCAAGCGCTCATTCGTTTTGAGCCCAAGTTGTGCGCCCGCCCGGTCGCGGTCCTCACCGGACGGCCTCCGTTGGAAAAAGTCGTGGCGCTCAACGAGAGAGCCCGGCAAATGGGCGTGGAAGTAGGCACGACCAAGTCGCAACTGGAAGTATGGGAAAACTTAGTGCTGCGCGCGCGCTCGGAGCCGCAAGAGACATCGGCACACGCTGCCCTGCTCGATTGTGCGCAAGCGTTCTCTCCGGAAGTGGAAGACGCGTCGCCCGGCATCGTGCTTCTGAATCTTGCCGGGCTCGAGCCGTTGCTCGGTCCGCTGCCGAAGATTGCCCGCGATCTGACGCGGCGCGTCTCTCAGCTGGGATTGGAAGCTAATTTTGCCGTGGCCGCAAATCCGGATGCCGCTTTGCTCGCAGCCCGCGGTTTCCCCGGCGTGACCTTGATTCACGAAGGGCGCGAAGCCGAGCGACTGGGAGATTTGCCGGTGGATGTGTTGCTGGAAAGTTTTTCTTCCGATGCAGAGGAGGCCGCGCGCTGGGTGGAAACGTTTGATCGCTGGGGCATTCGCAAACTGCGAGCGCTGGCGGCCCTTCCCGAAGTTCCGGTCAGTGAGCGCCTGGGACAGCGCGGGATCCGTCTACAAAAGCTGGCGCGGGGCGCGGTGTCGCGCAACTTGCGTGTATTGGAACCGCAACTGATTTTTACCGAGAGCGTGGAGCTGGAATATCCCGTCGTGCTGCTGGAACCGCTGGCATTTTTGCTGAACCGCTTGTTGGAGCAAGTGTGCGCGCGATTGCGACTGCGCGCGCTGGCGGTGCAGGAGTTACATCTGAATCTTGAACTCGCAACGACGCAGCCGAAAGATCGCGTATCGGCCGATCGAACTCTCACCCGAACGTACACCCGCACGCTGCGGCTGCCCATGCCCATGCTGGACGCAAAAGTGTTTCTCAAGTTGTTGCAGCTGGATTTGCAGGCGCATCCGCCGGGAGCGCCTATCGTGAAGATTCATTTGTCGGCGGACCCGGCGCGGCCGCGAGCCCTGCAGAGTGGATTGTTTCAGCCGGTTTTCCCCGAGCCCGAAAAACTGGAGCTGACGTTGTCGCGCATCGCAGGAATTGTCGGCGAGGGAAGAGTGGGGTCGGTGGAATTATTGGATACACATCGCGAAGGCGCGTTTGCAGTGCGGCGCTTCGCGCCCGTAGAGCCTGCGCCGGTAAAGCCCAAAGTGAAGCGGCCGGGAAATCGGAAGCGGGATATGTCCATGCAAGAAAATGGCAGCGCCTATCGAGTCGACGAAACGCTGGAGGAAAACGCAAAAGGAAACGCCCA